>Ga0310810_10000867_pt1 | contig 30674 bp, 20 predicted proteins | sample NCmetagenome_FD_207641 | JGI IMG/M metagenome (GOLD analysis project Ga0310810, IMG submission 207641) | Soil microbial communities from experimental microcosm in Duke University, North Carolina, United States - NC | ecosystem: Engineered > Artificial ecosystem > Soil microcosm > Unclassified ... | reverse complement strand
AGCACCCCTTGCCGCTCAATATCTTTTTTTATTCCGTCGCGGAGCTTCCCCAAAAGCGCTTCTATTTTCCGATTTTTCCTTTCACGCTTCCTACTCCGGTGCAGAAGTCCCAACCTAACTTTGAGGAAAGTCCAGCCGTAGGGCCACAAAACCCGCTGTTGATGTCGTTGAAATCGGTTGTGATAGACAAGTTGCTGTAGATGAGGCTCAACTCGGCCTGGCTGGATCCGAGTTTATTTCCGGCAGCATTTACGATTCCTGCCAGCGCGGGCGAAGCCAGGCTCGTTCCCCCAACAATGAACCAACCACTGCCGCCTCCCTGCACTGGCGTGGAATCGAACACCCACGCGCCGGTGACTGGATTGGAGTCGAACGACAAGTCTGGAACCCCGCGCTTAGCTCCAACAATCGACTGAATGACATCCTGATAGAAGGGGCGAGATTCAAAGGCGCTGGAACCACCGCCCGCGAGATCCCAGGCCCGCTCGGAAAGAAAGTTCGCCGTAAGAGGGTTGTGGGCTGTAGTTGTGCCTCCGGCAGCCACGACATTAGGAGAAGCTGCAGGATACTGAACTCCCGGCTGATCGCCGGAAGAGGCGAAATATACGACACCGGGAGTCGTGAACGACGGATCGAATGAAGTCTCGCCTGCGAACTCATCACTACCCCAACTGTTGCTGACCTCTCCTCCGCCGGCGCCCGACACCAAGTTGCCGGCGACTCTCTCGGCCGTCAGCAGATCGCTGAGGCTGCTGGACCGCGCTTCCACCAGGAAGAGTTTGGCGCCTGGCGCCATCGCATGGGCCCACTCAAGATCGAGAGCTGCTTCTAGTTCCCACCCGCCGCTGGGATCTTGCGCCGGTTTGCTCCCAGAGGCGAACACGACCGTCAGATTGGGGGCTGTCAGGCCAAACTGAGCAGAAAAGGTCTGCAAGTCCGCCAACGCCGTCGGATAGTGGAAGGCATCTACCAGCGCTATTGCGCCAAATCCGCCGCTTGCGTTCGCGGTCACCACGTTCGGATTGCAGGAGGAAGTTCTGGGCACTAGCGAGTAAATGCACGCGAGTGATGCTGGAGTCTCAAAGCCCAGGCCGGCGACGGGAGGGCCGAAGAACGGCACGACATCTTCGGGAACGAACACCTGCAGGTGAGTATGAGCACGAACCCCTGCATCTCCCGGACGAGCAATGCTGGATGCTGGCGACATGACTCGGCCCCGCGGCGACCTGCTTTGTGCCGTTGTCGGTAAGCCCGCACCTGCCAAGGTTTGGGCCTGAGCGGTGCAGATGCCGGACCACATGATGGCGATAGCTATCAGAGCGGAAGACACACGAGTTCCTTGTGCGTACATAATGAACAATTCTCCTGATGTATTGCGACGGTTAGGCGAGACACGTAGCAACGCCCGCGTATTCGCGCTTATTTGAAATAACGAAATCCGCGGGAACTTTGCTTTCGGGCGTCATGGTGGATGATTTGGTGTCGACTATGGGGAGTATCGACAAACTCACACCGCCACATGCAGGAGGTTTAAAAGGTTAACGGAGCAGAAAATTTAAAAGGGTCGCGACTGTGGTTATGCTCTAGCCACCGGCTCCTGCGAGGAAGCCAACAGCGTGGACGCATGTACCGTCACGACCCTTGATGTGATTACCGCTTTCGCAGTTCCAAACCTCAACTGTCCCTCGCAGGATCAGTCGATTTTTTCGGGTTTGGCGGCCTCTCGGGTTGCCCCGCTCAGCCTATCACCCAGTTTACTTCGGACCGGCAACTATTTATTTTTGCCAACCCTTTCAACCGTCGACGGAAATCACATTAAAGTTTTGCTTCATACATGTCAATGCAGTTTTCGGAGAAATCGGAAGAATTCTGTGAATGCTTTTGTGGAAAAAGTGGATCAATCACAAATCACTAATTGATGCGGAGATCGGCGTTAAGCGATTCAATGGCGGGCAGGTCCATTTTGCGTTTCAATCGTCTATCTGACCTTTACAAAAGCAGCTTTAACAGCGTGGGTTGAAGACTTCATAGGTCTAGAGTGCTCATTTTCGCCACTTTGGTTCTGACTATAAATCGCACAGCACCTGAGAGCCTGCGCTCAGAATGCTGCTGCTCGACGGCCATTTCTGCGCCTCAAACCTCAATTCCGACTCGGAGTGTGCCACGCATAGTTATTGAAGTCTCGGCGGTGGGTTTCGACATCGCTTGGCAACAGAAGTACCTCTCTGTCGATCGCGCTCTACTCGATTACGTGGGGACAAGGCGTCCGTGGACGAGAAGCAAATTGCACTCGTGGGACTGAACTGCAGTACGTGGGATCAAAAGGTAGCGAATGGCGTATAGTGGGACGCGCTGGGAAGTCCAAAAGGAAATCCGGTTAAAAAAGCTTTTGCCAAAAGAGGATACTGCTATGGCGGTCGCTACGAAGGAAAAAACCCCGGTGTCCGCTGCTCAGCGCGAAGGCGGGTCGTCTGCGCGCAAAGGCGCATCGTCTTCTACTGCGCGCGAACAGGCGATTACCGACGAAGTCATCGCTCGCTACTCGAAGACGAGCGATCCGCGTATGCGAGAGCTGATGACCGCGCTCATCAAGCATCTCCACGGCTTTGCGCGGGACGTTCGTTTGACGACCGACGAATGGATCGGAGCGTGCAACTATCTCGCGATGGCCGGCGAGTTCTGCAAAGGCGGACGCCAAGAGTTTTTGGGCGTGTCGGCGCTCCTTGGACTCGAAACCCTCATTCACGAGATGTCGGTGCCCAAGCCCGAGGGCGCCACGCTGCCGACCGTGCTCGGGCCGTTCTACGTGCCGAACTCGCCTCACTTTCCGCATGGCGGAGATCTCTCGCGGGGCGCCGCCGGCGAACCGCTTTTCGTCTTCGGGCGGGTTCTCGATATGAAGGGAATGCTAGTCGCCAACGCCAGTGTCGAAGCTTGGCATTCCGATGGCCGTGGCCTGTACGACGTCCAGTGCGGCGATATCGCCAAGGATGGCATGTGGTGCCGTGGTCAGCTCAAAACGGACTCGGAAGGCCGCTACTCATTCTGGTCGGTAAGGCCCGTTCCGTATCCGGCGCCGTTGGACGGCGGGATGGGTGCCATCTTCAAGCACACATCGAACCATGAATGGCGGCCCGCCCACATGCATTTCATGGTCACCGGCGAGGGGCTCGCGCCGCTTATCACCGAGATCTTTGTGCGCGGCAGCAAGTATCTCGAAGAAGATACGGCGTTCGCGGTGCGCGACGGCCTGGTCGCCGACTTCAAGCCCAACAATGCCGGCAAAGCTCCCGACGGCCGCGAAGTGAACAAGCCGTACAGGACGCTGAACTATGACTTCATGATGACGAGCGCGTAGGCTCGTTTTACGCTCCTTGCGGGCCGTCGTAAAGATGATGCGAACGGGGTTAGCGTCGGTCGGTTACGGCTTGCCAAAGCAGAACACACAGAGGCCAGGGTGGATTGTGCCGAACTCTGCTGATCCATTCGACGGCTGGACGAGTCGACGGCTGGACAATTCAATGATCCACGAGATCATGCGACGCTCGCTGATGCCGTAGCGGTCGGTCCATGTGCGCCTGCAACTCCGATCAACGCGAATGTACTAAGCACGCTGTCGAAGTGCGGGGACGGCCTTCGGACGGGTCCCAGAGAACCACCTTTCGTCAACAGTTGATCTCTCCGTATCACGCATTGACCCTTGAAGCCGGGATTTTTGGAACACGCTTACGGCGTGTAGTTCACCACCGTCACCTTAAACTGCTTTGTTATCTTGCTCCCATCAAGCCTCTCGGCGAAGACGCTGATCTTGTGGGTACCAGCGGGAACGTAGTAGAAGCTGTTCAACATCTTCACGTTCGCCGTACCTGCATGTGAGAAGTCATATTTCTTACCATCGATCCACACTTGAATATCGTCGAAGCCATTCGAGCTGCTCGCGACGCCGGCGATGTGTATCGATAAGACTCATGGGCCGTCAATGCGCCGGGATAGAGCAGTTCGACGTGTGAGCCATGCACGGGGTGAGAGATCGGCCGGTGCGGCGTCGAACCGTCCTGATCAACGAGAGCCAATAGTGCCGGAGTTTGCACTACCTTAACAACAGTATTGGCTGGACTGCTTTCAACCCCTAAAATGACGCGTTTCCCAATCTGATTTGGTTTTTTGGATCGACTAACCCCTGGAGAATTAACCGCCCAAGGGTCCGACACCGAACAGCTGTATCAGAATCTGATTCCATCTGAGGACCGACGCATGCGACCACTGTTGATTCTTCCCTTCCTCGCTGTGAGCGTTTGCATAAACAACGCATCCAGCCAGACAGCAGCCAATGTTTTCAGCTCAACCGGTACGATGCTGACCACGCGTGAGGGCCACACTGCTACTTTGCTAAAGAATGGGAAAGTGCTCGTAGTCGGGGGGATGCACTGGACGACGGTATGTACACTTCGATGCACTGAACAATTAAGCGCACTTGCGTCGGCGGAGCTCTACGATCCGGCTACCGGAAAGTTTACTCAGACCGGAAAGATGAGCGCTCGGCGTGTTTTCCATACGGCAACATTGCTCAGTAGTGGCAAGGTGCTGGTCGCAGGAGGGGACAATAGGAGCGGCTTCACCTTTGATTCGGCCGAGCTGTACGATCCGGTGACAGGCGTCTTCACTGTCATTGGAAACAAGATGACAATCAAACGAAGCGCTCATACAGCAACTCGGCTGGCAAATGGCAAGGTGCTCATAGCGGGCGGCGGTACAGGCGGCGCCACATCTACGGCTGAGATTTTCGATCCCACCACAAAAACATTCACTCCGACCGGACACATGCGCGTTGGCCGGTTCTTCTTCACGGCCACGCTGTTAGGCAACGGCCGAGTACTCATGGCGGGAGGGAGTGGCGCTGGCCCTTCGACAGCAGAGCTGTTCAGCCCGGCTACCGGCACGTTTGCGTTTACGGGAAGCATGGCCTTTGATCGCATATCGCACACGGCGACGATGTTGACAAGCGGAGCGGTGCTGATAACGGGAGGGGCCAGTTCGACTGGCGTGTTGGCTGCCGCAGAACTGTATCACCCTTCGACCGGGATTTTTACGCAGACAGGGAGCATGCAGTCGCGGCGCGAACGCCATACAGCAACTCGACTGAATGACGGCACAGTCCTGGTTACTGGCGGCACCAATGGAAGCAGCACTTTATCTTCAGCAGAATTGTTTCATCCGACGAGCGGAAGTTTCACGCCTGTGGGACACATGGAAACGGTGCGGGCGGAACACGCGGCGGCTTTGCTGACGAATGGCGACGTTCTGATCACGGGTGGAATTAATACCAATGGTGCTTTGAAGTCACTCGCGACCGCTGAATTGTTTCACTAGCAACGGCGGCTGACCCATGCACTGAGCTCTGAAAAATAATTAACCGGATCATTCACAATCCGGTGAGTGATTTGGCAGTTGGCGATACTGTATGGTCCGGCGGCTAGCTGCAAGAGATTTTGAAGTTTGAGCGAAGCAACGAGTCTGCGCAAACGGAGCGCAATGTGAGCTAACCCTTTGAATCATTGGGGTGGGAGACGGGAATCGAATCTCCCCCTCGACGTAATTACAACAACTTAGAGCGCAGCAGATGGCACTACCCTGTTTTCGATCTAATGCAGTGCGAACGGCACGGAAATGGCACGGGCTTCCAGCAACCAGAGCGCAAATAATTCACTGGTAATTTCTGAGCGCAAACCTCAGAGCACCCGACTAATGGACGTGGAGGTTGTTCGTGCTCTCTCAGGCGCTGCGGGGAACTCCGGCCCAACGGCTGCGATAAAAGCCTCTAAGCTGGAGCCGGGTGAAATGGGTACTACGTGAAAGTCTATCTTCACATGGGGAAACTGCTGAGGAATACGATCTTCGAGCTCATAAATCGCGTGCCGCGCCGTGCGATCGTGATTTCTGATGCCGACCCACACTGAAAGCGTGGAGTCTCGACGCGAGAAGTGAGTGGAGGTCACCGATCGGAGCTCCGACAAACGTCCTCTGAGCTCGGTTATCAGCTTATCTTCGTCGCAACGTGCAGCTGTATTCCTCATGATTCACAATCTCACATCTTCTTGGACCCACGTCGACTCGTAGCTATGCGGAACCCCAAGCGGGCCTTCTACTTGGTTCCGACTAGGTTGAGGAATACGCCCTGGTGGTTGTACTTCAGGTCGGTCAGGTCGTCGGAGAAGTCAGTGAAGTTGTAACCGACGCCGGCCTTCAAATTCTTGCCGATGTGATAGTAAATCGTTGTCAGTGCGCCGCGGCGGCGTTCATTGACATTCGGGAGCTCAAGCATTCGCACTTCGGCCAGGCCATCCCACTGTCGGAGAAACCGCCAGTCCACGCGGAATACCGCGAGCCGCGCAGGATTGTCGAAGAAATTTGGGTGCACGCGATCCAGGCTCTCCTCTCCTAAGCGGTAGGCGTACTTGCTACCGACCGACCAGTTCGTCGTGAGGTCGTAGGTAACATCGAGCGCCGCTATGTGGCTCTTCTGAAGGAATTCAGATGCGGTGTTCTGGAATCCTAGTTGATCGGGAGTCGGGACGTTGTAGAAGTACGTGTACTTGATCAGTGCGTTCAGTCGGTCGTTCCGCACCGGACGGTAGGCGTAGCCGACAACGCCCTCAGTGTAGCCGCCACCATAAAAGCCACCGAGCGAGCTATCACTGACCGAGTGGTCGAGCTTGCCGATGAGGCGCCAATCGGGTGTCAGTTGGAATTTGAAGTTGTTACGGAACAGCCACAAACTCATTTGAGTATGTGTCCGGTCGAGTTGTTCGGCGTCGTCCCGGCGATACTCGATCCCGCTTGAGAACTGCATCTTCTCGAAGCCGTAGCCTACGCGGATTCCGCCTGCCTTGCGATCGGTATCGGCGCCCGTCTGCGAATCGCGCAGCTTTCCGAACTCCGCGCTGCCGCTAAAATTCCACCGCTCGTCGGCCGTGAAATTGATTCCGGTGGCGTGTGTGAGCCCGCCTAGCGACGCACCATTCTGATAGCGCTCCTCGACGTACACGCTGGAGCTACCGGAGAGCCGCGTCTTGGCGCCGGAGACAAGACTGCCCTGGCTGCCCCGGAGTAGCTGGCCGTTGTCCGTTCGCTCGTTTTCGAGCGAGTAGTTCAAATAAAAGTTGGTCCGATCGGTATAGAGAAAGCTGGTCCCGACCTTCCCGCCCGGCCCCAGTTCTCCGTCGGAAGCTTCCCCTTCGACGCGAAAGCGTTTCGTCAAACGATACGAACCGCCGGCGCCGATGCGACCGTTGTTTGGACGGTCTCCGCTTGTGGCGACCGTATCCTGGACGAAGGCATAGGCGCGCCAGACATCGCTGGGATTGAACTTTATCTGCGCGATCGCATCCGTGCGCTCGCCCTGCTCCTGAGTCAAGGGAACAATCGGGGAACGGTCGGTGCGCAGATCGTCGCGCACGCCGGTACTGAGGCTCCATCTGTCGGTCAGCTTATAGCCCAGGTCAAGTTCGATCGCTCGTGTCTCGAGCCCCTGGTCCTGGACCTTTTGATCCCCTTTGGCCGCCAGGCTCAGTCGGCTCGTCACTGGCATCTTGAACGTACCGCCGTATTGCTGGGTATTGTTGATTGTCGCCAGTCCTTGCGCTGAATAACCGGCGTCGAGGTTCTGTGTATAGAAGGTGAAGCGACCGTCGCGCCCCTCGAAGAAGTCGCCGAGCCCAACACTCACGTCCGCTCGGTACGCTCCCGCTTTCTTGCCGGTGAACGACTGATCATCAGGGCTCTGGAATCCAAAACCGCCGTCATTAGATTGCAGTGAAGGAGAGAGGAGGCCATCGCTTCGCCCTGTCTGCACCTTGACCCAGGAATTCGTGCTCCTCCGCAAGGTCAGATCGGCGGCGCCGAGGTTACTGGCGGATTCTCCGCCGTTGGAATCAGCTGTCAGCCCTAGCCGCACGTGGTCGTTAAACCAGTAATCGCCTTGACCGCCGACGGCGACTTCGTCCAGCTTGTCGAAACCAGGCGTGTACTCATAACGCGTTACCAGATAGGCTTCGTCACCGCTCAAGCCGCTGCTGCGCACGAGCAGATCGTCGTTTGCGGTCGACGAAAGCGGCTCGGAAAGCAGCAGACGACCCTGCAGGTAGTCGATGTCGTAGTCGACGTTTGGCCGCAGGTTGACCACACCGGTAACGATGCCTGAGGCCTTGTCGCGAATTTCGATGCGCACGCTCTCGGAGCCGGCCAGGATGTCCTGATGACGCAAAAAGTAGAGCGAGCCGCCTGTCCCGCGGAACGCCTCATAGCTTGGCATCGTACCTGGTTGGGCTGCGAAGCCGTCCACTTTAATTCGTCGATCGCCAAAACCGGTGGTGAGTTCGGACTCGTAGTGAAGGTTGCCTCCGTAGAGGCCACGGTCAACCTGAGCCAGTTCGTTGTCTCGGTAGCCGACCTTGAAATTGCCCCACATGGCGGAATCCTGACCACGGCTCGCTCTGACAAAGAACTTGCCCATGGTTGGCGCCATTTCTTCCACCACACCATCGTCTCCGAACGACGGGTAGTAATAGTCGGGATCGATGCGCCGGAATAACGAATCAGGCGACTTGTCGAGGAAGTTGCTGAAGAGATCTTTCACCGGGCCTTCGCGCGTATCGGCACTTGCCGTCAAATGCCAGTTCTGGCGTACCTTGCCGTTCAAGTAGAAAGCCAGGCGTCCATCCAACGACGAATCGTAGGGCTGCGACGCATTCTCGCCTTGCAGCAGCTTTGCCGGCCCGCTCGAGCTGTTCTTGGATACGGTCAAGTCGGCAACACCCACGTAGAACAGATCCGTACGCTTGAACTCCAGATCGCGAAGATACAACGAGCCGTTGCCTGAGTCGTCGAGAACCGCAACTTCGACTGTGTGCGTGCCGGTCGGAAGGATCTCCTCTGCGGCAAAGTTGCCCTGCGGGTCGACAGGAATCTGGTGTCCGGCTACCCAGACTGTGTGGCCGGCCGGTATGCTGTTGCCCTGCACCTTGACCGTACCGCTGCCGAGCGGAATTTGCTGGCGCGACAAGTCATTCTCGCCGTAGGCGGCCAGTAGCGCGCGCTCCGACGATCCATCGGACGTCGCCGCATTCTTAGACGACTGCTCGCGGTACAGCCGCAGCGGCCGTGAATCGGTCTCATCGAAATTACCCTTTGAGTCATAGGCGCGCAGCAGATACTTGAGTTCGCGTGCCGGGCCCGGGAGCATTTCTTTTTCTGGCTGCCATTGCGCAAGGCCCGCGTCGTCGACCGCTATGATCTTGAGCGGCACGTCTTGCAACGACTGCTGCTGATCGAATATTCGGATTTCAGCACGCTTGATGAAGCTTGCATAGTTGTCGTACATCCGGAAATGCACGACCGACGGGGCAGGATCGCTACCCTGGTCGCTGATGGCCACTTCAACTGGACGCGCCGCGACTCCCAACCGCCGACGCGCCTCGAGATTATCGAAATGGAAGTGGATGTTGGCGTTGTCGAGTGCGACGTCGGTACAGCGCTGAACGTCGGAGGAGCTGCGGCCTGGATCATCAATGGGTTTGCCATCGACGGTGATGTGCATCACATTCAGTTCGTACGGACTCTTCGGGTGAAGCTCCTGCGTGACGCGCGTGATATCCACGCCCTCGTAGTTGTCCAGCGGCAATTGTTCGTCATAAACGACCTGAACGCGCACGAACGAGTCTTCGCCCTGCACGAAGCCGGCGTTCACGACATCATCGGACTGGACGTAGCCGCGTCCCTCGTGCTCGGACCGAGCACCCGACAAAAGCGAATCCTGCATGACGACGTCCATGGCCCGTCGAGCTCGCGCCGCTGAGAGTCCGATGTCATCGCCGTACACAGACGCGGTGCGCCGGTCGAGTCGCTCATTCTTCGTGTAACCGATAAACCGCAGTCGCGCGTTAGGCCGCTCCGCGATCTCGGCTAGTGCGCGATGCAGGTTCGCAGCGTAGCCGGCAGGAATAATCGGTTTGCCGTCCGCCAGTTTGAGGGGCGGAATGCTGCCCCATGCCGGATCGTAAACCCTGGTCACCGTTTCATCGGCATCGTCCGGGCACAACTGCGGCTCGTCCGATAACTCCTGGAGAGGATCGTCGTACCAGAATTCCGCCTCGACGCGACGATTCAACGCGCGTCCCTGCGCGGTTTCGTTGGGAGCAACCGGGTGAGAAGACCCACGACCGTCGCTTTCGATCGCCGACGCGGGCAATCCCAGGACTTGCTGCATAGCCAGCGCGATGCGTTTCGCTCTTGCCTTCGACAATGCCAATTGGTTTCCGTAAGTGCTCTCGTCGGGACCGGTCAGTGGTGCGTCGTCGGTGTAGCCGATGAACCGGACCGTAACACCTTGCTTGTTCTTCAGGTTCTCGAGTGCCTCACGCACCTGTCTGGTGAAGGTGTCGGAAATTGGAATCGTTTCGCCTTCATAGTGCAGTGGCAGGACCAGGTTCCGCACGCGTGCCCGCGGCGTTTGGCCTTCCTTGTATCGCATCTTGCAGACGGTTTCCACGCGGCAGACCTTGACGCGCTTGACCTGATCGGTCGAATTCGAGTCGTGCGACCATTCCTGGAATGTCTGGTCGCTGGAGAGATGCCGCTCAACCGGCTCGCCCGGCTTGACCATGTTGACTTGGCCGAGACCTGCGGGCGCGGCCAACATCAGGGCTCCGACAATCAGCAATAGATGGAGTTGTTTGATCATGCCGTCACCTGCTCTCCGGCAAATGCATGTCGAGCCGCTTCGGTGGTGCACCAAGGCGCCAGAAAACCTCCGGCTCAATGGTCAGCACATAACTGTCTTTCGCATGCCATTGTTCGGTCACCTGCTGCTTCAGCGCTTGCACGCGCCGTTCAACCAGTGCGGCATCCTCGGTATCGGCGACATAAGACAGGCGCAGCACCGACGGTGCTTTTCGCAGTTCTTCGAGCAGGAGGTTGACGCGTGGCCGCCACTGGGCGCAGATTTCCGTCTTGCCTGGCTCGAACGCCGCATCCGAGAGATCGATGGCGACGACTCGGTAAATGGACGCTCCGAAATCGAATTTCAGAGCCTTGCCGCGCGTAGCGCGCTTGATCTCCAGCTGGTCTGTTGACATGCGGTAGCCGCTAGGGAGAGTCCGGTCGTCGAGCTTCAGCACGAAATTGCTGCCACGGTCCTCATTCGGCGTGACCGCGCAAGTGATGTGAAAACGCCCGTACGGGTCTGTCACCGCTTCCAAACCTTGTGCCGTAACCACGCGAACGCCGGGCAAACCTTTCTCGCCAGGATCCTGCCGGCCGTTTCGATTCACGTCGTCGAAGACTTTACCAATCACGTCTGTGCAGTCGAAGGTCTGGTCCGGAACGACACGAACTGTGGCGCTCGCCTCACCGGACAGAGGCTTGCCCGTCGAGCCATCGACAACCTGCGCACGGTTAACAAATTCACCTTCGCCAACACCAGCGCCGACGGCGAGCAACAGGACGATCGTGCGGTGATCGGTGTTGCCAAAGCTCAGGCCGTTCCACAACAGCTGGCGGCCGGCTATCGTAGGCTCTGCCGGCACACCATCCAGGCGCGCGGATCCCGGAACGTAGCGGAAGCCCGCTGGATAGGTATCCACAATCCGCACCCCTTGCATCGACGCGCCTATCACGTTGCCAATCGTGATGGTGTATGGGATCAATTGCCCGCGAGTGACGTAGCGCAACGGAGTTGTCTTAGTGATCGAAAATGCGCCGGCTAGCTGCAGATCAAGAGGAATGTGGTTGTTGTAGATCTGGCTAGAGCCGGGCGCCGCGGTGCCGTCCAGAGTGAGATTCAGGAAGTACCGCGTCCCGGTACTGCCTGTGGGCACGGAGGCTGGCGGGGCGAACTCCGACGGTTGTGCTTCGCAATAGGGTACAGATGGAAGTGCGTCGAAGATGCTTCCCGCGCACGCTGGCACCGAGAACGGAGCTGTCGCCGCATCCGAAGCTGCAGGGATGAGCTTCGACTCACCGGCCACATATGTCGAGGTCGGCGCGGTTACCTCAACCAGGTAGCTGCTCCCGGCGGGACAGGACGGATCCGAAAAGTTGATGTCAAAGCGGTAATAACCACCCGCCTGGGTGATCTGACCTTGTTGAACCGGGTCATCGAAACACGTTGCCGGCAATAGCGTGCGGCTGCCGGCGTTCAGCATGTTCACGGTGACGCCCGCAATCGGAGCGCGCGTCAAGGAGTTGTAGACGACGCCATTCGGCCCGATCGGCAGATTCAGATTCTGCAGGTTGCTGCCGGAGGGTACAGCGATGTTCGTGATGCGCTGCAACCAGTTGGTAAATGCCGAGTCGGCTTTGCCGAGCTTGGCAGTATTCGGACCCGCACCGGGCGCGGTGAACTGCAGCTCGTAAAGGCTCAGTGTCCCGTTGGTCGGCGGTACGCTAGTGAAGCGATAAACTCCACTGGAATCCGTAACCACGGACTGAACCAGCACCCCGTTCAGATAAAGCCCGACCCTCCAACCCTGCAGCCGCAGTTCGTTGAGGTCGAGTACCTTGTTGAAGTTGGCGTCGAGCCATGCGGTGCCGTTCAAACTGCCTGCGCCGGGGACTCCTCCCACATCGATCGAGACGCTTGCGCTCGCCGTCTGTGGGGGATTGTTCCACGTTACGACGGCGGTGTTGGTGAGAGTCGTTCCGGCGGGAAGTCCTGAAGCAATGTTTACCCGGAATCTTATGTCGATGGATTGTCCGGGTTGCAACGGCCCATACGCAGCAGAGTAATTCGCAGTCAGCAACGAGCCCACGATAGTGACACCTGTCGCGGAGCCGTTCATCGTTGCTGTTGAATTTACAAACGTGAGCCGTCCCGCGCCCGCTGTGCTCAGATCATCCGTGATCACGACCGGAGTTACCGGGTTCGTCGAGACATTCGTTACGTGCACCAGATAGTCGAGCTGGCCGCCCGGCAACGCTGCGCCTCCACCCACGACGCTGACTTGCTTTGTGATGTTCAGGGCATTCACGACCACCGTGATGGTGTGGGCGTCCTGGAAATCGACTACGCCAGGCGTGCCGTTACTGAGCGTGTGCGTGAAGCTTAGGCGGCTGGAGACGCTGCTGTCGCCATTGAACCATTGGGTTACACCCGCTACGTTGGTGAGCTGGGCGCCATTTTGGCTGTTGGCGTCGAGCTGGGTTTGGTAGGTGACAATCAGACGTTGAGTCGGGCCAATCGTACCGGCAGCGGTGAGCATAGTCAGCGTGAGCTGGCAGTTGGCACCCGCGTAACTGATCGAAAAATCAGTGCCCGGAACCAGAGGTCCCTTGCCTGGAACAGGCGTGACGCCGTCCGACTGAAAAACTTGAGCGCTGAGGATCTGCGGTGTCGTGGAGCACGTACCGCCACTATTGCCTTTGGGGAACCGGTCAAGAAGCGTGACATTCCACGCATCACCGGTGCCAGTATTCTGAACGTCGAGCCCAAACTGCCCCCATTGCCCCAGGGCCATCGTCGCCGGTCCGGTCTTCGTCATTACGAGATTCGGGGCAACGATAGTCATTGGCGGCGAGATCCCCGATTCGCCAGGCAGGGGTTGGTAGAAAACGCCGTTGATGAGCCTCCCAAATTGCCACTTGGCCGTGTTGAAGAACTGCGTGCCCGGAGCGTTCGCGGGGACATTTTGCAGGACAACGGTGAGATCGATGACGATTTGCTGTCCAGCGGGAATAATCGGGAAATTGCTGAAGGTGAGCACACCGCCGACGTTGGAGAACGTATGCGTCACCGGAGTACCGCTACTTTTCCAGTACACGGACCGGCTTACGTAGCTGAGTGCTGCACCGGTCGCGTTGAGATCGTCCGTGATGACCACGCTGTGCAAGTCATTCGGCGAACCCTGATTATTGATAACGATGCCCGACAGAGGATCGAACAGCACTGGGATCGTGAGGTGGTAGGTGAAAGGAACCCCGATCGCGGCGGTGGTCTGGCCCGGGGGGTTCTGCTTGTCAATCTTCTCGACAGGAATAAAGAGATTCTGACAGTCTGGTCGGACAGTCGTGGTGGAGCCGTTGACGAACCAGATCGCATTCCCCTGCACCTTGTCGCAGGAGATGTTGCCGATGAAATCGACATTGTCGAAGATGACCAGCCAGTGCGTGGCGTTGTTGCCGAAGAAGCTGATGTTGGAAGTCAGCGGGTTGGACGCGGGGAAGTTCTGGATGGTGCAATTTCCTTTGATGCTGATCTGGGAAGGAGGAATAGGATTGACAAAGCCATCGATCACAGCGCCGGTCGTTGGCGAGGGGCAATTGACCGACTGCGCATGCGCCTGGACGGCGGTCAGCAGCAACAGTGCCAGGGGAAACAGCAGGAACTTGATCCAGCTGCCGCGCGGCCTCACCTTGTTGATGTCGTTAAAAGTCATCTACGCCCTCGTTCCACTCGCCAAGCAATTCGTCGTTATCGGGACCGAGGCAGCCACACGGTGGGCTGGATTTCGGCGGTCCCGCCGTCGTGGGGCTTGAAGCCCGTTAGACCGGTGACTTTGCGTCGCCATCTTTCAATGGCTTTGCCTTTATCAAAATCGCGTCAGAACTAAACTGATCAGAGTCGCAGTTTCTCCAAACCTCCTTTTGCATACGTTCCAATTCGGCCACCCGCCCTATGACGCCGGCAGGAAGTCGATCGGGTAAACGATGGTCACTGTCTGCACCCCTTCTTTGGCGCCGAAATTGATTGTCCGGACGCGGTTTACCACCTGAGTGGCGAGATCGGGTGCATTCATGTCAGTTGACTGCAGCGCGCACATCGACACGCTGCCATCTGGCTCGATCGTCAGGCGCAGCACCATCTTGCCTTGCAACGCGGGGTTGTTACGCAGTTCCCGGTTGTAAAGCCGATAAAACGACGCCTTGTAGCGATCGAACACAATCTGTATCTCTTCGTCGGTGCGGGATGGCCCCAACCCGCCACGGGACTTTGGCCGGTCGCCGCCTCCGATTGAGGCAATTGAGCTGGTTGCGTGGGTCAGCGGGATGCCGCCTCCGGCGCCGCCGCTGCCAGTGCCTCCGGCTCCGCCTCCTCCGCCGCCACCTCTGCCGCCACCACCACCCACACTGTGGTTGAGCGAGCCGACGTCGATGCCGCCGCTGGATCCCGGAGTATTGGTCGCCAGGATGGAGAGTGACGACGGCCCGCCGCGATCATCGGCGGCACCGTATCGCGCATCGGCTCCAAGTCGCTGAGCGACCTTGTCCTGTGCCAGGCTTGCGAACTTGTCCTTGAATGCCAGAATGCCGGCGTTTCCAACGTTGGGCTGTGGCTGAGGCGGTTTCGCCTCCGCGGAAAAACCTTCATGCGGGCCTGCTGGGAGCTCCTGTTTCCCAGGCGCATCGGGACCCGCCGGAACATTCAGTCTCGGTTTAGGTGCGGGCGCTGGCATACCGGGCGGAACCGCTGTCTTCCCTCCTGCAAGAGGAACTGCACGCGCCGGAACCGGAACCGATGGTGGGCGATAGAAAACGATGTCCACCTCTTTTTTCTTTGGGGGCACACTGTGAAGCAGCACTGACGCCGACACGAGCACCAGTATGCCCAGCACGAGGGCATGAAGCACCACGCTCTCCACCATGCTGCGGGTGGAGGGAGCCCCGGATTCTTTGAACATGTGCCTGCCGATTTCCATGGTTGTAACCAAAGCAGCCACCTCAATTGCTCGTAATGAATTCGACCTGCAGATCCTCAACGCCTGATTTCGCGAGATCGAGAATGCGCAGAACGCCCTCGTAGTTCAGGCGGTCATCGGCTGCCAGAAAGAGCACGCGCTTTTCGGCCGGCCGGTTAGCAAGGATCGCTGCCACTCGCGCGGGCAATTCTGCCGCAGGAATCTTTTGATCAGCCAGGGTCACGCGACAATCCGCGGGAAGTCCCTCCCCAGACGCGGGCCCTACGATGTGGCAGGCTGTCGGCTCAACGCTCAAGACCAGCCGGGATTCTTGGGCCTGCGCGGCACCCGCGGAACTCCGCGGGATGTCGACGTCGTAGCCGTGCATGAGCAGGGGAACGACGACCATGAAGATGATCAGCAGCACGAGCACCACGTCTACGAGCGGCGTGATGTTGATCTCGGATTGCAGACTCGAACTGGAATCGCCTGTGTTGAACTGCATGATGTTATTCCCCCCGGGCCCCATCGGGCTTGGCAATCAATCCCACCCCGCGGAAGCCGGACTCCTCGATCGCGGCCATGGCCTGCCGCACTTCGCGGAAGTTGAGTTTTGCGTCGCCGCGGATCACGATCTTGGGATCCGTCTCGGAACCCACCGCAGTACGCAGGGCTTCGCCGAACTGGTCGGGTGCGACCTGCCGGTCATCGATCCAGAGCTTGCCGGCATCGTCGATGGAGACCAGAATCCGGCCTCTCTCGTCACCCTGGTTGATTGGCTTCGCAGTGTGCGGCACGTTCACGTCCGGCCCCTTCCGCATTTGCGGTGCCATCACCATGAAAATGATCAGCAGCACGAGCACCACATCGACGAGTGGCGTGACGTTAATGGCCGACTGCATCTTGGCTGTTTCACCGAGCCGCATGGGCTTTCGCCTCCATCGCCTTGACTTTCTGTTCAACCACCTGCGAGTCGCCAAACTCCCGCTCCATGACCTGCGGCACTTTGAACAGGCAGTTCACGAGCTGAGATGAGGCGCGATTCATCTGAACGTGAAAAGTCTCTATCCTGCCGGTGAAGTGGTTGAAGGCAACCACGGCCGGGATTGCCACGAAGATGCCCAGGGCAGTCGTGACCAGGGCCTCGGCGATGCCGCCCGAGACCACCGACATTCCGCCAGAGCCAGTGGCCGCGATGTTCCGGAAAGCGTTAATGATTCCGGCAACCGTACCAAAAAGGCCGATGAACGGTGCTGTCGAGCCGATCGTGGCCAGGAACCCGAGACCCCGCTTCAACTGGATCAGCGTTTCGGAAATCGAGTCTCTCAGTGCACTCGTGACGAGTTCGAGTGAGGCAAATGGATCGCCGCCCGCCTGACGAACGCCGTCATACTCCAGAATGCCCGCTGAGACCACCTGCGCCACATGGGAATTCTGGTTCTGCTGCGCGGCCTCGATCAGTTCCTGTACTTCTCCCCCATGGAGAAATTTCGTGTACATGGGTTTGAAAATCTCTGACTGGCGGACGGCCAAACGGTAACGCCGGTGTTTGTCCACGATCACTGCCACGGAAAAGACTGACAGCGCGATAAGACAACACATCACGGCGGCTCCGAATAGGCCGACGTTTCTCAACAGCTCCGTAAACGTCATTGCTTCCTCCTGTGCGTCACAGTGGTGCACTGCGCCGCGTTCGTTTTGATCAGTAACTCGCCCAACCTGATTTCGTAATAACTGAACATCCGCGTTAACACTTCCTTTTGAATTTTTTATCCTCGAGTCGTCGAGCATCATCGAGGTGACGAAGGCGCTGCCAAAGGCCGAGCTAGTTGCCCAGCATCGAGATGCCGAACCGCGCTCTTCGGGGACGAAGATCAGCTTTCTGTGCGTGCGCGTCTTCGGTCTGTCCCTGTGCGGCTTTCATCTCGGCCAGAGCCACGCCAATCACAACGGACAAATGAAGTGTTTTTTTCATCTCTGTATTCCCACGCTTGTATGGCAATTTCAAACTTCACGTAGTCTTGAGCAGATGGCTCGTTGCAACAAGAGCACACGGGTGCGGTAACCTCGACCGACTCATTCCCATTTCCCGTTGTGGCACAGGACCACCCGTGACTGATACCTTCGTGCGAGGCCACGTACAAGAAAAAAGCAAGACGTGAAGCAATATCCGGGCAGGAAACGCACAACCACGAAGCCAACTGGGTGAACAGAGTCGATACAATCGCCGCATTTTGTATGGAGAACACAACTGTGACGTCAAATCCAGAAATAGCGCGGGCGCGCGTTAAACGAAGATGTCAGCTCTGCTGATGTTGCAGCTATGCAGCCGTAGGCTGGGTGGTTCCAGCGCAACGACAGTACGCTTCGGCGAGCAAATTTGAGCGAACACAACCGGGACGGTGCGAGCAGGAGTGCCAACGCTTAGCCAGAGTGCTTATAAGCGGAGCGCCGCATCACGATGGGAATGCATGAATGGCATCCCATGACGAAGAACTACCTTTCTCGATTTCTTCAGCCACACGCGACGTTGCGTTTCACGGCTTCGTTTCCGATCGGATCTCGTAGTAGCGCAGCGCGCGCATGAATACTTCCTTATCTACAGGCTGCCTGGAATCGTCGAGCATCGGCGAGATGCCCGGCGAGCGGCCGACTTCCGAGCTTTTCCACGGAACGATGACCAGTGACGTGGGCGCTTCCTGATTGCCTAGAACGGACATACCGAGCGCCTTTCCTCCTGGGACGGAGATCAACTTCCCGTTTTTGTCCGTCTGTGCAGGCGCCGCCGCGTCACTCGGGCCTTGTAGTTCGGCCGCTTCACTCTGTCCTTGCGGCTTTTCTGTCTCTGCCTGCGGCTCTTCTTCTGCGTTGACTGCCGCTGCATTACTCTTTGCCTGCGATTCTTCCGCCTGTCCATGCACTGCTGCCGTCTCTTTTTGCGCTGCGGCGGCACCGGTTGCGTGTTTGGTCCCGGGCTTCTTATCAGCCAGCGCGAGTCCCGTTACCAGCAGCAGCACGAACAACAACTTTCGGTTCATGGTTTCTCCTTCCGGCTCTCGCGGTTGTGAAGGTCGGCAATCCATTTGGCGACTTCGGTATCGTTCGGAACGAGCCGGCTATAGGCTTGGTAATGCTCAAGGGCGCATTTGTAATCCCCAAGATATAGGTCGCACAGAACGGCGAGATTCTTGTGGGCATAGTGAAAATCGGGGAACTGAGCCAGCGCCGCCTCATAGCTGGCGCGCGACTTCGCAAACTCTCCCTTGCGCCGCTGCACCAGGCCGAGTTCGTTGTAGGCGGCAGGGTGGTTTGGATTCAATTCCAGTGCCTTCTTCAGGCTCGCTTCGGCACGATCCAGGTCGCCGGTGTGCGCGTATGCGATCCCTAGATCAATGTGCGCCGCCGTTGATGATGGCGCCTGTTCGGTGACCTTGAGCAACAAGGCGATGCCGCGTTCATACTGCCCTTCCTGCAGCAAGCGAACCGCGGCCTCATAGTCGGCGCGCACTGCCTCGCTAACAGGAGCGCTCTGCGTGATCGTGAACCCGCCCGGTTCCTGCTCAACTCTAACGGGCGCGGCCGGCGTTGCTAACAACGGCTTAATCGCAGTCGGTGTGGTGCCCGGATGACGGACAGCGGGTGTACAGCCCAGGGTGAGAAGCAGGGCCAGCCACGGTATGCCGCGTCGAATCGCTCTTATACGTCGGGTGTTATCGCGCGCTCGCATCTTTCACCCCTCCGTCGTTCATAGCCATCGGTACCGGGTGCTGCGTTGTCTGGTCCGGCTTTCCTGCCGTCGGCTGGGCGTCGCCAGAAGCCGGCGCGGCGATCTGCGACACCGGCGCACGGTACACATAACTGTCGATCCCGCCGAGAAAGTCGCTGCTGACTTCGTTTTTCGCGTAACGGCCTGGCATCATCTCCGCGAGCCGACTGAGGCTCTTCTCAGTCCACTCGTCGAGCACGCCGGCGTGCAGTAATTCCATGTTCTTCTCGTGTACCTTGATGGCTTTCTCCTCGAACGGAAATGCTGTCTCATCGAGGTCCGCTTCATACTTTTCCAGGTCTGCCGCCTGCAGGTCGGTCGGCCGCTCCGACTCCTTCAGCGAGCGGCTGAAATCGAAGTAGGTCTCCGCCATGTAGTACGTCGCGGCCGCCGTCACGTCGCCGATTTCGTACTCCACCAGCCGGTTCATCGCATCGATGGTGGCATCCATGCGCTGTTGTTTCTCCTCCAGGCTGGTCTCGAACGGTTGACGCAGCTTCACGGCTACAAAGTCTTGATATAGCTGTTCCGCGAGAACCAGCGCCGAACGCGCAGCAAGCGTTCGCGTCCGGTTGGTCCTTTCAGACCCTGCGGCCGCGTCGACGCGTACGATTTCCGCCAGTTCTTTCTGATAGAGAGAATCGTCGTGAGTCGCTTTGTATATCTCGGAGATCTTGAAGCGGGTTTCAAGGGCCGCCTCGACCGGGTGTGGGAATTCTTTGAGGTAGCGTTGGTACGCATCCAACGCCTTGTCGTTTGTACTGGACTGCTGGTAGAGGTCGCCAGCGGCGAGCAATGCCTCGCCCCGCAATGCTGGGTCCTCGGACTCGGATGCGAGCCGGTCATATTCGCCGGCAGCGCGCGATAACTGTCCACTCTCGCGGTAGGCGCGCGCGATCAATTTGGTGGCTTCTCCGTGCATTTTGTCTTTGGGATAAGTGCTGCGAAACGCTTCTAGCACTTCCGCGGCCGACTTCCAGTCCTGCAGCGCGATCAAAGCAGCACCCGCGTCGTACTCGGCCGTGGCACGGATCGTGGAAGTGGGCGCTGCCGAGCGAATCCGCAGAAAGTGGTCGGCGGCTGCGCGATAATCCTTCGCGTCCCTCGCAATCTCACCCTGCTTGTAGATCGAGGCGGCGAGGTTATCAACCAACCCGGCATGCGATTTATCGGACTCAGGCGTAAGCGTCAGCACCTGGGCGTAGGCGTGTTCGGCCTGCGGATACGCGGCAAGTTCGAACGAGCCGTGCGCAACGACAATCCACGCGGAGCGCCGGATCGGCAGATCGGCGCCTGGATATTTGTCGATGACGCGCTGGGCGGAATCGATACCAGCTCGATACTCCTTCATCTCGTATAAGTCATCAGCAGCCGCTCCCACGACCGCCGCCGCTTCTGCATGGTCCGGGAACGTGTCGGCGAACTTGAGTGAACTTGCGATCGTAGCGCGCTTGACCGCCTCCTGCTGTTCCTTACCAACGTCCTTCAGCTGTTGGCGGTAGGCATAGACCGCGGCATAGCCAGCGGCTGCCGACTGCGAGTGCGCCGGATATCCATAAGCCGTGCGCTCATATTGTTTGGCCGCCTCGCCGAAATCTTTGTTCTCGAAGAGAAGGTCCGCCATGCGGTAGTTAATCGCGGGTGATTCCGCATCCGCCGGAAATGATTTGAGGAAGTCGCCGTACCATCGCAGAGCTTCCTGATAGTTCGCAAGTTTCTCGTTCGCGTCCTGCGCGCCCTGATACTCAGCGTGATAGTGGTTCGCTAGGTCCTTCAGGTTCGTCTTCAGGTAGGCGATAGCCTCAGGTGAATCTTCGGGCTTGTTGTGTCGCCAGTATTCAGACTGCAGTCCATACCTGGATGCGAATTCCCGCTTCGACTCCAGCACGAGCTTGGGGAATCCGCCCTTGGTGAAAGTCTCTACCACGCGCATGCTGAAGCGGGGCGCAGCAGGGTGGAAAGGATACAGGGCGATGAAAGCCTTGTATGTCTTGGCCGCGTCATCGTAGCGCAGCTTGGCAAGATAGTGCTCGCCAAGGTTGCTGTAAACGCGGTCTTCATAAGAACGATTCCCAAACTTGGAGAAGTATTCGTGGACCGCATCTGGCCCGCCGAGGTTGGTGAAGCTCAAGCTAACGGCTCGGAAAGTATCCGCGACTCGGCGTTCCTCCTCCTTCTCGTGCTTCTGACCGAAGTCGTAGCCAGTCGAGACCTTATAGTCGAGCAGCGCCATGTATTTCTGCAGAGCTTCCTCATAGAGTTCCTGCTTGTAGAACGTCCACCCGAGCTTGTAGAGCGCGAGCTCGTAGTACGAGGACTTGGAACCCAGGTTGACGATGGCCGAATAGGCGTTCTCGGCATCGCGGAATTTTCTGCGCGTAAAGAAGTACTCACCTCGCCGGAACTGCACCTCGTCGTAGTGTTCGGAGTGCGGATTCGCGCGGATCAACTCCTCCATGGTTTCCATGGCTTCATCTGTGCGCCCGAGTTCGTCGTAGGCTCGCGCCATCTGATAGAGAACCAGATCGCTATTCTTGTAACTGGGATACTCGGTGAGCAGCCGCTTATAGATTGCGATTGCCTCCAGGGGACCCTTCGGAGCAGCGTCACCGCCCACCATCGCTGCCAGGGAAGCGTCGGCGTCGCCGCTTGAGACAATCAAGCTTTCGGCGGTTGTGCGCCGCTCAAATTCCTTATCGGATTCCCGAGGGCCGGCGCCAGCGACTGCGGTGGTCGACTCGGGCGTGTGGGCGGAGGTCTTGGCAGGTGCTTGAGCGGCCTTCGGAGCGGCCATCTCCCTCGGCTTGACGTCGCTCGTGTGGATGCCGTATTGCTTTTCGATTTGCAGGTCCGCAAGGCGCCGCATCGCTTCCGGAGTCATCGCTGTCTCCGGTGTTTCCTCGAGGAAGCGCCGATAACTTTGCATGGCCTGATCAAGGCCCTGATCGACCTTCACCTCCTGCACGTCCGGGCGCACGTTGTGCAAGTCCGCGAGGGTCGCACGCGTTGGCTTGTGATGCGCGGCGCAGCCAACGAAGAGCGCCGTCGCAAGCACAATCGGAATGGTAAGGCGGCGCATCAGCGTCCCTCCGTCCCGGACTGGACGCGCGCAGTTCGATCGTAACTATCCGCAACGCCATAGCGCGCCTGGATCTGCTGGGCCACCAATCTTTCCCGGCGGGCCTGGAGCTGGTTGATGGCGACAGTCTCGATCATGTGTCCTTGACGGGCCATCAGAGTGTCGACACGTTCCAGTGCGCGGCGCACGTGCTCGCGAAGTTGCGCAATCTGGTCGTTGTATCCCACATAGCTGTGCGTCGCCGCCTGCCTTGCCCTGACGAATGCTTCGTACTGCCGAGTGAGAAGGTCAACCTGCGTGTTCAATTCGTTGAGGTGCTCATAGGCTGCGGTCAGCCGCTGCTGATATTCGGTTTCGAGCCGCCAGGTGAGCACACCTCGCAGTCGTGCAGTGCGCTGCCGAAGGGCGAGTGATTCGGGACTGTCAGAGTTCCCGAGTTGCTTTTCGATCAGTGCAATGCGCTCGCCGGCAGTCCGCTCATCAGCGGTTGCGAGATAATCGGGCCGTGGCGCGGTCAACATCGTCTGCAGCCGCTCGACGAGATGCTTGCGCTGCTCGAGTCGCAGGCGCATTCGCGAATCCAACTCCTGGAACTGTGCGTCCACAACTGGCAGCAGTGGCTCGTAATTTTGTTGGCGCAGCCGGATGATGTCGTCGAAAGAGTCGAGGCCAGTTTGCCAGGCCATGAGTTTCGAGCGCAGGTCCTCAAGGTCGAGATAATTGTGCAGCGCGGTCTGGAAGTCGTGAGATGCCATCAATTCCGTCAGGTAGTAAGTTTCCGGCGCACCTGGAAGGCTGCGCAGACGGATGACCCAGGTTTGGTCCTCGCGGCTCTCTTCGCGGACCAGCGCCTTGAGGAACTGTCCTTCACTCACGCTATTGATGGAGGCATCCACTTTTGCAATCTGGCCGCTGAACACCTCGAGGGCGCGACCGTACATGAGCGCGGACCGGCCGTACAGCTTCAGGTCGGCGTAGGCATGTGGCACCGTAAGCATGGCTTCCTGTACCGCGACATCCGTCGGTTCGCGATTTGCCAAGATGTTTAACGGAACCAGTGCACGGTCATACTGTTGGGCCGAAGCCTCTGCCCAGCCTGCCCGGAGCAGGGCCTGATTCGAAAATGGTCCTTCGAGGCGTACGCGATCCAATGACTGTTTTGCCCGCTCAAAGTTTCCGGAATCAAACAGAAGGGCACCAAGCACTAAATTGGCCTTGTCTCGGATCGCGAGCCCGGCGGGATCGTCCGCCGCAATCTGCCCCGCCTTGTCGAGTTGCTCAATCGCTTCCTTTTGCCGACCGGCCTGCAACAAAGCAATGCTGAGGTTGTAAGCGACAAACCCGGCCAGATTCTTATCGTTCTTATCGTTCTGCAGATGACCGAGCACTTCAGCGGCTTCGCTTGGCCGGCCTGTCGCCATATAAATATTCGCGCGCAAGAACTCGACGTCGTTTTTTATCTGTTCAGGCACGGGACCCTGGATCCGCCCCAGCGCTTCCAGCGCATCATCGAGCTGGTCCTTCTGGAAGTGAATGCGGGCGAGCCTGAACGCGGCTTCGTTTCGTACGGCATCATCGACATTGCCTTCGAGCACTCTCTTGATGGCGCGCCCTGCGCGGTAGTGCATGCGGTAGTTGAGTTCAAAATCGCCGACCGAGAATTCGGCCTGGTTGACGTGATAGTGAAGCGTATCGAGTTCGGGTTGGTCCAGGCGATGGTATTGGGCAAGTTCGGTGTCGAGCCGCTGGATTGCCTCGAAATATTGGCCCTGGTCGGCGTGATAGAGCGCCTCGCCGAAAAAGAGGTCCCTCAAATCGTCACCCAAGGCCGGCTGGGCAGCGAGTCCCAGGATCAAATAGATTCCGATTAGTCCACGTGTCGCTCGCATGAATTACAGCTCTCCAAGCGTGATCGGAGTCTTGCCGGAGTCGGGTCCCACAGTCAGTTCCACCAATTTTGGTTTCACTTCTTTGTGAAACGTAAAGTGTTCGGTACGGCTGAAATCCGCGCCGGCCTTAAGCTTGCCATCGACGAGCACGTCGAGCTTGTGGTCTCCCGTCGTCACATTTCCGACGTATATCCGTTGGACGCCACCCTTGCGCAGTGCCTCTAGCTCTTTGGCGCTGTAGATGTAATGCGCAACCAGCTGACCGTCGATCTCGAGCCGCACAGCGTCGAGTCGCATCTCGTCGCCTTTTGCCAGTGCGACAAAGATCGCGACCTGCGTCCCAGACGGATACAGCAGCTTCTCCTCGAGTTGGTTCAGCGCCGCTGCGATGCTGAGAACGTCTGACTTGACCTCCTGAACCTGTTCGTCGAGGCCCCTCATCTGCTGTTGGTCAGCAGTTGCGTCAGTACGTTTCGTCTCTGTCTTGTTGTCTCCCTTGCTGTCTCCGGCCACTGGGGCAGCGTGTAATGCCCCAAGAGTGGCAAACGATAAGGCGAGAACCAGACCTATCAAAGCGGACCAATGAAATATTTTTTTCATCTCTGTATTCCCATGCAGCCTTGGAATAGTAGTTTTCAGACTTCACGTAGTCTTGGGCAGATGGCGCGTTGCAACAAGAGCACACGGGTTCCGGTAACCTCAACGACTCAATCTCACGTTTCGTTGTGACCCGCAGGGCCATGTCCGACTGATACTTTCGTGCGAGGCTACTACTTGCGAGCGCGGGCGGCAGGAGGCAGGACCTGAGGTAAGGGAAAAGCAGCGAACAGAGCCAACTTTGGGGAACAGAGTCACCACCAACTATCTTCGTCGGTCTTTATCGGCCGTACATATTAAGGAGGAGAAGTCTGTGAGCTTCCAAGGCAGGAGCATCTATACAGGAATGACGCCGTCCTGGCTGATCCAGTGGCGATAGAGTCCAAGGTTCCTATGAGCCGGAGGATGTCGAGGCAATCTGAAGGTGTACAGCGAGACTACCAACCTGAAAGTAAGCCAGGCTTTCGTTGCTACCTACCCGGATAACTACCTGGCTCAAGTACAGCGGACGGACAGAGCGGTTGACCGAGCAAATGCGAGGTACTGCCCACCCTGCTGCAGCCAGGCTCGCAATCCATAGCAAGATCGCTGCTACCCGGACGACGCTCCGGAAGCTTTCCTCGATCACCGCAGTCCGCGCATACATATCTCCGACGCGCTGGCGAGCAGGGGAGCAGGCAGCCACGACTGTACCAACCAGATAGAAACCCAGTCCGTCTACGATCCGCAGCACATTCCGTACCGCACAAGCCGAGAAGGGCCGGCCTTGCGGTGTTCCGACAACCCGAATCCCAATCATGGCCTTGCCGAGTGTGGCACCCCATGCCGCCTCCAGCAGCCAACCATAGAAAAAGAGCACGATGGCGTTCAGCGTGACCGCAATCAGTAGGGACGCAATTGTGAGCCGCATTTCGCTACCCTCAACCGAACCCCAGCGCATAAATGCCCATGCATCCACCATGGCAAAAAGGCCGAACAGGAAAGCGGTGTCGAGTAGAAAGGCGATGAAGCGGTCGCCCAACCTAGCAAACCGATATCGACCCTGAGGGCGAGCAGTTGCTGCAATACCTGCACTTGTGCCGGGAACAGCTGCCTCGACCACACCCGACTCTTCAAGTAGGTATTGTCCGGGTGGAATCGTTTTCCCGCAGCGGTTGCACCGCTTGGAGTACACGCTGGTTTGGCTTCGGCAAAATGGGCATTCCATAAGTTAGGCCAGAAGACCTACCCGCCTAACAAGGATATCTCCGGAGAAACGAACGCTATTGTGACCGAGGGACAGCATCAGTAGGACATTGCCCGTTGGGAAGACTTGATTCCTACCGGGCCAAAAGCCATTCCTGTTGGACAATTGGCACTCGGCATTTTGGTCGCCAAGTTCGTGCAAGGGCGAGTATAAGTTTGTCTGCCTCGGTAGCAAATGGACCAACTCAAGGCTCTGAAGCACTGGATGACACCGTTGAAAATGACCGATCCGAACTCTTGGAAGCCTAACCTTTATATATACGTCTCAAATATGTATATGTCTCAAAATCCGGAACTCGTTCCCCAGTTCAGCGCATAAGAAAAAGAACCTGTACGTTCGTGCTCTTTCTGTACTCGGCCCATCGCTGTTAACGTCGGAAAATAACGACGGATTTCGGCACAGCTATCGTGCGTGGCTTGATGAGTTGGGCACCCCGATTACTGTGCAGCAACGCGCCATGCGACATGGGGACATTCGCGTGACCATGAATTACGGAGACGCGGTTAGTGATGGATTGCGGGAAGCGTCAGCGAGGGTTGCAGCGAAGGCCATTCCCCAATGAGCGGCACGGAAACGGCACGGGACAAGACCTAAGCCGTTGAATCATTGGGGTGGGAGACGGGAATCGAACCCGCAACATCCGGAGCCACAGTCCGGTGCTCTGCCGGTTGAGCTACTCCCACCGTATTTCTTGATTATAGCAAGGGGGGAATCGGCTCTTGGTTCTTGGCTCTTGGTTCTTGGCTCTTGGTTCTTGGCTCTTGAATTTTGCCGATAACCTCTAACAAACCGTAATCAGAAAACAAGCGAGCGCTTTCTTCCCTGCGCATTGCGCTGCGGTTGTGTACTCTTCTTTTCAATGATTCAATGATCCGGTGACTTAATAATTCAATTCCTTGATTCATTTCCGGAGGAGTCATGGCCTGCGATCCCGAGATTCTGCGTCAGGTGCCTTTATTTGCGCTGCTTGATGACGACGAGACCTGCGTGCTCGCCAGTCAGGTCGAGGTGAAGAACTTCACGGCACGTCAGCGAATTTACAAAATTGGCGATCCCGGGGGCCAGGCGTACGTCATGGTTTCAGGTGCTGTGCGCCTGACCACGATTGACGATGACCATCAGGAAGTTGTGGTGGACGAGCCCGCGAAGGGCGAGTTCTTCGGGTTTGCATCGATGCTGGAAGGAACTCATCATCAGACAACGGCGGTGGCGCAGGAAGAGACGGTCTGTCTCGAAATCGATCGCCACGACATTCAGGTTTTGCTCGAGCGCAAACCAATGGCTGGGATGGATATGCTCACCGTGCTCGGCAAGCAGTTCCATTCCGCGCATCAACTTGTACGGCTCCGCGCAGCGCGCAATGCCAACGAGATCATCGATGAGAAAGAAACCTTTGGCGAGCGCATTGCCGATACGGTTGCATCATTCGGCGGTTCATGGACTTTCATCATCACCTTTGGTATTGCGCTGGCTTTCTATTCAACGCTAAGCATTGTGATGGGTCACCGTTCCTGGGACCCTTATCCTTTTATTCTGCTGAATCTGTTTCTCTCCATGCTGGCGGCGACCCAGGCGCCCATCATCATGATGAGCCAGAACCGGCAGGACAAAAAAGACCGGCTGCGCAGCGAACTGGATTACGACGTGAATCGGCGGGCGGAGATCGAGATTCAGGGGCTGTCAAACAAAGTCAATTGGCTGGGGGACAAGATCGGAGATTTGGAAGACATGCTTAGGAAGAAAGCCACGGTGTAGGAGGATGATCGGTAGACGGTACTGCACAGCCGAGCCGGCTGTGCAACACGGGCTAAGAAATGTACTCACGGATGTATTCGTCTTTCGTCTCGCGCAGTTCTTCCAGGTTTCCATCGAAAATGATGCGGGCGTCGCGAAGGATCAGGAAACACATTGGCACGGTCTTGCGAGAATCGGGCGGCAACGGTTTCATCTTGTTCTCGGCGCGATCAAAATAGTGCGTGCCCATGGTGAACGCATCCTGCAACCGGTGCGTCACCAGCAGAGAGCTGGTGTGGTAGACATCGCGCTGCTTCACGACCAGTTCGATGATTGTATTCGATGTAACTGGATCTAGCCCGCCCGTCGGTGAGTCGTAAAGCAACACCTCCGGATGCGTAATGATGGTCCGGGCGATGGCGACGCGCCGCCTCATGCCGCCTGAAAGCTCGGAAGGATAGAGGTCAACCGTCTTCTCCAGTTCAACAAAGCTCAACGCCTCACGAACGCGCTCTTCGATTTCCTCCTCGCTTACATGACCTTCTTCAAGCAAGCGGAAAGCGACGTTCTCGCGCACGGTCAAAGAGTCGAACAGCGCGCTCTCCTGGAAGACGATCCCCACGCGGCGGCGGAGTTCGAAGAGATCGTCTTCGCGCATGGCCGTGATGTCCTCGCCCAGCACGCGAATGCTGCCGGAATCGGGTTTCATAAGACCCAGCGCTAGTTTGAGGAGTGTGCTTTTGCCGGACCCAGCCACGCCGAAGATGGCCTTGGTTTCGCCGTGTCGCAGTTGAAACGAGATGCCGTCAAGCACCGGCTTCGACTCGAAGGCGATGGAGACATCTTCGAATTCGATTGCGAACTGAGATTTCGGCTGCGATTGGCTCGAGCGTCGTTCAGCGATTGCGGGAGGGCTCGCCATATCAGTGCCCGGTGATCGTCATCAGGAATCGGGTGATGAAGAAATCAACCATGATGACGAGAATTGAAGAAGCGACTACTGCTTGCGTGGTGGCGCGGCCGACGCCCTGGGTCCCTCCCCGAGCCGTCATGCCGTAGAAGCAGCCGATGCTGGCGATGATAAAGCCGAACAGCAGCGGCTTGGCCAGGCCCATGAAGACGTCCTGGAAGACGAGGATCTGCCACGCCGTGCTCCAGTATTGGCGAGTATCGACGCCAAAAAAAATTTCAGAAGCAACGCCTCCGCCGGCGATGCCGGCAAAATCGGAGATGATGGTGAGGAAGAACATCATGACGGTCGTGGCAAGAACCCGCGGGGTGACCAGCTTCTTCAGCGGGTCGGTTCCGAGCGCGCGCATGGCGTCAATCTGCTCAGTCACGATCATGGAGCCGAGTTCGCTTGCCATACCAGACGCGTTGCGGCCGGCGACCATGAGTCCGGTGATCAGTGGGCCCAACTCGCGGACCATGCCGAGCGAGACGAGTTGGCCAATCAATGACACAGAACCGAAGCGCTGCAGAGTGTATCCGCTGTTCTGCGCCAGCGCGCCCCCGATGAAAAATCCGGTCAGGATGATGATGGAAACCGATCCGAAGCCGATGAGGTCGGCCTGCTGTACGATGTCGGCGACGTAGAGCGGGCGCTTGAACAAATTGCCGAGAGAACGTCCGGCAAGCGTTGCATACTCCTGGACCGCCAGAATTTTCTCTTTGGCGAAGTCTGTGGGGGAGATGATTTCCATGGGTTAAAGAGGAATATAGCAGAGGAAAGCCGCGAGCGATTAGCTACGAGCGGTGAGCAACCAAAACATCAAGAGCAGCGAGACTGCTCACGGCTCCCCACTCACTGCTTAGAGCTCTCTGGTCTTCTTCCTGATTTCGATATTCAATCGCTTGATCTTCTGATTGAGCGTTGAAAGAGGAATGTGGAAGCGCTCGGCGGCTTCGGTCTGGTTCCAGCTGCACTTTTCCAGCATGTCGACGATGATGTGGCGCTCGCATTCTTCCATGACGTCGAACAGTGAGGCATCACTGCGAGTTTCGATGAGCGGGATCGGCGCGCCGCGGCCAATGATGTGGTCGGGCAATAAGTCGGGGCCGATTTCAGAGCCGGACGATAGGACGACCGCTCGCTCGATTACATTTTCCAGTTCACGGACATTCCCTGGCCAGGAGTAATTCAGCAGCGGCCGTAATCCTTCGGGCGTGACGCGATGGACCGTCCGCTGGTTTTCTTCAGCATATTTCCTGAGAAAGAACTCGACCAGCAGCGGGATATCTTCCTTGCGCTGACGCAGCGGTGGAAGGTCGATGGTGATGACGTTCAGGCGATAAAAGAGGTCCTCGCGAAACTTCCCTTCCCGCACCAGTTGCCGGAGGTCGACGTTGGTGGCGGCGATAATTCGCACGTCTACCTGCACCTCATGAATGCCGCCGAGATGCATGAATTTTCTGTCCTGGAGGACGCGCAGGATTTTCGACTGAGTTTCCAATCCCATGGCGCCGATTTCATCGAGAAAGAGCGTGCCCCGATCTGCAACTTCAAACAAGCCCTTCTTTGAAGCGATGGCGCTGGTGAACGCGCCCTTGACGTGACCAAAGAGCGTCGATTCGAGGAGATCGGGCGGCATGGACCCGGTATTGACCGGAACGAAGGTGCGATCGCGCCGCGGAGAGTTCAGGTGCAGTGCTTTCGCGATCAGCTCTTTGCCGGTCCCACTTTCGCCTTGTAACA
>Ga0310810_10000866_pt1 | contig 30681 bp, 24 predicted proteins | sample NCmetagenome_FD_207641 | JGI IMG/M metagenome (GOLD analysis project Ga0310810, IMG submission 207641) | Soil microbial communities from experimental microcosm in Duke University, North Carolina, United States - NC | ecosystem: Engineered > Artificial ecosystem > Soil microcosm > Unclassified ... | reverse complement strand
GAAGTCACACCGAATCTGTGCCTGTCTTCACCTGCGCGTCTCACACGCGCAGGACATCCCCTGTGTGGTCTGGAACGACGCCGCGAGCGCTCGGCCTAGTAGCGGCCGGCTGCGGCGCAGGGACTTAGATTCGGAGGGTGATAACGAGAGGTCGTTCTTCGAGCGGCCGCCGTTGGCCCGACTCGAAGCCAGGGCGCAGGTCAGTAGGCGAAGGCGCCAGTCTGAAGCGTGGAACAACGAGGGCGTTTTGCGCGTCCGGAACGGCGGCCGCGCGCCGCGCATCCTCGCGAACAAACGCGACCGCCCCGAGGACGGCGTTTCGGCAGTTGTCGGCGGCGTTCACGCTCGGGGACGTCGCTGAGTCCTGATGCGGGCACCCCGCGGACGTGCTGTCGGGACACCAGACCTGACACAGCACGTTGGCGCTCTGTCCAAATGCCAGCGTCACCACGATCGAAAAGAGAGCTGCTCGAAACACGGGATACTCGCCACCCATAACGGCAAGAGCTGCGCCAGCCAGAAAGGGCGAGGACCTCAGGAAACTCTGACATCTCGAGGGTTTCGCGGCGCCGGACAGGAGGGCCTGCGGAATTTCGCGCCGGTTGGTGCCGAAAATCCCCCAGGGCGGATCATTACATTGCCGCCCGGCCACGCTAGTTGCTCAGCCTGTCTTTCAGCGGCGCCGATGCCAGTGTAATGAACATGCGGACGGTCTGCGTCGTTACTCGAGGTCTTGCTCGAAGGGCGACGGTTTTTCGGTCCGCGACCGGTGCGGATTCGGCCAGAAATCTCGACCGATTACTTCCAGAAATTGAAGAGCGCGGCGTGCACAGTGCCATCGCTCAGCGTGAGCGTCAACTCGCGACAGCTGTTTCCCCATGCTTTCTCGGTCTTCCACACGTAGGTGTAGGTCTGCGTCGTCGCGTCGTATGACAGGCGGCTGCCGCCGGCGGTCTCTGTCGTGGTGATCGGATCGAGCACCGCGTTGCTATCGCAGACGATCTGGCGCGAGGTGGGCGAGCCAGCCGCGATGATGTCCAGTCCCTGATTGCCACCGAGCTGGAACTTCACTGGCACCGAGCCGCCCGCCTTCACGAAGTTGAAGGTATTGGGATTGTCCACTGGTGCGAGAAAGCCGGTGAACAGGAATCCGCGCTCGTATGATCCGATGTCGCAGGCGGGGCCGATCGGTCGCGGCACTCCGCGCTGATCGGTCGCGGGGCAGTCGACGTCGGCGGGAACTTTGTCGATGGCAGGACTGTCCACCGCCAGCGCCATCGTTTGAGTGGGACCGCCGTTGTTCTGTAGCAGGCCGAGTTTCGGATCGCTCCCGACGATGTCGTTGTTCGCGGAGGAGAACCCGCAGGTACTCGGCGTCGTGTCCTCCAGGTTGTAGCCCTCGTCCGTGATCGTGCCGGTACAATTCCCGCCCAGGTTGGTCGTGTTGCTCGCGATGATCGTGCCGCGGAGGCGGACCGTTCCCGAAGTGTTGCCGATCACGCCGGCCACCGATCCCGCCATGCTCGTAGACAGGTTTTGCGTGTTGCCGACGATCGTGCTGTTGGTGATCGTCGCGGTTCCGCCGCGGTCGGAAAGGACCGCGCCGCCACTCTGGGCGCAGGGGTTATAGGAGTAGCAGATGACAGAGTTGCCGGAGAACGTGCTATTGCTGACGGTCAGCGTTCCCTCGTTTGCCAGCGCTCCTCCGTCGAGACTGACGAGATTGCCGGAGAAGGTGGTGCGATTGATCGTCAGAGTTCCGTCGAGGCTGTTCCAGACGCCACCGCCTCCCGTTGCGACGTTGCCCGAGATTGTGGTGTCTGAGATGGTCAGCGTCCCCTGATTGAAAATCGCCCCGCCGAAGGAACCGTAGGCCAAAGTGTTGTTCAAGAGTCTGCTGTTGCCGATCCTGACCGTGCTGCCGGTCCGTATGAAAATCGCCCCGCCGGGACTGTCATGGTCCCCGCCGTTGAAAAGCGTCAGGTTGTAGATCCCGACCGTGTCGTTCAACCCGATAGTCATGATTTTGCCGTTCTGGTTACCGTCGATCACGGCGCCGGTCGCGCCGACAAGGTCGACGTGCGCGTTCACAAACAGGGAGTGCTCGATGTATGTCCCTGCAGCGATGTTGATGATGTCCGGATTGGCGGCAGTCGCGTCGCCATTCGTGGTGTCAGTATTCGCGCATGTGACGGCGAAGCCGATCGTATACGCGGGGGTGCCGCTCGACTGCGCCGCCGCGCACGTATCGTCCACACCGGTTGCGCGAGACACGTAGTACGTCACCGGACCCGCCGCCCGCAGGAGCGAGGAACCAGACAGAACGACGGTCAAAAGCAACACTCCGGCGGATGCCACTGACGCGGTTCTCGTCGGCATGAACCGCGGTTGGCGGACGTGGACCAGACCTGGCGAACTGGCAATGCGGGGGAGCATGTGCACACTCCTACAGCCGAAAGACACGTATGCCGTGAGTTCAAGGCGCGGGGCTGACGCTTTTGCTAGACTTGACCGCTCATGCGCCGCGAGACACGTACGCGTGCGTGGCCTGACCCGCCTGGCGACCAGCTTACGGCTGCCGCATGTCTGTTGAACAGAGCGCGAACGTTCAATGTGTGTTCAATCTGCGCGCGTGCGGCGTTCCTTTCCGGTTCGCGTCGCTAGACGGAAGCCGCCGGAATGATTCCGTTCGGCCCGTTCTCACTGGACCAAGAGACACAACGGCTATTCCATTTGAATGCGGAAGTTCCTCTGCGTGCAAAGTCGCTGGCCGTGCTGCGCGAATTGGTGCGGCGACGTGGCCGGCTGGTCACGAGAGAAGAACTCTTCGCGGCATGCTGGCCGAACATTGCGGTCAGCCAGACGGTGCTTCGCGTGTGCATCGCGGAGGTTCGCGCCGCGCTCGCCGCGGATGCCACCGGGTCGACGTCCATCGAGAGCGTTAGCCGGCGAGGCTACCGCCTGGTCGCAGAGGGTCACCAGACGCACGAGCGGCAAGAGGCACCGATTGGACGCGATCGTGAGCTCGCCGTCCTGCGTCGCGCGCTGAATCGCGTCACGAGGGGCTGGCGCCAGATCGTCTTCATCACGGGTGAAGCCGGCCTCGGTAAAACGACGCTGCTCGAACACTTCGTCGAGGGAATACGCGCTACCAGTCGGACACGTGTCGCTTGGGGCCAGTGCGTGGAGCTGACGCGGGGAACCGAGCCCTATCTTCCGTTTCTCGACCTGCTCGCTCGGCTCTACGCCGACGATCCCAGCGGCACCATCCTGCCGGTGCTTGAACGGTACGCGCCCAGTTGGCTGACGCAGATGCCGGCGCTCGTCGATGCGTCGCAGGCTGACTCGATCGCACGTCGCGCGAAGACCGCGAATCGCGATCGCCTGTTGCGCGAGATGGCCGATGCACTCGAGGCGATTACCGTAGAGGAACCGCTCGTTGTCGCCATCGAAGATCTGCATTGGAGCGACCTCGCATCCGGTGACGTCCTCGCGTATCTCGCGCAGCGCTCGACCCCGGCGCGTCTGCTCATCGTCGGCACTTACCGCCCAGCGGATCTCGCGTCAGGCGACGGCTCGCTGCAGAGCATCAAGCAAGGTCTGGTCGCCAATCGTGGCGCCATCGAGATTCCTCTCGAGCCGCTGACCCGAAACGATGTCGACGCGTACCTGGCCCGGCGATTGACTGGATCCCCAATTGATAAGACCTTCGTGCGCAGTCTTCACGCACGCACGAAGGGCAATCCTCTCTTCCTCACGGCCACCGTCGATTACCTGCTCGACCGCGGCATCCTCGCCGTGCGGCGCGGACGATGGGAGATGGCGGAGCCGCTCGATGGCATCGTGCCCGAGGGTCTGCGGCAGCTCGCGGTGCGGCAGCTCGATCCGCTCGACGTTCTCGAGCGGCGCGTGCTCGATGCCGCGTGTGTCACCGGACTGGAATTCACCGTGGCGAGTGTCGCCGCCGCAAATGGCGTCGGCCCGGCGGATGTCGAAGACGTGTGCACCCGCCTGTCGTCGCGGAGCGAGATTATCTCGGCGAGCGGTGTGGCCGCTTGGCCGGACGGCACAATCAGCGGACGATACGAGTTCCGGCACGTACTGTATCGCGAGGTGCTGGAGGAGGCGCTGCCGATGGCACGACGCCAGGTGTATCACCGAGCCATCGGCGAGCGTCTCGAAGCGGCGTGGGGCGAGCAGAGCGCCGAGATCTGCGCCGAGCTCGCGATCCATTTCGAAGCCGCCGGCGACATAGAGCGCGCGATCCGCTACCACGTCGCCGCAGGAAGGCGCGCACGGTCGGGATTTGCGGTACGTGAAGCGATCGACCATATCCGTGCGGCGCTCGCTTATCTGCGCGATCGCCCGGTCACGCCTGAGCGGCTGGCAACGGAACTCACGTGCTACATGGACTTGGGAAGCTCGCTGACGGCCACCCGCGGCGCGGCATCGACGGAAGTTCTCGAGGCCTTCACGCAGGCATTCAACCTGGCTACGAAAGTCAACGTCGCGGCGCCACGATTCGGCGCTCAGACGGCGATCTTCTCCTGTCTGGTTCTGCGGGCGGATTTGCAACGCGCCCGAAACGCCGCCGAAGACCTGGTCGCGACGGCCGTGCAGTCCCAGAACGGGTGGTACATGTCGATCGCGCATGTGTCGCTCGGCTACGCGCTGTTCCATCTCGCCGAGTTCGCGGCGGCGAAACGGCACTTTGCCGAATCGCACGCGCTGTGGCGGCCGGAATTCCCGTCGGCCGGATTCGACCCCAACACGCTCGCACGCTGCATGCTGGGACTGACCGCGCTCATCCTGGGGGAACCGGACCTCGCTGCGGAATGGGTTCGCGCCAGCATCGAGCGCAGTGAATCGTTCAACACGCCGTTCAACCTCTCCTATGCGTATCAGCTCGCGGCGCAGTACTACGCGACGGCGGGTCAGCGCGAGCTCGCACTCGAATACGCCACCAAGGGATTGGCCGTGGCGAGCGAGTCTGGATACGTCACGCACGAACCGGTCGCTGCGATCGTGAGCGGATGGGCGCGTCGTGATGTCGACGCCATCCGCCAGGGCATCGCCCGCTACGAGGCTGCCGAGCAGTTCGCCGGCACGTCGTTGTTTCGCGCCCTTCTGATCGAGACGATGCTCGACGTCGGCGATGTCACCTGCGTGCCCGCGGAACTGACAACTGCTCTTGCTTTCGTCGGGCAATCAGGAGAGCGGCGCCATTTGTCAGAGTTGCATCGATTGCAGGGCGAGTATCTCCGTCGACGCGCGGTGGGGACGAATATGCCATCGCCAAACGATGCGGCTCGCGCGTGCTTCGACACGGCGCTCGCGGTCGCGCGTGAGCAGGGCGCGCGCCTGTGGGAACTGCGCGCCGCGATCTCGCTTGCCGATCTTCTGGTGTCGCAAGGAGAAGGGAGTTTGACGCGCGACCTGATCGAAGACTGTATGCGTCCGTTCAAGGATACCGACGAACTGCCGGATCTTCGCCGGGCACAACAACTGCTCGCCGCCTTGTGAGCGTCGTCACAGACGACTCGCAGGCGTGTCTCAACCGTCACGTGCGTCCGGACGTGTCCGGCTTGGCGGCCGAGCGCTTCTGCAGGACCTCGTCGATCTCCTTCAGCAGCGTGTCGACGGACACGTTGCGGCCGGCTGCGTAGGCGATGGCCCAGCGGTCCGGGCCGAGGTGAGCCCGCGCCTCGCGTTCCGCCGCTTGCTGTTGGACCGCCATCGATGGGTCGACCACGCTGATGCCCGTGCTCTTGCTCATGGTGTCCCGAGCGCCGAAGATGCGGGCCGCCCAGGCGTGCTCGCCCTTGAGCACGGCGGCCGCCGCGAGCGGAACCAGGCTGTAGAAGAACGTCTTGTCCTGCAGAGTGCCCAGGCGTGCGAGCATCTCCCGGACCGACGCGATCACATCATCGGGGTCGCTGCGCCGCACCGCCAATATGGCTCGGATATAGATGCTGAGGCCCGGGAACCACGGACCGGCCCCTCGCAGCACGGCCGCAGCCTCGTCGAGCAGACGTTCGGCCTCGGCGGCGTCGCCGGTCGCCAGTGCGGTTTGCGCCAGCCCGGTCAGCGCCAGCCCGGTCCCCCAAGGGATCGCGAGCGCACGGAAGTGCGCGAGGCCGTGCCTGAACCGATCGCATGCGGCGCCGATGTCACCGAGAGCGTATTCGACGTGCCCGAGCAGATGCTCGGCCTCGGCGACCATCCCGAGGTCGGCGGTCTCGTGGGCCAGCGCGAGCCCGCGGAGGGCCTCGCTGCGGGCGCGCGAATGATCGGCCAGCCAATACAACATACTGGCTGCGCCGATGAGCGACCTCACTTCGGCCGCCGGCGGCAGCTCCGCCAGGCTCAGAATCCGCTCGTAACACCGCAGGCCTTCGGGCGCATGCCCCCGGATCAGCCAGAAGAACATCAACGCCGATGCGACGCCGGACGCTTCGGCGCCACGGCCACGCTCGATGAGCCACGCCAGAGCGCGCCGGTAGTTCTCGAGATCGTCCTGCACTCGTGTCAGCCATTCGGCCTGCGCCAGTCCGACCAAGCCCGTCGTCGCCAGTGCCGCTTCCTCTGCGCAGTAGCGTGCGAGCCCTTCCTGCGCGTCTTCCTGCTCACCGGTCGCATCGAGCTGTCGGGTCGCGTATGCCCGCACGGTTTCGAGCATCAGGAACAGCGGACGCGTCGTCGACGGATCGGTGTCGGCCCGCACGAGCAGGCTTCGGTCGATCAAGCCAGCGATCCTGCCGAGTGCACTGACCGCAGCGGGATCGTCGGGCCCAGCCATGACCGCCGCGGCAGCTTTGATCGAGAACCGACCGGGCAGTACGCCGAGGCGGCGAAACATAAGCTGCTCGTGCGCGTCCAGAAGCTGGTAGCTCCACGCGATCGTTGCGTTCATGGTCTGCTGGCGCTCGGGCAGGTCGCGCGGCCCGACCGTTGAGAGGAGGACGTCCCGCTCGAGTCGGCGGAGCAGTTCGTCGGCGGTCAACGACTTCATCCACGGCGCCGCGAGCTCGAGGGCGAGGGGCAACGCGTCGAGCCGTTGACAGATGGCTCGCACGGTGGGCCCGTTTGCCGGGGTGAGACGGAAGTCGGATCGCACGTCCCGCACCCGCTCGACAAACAGCCGGACGGCGGGCATGTGCACAAGATCGACGGGCGACAAGCGATCCGAGTCCGCCATGAGGCCGAGCGGTCCAACGGCATACTCCCGCTCCCCACGCACGCGCAGCGGGGCACGGCTGGTGACCAGCAGTTGCAGGCTGTCGACCGATGCCAGAAGCTCCGCGAGCAGCGGCGCCGTGTCGATGACCTGTTCGAAATTGTCGAGCACCAGCAGTAGGCGGTGATCGGCGCACGCCACTCGCGCGCGCTGCGGCAGATCGAGCGCCGTGACATTCGGCAGTCGCATGGCGTCGCCGATCGCCGAGGCGACGAACGCTGGCGCCCTGATTGCCGCCAGCGCGACGAACCGCACGTCGCTCGCGCCCTCGGCACTGATCGTATGCGCGACTTCGAGGGCCAGGCGCGTCTTCCCGACGCCGCCGGGTCCGGTCAGGGTGATCAGACGCAGCGACGGATCGGCGAGCCATTCGCGCAGGATCTGCACGTCGGTATCGCGACCGACGAGGGGCGTGGAGGGCAACGGCAGCGCGGGTCTGTTCGGTCCCTCGCGGGCGATGAGGTCGGCAGGGGCGCGAGCGCTTCGCATTAAGGCGTCGCGCGCCTCACCCGTCAAGTCGAGCGCCGCGGAGAGCGCGCGCACGGTATCGGCATGGGGCCGGCGCCGTTCCCCGCGCTCCAAGGCGCTGATGGCGTGGACCGACAGGCCCGCGATCGTCGCGAGCTCCTCCTGCGTGTAGCCGGCCGTCTCGCGGAGCGCCTTGAGTCGCGCCCCAAACGACTGTGGCACGCTTGACGCCATGGCGCGACGATCTTACTACCGCGTCCGAGCGGCTCGCGCCGGATCTGTGCCTCGATCCCGATGGAAATCTGCTTCAGTCAGGGCAACGACTGACGGAGGCTGACAGCACCGCTCACAGGCATCTTCACGTCGACGGGATATACCAGTCACCGAGATATCGATCGAGACTGTCGAACCTACCCCCGCCAGAGCGGAACGCAATGTAGCCGTCCGGACGCACCAGGTAGTGGGCCGTGTCCCGCACTCCGAGCCGGCTAAACACAAGGCCCTTTTCGTCGACCAATGCGCCATCAGCTCCGCGGGCACCCAGGCAGTACGTTTTCAAGACTCGCCCGTACCGTTCTTGCAGTCGATTCAATTCGAGTGGATCCCAATGGCGCGAATCTCCGCACACCAGCAGCGCCAGGTGCGGTCCCGCCAGGAACTGCTGCAAGTACGCCGAGCGGCCGTTCACGAGGATCTCGGCATCTGGAAGCCGGTCTCCCGGGCGCGGACCACGATTCGGCCTGGGTTCTCCTTCGGCCACGGCTGGACTCCTTCGATATCGGATGCCAAGCTCCGATACGAACGCAAATGCAGCCTGGCGAAGCCAGCGCGACCCGAACACGTGCGGGACGACGCGCGGTACTACGACGCGTCTCGCCCACGTGGCCAGAGGACGCGCCGACATCGCACGCGTGAACGTACCGAACAGCCTGTCCGTATACCGAAGCAGAAATTCACCGACGGGCCAGCGCTCGGCGTCGTACGTGTCCAGCAGACGGTTCTCGGCAAGGCCCCGCACAACCAGGCCGAGTTTCCATCCAAGATTCCAAGCATCCTGTATGCCCGTGTTCATCCCCTGGGCGCCGACAGGGCTGTGGATGTGTGCCGCATCGCCGGCGAGGAACACGTTTCCTTTGCGATAGCTCGCGGTTTGGCGATGGTGAAGATGAAATCGGGTCAGCCAGGCCGGATCGCGCAGGCGAATGGCTCCGGCGGTCGGCGGGTCGACGAGGTCCTGCAGTTCCGACAGTTGCAGGTCGCTGACAATTCCTCGTGACGAACGTCGCTGTGGGTCAGCCTCGGTCTGTTCGTTCGCAGCCATGGCAATGACGCGCCAGGTCGTGGGCCGTCCGAGCGGGAAGAACATCGCGATGCCACCGCCACCAGCAAAGGAGTTGATCGCGTTCGGTTCGAGCGGACCGTCCGCTTCGAGGTCGCCGAGCGCGAAGTTCTGCGGATACGTTCCGCCTTCGAACGCAATCCCGGCACCCTTTCTCACGGCACTATGCGCGCCGTCGCACCCAACCAAGAATCGCGTGTGAACGCGCTCCTGCCGACCATCGGGTCGCCGGAGTACGCACTGCAGGCCGTCGCGGTCGGGTTCAAACGCCGTCAGCTCATGGCCACGTTCGATCAGGACACCCGATGCTTCCAGGTGATCGTTCAAGACCGCCTCGGTCTCCGCCTGCGATACGAACAGGATGAACGGAAAGCGGGTGTCCACCGCACCAAAATCGCCGAGCGTGACTGCCGCGACGGCGCGGCCTTCCAGATGCAGCTTGAGGCGAGCGCTCGGGTTGCCTCGCGCCACCAGTTGTTCCCCGAGCCCGAGCATCTGGAGCAGCTCGAGGGTCCGCGCCTGGACGCCAAGCGCACGGGATTCACGCGTGCGATCGAGCAGCCGATCGATGATCCGAAACCGGGCTGCAAAACGCTGTAACTGCGTCGCCAGCACCAGTCCAGTCGGGCCGGCGCCGACAATCAACGCATCGAGCTGCGAGCTGCTTGTCATCGTCTCTTCTGGCGGCGCTGGCACCCATCGAGTGTACGACCGGCATCGGCGGTTTCGCCGTGATCATCCCGTTTGCAGACCACCAGAGCACGTCATCGCACTTCACTTGACGTCCGCGGGCTGGGCCGACATATATTCAAATATAATTTTGAATACTTGACTATGCCGCACACGCCCCGTCCAGTGTCGCTAAAAGGCGCGATCTATGAACAAATCGCCCGCATCGGTCAGGCGACCGCCAGCCCGAACCGCCTCGAACTGCTCGACCTCCTGTCGCAAGGGCCACGCACGGTCGAAGCGCTCGCCCAGCAGACTGGTCAGAGTGTCGCGACGACCTCGCATCATTTGCAGGTGCTACGTCGCGCGCGCCTGGTCGACTCCGAGAAGGCAGGGCTGTACGTGACCTACCGGCTCGCAGGCCCCAAGGTCGGGGAGTTCTTTCTGGAGTTGCGGCGCCTGGCGGAATCGCGCCTCGCCGAAGTTCGGCAGGTCACGCAGCAGTACCTCGAAAAGCGCGGCGCGCTCGAACCCGTTGACAACCAGGAACTCGCCCGGCGGGTTCGCGCCGGCGAGGTCACGGTAATTGACGTTCGACCTCCCGAAGAGTACGCCGCCGGTCATATCGCTGGCGCGATCTCCGTGCCGCTCGCCGATCTTCCGAGACGTCTCCGCGATCTGCGTAAGCGCCAAGACATCGTGGCGTATTGCCGCGGCCCGTACTGCGTCATGGCGCTCGACGCCGTGGATCTCCTGCGGCGGAAAGGGTTCCGCGCGCAGCGGTTGGAACACGGCGTGGCGGAATGGCGTGCGCAGGGATGGCGCGTGCACACGGGCGAGGACCGCCGCCCATGACGGCTCGCTCAACGGATGCCGCCGGTGGGTCCGTCCGCCTCGGCCTCCGCGAGAACCTCGGGCAGTTCTCCTTGCTCGTCCTCATCAACGCGTTCGTCGGCGGGATGGTGGGAATCGAACGCACCCTGGTCCCGCTTGTCGGCGCCCAGGAGTTCGGCATCGGCTCCGAAGTGGTGGTCTTCTCGTTCATCATCGCGTTTGGCCTGATCAAAGCGCTGATCAACTTGGCGTCCGGGCTACTCGCGGATCGGTTCACGCGCAAGATGGTTCTCGTTGCCGGTTGGATTGTCGGGCTTCCAGTCCCGTTCATGCTGGCCTGGGGCCCTTCCTGGACGTGGATCATCGCGGCGAACGTGCTCCTCGGAATCAGCCAGGGGCTCGCGTGGTCGATGACGGTGAACATGAAGATCGACTTGGTCGGACCCGCCCAACGCGGCCTGGCGATGGGCCTCAATGAGGCGGCCGGCTACGGCGCTCTGGGCGCGACCGCATTGCTCACCGGCTACCTCGCTGCGTCGTACGGGCTCCGGCCGGCGCCGTTCTACATCGGGATCGTGTACTCCGTGTTGGGACTGGCGCTCTCCGTCTTCCTCGTGCATGACACACGCGGCCACGCCCAGCTCGAAGCTGCCAACCACGGTGCATTCAGGCAGGAGCCCATCCCATCGATCGCGCACGTGTTTGCCGAAACCAGCTGGCGCAACCGCACGCTGTTTTCTGTGTCGCAAGCGGGACTCGTCAACAACCTGAACGACGGCATGTCGTGGGGCGTCTTTCCGCTTCTCTTCGTCGCGAACGGCCTCTCGCTGGAGAAGGTTGGCCTGATCAAGGCGATCTATCCGATCGTCTGGGGCGCAGGACAAATCTTCACGGGATTGCTGGCCGATCGCGTCGGGCGCAAGCCCTTGATCGTGTGGGGGATGATCATCCAGGCCGCCGGGCATGCGGTCATCGGGTTGGGACTCGCCGCCCCGTTTCTGGCGGGACTCGTGGGCTCCGCGCTCCTCGGCGCCGGAACCGCGATGGTCTATCCCGCTTTGCTTGCGGCAGTTGGCGATGTGGCCCATCCAACCTGGCGGGCCACATCGGTGGGCGTGTATCGGTTCTGGCGTGACCTCGGCTACGCCGTCGGTGCGCTGATGGCCGGTATCGTCGCCGTCATGCTCGGCTTGGTCTGGGCCGTCCACGTCGCGGGTATGCTCACGTTCCTGTCTGGCCTTGTGGCATGGGCGGGCATGAGCGAAACGCTCCCCACGCTCGCGCCGGTCGCGCCGGTCGCGCCGGTCGCGCCGGTCGCGCCTAAGCGCGTTGACGCGTCACTGCCCTCGATGACTACTGAGCCATTGCCCCTGTTGCAGCACCCGCTCGAATCGCCTTCTGCGTTCACGCCAGAACGACTGATGGCCGCGGTACGGTCCGAGCGCGGCTTGACGCACGTCGTGGTGCCGCCGCTGTGCGTGCTCGACTTCGATGGGGACTTGTCCGACCACCTGGCAGCCACGGGCATGTCATCGCCGTGGTCTTCCTGGGCGTGCTTTCACACATCCATGCGCGCGACAACCATGGAAGGCATCACATGCGGAATCGTGCCTCGCACGATCGGTGGTCCGTACGCGGTGCTCGTATCCGAGCAACTGTGGGCGGCCGGAGCGAAGCTGATTGTGGGTATCACGTCAGCTGGTCGGGTCTCGGCGAGCCTGCCACTGCCATCCATCGTCATCGTCGACGAGGCGGTCAGGGACGAAGGAACCTCGCTGCACTACCTTGCCCCCGGAGCGAGTATCGCTGCACCGACGACGGATATCCTCGACCCACTCGTCAAAGAACTGAGCACCGTCTCGTCGGCCGTGCGCCGCGGGCGAGTGTGGACCACGGACGCGCCGTATCGCGAGACCGCGGAGCAGCTTCGCTTGTGGGCTGACCGAAACGTCCTTGCCGTCGAGATGCAAGCGGCTTCACTCTTCGCCTTCGCTCACGCGCGGGGTGCACAGGTGGGCTTGGTCGCACTCGTGAGCAATGCTGTTGATGAGGTCTCCGACGACTTCAATACCGGCGGCAATGACGACCGAGTCCGCGTTCTTCGGGCGGTCGCGCGTGCAGCACGCACATTCGTGCCGTCGACCGCTGACGCCCAGTGAGATTGGAGCGATCGGCGATTCGCGTGTCGTGAGCTCGCGATGAATGATAGTGACAGCGATGGAGTGGCATGAGCATTTACCTTGATTTCAATGCGAGCACGCCGGTGGCGCCCGAGGTCGCCGCTCGGATGGCGGCGGTGCTGCACGAGCCGTTCGGGAATCCATCAAGCGACCATTGGGCGGGGACGGCCGCGCGGGGCGCCGTGGAGACCGCGCGAGCACAAATTGCAAGGCTCCTCGGATGTGCCGCTGACGAAGTGATTTTCACAAGTGGCGGAAGCGAAGCAAACAATCACGCGATAAAGGGAGCCTTCTTCGCAACACGAGTCGAGCATCCGCACATCATCACCAGCGAGGTCGAGCACCCGGCCGTCATCGGCCCTTGCCGATTTGTGGAACGGCTGGGGGCGAAGGTCACGTACTTGCCGGTTGATGGTTTCGGCCGCGTCCACCCAGACGATGTGCGACGCGCGGTGACGCCCGACACCATCTTGATCTCGATCATGCACGCCAACAACGAAGTCGGCACCATACAACCGATTGCGGACATCGGCCGGATTGCGCGAGAGCACGGAATCCTTCTTCATACTGATGCGGCTCAGTCAGTGGGAAAGATCCCGACGAAGGTGAGGGAACTGGGTGTCGATCTCTTGTCCGTCGTGGGCCACAAATTCTACGGCCCGAAAGGCGTCGGCGCGCTTTATGTTCGTACGGGTGTTCAACTCGAGCCACTGATTCATGGTGGGGGACACGAATCGGGCCGGCGCGCGGGTACGGAGAACGTTCTGCTCGATGTGGCCCTCGGAGCGGCGTGCGAACTGGCAGAATCTTGGATCCACAGCCACACCATCCGGGAACTCCGAGACCTGTTCTGGCAGCGGCTCAACGAGGAGTTCGACAACGTGGCCCTGAACGGGCATCCCACCGAACGGCTGCCGAACACACTGAACGTCAGTTTCCCGGGCAGGATCGGCGCCGAGATTCTGCGAGGGCTGAATGACGTGGCCGCGTCGACGGGCTCGGCCTGCCACTCCGGTGTCGTTGAGCTCTCGCCCGTCCTGAGGGCGATGCGCGTGCCTCCACACATCGGCATGGGCGCGGTCAGATTCAGCTTGGGCCGCACGACGACGAAGCAGGACATTGAAAAGGTAGTGGAGAGTCTCAGGATGGTACTTGCGTGAGCCTATGGCTCCGTCGAGGCCTTGACCTTGCAGCCGGGAAGCGCGATCTCATTCTGCAGGTCGCCGGACCAGTCATGCCGCCGGTTGGTGGTGTTCAGAGAGTCAAGTCACATCAGGGGAGGAGCGATCATGCCGGGCTGTTGCTCAGGGTTCGAAAGCGCGGCGGATCAGCAGTTCAACCAGAGCAAGGTCGCTCAGGAGTTGAAGCGCTACCGCGAGAAGGGTCCCGGTCCGACGACTCGATTGCTCGCGGATGGCATCGCACAGTCCGGCGCGCTGAGTGGCACGGTGCTCGATGTCGGCTCTGGCATTGGTGCCCTGAGTTTGGTTCTCCTCGAGCGAGGCGCGGCGAATGCGATCGCAGTCGATGCGTCGACAGCGTACGTCGATGTCGCACGTGAGGAGGCTGGCCGGCGGGGGCAAACAGACGCGATCCAATTCGTCCACGCGGATTTCGTCGAGCGCGCATCCCAGCTTCCATCTGCGAATGTCGTGGCGCTCGATCGCGTCGTCTGCTGCTATCCCTCGTGGGAGCGTCTCCTCGACGCGGCGCTTGGACATGCCGAGCGATGTCTCGCGCTGTCCTATCCTCGGGATGCGTGGTACGTCCGTCTGGGAATGACGCTTGAAAACGGCCAGCGGTGGCTCGCGCGAAACTCTTTCCGAACGTTCGTGCATCCGACTCCGAAGATCGAGCAGACAATCCGCGGCGCCGGCTTTGGGCTCTCGAGCCGACGCGAGACGTGGATGTGGTCGGTCGACGTCTATCTGCGTCGATCGAACTCACAGTAGACGGATGGCTGCCCCCGACAACGCGAACGGCCTGGACGTGTTCTGTACGACGTGACAGTAACTACGACATGGCAGATTTGGCGCGCAGATGGTGATAGGCTACGACCTCTTCAATTCGGGAGTAGCCAATGACCCTGACCGTAGCCCCGCCCTCACCTGCCAACTTCGTCAATCGGATATTTTTCGGCTACCAGAATACGGCGGCTTTGAAGGCCGCTCTCGAGCTCGATGTGTTCACAGCCATCGGCTCGGGCACGCTTGATGTGGCGGCGCTCGCTGCAAAACTCGATGCCTCCCCGCGCGGGATTGCCGCGCTCTGCGACTCCCTCGTTGTCATGGGCTTTCTGGCCAAGTCATCGGCCGGCTACTCGCTGACGCCCGATGCCGCCGTATTCCTGGACCGTTACTCGCCTGCATGCATCGCCAGCATCCATGAATTCCTCGCGTCACCCGAGATGGTTGCGATGATGTTCCAGGACCCTGCGGGCGCCGTGCGCCGGGGCGGCGCGCCGGGCCTCGCGAACATCGCGCCCGACAACCCGATCTGGGTTCGTTTCGCGCGGAGCATGGGCCCGTTCATGGAGCTCGACGCGAAGCTCGTCGCCGATCACGCGAGCGAGCCGCCGCCTCGTCGCGTCCTGGATATCGCCGCAAGCCACGGGCTTTTTGGCCTCGCCTTCGGGCGGCGCTTCCCCGACTGCCACATTACCGGGCTCGATTGGGGCGCTGTCGTTGCAGTCGCGCGCGAGAATGCTGATGCGGCGGGGATGGGCGACCGCTACGACACCATCGTGGGCAGCGCCTTCGATGCCGATTGGGGCACGGGATATGACGTCGTGCTGCTGCCGAACTTCCTGCACCATTTCGATCGCGAGGACTGCATGAAGATACTGCACCTCAGCCGCGCAGCGTTGGCGCCAAAAGGCCGCGTCGCCATTGTCGACTGGCTGCCCGACGAGGACCGCGTTTCCCCGCCGATGCCCGCGCTCTTTACGATGACTATGCTGCTGAGCACGCCGAGCGGCACCACGTACACCGGACCCGAGCTCTCGGCGATGCTCACCGAGGCGAAATTCGAACAGCCCGAGATCATCCCGCTGCTGCCGACGCCGCTGACGCTGGTCCTGGCGCGAGCGGCCTGAGTTAGACGTCTGCCGGCCGCGCGGAAGAGATGAACCCGCAGCGATCGAGCAGCGCACGGAATCGGGGGTCGTCCCGCCACGTATCCCACTTGGGATCGACCGGTAGAAACACCATGTGCACGTCGCGGACTGTGCAGGCGCGTTCCAGCCAGGCGACCATCGCCTCGCCGTCTTCCAGCCCTGCGCAGATCAGCGCCATCGAATACGGCGGCACGTACCTGCTACGGGCGGCGTCCTCTAACGCCTCCAGCACGTCGCGTGCGGCGGCACGTTGACCGGTGCGCGCGAGAACGTATCCGCGCACGGAGATCGGTTTGCTGTTTCCGCCCGAGAGCCGCGCCGCTCGACCGAGCGCATCCAGCGCCAGCTCGGTTACGCCCATCTGCTCGCACGCCTGGCCAAGCATCATGTGTCCGACCCAGAATTCAGGATCGATTGCAATGGCCCGACGGGCGCGCGCCGTGGCGGTCTGGAAATTGCGGGCCTGGAAAGCGACCTGCGATGCCATCGCATGCGGGAGCGGTGACAGAGGTTCCAGTGTGCACGCCCGCTCCATCTGAACGGCGGCCTCCTCGTGACACCCCATTTGCGAAAGCGTATGTCCCAACATGCTGTGCGCCCACGCACTGCTCGGATCGAGCGACACGGCCTGTCGAAAGAAGGTGACCGCAGCGACAAAGTCCCACTTGAAGAACCATGTCACCTGGCCGTGTACGTGCTGTGCATCGGCCAGTGCCGCATTTGCGCGAATCGCTTGTTCGGCCGCCTCGCGTGCGAGAGGCCACATCACCTGCGGCTCTCCATCACCGTTGATGGGCGCAGACGCGAAGGCCTCCGCGATGCCAGCCCAGGCCAGTGCGTAGTCCGGGTCGATCTCCGTCGCGCGCCGGTAATAGTCGATGGCGATTCGCGTGGTCTCGGGTGTCAGCTGATTCCAATGTCGGCGGCCGCGCAGGTAGAGATCATGAGCCGCCGTATCGCGGCTCTGCCGCCGCGCGATCGACTCTAACCGCCCTGGTGAGAGTTGAAGACGAACGTGCTCCGCGATGGCGGCGCTGAGATCGCGCTGCAAGTCAAGTAGATTGGAGACCTCGCAGTCGTATGAGTGCGACCAGAGCTGCACCTGATCGCGCACGCGGCTCAACCTGCATCGCACTCGGCACGAGCCTCCCTCGATGCGAATCGATCCATCGACGACGAAGTGGACGTTCAGTTCACTTCCAATCGTTGCCAGCGTTTTCCGGGTCGCCTTATACGACATTGACGACCTGTGGCCGATCACGGACAAGTGCTCGGGATCGAGCTGGCCGATCGACGCGATCGTTTCCTCGGTGAGTCCGTCGGCGAGGTATTCCTGCTGCTGATCACGGTTCAGATTCGCAAATGGCAGCACGGCTAACATCATGCCTTCCGCGGCCGGAGCGGCCGGGATCACCTCGACCTTCGCGACGAAGCGATAGCCCTTCCCCGTGACGGTCTCGATGAACGAGGCGGATTCGCGCGAATCCTTCAGCGCCTGGCGAACCTTCCGAATAGCGGTGTTGACGCCGACCTCGACGTCCACGAAGACGTCTCTGCTCCACAGATGCTCGATGATCTCGTCGCGCGATATCAGCTCGCCGCGCCGCGTCACGAGCAGGACCAGGAGATCCATCGGCTGGCGCTCAAGGCGAACGCGACGGCCGTTGCGGCGCAGTTCGTAGGCGAAGACATCGAGCACGAACTGGCCAAATCGCAATGTCTCACGCGTCAGCGCCTGCGACATGATGTGAAATGAGCCGCCAGAATGCCATAAGCGCCGGCGGCTCCGCCACTTAACGAATCAGGAAATCTTCATCCCCGCTCCATTCCGGGCGCGTCGACCGATCACGACAATCTGGTGCCGGCGGGGTTCGCACAGAAGTGACGGCCCGCAATGGAGACCAGATATGACCATCGAGTGCACAGTAACCGTCGGGCACGGCTTTACATCACGCGCTGTCAACGCGCGAGCGGCTCGCACGATCGCCGCGTGTGTCGCGGCCGCTCTGACACTCGTCACACCGGCTCGTACGTTGACGGCATCGTCCACCGAGTTTCCGAGCGTCATCGTGCTGCCTGGCGCGGCATCCGCAGAGGGCATCGCCATCGGGAGTGGATCGACGTTCTATGCCGGCGACCTCCTCACGGGAGACATCTTCCGCGGCGATTTGCGATCCGGCACCGTCGAGCGATTCATCAAAGCGCCGGCTGGCCGAATGGCGCTCGGCCTGAAGGCAGATGTTCGTCACGGCTTGCTGTTTGTCGCCGGCGGATTCACCGGGCAGGCTTACGTCTACGATCTCGACTCGGGCGCCACACTCGCATCCTTTCAACTGGGGGCGATGATCAACGACGTGGTCGTCACGAACGACTCGGCCTGGTTCACCGACTCACTGCTGCCGCATCTCTATCAAGTGCCGATCGTGGGTGGGAACCCGAGGACGCTCGCGGTCACGGGGCCGGCCGGCAACATCACCGGCTTTCCGAATCTCAATGGAATCGCAGCCACGCCGGACGGCAGCATGCTGCTGGTCGCCCACTCGCAGCTTGGCGCGATCTTCTCGGTGGATCCCGCGACGGGCGCCAGTAGACCGGTCACTGGTTTCGACGTCCCAACCGTCGACGGAATTCTTCTCAGCGGCGGCCGGCTGTACGCCAATCAAATCGGTCTGAATCAAATCGCACAGATCAACCTGAGTGCTGATCTGTCGAGCGGTTTCGTGGACGGAGTGGTCACGAGCGCGGACTTCGAGGTGCCCACGACGACGGCTGCATTCGGTGATCGCCTCGTGACCGTAAACGCGAAGTACGACACCGGCTTTCCGCCCACTGCGACGACGTTCGAGGTCGTGACGGTGCGCAAGCCGTAGGCCGCTGTCGCGGTACCGTAGTGTCCGCCTTCAGGCGGACCGCATTGGGCCGGCTAAAGCCGGCCGCTACGGTCATATGTACAGGCGGACCGCGTGGCCGGCTGGAGCGGCCGCTATCGTCTTGCGCCGCTTTACTCGGCGGTCAATGTTTCAACCGGATCGACGGCGGCCGCTCTGCGCGCGGGCACATAGCTCGCCGCCACCGCAGCGACGCCGAGCACCGCCAGCACCGCCGCATACGTGGGCAGATCGAGACGTTCGACGCCGAAGAGCAGCGACGACATCCACTGCGTCAGCGCAATTGCCGTCAGCAGACCCACGGCTGCGCCGATCGTCGTCAGCATCAGGCCCTGACGCACGAACATCCGTTTGAGTTGCGTTGGCCCGGCGCCGAGCGCGAGGCGGATGCCGATCTCCCGCGAACGCTGCGCGACCACGTAGGCAATCACGCCGTAGATGCCAATCACGCCCAGCACCAGCGCCATTACCGCGGCAATGCCCAGCATGATCAGCGCGAAAGACGTTCGCGCCATCGACGCGTCATAGAGATCCTTCATCGTCCGAATGAGGAACACGGGCATGCTCGAGTTGACCGACCACACGGCCTTGCGCACACCGTTGAGTAAGCTCTCGCGGCCGCCTTCCTCACTCCGGATGACCAGATTGATCGCGCGCATCGAGAAGCGGGCGTTGCCGCCGAAGTTCTCCATCATGACGGGCCAGTACACGAACGTCGGTGCCGCCTGATACAACGCATCCTCGTGGACGTTGTCGACGACGCCGACGACCTCGCGCCACAGGTCGGTACTGGCAGGCGAGGAATCACGAATGTGACGGCCCAGCGCAGCCGCCGGCGATCCCCAGACTTCACGCGCAAAGTTCTCAGAGACGATCGCGACCTGCGCGCTGCCGTCGATGTCGCTCCAGGTGATATCGCGTCCTGCGATCATCCGCGTGCCGATGGCGTTGAAGTAGCCCGGCGACACCCACTTCATTCGACGCACGGGGGGCGTCGTCCCGGACGCGTAGTCCTTGCCCTCGATATACACCGGGCCGAGAGACACTCGCAGCGGCCCCTCCATCGGCACGGCGCTGGCGAAGGCAGCCGCTTTCACGCCGGGCAGCACCGCAACCTTGTCGAGAATCTCATGCTGAATCCGCGTGACGCGCTCCGCGTCCCGCACCTGCGTTGGGGGCACCCATACGCGGGCGGTCTGGACGTCGGCAGTCGGCGCAAACCCGGCCTCGACGTTGATCAACGCGACAAACGTCCGAATCATCAGGCCCGAGCCCACGAGCAGGACGAGCGCGAGGGCCACCTGCACGACGACCAGCACGTTGCGGGTGCGCTGCCGTTCACGGCTTGTGCTGGCGCCGCGCACGGCGCCGACGATTGGCGCTCCATGCTGCGCGGCATGCTTCATCGCCGGAAGCGCGCCGAACAGCATGCTCGAGAACAGCGAGACAGCGATAGCGAACGCCACGACGTGCGGGTCGAGCGAGATGTCCTCGACACGCGGCAGCGTTGTTGGCGCCGTTGCCACGACCACTGTGAGGCCGGCATACGCGAGCGCCACGCCGAGCGTGCCGCCGATCAGCGAGAGCACGAGGCTTTCGACCAGCACCTCTCTCACAATGTCCGCTCGCCGTGCACCAAGCGCCGTCCGGACGGAAAACTCCTGCCGCCGGCTTTCGGATCTCACGAGCATGAGGTTGGCGACGTTGGCACACACGATGAGCAACACCATGCCGATCGTCGCCATGAGAACCCACAGCAGGTCCCCGACACCGCCGACGACTTCATCCTTCAGAGGCTGCACGACCGGCGTGATGCGCCACTTCTCGTATTCCTGCGGTCCGGCAGTGTTGGGTGGCGTCGGCCACGCCTTGAGCCAGATCGGCAGCATCCGGGCAATGTCGGCATTGGCGTCGGCTGCCGTCATGCCCGGTTTGAGCCGGGCAAGACTCCAATAGCCGAACCCGCCGATCCGCATGCCACTGCGCTCGAGCGTGATGAGCGTAATCACCTCGGCCGCAGGCTCCATGTCCAGGAATCGGAATCCCTCGGGCATGACGCCGATGACTTCCACTGGCGCCGAGTCGGCAAGCAACCGGCGTCCAATCACCGAGCGGTCGCCGCCGAATCGTCGCTGCCAGTAGGCGTGTGTCAGGATGATCACTGGCGCATATGGCGCCGTGGTGGATTTGCTGTCCGCCTCTGTGAAGAGACGACCGAGTTGCGGCTTCACACGCAGCGCCTGCAGGATGTCGTAGGTCACAAACAGCGCGCGCGCCTGCTCGGGCTCTCCGACGCCGGTGATCGTCCGCCCGCCATCGCCATACAACCCGATGTCCTGAAAGACACGACCCTCGTCGCGATAGGTGAAGTACTGCGTGGCGGACATGCGGAGGTCGCTCACGTTGAGACCCGGCGCAACGTGCTTGATGCTGACGAGCTCGCCGGCATCCGGGTATGACAACGGTTTGATCAGCACGCCATAGACGACGCCGAAGATCGCGGTGTTTGCGCCGATGCCGAGCGCGAGCGTGAGGACGACGGCCAGGGTGAACCCGGGGCGCCGGCGCACACCGCGCAAAGCCAGGCGCAGATCGCGGCCGAGGGTGTCGAGCGGCCCGATGGTGTTCATGCGATAGATCTCCTCGCGGATCCGGACGGTGTTCCCGAGTTTGAGATGCGCCGCCCGGCGCGCCGCCTCGGGCGACATCCCGCGCGCGATGTTCTCGTCGGTCTCGATCTCGAGGTACGAGCGCAGTTCGTCGGCGCGATCGCGATCCCAGGATGCTCTGCTGAAAAGGCGGCGCACACCCATTCGCTACTCCGTCGAGGGATTCAGGATTCTGCCGATGGCGCGCACGATCTCTTCCCACCGCGTCGTCTGGGCCGCGAGCTGTTTGCGGCCGGTTGGAGTCAGCCGGTAGTACTTCGCCTTGCGGTTGTTGTCGGAGGTGCCCCAGAAGGACGCGATCCAGCCGCGGTTCTCCAGCCGGTGCAAGGCCGGATAGAGCGAGCCATGTTCGATCTGGAGCACGTCTTCGGAGCCGCGCTCGATGGCATGCGCGATGGTGTGGCCGTGCGCCGGGCCCATCACCAACACCCGAAGCACGAGCATGTCGAGCGTGCCCTGGGGCGTCTCGCTCTGCAGCGGCGACTCACGACCGGGCACGACAGCCTCCATCTCCATCCGATGATCTATGCATACAAACGCGGTCAAAATAGCCCATGCGGCCGGACTATACATCTTCTTCAGAAGATTATCTAGTGGAGAAGCGGCGGGCGCGACCCGCCGCTCGTCTTCCGAAGGAGGTGAGTGCCGGAGTCCTCACGCGCAGCACGCCGGTCCACAGCAACTCCTGGCAGCGGCCATGGGCTTGGTCGCGCGAACGAAGGCGCTCATGATGCGTCCGTCAACCTGCGCCAAGGTCGCCTCATCCGACAGACCTGCTTCGTCGAGAAACTGCTTCGCGTCCGCGGCGCGGTAGATCCGTGTCGGTTCGATGTCAATCGCTTCGAATCCGGTGCGCGACAGTCTCCCGCGGTAGTCGGTCTCCTCCAGCGCACCGGCGACGCAGCCCACCCACAGCTCCATGCTGCGTCGCACCGCGACCGGAACATCGCCGCCCCTGACGACCACGTCCGAAATCGCGAGTCGCCCGCCCGGCTTCAAGACCCTGAACGCCTCGCGGATGACGCGGTCTTTGTCAGCCGAGAGATTGATCACGCAGTTCGAGATGATCACGTCGACCGAGTTGTCGGGCAGCGGGATGTGCTCGATCTCGCCCAGGAGGAACTCGACGTTCGTGAGTCCGGACCTCGCCTGGTTTTGCCGGGCAAGCGCCAGCATCTCTTCGGTCATGTCCAACCCGTACGCCCTGCCGGTCGGACCAACGCGTCTCGCTGAGAGCAGGACGTCGATGCCGCCTCCGGAACCGAGATCCAGGACGACTTCGCCGGCCTTCAGCTCCGCCAGTGCAGTCGGGTTTCCACACCCGAGCGATGCCAGCAGCGCCTCTGCGGGGACTCCAGCCGTCTGCGCTTCGTCGTAGAGATTCGACGTGATCGGATCCGGCGCGCATGCGGTTCCACATCCACACTCTGCCCTCGCACCGCTCCTGGCTTGTTGTGCCGCCTCGCTGTACTTCTGCAGTACCGCATCCTTGATTGCAGCCATATCGACGCTCCTTATATATTCGTGTTTGCGAATATACGGCCGACGTGATAGATTCGTCAAGGCGAATATATGAGACGAGCGACGAACGTGAAGGGCAGCGCCGCGATCGACGAGTTGGAGAACGTGTTCAAAGCACTGGCCGACAAGACACGGCTCCGGATCCTGGCGTTGCTCGGGAACAACGAGGTCTGCGTCTGCCACATTCACGACAGCCTCGGGCTTCCCCAGCCGACGGTGTCGCGCCATCTGGCGTACCTGCGCAAAAGTGGATTGGTGGCGGTACGCCGCGATGGCGTGTGGATGCACTACCAGGTGTCGGGCGCCCTGAGCCCGCTCGTTCGCGGCATCGTCGGCGCTGCCGTTGATGCGCTTCTGCCGGCTACCAGCCAGGACCGGAAGCAGTTCCTGCGTTCGTTCGGTCAGCTCTATGTACTGGACACACCGGCCGGTGGGACGTGTTGTGCGCCGCGCGCGCAGGAGTCACAGCCGTGATCGAGTCTGCGACCCAGCAGGACTTGCCGGAAGTCCGATCCCTCCTCGAGCAAGTACGTCTGCCCCTCGACGCCATCGATGCCCACGTGAGCTCAATGCTCGTCGCCAGGGAGGACGGGCACGTCGTCGGCGTGGCGGCGTTGGAACTCTACGAGGATGGCGCGCTGCTTCGGTCTGTCGCCGTCGATCCGACGCGGCAAGGCAAGCGGCTCGGTCACGAGCTGACCGAAGCGGCGCTGTGTCTTGCCGTCCAGCACCACGTCAAGACGGTCTTCGTTCTGACGACGACGGCCGAGCGGTTTTTCCCGAGGTTTGGATTCGAGACGATCGCGCGCGACATCGTTCCCCCGTCGGTGCAGACATCGGTCGAATTTCGCGGCGCCTGTCCCGCAACGGCCATCGTCATGCGAAAGCATCTCTGATGGCGGTCGACCTCTCTCGCCGGCTCACGGCCGAGGCCATCGGCACGGCGATGCTGCTCGCGGCCATTGTCGGATCGGGGATCATGGCGGATCGTCTTTCCGGCGGCAACGGCGGGATCGCCCTGCTCGCGAACACGATCGCGACGGCAGCGGCACTCGTTGCCTTGATTCTGACGTTTGGGCCCATCTCAGGCGCGCATTTCAATCCCGCGGTGTCTATCGCTGACGCCTCACAAGGCGGTCTCGCGTGGCGCGAGGTCCCAGGCTACGTCACGGTTCAGATTCTCGGAGGCGTGACCGGCGTGTGGATCGCGCACCTGATGTTCGGAGAGCGGGTGTTGATGCTGTCGCTTCGTGCCAGAAACGAACCCGGGCAGATGGTCAGCGAGTTCATCGCCACGTTCGGTCTGCTGAGTGTGATTTGGGGATGTTCGCGCCGACGGGCGGATGCTGTGCCATTCGCCGTCGCCGCCTATATCGCCGCCGCCTATTGGTTCACCGCGTCGACGTCGTTTGCGAATCCGGCCGTGACCCTGGCCCGAGCGCTGACCGACACCTTCGCCGGCATTCGTCCTGCCGACGTGCCGGGATTCGTCGTCGCGCAGATCGCCGGCGCGACGGCGGCGACGCTCTTGTTTCGATGGTTGACGCCGCCGTCACCGCGAATGGCTGAACACAAGGTGACACGCACGGAGATGTCGGCGACATGAACACGGTCCTCTTCGCCTGCGTCCACAACGCCGGCCGATCGCAGATGGCGGCGGCCTGGTTCAATCTGCTCGCAGATCCGGCCAAAGCACGAGCGCTCTCCGCAGGTACAGATCCTGTTCCGCGCGTGCACCCTGAGGTGGTGGCCGCGATGAGCGAAGTCGGAATCGAACTGGCAGGCGCGCAGACGTCGAAATTGACGTCAGAGCTGGCGCAGCAGGCGCAGGCACTGATCACGATGGGATGCGGTGATCAGTGTCCTGTCGTGCCTGGCGTGAAACGCGACGATTGGCCCCTCGAGGATCCGAAGGGCAAACCGATCGCCCGGGTCCGCGAGATTCGTGACGAGATCCGCCAGCGAGTCGAGGCGCTCCTCACCCAAGAGGGCTGGCGTCGAATCGTCTCACCGCATGCGTGAAGACGGATCGATCTCCTTTTCCATCATGGTTCACTCTGTCGAAACACGAGCGATCCTCGCGAGCGTCTTCAAGGCGGACCGCGCCTTGGCCTTTCGAAGCGCTTTCCAATCGGGTCCGCCGCGTTTGCGCTTGAGATCGGTGAGGTAGGCGTACTCCGGAGTCAGGAGTTGGTCCTGCTCGCTCTTGGCCTTGGTCCACGATCGGGCGAACTCATCGAACGTGGGCGCTTCCCCGCGGGTCCAGAACTCCATCGCGAGCACGCGGGCAACTGCACCGTCGCGGAACCGGCCCGCAGTCAGATCGCGAAGCAACTGGATGACACCCTCATGCTCCTTCGCATACCAGCGATAGTAGAGACGATCGCGAGGTCCGAGACGCGATGGCGGATCCTGCACGCGCACGATCGTCGAGGGGATGCACGTCGGCTGACCTGAATCGCCTGTCGAAAGGTAGCGGCGCATCCGGGCAAGCACGATGGGTTTTCGGTCGGTGTCCTTCGTGGCCCTCACCTTCCCGTCGGGATACTCCGCCAGAACCCGATACGGGATTCCGTGCTTCGAGCAGAAGGCGCGAATCTCTTCCAGATTCATGTAGTTCAGCTCTTCGAGGAGCCGCGCGTACTCGGCCCTCGTGAGCTGCGCCAGCAGGTTCATCGATTGCCGTTCCCGACTTTCGCCGGTCGAGGTCGCGCGCCCAGGAAGCCGCCGAGCCACACGCAGGGTAATGCAGTCACCACCAGAAGGACCGGGTACCAGTGGGGCCCGAACTCGGGCCCGGCGTTCCACGTCGTCACGGCGCCCGCGGTCGCCGCAACGGCTCCGATCGCCCCGAGGATCGTGGCATGTGTCATCGGTTGCCGCGGCGCCAACGAGGCAGTCACGTAACCTCCGAGCACGGTGAACACAACACGGTAGATGGCCGCCAGCACGAAGAGGCCATCTTTCATTGGCTCGCCCAAGGGAGGAAACACGCCGCTGCCATGCATCGCCGCGTCGGTGCCCACCGATAGCAAGGCGGTGACGACGAATCCCGCAACCACCGCGGCCACACTTCCGCGGCGGCGACTCGGCACTGGATCAGGCGTCATGTACGAGAGTCGCCCCTTTCCGCCACGCCGCCGGCGGCGAGCCGGTTGCGCGCTTGAACGCGCGGTTGAACGCGGCCTCGGAGTCGTAGCCGACTCGCGCCGCCACTTCCTGAATGTTGTGCGCGCCCTCACGCATCATCTGCTTCGCTAACTGCATCCGCCAGTTCGCGAGGTAGCGCATCGGCGCTTCGCCTACGAGATCGCTGAACCGCTGCGCGAGCACCGAGCGCGACAACGCCACCTCGCGCGCGAGCTCGTCGACTGTCCAGTCGCGCACGGGGTTCGCATGCAGCAATCGCAGCGCCTTTCCCACCTGCACATCGTTCACCGCAGCGAACCAACCGCCCTGACTCGAGGGCAAGCGCTGCATGTACTCGCGCAGGATCTCGACGAACATCAACTCGGTCAGCCGTCCGAGCATCGCCACGTTCCCGGGACGCGCCGCACGCGCTTCGTTCACCGTGAACTTCAGCGTCGTCCCGAGCCAGTTGCTCGATCCCTGCGGCACGGTCGTGGGACGGCTGCCGGTGACATCCACGGCTTCGATTGCCGAGTACTCGTCGCGGCTGCGCACCAGCAGCATCGTCGGCAGCGATTCAACCAGCGGACTGAAACGCTGATCGCAATTCAAATATCCACAGACGAACCGCGACGTTCGTCCGCCGCCGCCGTACGACAGTTGCGGAGGCTCGTCGTGCTGCCCCGGCGAGAAGATCGTCGACAGCGGCGTCGCCGGCCCCGATCCGGCGCTCCGCATGGTGTGCTGATCGCCGCGCGGAAACACGACCACGTCGCCGCTCTGCATCGTCGTCGTGGGATGCCCGTGGCATTCCACGTCGCATCCACCCTCGACCAGGATGTGAAACAGGACGATGCATTCGGCCTCGGGCATGACGGCCGACGCCAGCATGCCGGGGATCGGCGACTCGATCGCCCAGGGCGACGAGAAGTCAGCCGTGAAGAACACGGCGCCCGACAACCGCACGACTCGGAGCACGTCTGAGAGCACGTCCATCTGTGTGTTCTCGTGAGATCCCCCGAACACCGGAGGAGCGGTCAAGGATTTCAGAGCCTCAATCAACGCGTCAAGCAGATACGGCTTTTCGGTCAAGAAGCGCAGCGTCCCGGTCATAGAACGACAGGAGCGGCACGGGCACCATCGGCGCGTGCACCCCGTCACCTGTTCACTGAGGAGACAGACCATGCCGCTGATGACGCCCGACCCGACGTTTTATCCCTCGCCGATGATGGCGACGCAGGCACCGCCGGAGAAGCTCGCCTACCTCGCGTTGATCGACCCGCTCAAGAAGAGCTCTGATGCCCTCGGCGTCGTGGATGTCGATCCCGACTCGAAGTCCTACGGCCGCCTCGTGGGCCAGACCGACATGGTCGCCCCCGGAGACGAGCTGCATCACTTCGGATGGAATGCCTGCAGCTCGTGCCTGTGCCCCTACGCGCCGCATCCTCACATGGAGCGCCGCTACCTCGTCGTTCCAGGGATCAACTCTTCCCGGATTCACATCCTCGACACGAAACCCACTCCGCGACAGCCACGAATTGTGAAGGTCATCGAGCCGGAGACGCTTGCGCAGCGCACCGGCTATGCCGCGCCGCACACCGTGCACTGCGGACCCGATGGCATCTTCATGACGGCACTCGGCGCGCCGGATGGCAACGGACCCGGCGGCACCTTCCTTCTCGATCCTGAGACCTTCGACGTCAAAGGTCGATGGGAGCTCGAGCGCGGCTCGCAGGAGCTCGCGTACGACATGTGGTGGCATCTCGGGTGCGACACGATGATCACGAGCACGTGGGGCACGCCCAACATGGTCAAGGACGGCGTGAACCCGGAGTTCCTGCTCGGTGGCAAGTACGGGCACTCGCTGCACGTCTGGGATTTGCGCCGCCGTCGTCACGTGCAGGAGCTGTCGCTCGGAGACGAGCAGCAGATGGCGCTGGAGCTGCGTCCGGCGCACGATCCGAGACGCGCCTACGGATTCGCCAGCGTCGTGCTGTCGCTGAAGGATCTCTCGTCGTCGATCTGGCTGTGGTACCGCGACACGAGTGCTCGATCGAAGGGCGCCGGCCCGTGGGCGATCAAGAAGGTGATCGAGATTCCGGCCGAACCGGCCGGCCCGGAAAAGCTGCCGCCGCTCCTCCAAGGCTTCAAAGCGGTCGCGCCGCTTGTGACCGACATCAATCTCTCGGTTGACGATCGCTTCCTCTACGTCTCGGCATGGGGTCTTGGCGAATTCATTCAGTACGACGTCACCGATCCGTTCAATCCCAGAAAGGTGAGCTCGCTCAAGCTGGGTGGCATCGTCAACCGCGCGTCGCACCCGAGCCAGCCATGTGTGCCGCTGAACGGCGGGCCGCAGATGGTGGAGCTCAGTCGCGACGGGCGACGCGCGTACTTCACCAACAGTCTCTACACGCCGTGGGACGCACAGTTCTACCCGGACGGCATCAAGGGATGGATGGCGAAGGTTGACCTGCGGCCCGATGGCATGGAGTTCGACAAGAACTTCCTCCTCGAGATGAACGGTATGCGACCGCATCAGGTGCGCCTCGATGGCGGCGACGCCTCGTCTGATTCCTATTGCTACGCGTAAAAGCGGGGGCGTTGCGAGCCGAGTACCAGCAGAAACGCGAAACCGACGCAGGAGGCAGAGTCATGGATTGGAAAGCGATGTTGTTGCTCGGGGCATACCACGGCATCAATCCCGGCATGGGTTGGCTCTTCGCGGTGGCGCTGGGCATGCAACGCGGCAGCGCACGAGGCGTCTGGGGCGCGCTGCCACCGATGGCGCTCGGTCACGCTGCGTCTGTCGCCATCGTCCTGCTCACCGTCGGCCTCGCGCAGATCGTGATGCCGCTCGACGTCGTCAGAGTCGTGGTGGCATCGACGCTGACGATGTTCGGGGTGTATCGATTGTGGCGTCACCGGCATCCGCGTTTCGGAGGAATGCAGGTCGGCTTCCGCGATCTGACGATCTGGTCATTCCTGATGGCGTCCGCGCACGGCGCTGGATTCATGGTGGCGCCGTTCGTCATGTCCACGCCGGTGGCGCTCGCGGCCGCCGGGCACGGGCACGCGCACCACGTCGCGGCCAGCGCGAACCCGGCGATGACGGGTGCGCTCGCAGTTGGCGTTCACACGCTGGCGTACTTGCTGGCGATGACGCTCGCCGCATGGGTCGTGTACGCGAAGCTGGGCCTGAGCCTTCTTCGCCAGGCCTGGTTCAATCTGGACTGGCTGTGGGCCGGCGCGCTCGTGGTGACCGGCGTCGTGGTGTTGCTGAAGTAATCCACATCGCTCACACAAGGAGCGTCATCGTTCAATTTCCGGCCGCGAGCACCAGCACCTTCATCGTGTCCGGGGCGACCTGTGCGCGACCGTTCGGTCCTGGCAACATCGTCGCCACCGGCACGTAGACCTTGTGCGTGGTCGAATCGAGCCACATCGTTCGGCCTGACTGGAGCGTCTTGACTGTCTGCACGACAGTGAACTTGCCCGGTGCGTCCTGGTGCGCGATGGTCAGGACGCCCGTGCCGCTCGACGCGAACGCGAGGCCGGTCACCGGATCGAAGCCGTTGCCGTCCACACGATCGGCGATCGGAAAGCTCGAGACCGCCTTCCCCGACTGGCTGTCGGTCACAGCCATCTTGCCATCGCACGCGCTGAGGAGCAGATGGTTCTTCGCGTCGAACGCCAGACCGGTTGGTCCCTCGCAACCCTGGAGTGTCCAGGTGGCGACGAGCGTGTGTGTCCGCGTGTCGATGACGGCAATCGCGCCTTTGTCTTCCACGTTCACGTAGACACGATTGGCCGTCGCATCCTCGACGGCTTCCTCGAGCTCGCCACCGACCTCGATCGTTGCGAGGACCTTTCCGCTCATCGGGTCGAACGCCGTGATCGAGCCGCCGGTGTGGTTGAAGGTCCAGACTTCTTTTCGGTCGGGAAGGTACCTGATGCTGTCGGGGTTCGCGCCGGTCGCGACGGTCGCTACTGGTTTGAGCGTCTTCAAGTCCACGATCGTCGACGAGTTCGCGCGCCCGTTGCTCGTGAATCCGCGCCCGAGGTCGGAGGCAATTGCGAAGCCGTGCACGCCGGGGGTATCGGGAATCTCGCCGACGACCTTCCCGCTCTCAGTGTCCGCGACGACGATCTTCGTCGCATGCGAGACATAGAGACGATGCGTCGACGAATCGTGAATTACGTAATCCCACCCGCCCACACCGCCTATCTGAATTTCCTGCACGACGTGATAGTTGGGATCGGCGGCCTGGAGACGGCCGGCTCCCAGGACGAAGAGAAGAGCGACGAGTTTTCGCATCGCACACCTTCCTTGTGGACGGCGACTATGCCGCGGGCGCGCTGCGTAGTGTGCGCCGCCAGACGATATATGGCAAGGCCACGCAGGCACTAACAACCATGTAAAGCAGAATCGCCGCGCCAAAAGGCTGATCCGGAAAGTTCGCCGACGCAACCGAGAGCGCGACGGCTGGATGGCGGCACGCAGTTGACACCGCGAGCGCGGTGGACTGATCGGGGTCTCCGCGACCCATCAGGTGACCAACCGCAAGGCCGCCAAGCGTGAACATGACGATGGCAACGATCGTGCCCTCGCCGATCAGAGTCCCGATCGCG
>Ga0310810_10000865_pt1 | contig 30687 bp, 24 predicted proteins | sample NCmetagenome_FD_207641 | JGI IMG/M metagenome (GOLD analysis project Ga0310810, IMG submission 207641) | Soil microbial communities from experimental microcosm in Duke University, North Carolina, United States - NC | ecosystem: Engineered > Artificial ecosystem > Soil microcosm > Unclassified ... | reverse complement strand
CGTCGCCGGTATGTCGAAACGGTGCTCGATCGTCTGGCGACCGGGGTGGTGTCGATCGATGGGAGCGGCAGCATCCGTACGTGGAATACCGCCGCGTCGCGTCTGCTCGGCATGGATGCTCGTGTCGCGGGTCTCCCGGCGTCCGCAGTCTTCGGGACGCGCGAGCTCAGGCCGCTGGCCATCCTCATCGACGAAGCGTCTCGGAATCGCGACGATCTCCGTCCGCAGGACGTCACCGTCACGCTCGAAGGGCGCGAAGTCCACCTTGCCGTCATGACGACGCCTCTGCGGCGTGACGATGGCACCACCGATGGGATGGTCGTGGTGTTTGACGATGTGTCACCGCTCGTTCGCGCGCAGAAGGCGGCGGCGTGGCGTGAGGTGGCGCGACGTCTGGCGCATGAAATCAAAAATCCTCTGACGCCGATCCAGCTCTGCGCCGAGCGGCTTCGCCGGCACTTCACACAGGCGCCGGAGCCGACGCGTGCGCTCGTCGAGGAGTGCACCACCACGATCGTCGGTGAAGTCGAGTCGCTCAAGGGCCTGGTGGACGAGTTCTCCCAATTCGCGCGCATGCCCGCGCCGCGTGCGGTGCCCACCGACTTGCACGGGTTACTGGACGAAGCGCTCGCGCTGTATCAGGGGATCTGTACCGACGTTGAATTCCGGCGCCACTTCGCCGAGGGACTCCCGAAAGTCGGTGTCGATCACGAACAGATTCGCCGCGTTGTCATCAATCTCGTGGACAATGCGATTGAGGCGATGGATCGCCGCGGGGTGATTGATATCGAGACCGAGCACGACCGGACCAACAGTGTGGTGCGCGTGGTGGTGGCCGACAACGGTCCAGGTATTCCCGCCGCCGAGCGCGAGAAGCTCTTTCTGCCGTACTACTCGACCAAGCAGCGCGGCAGCGGTCTCGGCCTGGCCATCGTCCGCCGCATCGTCGCCGAGCATGGTGGCAGCATCGCCGTGACCGACAATATTCCCCGAGGCACCCGCTTCGCTATCGAACTCCCTGCCTGATGCCCTCGATCCTGATCGTTGACGATGAACCCGGGGTGCGCAGCGCGCTGAGCGGCGTGTTGCGCGACGAAGGCTATGAGGTCGAGTCGGCCGAGAGCGGCGAAGCGTGTCTCGACCGTCTGGCGCGGCAGGCGTATGACGTCGTCGTTCTTGATATCTGGCTGCCCGGGATGGATGGACTTGCCACGCTGTCGCGGATGCGAGAGCGGCAGATCGATTCGCAAGTGGTGATCATCTCCGGTCACGGCAACGTCGAGTCGGCGGTCCGCGCGATCAAGATGGGGGCCTTCGACTTCGTCGAGAAGCCGTTGTCACTCGAGAAGACGGTACTGGTCGTCCGTAATGCGCTGCGCCAGCGCAACCTCGAAGCCGAGAACCTCGCACTGCGCGCCAAGGTAGACGCGCAGCACCAGATGATCGGCGAGAGCTACGCGATGGCGAAGCTGCGCGAGCAGGTCGCCATGGCGGCGCCGACTAACGGTCGCGTGCTCATCATCGGTGAGAACGGAACCGGCAAGGAGTTGGTGGCCCGCAATATCCACGGCATGAGTCGCCGGCGCTCGGCGCCGTTCGTCGAGGTGAACTGCGCGGCCATTCCCGAAGAGCTGATCGAGAGCGAACTGTTCGGACACGTGCGCGGCGCCTTCACCGGCGCGGTCGCGGATCGTCGTGGAAAATTCGAAGCCGCACACGGAGGCACCATCTTCCTCGACGAGATCGGCGACATGAGCCTGAAGACGCAGGCCAAAGTCCTGCGCGTGCTGCAGGAGCAGGTGATGGAGCCGGTCGGAGGCTCGACGCGGATTCGCGTGGATGCGCGAGTGCTGGCCGCCACCAATAAGGACCTGCCCGTAGAAATTCGCGCGGGACGGTTTCGTGAAGATCTGTATTTCCGCCTGAACGTCGTCCCGATCTTCGTGCCGCCGCTGCGCGAACGGGTCGAGGATGTCGCGCTGCTCGCGGATCATTTCATGGCCATGCTGGCCCGCGAATATGGTCGTCGTCCGAAGACGTTCGAGCCGGATGCGGTGGCTGCGCTGCAGCGATATCCGTGGCCGGGGAACGTGCGCGAGCTGCGCAATCTGGTCGAGCGGTTGATGATCATGGTGCCGGGGGATCGCGTGTCGTCGCGCGATCTGAGTTTCCTCGAGCATGGGATTGTCGCCACGCCGCAAGCCACGCTGGCCACCGCGACGACGATCGCGCCGCTGCACGATGCGCGCGACGAGTTCGAGAAGCAGTACATCCTGCGCGCGCTTGCGGCACAGCAGGGCAACATGTCACGGACCGCCGAAGTGCTCGGTGTGGAGCGCAGCAACCTGTATCGAAAAATGCGAGCGTTCGGCATCATGCCGGCGCGCAGAGGAGAGGATGAGGAGCCGGTCTAGGGCATTGTCGACTGGCGAGTTTGGATTGTTGATTGGTTGGCGATTAGTGATTTTCGATCGTTGATTGGGCCTGGCCGTGCCGCGTCGCTCGTTGCGGCAATGAATCAACAATCACCAATCAAGAATCAACAACGAATCACCAATCAAATATCAGCAAATCAACAATGACCAACCTCTCCCAGATCCCCACGCCGGCGCTGATCGTTGACGTCGCGGCGCTCGATCGCAACATCGCACGCATGGCCGCGTTCTTTGCCAGCGGCCCGTGCCGGCTGCGGCCACACTTCAAAGCGCACAAGACACCTGCCATTGCGCGTCGCCAGTTGGCGGCCGGATCCTGCGTCGGGCTCACATGCGCAACCGTGTCGGAAGCGGAAGTGGTCGCAGACTTCTGCGACGACGTGCTGATCGCGAACGAGATCGTCAGTCCAGACAAGTGCGCCCGGGTCGCGGCGCTGGCGCGCAATCGGGCCGTGACGGTCGCGGTTGATTCACTCGCCGGTATCGAGGCCTTGGCAGATGCCGCACGGACAGCTGGCGTCACGATCGGAATCCTGGTCGACGTGAATGTGGGTCAGGGGCGTTGCGGCGTAGAGCCCGGTGACGCGACGGTGGCGTTGGCCCGGTGCGTCGCCGAGACGAGGGGGCTGACGATGCGTGGCGTGATGGGATACGAAGGACATCTGCAGCCACTGCGAGATCGCGCTGAGCGCGAAGCGCGTACGCGTGCCGCGATGCGAGACCTGGTCGAGACGGCGAAGGAGATCCGAGCCGTTGGCATTCCGGGCGACGTCGTGTCATCCGGAGGCACGGGCACGTACGACATCAGCGGTCGCGTCGAGGGCGTCACGGAAATTCAAGCCGGCTCATACGCGTTGATGGACACCGATTACACGAGCGTGGGCGTCGGGTTCGAGCAGGCGTTTTTCGTGCTCGGGACGATTGTCAGCCGGCCGTCGCCGGAACGGTGTGTCGCGGACTGCGGCCACAAGTCGATGACCAAGGATCACGGACATCCGTCGGTGAAGGACGTCGACGGAGCGACGGTGACAGCGCTCAACGACGAACATGCCGTGATCGCCGTTCCTGCGTCGTGCACGCTGTCCATCGGCGACCGCGTACGAATGATTCCGTCCCATACCGATCCCACGGTGAACCTGCACGATACGTTCTATGCGGTTCAGGGCGAGCAGGTGATCGACATCTGGCCGATTGCCGGGCGCGGATACTCCGAGCACCGACGTGCGATGTTGCCCGGCTAACGACTGCAGCCCCCGAACTCCGGAATGAGTGGCCACGCACTTGCACCGGAGGTGCCTCTGCCAAGGGCGTTCGAGCGCCTCTCGGGCGATCGCGAACATCGGCAATAGTATTCACAGGCACTGTGGAACCGCAGACCCTCACCGAGCCACGAGATATCGAGGATCAACTTCGAGCCGCCGAAGCTCGTCTGCGTATGCTGGTTGACGATGCCGCGGACGGCATCTTCATTACGGATGCGCATGGGCACTATCTGGATGTGAACCCCGCCGGATGCGCCGCCCTCGGCTACACGCGCGAGGAGATGCTTGCCCGGTCGATTCCCGACATCATTGCGCCCGGCGAGCACGCGCGTCTGGGAGCGGAGCTCGCGCGCCTGCTCGGCGGCACACCAATCAGAAGCGAATGGCTCTTTCGCCGCAAGGACGGGTCGACGTTCTTCGGCGAGGTCAGCGCCCGACGTCTGCCGGACTCGCGCCTGATCGGCGTCCTGCGTGATATCTCAGACCGCAAGCGAATCGAGGAGCAGCTTCGCCAGAGCGAAGCACGCTACCGCCTCATCGTTCAGAACCAGACCGAGTTCATCGTCAAGTGGCGGCCTGACGGCACGCGGACGTTCGTCAACGAGCACTATTGCCGATTGTTTGGAGTGACCGAGGAGGAGTGCATTGGCACGAGCTTCTTGCCGCTCGTCGCACGCGAGCATCACGCCGACATCCAACACAGCATCGCGTCGCTGACACCGCAGCATCCGGAATTCACCGAAGAGCACGTCTCGTACACGCCCTCGGGACCGCGCTGGCAGCAGTGGACCACTCGCGGGATCTTCGGCGCAGACCACCGGCTCGGGGAACTGTTGTCTACCGGTCGAGACATCACCGAGCGCAAGGTCGCCGAAGACAAGCTGCTCCAGAGCGAGACGCATCTGCTCGCCTCGCAGCGCATCGCGAGCATCGGCAGTTGGGAGATGGACATTCTCTCGATCAAGGATCCTGAGTCCAGTCCGATTCGATGGTCTGCAGAGTGCCATCGTCTGCTCGGATACGGAGCGAACGATCGCGAGATGTCCATCCAGGCGTTCCTTCGGCGTGTGCATCCCGACGATCGCGAGAAGGTGCGGGAGGCCTTCAATCGTTCTCTGTACGAGGGGATACCGTACTCCATCGAGCACCGGATTCTGCTTCCGGATGGAACCGAACGGGTCCTGCAACAGCAGGCCGAGCGGGTCATCGATCCTGCGACCGGCGTTCCTGCGAAGTTCATCGGTACCACTCAGGACATCACCAACCGGGTCCGCCTCGAGGAGCAGTTGCGTCAATCGCAGAAGATCCAGGCGATCGGCCAGCTCGCGGGGGGAGTCGCGCACGATTTCAACAATCTGCTCACGGTGATCAACGGCTACAGCGAGATGTTGCTGATGGGGCGGGATGAGCGCGATCCGACTCGTCGCGAGCTCGAGGCCATCCGCGAAGCGGGCGAGCGGGCAGCGCAGCTCACCCGTCAGCTGTTGCTGTTCAGCCGCAAAGCGGTGTTCGAGCCGAGGGAGGTCGACGTCAACGATCTCGTGCAGCGCGTCGGCGTGATGTTGCGGCGATTGATTTCCGAAGATATCGAGCTGCGGTTGATGCTCTCACCAGCAGTGCCGCTGATCACTGCCGATCCCAGTCAGCTGGAGCAAGTCGTGATGAACCTGGCGCTCAACGGCCGCGACGCGATGGAGCACGGTGGGCCATTGTCGATCGCGACGAGCGTCGCTTCGTTCGACGACACATTCTGCCGCACGCGCCCGGACTACCGCCCCGGACGGTTCGTGCGGCTGACTGTCGAAGACACCGGATGCGGCATGACGCCGCACACCAAGGCGCACCTCTTTGAACCGTTCTTCACGACCAAGGCATTGGGAAAGGGCACCGGTCTCGGTCTCGCGACCGTGTACGGCATCGTTCAGGAGAGCAACGGCTTTATCACCGTCACCAGCGAGGTCGGCGCGGGTACGACGATGAGTGTCTTTCTGCCCACGTTCGACAGGCCGGCGGAGGACAACGCGACGCCAGGGGCTGAACGCGACCTGCTGCGGGGTGACGAGACGGTACTGCTCGTCGAAGACGAGGACGCCGTCAGAGGCGTCGCCACGCTTGGGTTGACGTTGCGTGGGTATCGGGTCCTGGCGGCCGCCAGCGGACCTGCGGCGCTCCGTCAGCTGGAACTCGAGCGCGATCAAGTGGACCTGCTCGTGACCGATGTCGTGATGCCTGAGATGAGCGGCGGTCAACTCGCCGAGGCGATACGCAAGCGGTTTCCGTTGTGTCGCGTGCTCTTCATGAGCGGCTACAACGAAGACATGGCCGTCCGTCATGGGCGCTTCGCGCATGACGCGTTCCTGCAGAAACCGTTCACGCCTGTTACGCTTGCCCGCAAAGTCCGCGAAACGCTCGATGAACTCCGCTGAGTGCGCGAGAAGTAGGATCTACCGCCAAGGGCCATAGCGAGTCTCACCAATCGTCTGGGGTCGATGCTCGAAGCCCAAAGCGATGGACACTGCTCAACTCCTCTTTCGTGCGCCGAAGGGCAAAAAGATTCCGGAATTCCTCGACAAGGTGCAGAGCTATGTGGCGGCGTTGTCGCACAACGGCCAGGTCATCGGTGAGGGCACTGTTGCGAAGGTCAACGGCGGCTATCTCGTGACCGCGAGCCTGCCTGAGTCCGATGCACTCGCCGACCGCTTCGCAAACAAATGGGTGCGGACCCGTCTTCGAGATCTGGCGGCCGCTGGTGTTGCCCGGCCGAAGGTGACGCGTCTCGGCACCGACCCTGATAGCCGCGCGCCGTGCCGGTGCCAGAAACAGCCGTTTCTGATCCTGTTCACGACGTGCATCCACGCCGAACCGCCACTGAGATGCGGCGCGTGCTTTGGTCCGGTCGCTCTGTACAAGGTGCCCGCCACGGACGGCGTAGAACTCGCGAGAAACCTCGAGGGCAAAGTGCGTGTTCCGGTGTACTACTACCTGTCGAAGTATTTCGGTCGCAGCGATCGGGCGGAGCGCAAACGTAAGTGCCCTTCGTGTGGGAAGCCGTGGCTCCGCGACGAGCCTCTGCACCGAATCTTCGATTTCCAGTGCGAGCGCTGCCGTCTGCTGTCCAATGTGGCGTGTGATGTGCGGAGAGTCCGCGATTCGGGAGGATCGAGATGAGGGCTATTGACATCGCGTCGGTGTGCGTTGCGGCTGCAGCCGCGATCTCCAGCGGAGTGCTCGTCGCGCAGAGTGGAACATCGAGGTCATCGGTGAGCGCGGCGCAGTACGAGCAGTGGAAGAAGGATTTATCGAACTGGGGCCGATGGGGCAAGGACGATCAGATCGGTGCTCTCAACCTGATCACGCCGGCAAAGCGCCGTCAGGCAGCGGCGCTCGTAAAGGACGGCGTCTCTGTGTCGCTGGCCGCCGATGTCGACACCGAGAAGGCGGTGGACAACCCGACGCCCTACGAAGTGACGATGCAGGGCATTGGATCCGATCGGATCGCGGTGAGTTATCACGGGATCGCGCATACGCATCTCGATTCGCTCGCACACATTAACGAGAACGGCGTCTTTTATAACGGCTACTCGCCGAATGCAGACGAGGTGATCAAGAACCGTCATCAGAAGAACTCGATTCACAACGTCAAGAACGGCATCGTCACACGCGGCGTCCTCATCGACATTCCACGGCTCAAGGGCGTTCCGTATCTCGAGCCGGGGACACCGATCTACATCGAAGACCTCGAGGCCTGGGAGAAGCAAGCTGGCGTGCGTGTGTCTTCAGGTGATGCGCTGTTCATCCGCACCGGAGTATGGGCGCGTCGTGCCGCGCTCGGTCCGTGGCTTCGAGGGCGCGCAGAGGGCGGACGGTCAGCAGGGCTGGACCCGTCGGTGATTCCGTGGCTGAAGCAGCGCGATGTCGCGCTGCTCGGCAGCGATCACCCGCAGTACGTCTCGCCGGGCACATCCGGTCCGCCGCGAGGTGCCGTCCACGATTTCGCGCTGGTGTTTCTCGGTGTGCACCTCTTCGACAACTGCGACCTCGAGGCGTTGGCCGCCGAGGCCGCATCACGTAAGCGCTGGGAGTTCATGCTCACGGCCGCGCCGCTGCCGATTCGCGGCGGGACGGGTTCGCCGCTGAATCCGATCGCGACGTTTTGACACGATGCTCGAGACGCCAAACGAAGCAACGCTCGCGCGACTGCGGTCGCTCTGTCTATCGCTGCCGGAAACGAGTGAGACGGCCTCCTGGGGGCACCCGAATTTCAAAGCGGGAAAGAAGACCTTCGTCGCCTTCGAGCGCGTGAAAGGCCGCGCCTCGATTGCGTTTCGTCTGCCGCCCGAAGACGTCGAGCGGTTGTTGCAGCGGAAGCAATTCTTCGCGACGCCGTACGGGCGCGGGCTGTGGGCGAGTCTGTGGGTCGATGGTCCGATCGATTGGCGCGCCGTGCAGGACCTCGTCGACCGCAGCTATCGCGTCGTTACGATGAAGCCCAAGTCAGGTCAAAGGGCAAAGGGCAAAAGGCAAAGGTGAGGTACCCAGGTGTAGGTGTCGCTGTCGCGTAGGGCTTCGTGCCTCTATAAGTCGACGGTAAAGACCATGGCACGACGGGCCGATGCCACTTTCTTGAAGAACTCGGGAAGTCCAGCGAAGCAGTTCCAGAGATACTCGAAATCGTCACCGCTCAACGGCGTTCCGTAATCAATCGGATCAATGGCCTGGTACCGAGCACGCAGCGATTCCTTGTTGATGGATGCGAGCGCTGACGCTACATCGCTGACTTGCTCGGGTGTCAGAAGCGACACGACGAAGTCGTTTCCGTCATACAGCTGCTCACCGCCGAGAACGCACGCCCGCAGCGGATACTCTCCGTTGTCGTACGCGAGTCTGCCATCAGTGAGACAGCGATGGATTCCGGCCCATCCCTTATCAGTTTGAAACAGCCAAGGTTCGTCCCACCGTTCCTCGATGTCGTCTTGGATCACGGCTAGCAACTGGTCGCCTTTTGCGGCGCTCCGCAGCTTGCGAACGTCATCTGGAAGCAGCCCGAAATAGACGCCTCGTTGTGACACGATGACGATCTCCGTTCCGATTGCGATGCGTGGCGAGGTAACCTGCACCTACCACCTATACCTGCTACCTGACCTTTGCCCTTTGACCTTTGCCTTTTGACCTTTGCCTTTTGACCTGACCAACTACAAAAGGAGATAGCAGCCCACTGCGCCGACGATGGTCATCGACAGGCCCCATGCAAGGAGCTTGTTGTAAGTAGGCCTGACCTGCGCGGGGTCGGAAATTCCTGCGAGGCACATCGCGCCCGTCGTGGAGAGCGGCGACATGTCCACGAGGTGTGCGCCGACGTTCATCGACGAGGCGACGCTGAATGGATCGCCCCCGAGGCGCGCGACGAGTCCAGGCACGGTTGGCAGGAACGCGGGGAGCACCACCGCGGAGGTGCTGCTGTAGACCGAAATCAGTCCAGTGACGAACGCGATAACTCCGGTCAGCGAACCTGGCGAGGCGAGCCTGGCGAGCAGATCGGTGAACAGATCGAGACCGCCGGTCTTGTCGAGCAGCGCGACCAGCACGCTGACGCCGCTCAGCATCAGGATCGGATTCCACGGCATGCGCCGGATCGCTTGCTCGTGATCGGCGACGCGCAGCGCGGCGAGGACCACTGCTGCCGTGAACGCCGCCATGCCGATGTTGGCGTCGAGGAACTGCACCGCCAGCAATACGCACACGATCGTCGCAATCGTCACCCAATGCACGGTCGAGAAACGCGTTTCCTCTTTACCGGCCGGTTCGCCTTGGAAACTCTGTTTGAACAAACGCCACCCGCCGAACAGCGCGTACCCGGCGAACGCGACCATGGCATGGCCGGCGAGGTTCATCGCATAGGTCTGCCACTCGTGCCCGCCAAGTCCGATCTTCTCCATGAGCGGCGTGACGATGACGCCGGTGGGCGCGAGGGGCGACAGCGCACCGGATTGCGCGCCGTTACCGACCATGATCGCCATCAGAAACGGCGGGATCGACGCACGCGTACCGACGCCCATCGCCATCGGCGCGAGCATCGCCGCTGTCGCGACGTTGCCCGGTCCGAGCGTCGCGATGATCGCCGCGAGCACGAAGAACATCACTGGTACGAGCCCGGTGTTGCCACGACAGATGCGCACCGACGCGTGCGCAATGCGCTCGAGCGTGCCATTGAGCTGCGCCTGAGTGAAGAGCAGCGTGACGCCGACCAGCATGAGAAAGGTCTGCGTCGGAAAGCCGTTCATCACGTCGGCGAGCTTCATGCCCCCGAGATACACGCCAAGAATCCACGCCAGCGCCAGGCCGAGCACGCCGACGTTCAGCTGACTGAAGCAGCTGATGATCATGGCGACAACGAGCGCGCCGAGGGATAACCAGGCGAGGTTCATGGCAAGTGGAAAAGTGGAAAAGTGGAAGAAGTGGAAAAGTAAGTGGAGAAGTACATCAAGCTTCTCTCAACAGTTGGGCTATCAAGATGGCTGGATGTACGGCGGACTCACCCGTGAAGTCGGCGATTTGATGACGGCAGCTCGTGCCGGCAGCAACAACCACTGCGCCTTCGGGTTTGTTGCGCACAGCGGGGAAGAGCTTGCGTTCGCCAATCGCGCGCGAGACGTCGTAGTGCTCACGGGCGTAGCCGAACGACCCCGCCATGCCGCAACAGCCCGCGTCGAGATCGACGACGGTCGTGTTCGGGATCGCCGAGAGCAACGCCTTCGCTGGCGCCGCGAGCGACATCGACTTCTGATGACAATGCCCGTGGAACAGGATCGTCTTCGGACCGGCCTTGAGCGGGAGCGTCGAGATTCGAGCCGCGACGAACTCCTCGAACAACACCGCGCTCCTGGCAACGACTTCAGCGCGGCGACGTGCCTCTCCGCGTAACAGTGCCGGGGCATCCTCGCGAATCGCCGAAAGACAGCTCGGTTCGCAGAAGATCAGCGGCCGTCCGGCGTTGGCCTCTCCGAAGAGCAGGTCCGTGTTCCGCGATGCCATCGCGCGTGCATCGTCGAGGAGGCCCTTCGAGATCTGAGGCCGCCCGCAGCATCGGTTTGGTGCAAGCGCTGGCCGCAGGCCGGCGGCCGACAGCACATCGAGCGCCGCGAGGCCGATCGCAGGATCGTAGTGATTGGTGAATGTGTCGTTGAAGAGGAGCACATCTGCAGAGGCCGCCTGTGGACGGCCTTGCGCGAGCCGAGCCAACGTGTGGCGTTTGAACTCCGGCAGCCTTCGTCGTTTGTCAATGCCGAGTACGCGCTCATTCAGACGACGACCCAGGCCGCTGTTCACGATCCAGTTGGATAACGGTGCCAGCCGGCTGCCCCATTCGGCCGCGCGCCGTGCCTGACCGAGCGCGCGTGCGTGCAGCGGTGTCCCATGACGCTGCCAGTAGTCGGCGAGGAACTCGCTCTTGAATCGTGCGACGTCCACGCCGACCGGGCATTCCGCTTTGCACGCCCGGCATTCGAGACAGAGATCGAGCGTGTCGTATACGCCCTCGTCACCGAGACCTGCTTCGCCGAGCCGGCCTGAGATCGTCAGACGCAGCACGTTGGCGCGTCCGCGTGTCGCGTGCTGCTCGTCGCGCGTGGCCATATACGACGGGCACATCGTGCCCTCGAGTGTCTTGCGACATGCACCGAGTCCGCTGCACATCTCGACCGCGCCGGCAAAGCTTCCTTCGGCATAGTCGAAATAGGTGGGCACCGAACGCGCGACGTACGAGGAGCCGAAGCGGAGATTCGCCGTGAGCGGCGGCGCATCGACGATCTTGCCCGGGTTGAAGATGTTGTGCGGATCGAAGGTTCGCTTAATCGTGCGAAACGCCTCGTACATCTCCGACCCGAACATCTTCTCCATGAACGGACTGCGCACCAGTCCGTCGCCGTGCTCACCGGAGAGCGCTCCGCCATATTCGAGGACGAGGTCCGAGACGTCGTTGGCGATCGACTCAAACTTCCGGACGCCGTCAGCGGTCTTCATGTTGACCACTGGTCGAACATGAAGACATCCAACCGACGCGTGCGCGTAAACGCCGGCCGTCGTGCCATGCCGCTGGACGATGGCGAGGAAGCGTTCGATGTAGTCGCGCAGCTTCTCGGGCGCAACGGCCGTGTCCTCGACAAACGACAGCGACTTTGCATCGTCCTTCATCGCCATCGATAAACCGAGTCCGGCTTCGCGCAGGCTCCAGATCCGTGCTTGCGCGGTGAGGTCGAGCGCGTGGTGATAGGCGTACCCGAACGTGCTGTCACGCAGGTCGCGTTCGAGCGCGGCGAGTCGAGGCGGGAGATCCTCAGCCCGGTCCGCGTAGAACTCGACGCAGAGCAATGCGGCCGGGTCGCCCTGGATGAAGCTCTGACGAAGCGCTTCGAGCACCGCGCTCTGGCGCGTGTAATCGAGGATGGACTTGTCCATCACTTCGACGGCCGATGGCCCGTGGCGGAGAATCAGCGGCGTCGCGGCCAGCGACTCGAGCAGGCTGGCGAACTGGATCGCCATCACGGCCTTTGCCTTCGGCAAAGGCACCAGGTTGACCTTGGCAGACAACACGACGCCGAGCGTGCCTTCCGAGCCCACCATCAGCTTGGCGAGGTTGAACGGGCGATCGGTTTTCACGAACTCGTCGAGGTTGTAGCCGCCAACGCGTCGCAATACCCGCGGATAGCGTCGCTCGATCTCGTCGCGATGACGCGCAGCCAGATCGTGCACCACTCGATAGCATTCACTCTCGAGTGAACGTTCGTTGCGCTTGCGCGCGAGCGTATCGGCGTCGATCGGACCGAAGTGCACGACCTCGCCGTTGGCGAGTACGACCTCTTGCTCGAGTACATGGTCGATCGTCTTGCCGTAGAGCACCGATCGCGCACCGCTCGAGTTGTTGGCCATCATGCCGCCGATGGTCGCGCGACTCGCCGTGGAGACATCGGGCGCGAAGCGAAGGCCATGCGGCTTGAGCTGCGCGTTCAACTCGTCGAGCACGAGCCCTGGTTCGACCCGCGCCCAGCGTTCGGCAACATTGAGGTCGAGGATCGTGCGCAGATACTTCGAGGTATCCACGACGAGGCCAGGCCCGATCGCCTGTCCGGCCTGCGACGTACCACCGCCGCGCATCGTGATCGGGCAGCGAAACTCCGCGCAGATCGTGACGAGTCGAATCAGGTCATGTCGCGAGCGCGGCACGACCACGCCGACCGGTTCGATCTGATAGACGCTGGCGTCGGTGGAGTAGAGGGCGCGCGAGACCTTGTCGAAATGAATCTCGCCCGTGAACTCGGTCGCCAATGCCCTTCGAAGTCCTGCGAGATTCAGGCTGCGGACATCGGCCCCGGTCTGTGTCGGTGCCGATATGACCGGCACTGTGCTCATAGGGCGCGGAGTCCGTCGCGCAGCTGGGCGAGGCCGCGGGCCAGCGTGTCACCTCCGCTGCCAAACGACACGCGTAGCGTCCCTTCGCCGGCCGGTCCATAGGCGGCGCCGTGGACGACAGCGACGCCGTGGTCGTTCAGCAGCCGTTGGCGGATCTCATTGGACGACACACCGGTCTGCCGCACGTCGAGCATCGCGAAGAAACCGCCTTCGGGCGCGAGCACGCGCACGCCGGGCACGTCGGCCAGTGTGGTCAGGATCAGCTGCCGACGCGCTGCGTACTCGTTACGCATGCCGACAACGCAGTCCTGTGGTCCCGCGATTGCCGCAGTCGCTGCGTCCTGCACGAACGTCGCCGGGCCACGGCTCGACTGCTGAAGCGCGAGGAACATGCGATCGATGATCGGCGCTGGCGCAGCGCAATAGCCGACGCGCCATCCGGTCATCGCATAGGTTTTTGAAAGGCTGTTGATGATGATCGTCCGCGCGCGCAGGTCGTCAGACAGCACCGCAGGAGAGATATGGCGCGCGCCCTCGTAGGTGATCGCCTCGTAGATCTCGTCGCTGATCAGCACCAGGTTATGGCGGAGAACGACCTCGCCGATGGCACGCAGTTCGTCTTCGCGGAGCACCGTGCCGACCGGATTCCACGGCGTGTTCAGCAGTAGCACGCGTGATTCGGAGGTCACCGCGGCCTCGATCGCCTCAGGCCGAAGCGCGAAGCGGCCGTGCTCGATCGTCGATCGCACCGGACGAATTCGGCCGCCGCAGAGCAGGATCGGCGATTGATACGCGTCGTAGATCGGGTCGGGCAGCAGCACTTCGTCACCCTCGTCCAGAAGGGCGGTGAGCGCCGCATGAATGCCGAGCGTTGCCCCGGTGGTGACGAGGATTTCTGAGTCGGCGTCGTGCGAGAGCCCGTTGTCGCGAGCCAGCTTGGCGGCGATCGCCTGGCGCAGCGGCTTCTCGCCGCGGTTGTCCGGATATCGCGTGCGGCCAGCGTTCATCGCTGCCGCGGCTGCCTCGACGATGTGCGCCGGCGTGTCGAAGTCCGGCTCGCCGCGCATCAGAGAGATGACCGTGCGTCCGCGCGACTGCACCTGCCGGATCTCGGCGAGAATCGAGTTGACGGCAGTCGGTTTGAGCAGCGCGGCGCGGCGCGAGAGATGTAGGGTGTCCAGAGGGGTCAGTCTACAGCGAAAGTGGAAAAGTGGAAAAAGTGGAAAAGTGGAAAAGTAAGTTGGAAAGTACAACGAGATCGGACGGCGCAACTAGCTCTTTGGATTCTTTTTCAACCGCTGGGTGTTCTGCCGGGCTGTGCTGACGGATTTCGCGAAGATGCTAGCCAGTTCACGTGCTTCCTGCAGGAGCGCGGCATCGTGGCGGATGTCGGCGTCTTTCAAGTACTCCAGATGATCAACGCATTCATCTGCCTCTTCGTAGACTGTACCAAGCTTCGCTTGAAATTCGGCACGCGACCGTCCACGTCGGGCTGCTCTGTAGTTCGAACGTACTGAGTTGGCGGCACGGCGTAATTGACCGCCGGTTTCACGGGCTTCATCTGTTTTTGGCAATGACCGAACGAACTTTCGGATCGCGAGTGCGAAGAGCCGCGTTCGGAGAATAAGGTCGCGGCACTTTCTACTTACTTTTCCACTTCTCCACTTTTCAACTTTTCCACTTCCGTGAACAGCATCTTCGCCTGCGACTCCGCGCGGTCGGCGCGCTGAAGTGTCTTGAGGCTGCCGTTGCGCAGGCCTTCGACACGAAGCGTCCAGCTCTCCTCGCGCAGACGCAGGAACTCCAACGCGCTCTTGACGACCGGCTGGTGCGCAGGAGGAACGTTGGTGATCGTCGAGAGCGAGGCTCGCGTGGCTCGAACGTCTGACGCGATCGCCTCCGCCATGTCCGCGAGCTGCTCGGCCTTCGTCCATCCCTTCCTGAACCGCACCACCTCGGCGTCATAAGAGGTCGCGGTGCGTTCCTCGAGGGTGATCACGCCACGGAGTTCTCGTGTCACATCCGCCATGCCTCGCAGCGGTGCGGCGAACAGCACGATGATGGCGAGTGTGGCGGCCATCGACGGATAGAGACGCCGCACTGGCGGCTTGTCCACATCGATTCCGAAGGCGAGGACGCCGCCGCAGACCAGTCCGACGACCAGCCCCCAGGCCATCGACGCCGTGACGCCTTCGGCAACGAGGTGATAGAGGAGAAAGATCGCCGCGCCTGGCGCCATCCGCTTGAGGACGCCGACCGGAATGGTGAGTGGCGAACGCTTGACCCACCCCCACGCACCCGTGGCGAGCAAAAGTCCATAGATACCAAACACACCGCCTGAGGCGCCCGCGTTCACGGCGACGGGATGCGCCGACAACTCTCGCAGGCCTCCGATCAGTCCGGCGGCGACGAACACGAATGCAAACGTCGTTGACCCGACGAGCCGTTCCGTCAGGCGTCCGATTTGCGAAATTCCTGCGGCGTCCGCGATCAGGTGGAGGAATCCCCAGTGGATGAACATCGCGGTGACCAGCCTCCACCACTCGCCGTTGGTCGTGCGTGGTCCGACGCTGCCGCCCCAGTGCAGCAAGAGTTCTTCACCCTCGAGGCTGCTGCCCCGAACGAACATGAGGACGTAGAGCGCCACGTACAGGAACAGGATCGTGGCTGTGACAAGCGGCCATCGAGTGCGTTCGCGCAGCGCGGTGTAGAACTCGTCGCCGCCGTCGGCCCTATTCGTCATCAACCGCCGCCCGGCGCCACCGGCCCGTTGAATCATCTCGAGGGCCTTTTGGTAATGCTGGATTCGCTCCTCGGGAGTGAGCTTGCGAATGTACAGCCCCGACACGACAGCGAGAAACAGCAGCAGCGGAGTCATGCGATCTACTGGCTCAAGATCTGCGCCATCGATCGGGGCGAAAAGGCCAATGCTTTTGGGGGAGACGGCGGCCGAACGACGTGGAGAGTTACAAACTCAGGTTCGACTCAACAACCCTGTAATCGGGACGTCGATCACCGTCCAAGCCAGTAGGACAGCTTGAACAAGACGATGTCATCACCCGGGGCTGTGAACATCGCGCGAGCGTCACGTGCCGGAGCGAAGTGGCCGGGGTTGGTGAGGTCCTCCTGCTGCCGCGTCCACACCACGTAGAAATTTGAGCCGGGCTTCATCTCCCACCGAAAGACCGCATTCAGGCGCAGCGATTTGAAGTTGTAGTCGGGATCCTGAAACGTGAACGGCGAGGCGACGCCCGCGCCATCGGGATCGGCCGTGTAGAGACGCGTCAACGGATCGAACGACAACGTGCCTGCGTCGGTCCCATACCGGATGAAGTCGTAGGTCCTCGGCCGCGCCAGTTCCTTGAAGCCACTGTAGTCGCCCGTCGCTAACAGCGGTTGCATGTACACCTGCAGCGACGCATGCGGCGAGAAGATCACGTTCGCGCGCGTGGTCATCGTCAGTTGCCATTGATCGATGCCGCCAAAGACGTAGCGACCACCGAAGGTGGATGTCGCGGTGGGATCGTCGACCGATCGAACGTACTGCGCGAAGCCGTAGGACCGGTTCCAGTCGGGACCGGTCGAGAGCGTCAATCGATCGGAAGGCTTGATGTTGAAGGTGACGCCGAGACTGCGTCCCCAACCGCCCCCGGCGTTATCGCTGATTCCGGCATTGATGTTGAGGGAAAGCCGCTTCCGGTCGTCGGTGTTGACCCAGCCGTTGAGATCGATTCCGCGAGGGCTCATCGCCATCGGACCACCGCGTGTGAGCCGATCGTCGGGCGCGTGTCGATTCACGAAGGTCGCCGCGCCAGCGTTCCAGTAATTCAGGAATGTGAATCTCGTTTGCGCGCCGATGACGTCGCTTTGCAGCTCGCGCGCGAAATTCCACGTGTACGCTTTCGCCACCCAGATCGTGCGGTCGCGAAGGACCTGCCCCGGCGTGACGTTGCGCCAGATCACAACGGCGTGCGCGCCGGCGCGATCGCCGTTGGAGTGAAACCCGAGATCGTTGGACTCGAATCCTGGGCTGACGCCCCAGAGCATTGAGTTGAGCTGAACGAGTCCGCTGTTGCGATTGATGCTGACGCGGCCCGAGAAGCCGCTGAGACTGGTCGCGTTCGGATCGAGGTGCAAATGCGGCGCGTCGGGACGCTGGTAATAGCGCTGTGGCGCGTACTGCAACCTCGTGATCGCCTCCGTGGATCCATCCACTCGGCTCCCGGATGCGGCGAAATTCATGGCCCACTCGCGATCGGCGTCGAGAAAGAGATAGCCATCCGCGCCTGCGACGTAGGCGCTATCGGGAAGCGTCGCTTCGACAACGGGTGTGGTGATGCGCCGATTGACCGCCGTCGCCAACATGCCCACGCCCGCCCGACGACCGATGTCTCGCTGCAGTCGGACGACGGCGTAGTTGGTCATCGGCTCGACGACGGCCTCGCCGCGGACGAACGCGGTCTCCGTCGGCGCCTTCTCGGTGCTGGTGATCGCCGCGAGGAGGCCGATGCTCCATCCTTTTGCCGTCTTGCCGGTCAGCTTCGCGGCGCCGAAGATCGTCGTGGCCGTCGGCGGATCCGAGAACTCGGCGTCGGGTTGGAGTTGCGGCGAGCGGCCGATGCGCCGCGAGTAGAAGATCTGGGGCTCGGAGTTGTTGAAGCCCCAGTTGCCGTTCGAGCCGCCGCGCCCGAAGTTGTTGAAGATCTGTGCGCCTTCGAGGAAGAACGCACGTTTCTCTTCGAAGAAGGTTTCAAACGCGCTGAGATTGACGACGGCAGGATCGACTTCCACCTGGCCGAAGTCCGGATTCACCGTCGCATCGACGGTGAGATTACTTGTCAGACCGTACTTCATGTCGAGCCCGGCTGACGCGAAGAGGCGTGAACCGTCGTTGAACGGATTCACGGTAGACGCTGGCGCGACGTACTCGGCGCGACCGGCTGTGTACGGCAGCAGTTCCAATCGGCGCGACGGTTTGAGTCCATCGAGACCGGTGAGGTGCACCATGCGTGAGGCGCGGCCAGTCTCTTTCTTCGGGACCATTTCCAGCCACGAACCTTCGTTGCGACGACGGATGTAGCGCTCGACGTTGATGCCCCAGGTCTGCTTGTCGTCGGAGGTGAAGCGCAGCTGCGAGAGCGGAATGCGCATCTCGACCGACCAGCCGTCTTCATCAACGGACACGTGGGAGTCCCAGACGGCGTTCCAACTCCAATCGTCCCAGGTGTCGTTGAAGAGAACCGCATCCGTTTGCACGTTCGACGCGCTGACACGGAACATGACTCCGGTCAGGTGATCGTGCATCGTGTCGAGATAAAGCGTGACGCGATCGGCATCGGCATCGCCGTCGCGCGTGGCCAGGCGTCGGCCGAGATGGACCACGTCGTGGTCGAACAGACGCATGCCGACGTACAAGGCGTGGTCGTCGTAGAGGACGCGGACTTCCGTGCGCTCGGTCGCTGGCTGACCTTCGTCTGGATCGATCTGCGTGAAGTCCGACATCACCTGCGCCTGCGACCAGACCTCCTCGTTGAGCTGTCCGTCGATGGCGGGCGGGCGTGTCGTGCGGGTGGCTCGGAACTCACGGACAGAAGCCTGACTTTGCGCCTGCGCTGGACTTGTCGTGCCGAGGGCACAGACAAATGACATCAAGACGAGCAGCGACCGTCCCTGGGCGAGGACAGCCTCCCTCGATTTGGCAGGCATGCGGGCGCCGCTACGCAAGTTGAGTGCCTATTCGCTGGTTCGTGGTTGGTGGTTCGTGGTTGGTGGTTCATGGTTGGTGGTTCGTAGTCGGTGGTTGGAGCCGGCTTGACGACGCGAAGTTCAACCACGATTCACCACGAACCACGAACCACCAACCACGAACCACCAACCAGGCTATATACTGCCCGCCATTCGAACGGAGCTTGCCCATGAAGATTCCGAATCGCACGACGTCGATCATGTTCGCCATCGTCATTGGTCTGGTCGGCGTTCTGGTGCAGGCGCAGAACCAGCCGCAAGGTCAGACGCCGAGACCGGCGAATCAGACGCCCAACCAGCAGAACCAGGCGACGGAAGATTTCGCCGCACCCGCCTCGTTTCCGCTCGCGGCCCCTGCAGGCGCCGACAGCCGCGCCTTAACGACCGCGCCTGCGAACGCGGTCAACACCGGACCATTCGACCCGGCGACGTGGAAGTTTGGCACGGCCTTCAACCCGCCGCCCGGCGCGAAGATCTGGAATCCCGTGAAGCTCAAGATGCTGCAGGGCGGCAAGGTGACCGGAGGGACGCTGTTCAGTGCGACCGATCCCGCGACGTATTGCGCGATGGCCGAGGCGGGCTATGACTTCATCTGGACCGAGATGCAACACGATCAGCGTGACTGGGATCAGGCAGCGCTGATGTGGCGGACGTGTCCATACGCCGGAGCCGTTCCTGGTGTGCGCGTCGCGAGAGCGGAGGAGCGCGAGATCCAGCACGCGGTCGATGCGGGAGCGTTGGTCGTTGTTGTTCCGACCGTCGATACGGTCGAGGAAGCGATCGAAGCGCGCAATTGGACCTACTTCCCGCCGCTCGGCCGGAGAAGTAATGGCGGTGGACAGGCTTTCGAGCCGACGATGTGGGGCAGAGTGCCCGGGGGGTATCGCAACACCGCTAACGACAACATCGTGCTCATCCTGATGATCGAGACGCTCGAAGGATTGAAGAACGCGGCGGCGATTGCGAAGGTGCCCGGTGTGACGGCGATCTTTGCCGCGAGCGGCGACCTCGGCAACTTCTCCGGCTATCGGCAGGGGACACCTGACTACGAACGCGTCATCAACATCGTCCATGACGCGGCGCTCGCCGCGAAGGTGCGTCTGTGTGGACCGCTGGCGTGGCGCGAGCGCCCGGACTTCACGTGCTTCCAAGCCGGAACTGAGATTGCTGCGATTCGTCGTGGCGTCACCGCGGAGCTTGGGAATCTGGCGAATACGCAGCCGAAGCCGGAAGTCGGCCCGTTCGCTGCGCCGGCGGCTCGGTAACGTAGAGCGGAGGCTTCAGCCTCCGCGGCCTATGACTCGCGCATGCGGTTCTCGAGAATCTGATCGTTCGAAAACCGCGACAGCTGCAGGTAGTGTTCGGCCGCCGAGACGAGCGCTGCCTGCGGCGTCAGACCGATAATCTCGCTTTCGAGTACCGCGACTCCATAACGCTCCGCCTCGCGCCGCACGGCATCGAAGACTCGATGCATCGGTGTCTTTTCAAAGTTCGTGAGGTTGATCGATACCTGGACGATGCCACGGTCGTCGAGGGCGATGCCCATGGCCTTCACGAAACGGAATCCGCCGGAGCTCTGTCGAATCGCGCTGGCGATCTTCTTTGCCACATCGAGTCGATCGGTCGCGAGATTGATGTTGAACGCGATCAGCGGCATGCGCGCACCGATGACGATCGCGCCTGCAGCCGGGTGAGGGTGCGTTGGACCGAAATCGGGTGCCCACTCCGGTGAGCCCATCTTCGCGGCCAGTCCTTCGAACTCACCACGCCTGATGTCTTCAAGATTGCGGCGAGCGGACGATGAGGCCGCTTCTTCGTAGAGGAAGACCGGGATCTGGAATCGAGTCGCGACTTCGGCCGCGGTGTCCTTCGCCAGCGCAACGCACTGGGCCATCGTGGCGCCGTCGATCGGCACAAAGGGCACGACGTCCACAGCGCCGAGGCGTGGATGCTCGCCAGTATGCGTGCGCAGATCGATGTGCTCGACTGCCGCGCCTACCAGAGCGAGAACCGCGGCCTTCAATGGGCCTGCGTCGCCGGCCATCGTGAAGACCGAGCGGTTGTGCGCCGGGTCGGATGACGCATCGAGCACGCGGACGCCGCTGACGGATCGCACCGCGCGAAGCAGCGTCTCAACGACCTCGGGCCGTCGTCCTTCGCTCACGTTCGGCACGCATTCGATCATGGCCTTCAGTCTACGGTAACTCATTGACCCATGAAGGACTTTGCCCCATAATCGACTCGCCAGTCTTCATCGGATGTCCGAACCGCTTCGCACCGATCCAGCAGACCAGGCCCCACTGAGCGAGGCCGATCGGGCCGCGCGCATTGAGCAACTCCTTCTCTCCGGACTCGATCACTATTTCGGCGGCAACTACGAGCAGGCGATCAACATCTGGACCCGCGTCGCGTTTCTCGAACGCGGTCACGGTCGTGCGCGTGCCTACATCGAGCGCGCGCGTAGCGCCCTGGCCGAGCGGCAGCGCGAGTCCGAAGAGCTGACGCACACCGGGATCGCGGCGTACGAAGCGGGCGACTTGCAGACGGCCCGGGAACTGCTGACGCGTGCCGTTGAACAGGGCGGTGCGAATGACACGGCGTTGCTCTTCCTGCAGCGTCTGAGGCGGCTCGACGTCGCGCCGGGTCCGGCGCACAGTCAGGAGGTCATCCCGAAAAGCTCGCGCAGTCCTCGACGCGAGCAACCACATGCGCCGCGGCGCGCGGCGAGCGGTTGGCTCGCGACGATTGCCGCATGCGTGATTGTGATCGGGCTGGTAGGGGTCGCCGCGCTCGCCGCGCGCTCCTGGCTCGTCGAGTTGCCGGTAACGGAGGCGCCACAAGGCGAGCCGGCGCGCGCTGAAGCGCTGCCCATCGTGCGCCTGTCCGACACTCGCATGAGCCGCGCTCGCGAGCTGGTGACGAGCGGGCATCCACACGAGGCGCTCGCGTTGCTCACCGAGATCGATATCGCTGACCCGCTTCGTGCCGAGGCGGATCGATTAACGGCAGACATTCAGCAAGGGCTACTCGAGAGCGCGAATACTCCCGGGACCGCCCCGGTGGGAGAGACGCCGCGATGAAATGTCCGAAGTGCAGCTACCTCGGCTTCGAGACGGGCGACCGTTGCAAGAACTGCGGTTATGACTTCTCTCTACTCTCGGCATCACACCAGCCACCCGATCCTGATCTGAACCTGCAGATGCCCGATGACCTGCCGGGGGATGCCGACCGGTCCTGGATCGATCGTCTGCACACCGGCATCGAACACGTGGCAGAAGCGGACGAGATGCCGGAGGCTGCGCTCGCTGCGCCGTCACCAGCGATAACGTTTGACCCGCCGGTCGTCGTTCGCCCCGAACCCGAGCCAAGCTTTCCGCTCTTCGAGCCACGTGCTCAAGAGGCAGATGACGAGCCGCTGATCAAGTTCCCGGCAACACCGCGCGCACCGCTTTCGGTGCGGCGGACGCCCGAGCAGCCACGACTTCGTCCACCAGTACCGGCCCGGCCCGGCCGTCAGGATGGTCCACCGCTGTCGCTGGAATTCAGCGACGACGCGCTCGTCACCCCTGAACCAGAGCTGCACGCGCCGATCGAGCGCCTCGAATCAATTGCGCCGCGTCACATTCCGGCGGCACGCAGAACCGCTGAGCCCGTCATCTCGAGTTTGTCGCGCCGTGTGACTGCCGGTGTCACCGATCACGTCATCCTGTTCGGCATCGATCTCATCGTGTTGTATTCGACGCTGCGGATGGCGGGTCTCACGATGGGCGATTGGGCACTGCTGCCCCCTGTGCCGATGATCGGGTTCCTCGTGCTCTTGAAGCTGTCGTACTTCGGCGCGTTCACCGCGGCCTGTGGGCAGACCATCGGTAAGATGGCGGCGCACATCCGAGTGGTGGCCGACGATGCGCCGCTCGACCCGGCACGTGCGATTCGCCGCACGATGATGTCGAGCGTGTCGCTGCTCGCGATGGGCGCCGGATTCATTCCCGCGATCCTCGATCCCGATCACCGCGCCCTGCACGATCGGATGGCGCGCACCCGCGTCGTGGAACTACCATCGGTCTGATCCGGTCCGTCCGGATCTCCTTCATGCGTCAGGTGGCCGTCTTTCTCGCGACGTGTGGCTACGTCGGCTATGCGCCAGTTGCGCCGGGCACGTTTGGATCGGCGGCAGGCCTCGCGATTTTCGCGCTCGTGCGGGCCAGCGGCTCGATATATGTCGAGCTCGCGGTCATCGTCGTGTTGTTTGCGATCGGCGTATGGAGCGGCACCGAAGCCGAGCACCACTTCGGTGGCACTGATCCAGGCCCGATCGTCCTCGATGAAGTGGTTGGGATGTTGATCACGTTGGCCCTCCTACCCGTCAACGCGATGGGAGCATTTGTCGGGTTCATCGTGTTCAGGGCGCTCGATGTCGTCAAGCCGTGGCCGTCGGGCCGCTTTGAACGGCTGCATGGTGGCCTGGGCATCATGGCCGATGACGGCATGGCGGCGGTATACGGCAACATCATGATGCGCATTGCGCTCGCCGTCGCACCGGCTGGCTGGTTGTCGTGACAGTACTGAGGCGGGCGGCGATCGTCGCCGTTGGGAGCGAGCTGCTCACGCCGTCGAAGATCGACACCAACTCGCTCTACATCACCGAACAGCTCAACCGGCTCGGTGTCGAGGTCATGGTGAAGCTCGTGGTCGGCGACATGCGCGAGGAGCTGACCGAGGCCGTTCGCTCTCTCCTCGCTCGTGTCGATGTGTTGATTCTGTCCGGCGGGCTCGGGCCCACTGACGACGATGTCACGCGAGAGGCCGTGTCGGCGGCGCTCGGGCGGCCACTGGCCGAGGACGAAGCCATCACGACACGCCTGCGCGAACGCTTCAAAGCGCGCGGCTTCGCGATGCCAATGCCAGAAACCAACCGTCGCCAGGCGATGGTGCCGGCCGGCGCCGTGGTGATTGAGAACAGGAATGGAAGCGCCCCGGGGCTGTGGATCGATCACGAGGGCAAGGTCGTCTTGCTCCTGCCCGGACCACCACGTGAGCTGAGGCCGATGCTGGCGGAACTGGTCGATGGTCCGCTGCGCGCATCGGCGTTGGGTGAACCGCTGATGCGGCGCGTGGTGCGGATCACCGGGCGGATCGAATCCGACGTCGATCAACTGATGCAGCCGATCTACCGGGAATGGGCCGCTGCGTCGCCGCCGATTGCGGCGACGATTCTGGCCTCGCCTGGTGCGATCGAGCTGCACGTGTCCACGCACGCGGCGTCTCAGGACGTCGTCGATCGGGCACTTGAGGATGCTGTGCAGCGCGTGGTGAACACGATTGGTGCTGACGTGTACAGCACCGATGGGCGAAAGCTCGAACAAGTGGTCGGCGATCTGCTCGTGGCGAAGAGCATGCGTGTGGCCGCGGCCGAATCGTGTACGGGCGGACTGATCACGTCACGTTTAACGGATGTGCCGGGCAGCTCGCGTTACGTCGATCAGTCGGTCATCACGTATTCGAACGAATCCAAAACCGAGCTGCTGGGTGTCCCGACGGAGTTGCTGCAATCGCACGGGGCGGTGAGCGAGCCCGTTGGCCTCGCGATGGCCGAAGGAATTCGCGCGCGCGCCCGCGTCGATGTCGGTATCGGCGTCACGGGCATCGCGGGGCCGACCGGCGGGACAGCGGAGAAGCCAGTCGGGACGGTGGTCGTCGCGGCGGTCACGGCCAACGAGCGCCGCTGCCGCACGTTCCGCTTTTTTGGGGATCGTGAGTTGGTCAAGTTTCAAGCATCGCAGGCGGCGCTCGACATGATGAGGCGACTGTTGTCGTCATAACGCATGCGTCTCTTCGTCGCGGTCGAGATGAACGAATCTATCGCGGAGACGATGCGCGACACGATCGATGACCTTCGCGCCCGCGTGACACAGCTCGCGCCGCGCGCGCGTGTGACCTGGTCGGCTCCCGATCGCATCCACATCACCGTGAGATTCATCGGCGAAGCTGACGAGACGAAAACTCAGGCGATCCGCTCGGCGCTTGGACCCACCATCGATGCCCCTGTCTTCGATCTCACCGTCGAAGGCGTTGGGGCTTTTCCACCGAAAGGTCCACCCCGCGTCTTCTGGGCCGGGTTGACCGATGGCCGCGACGGTCTGCTCGAGGTAGAGCGCGTCGTGTCACATCGTCTGAACGCGCTCGTGCCGGCAGAGGATCGGCCGTATGCGCCGCACGTGACCGTGGCGCGCGTCAAAGAGGCAGGGGGGCTCTCGCGTGCCGCGCTGTTCGAGGGTGTGACCGGTCGTCACTTCGGCAGGGTGCACGTCGACGCGATTACACTGTTCGAGAGCCGGCTGTCGCCAAAAGGCGCGACTCACGTGCCCCTGCAACGGTCGGCTCTGCGTCGTTAGCCCTTGGACCAGGCAGCAAGAACCAAGGACCAGAGATGGCGGATCTGCTCGCGGTGCTCGCCGCATACCTCATGGGATCCATCCCGTTCGCGCAGCTGCTGTCGAGGCGGCGAGGGGTCGATCTGCGTCGTGTCGGCAGCGGCAACGTTGGTGCGTCGAACGTGCTGCGCACGCTTGGCGTGCGTCCCGCAGTGCTGGCGATGATGCTCGACGCGGTGAAAGGAACGGTAGCGGTGCTCGTCGCGCAGCGACTCACGAACGGCGTCGCCGCGCCGGTCATGGCGGGTCTGGCCTCGATGGTCGGACACGTGTATCCGGTGTGGCTACGCTTCCGCGGCGGAAAAGGTGTTGCGACGGCCGCCGGTGCGTTTGCGGTGCTGGCGCCGGTCGCCGCAGCCGTTGCGGCCGCCGCGTTTCTGCTCACCGTCGCGCTCACGCGATTTATTTCTGTCGGATCGATGGTCGCCGCGCTGACGCTGGCCGGCTGGGCGATCGGCAGCGACGCACCGACGATCGTCGGCATCGGAGCAGCGATCGGCGCCGCGCTGGTCATCATCGGACATCGCGCGAACGTGGTGAGACTCGTCGCTGGTACTGAGCGGCGCGTTGGTCAACGGGGAGTGCGAGAGTTGGTATAGGGCGAGGCATGCCTCGCCCCTCCGAACGTCTTCCAAAGGAGATTCATCATTCGTAACGTCACCGTACTCGGGGCAGGGGGATGGGGCACGGCGCTCTCGGTGCACCTCGCTCGCATCGGTCACGAGACACACCTCTGGGCGCGTGATGCCGCGCTGGCGGCCGACGTCGATCAACGACGCTTCAATCCCGTCTACTTGCCCGAGATCCGTTTCCCAGCGAATGTGCGCGTGACTGCCGATCTGGGTGAAGCGCTCGCGAGTAGCGATCTCGTCATCGCCGCGGTGCCCTCACACGGCACGCGAGAAGTGCTTCGTAAAGCGGCGCCGCAGATCCGTCGCGGCGCGACCGTCGTCAGCGCGACGAAAGGTCTCGAGCGCAACACGTTGTTTCGCATGTCGGAGGTCATCGAGCAGGAGTGCGCGCCGGGCACTCGCATTGCAGTGCTGTCGGGACCGAGCTTCGCAATTGAGCTGGCTCGCGAGCTACCGACCGCCGTCTCGATTGCCTCGCGCGAACCAGAGGTCGTTGAGCGTGTGCAGGCCGAGTTACGCGCGCCGTACTTCCGGCTGTATGGCACCGACGATGTGGTCGGTGTGGAGATCGGCGGTGCGCTCAAGAACATCATCGCCATTGCCGCGGGTCTCGTCGAAGGCCTGGGACTTGGGCACAACGCGCTGGCCGCGCTGATCACACGCGGCCTGGCGGAGATGTCGCGCCTGGCATGTGCGGCAGGCGCCAAGCGCGAAACGCTCTCAGGTCTCACCGGCCTTGGCGATTTGGTGCTGACGTGCACGGGACATCTCAGTCGTAATCGCCACGTCGGCATGGAGCTCGCCAGTGGCCGCGACCTGCAGGATGTGCTTGGCGGCATGAAGATGGTGGCCGAAGGTGTACGAACGACAGAAGCGGCGCTCGCGCTCGCGACGCGGTATGGTGTGGAGTTGCCGATCGCGGCACAGGTGGCCGGGCTGTTGACGGGACGTAAGGATGCCCGCACGGCGCTCTCCGAGTTGATGATTCGCCCGCAGAAAGCAGAGGTCGGATAGTTGGGATTCTTTGATCGCCTTCGTGAAGGGCTCACCCGCACGAAGGAGCAGATCGTCAGCCGGTTTGAAGAGATCGTCCAGAAGGCCGACACGGCGGAGCAACGCGCGCGACCGATCGACGTGGACACGATCGAGGCGCTCGAGGAGTTGCTGATCTCGGCCGACGTCGGCATTCCCGCGACCGAACGGATCGTCAACGCGGTCAGAGGACGTGCACGTCGCGGTGAGAGCCTGCGCGATCTCGTCAAGGACGAAATCCGCCAGGTCTTTGATAGCGTCGATCGCCCTTCGACCAACGGCCATCGGCCGCACGTCACACTCATCGTTGGCGTGAACGGCACCGGCAAGACAACGACCATCGGCAAGCTTGCCAATCTGCTCAAGGCCTCCGGCAAGCAGCCGCTGGTCTGCGCGGCCGACACGTTCAGAGCCGCGGCAGTCGAGCAGTTGGAGATCTGGGCAAAGCGCGCCGGCGTGGACATCGTGCGCGCAAAAGAGGGATCAGATCCCGCGGCGGTCGTCTTCGATGCGATTCAGTCGGGCAAGGCGCGAGGACGCGATCCAATCCTCGTCGATACCGCCGGTCGTCTGCACACGCGCGTCAATCTGATGAACGAGCTCGAGAAGATACGCCGCGTCGCCGGACGCGCCGCGGAAGGCGCGCCACACGAAGTGCTGCTGGTGCTCGATGCGACGGTCGGTCAGAACGGCTTGCAGCAGGCGCGTGAATTCACCAACGTTGCCGGCGTCACCGGCATCGTGCTCACCAAGCTCGATGGCACCGCCAAGGGCGGTGTCGCGGTGTCGATCGCTCACGATCTGAAACTGCCGATTCGCTATGTCGGCGTCGGGGAGGGCATCGACGATCTGATTCCGTTCTCGCCGCAGGAATACGTCGACGCGCTCTTCCAAGAGAAGTGGTAGCCGTCGTGGCGGCGAAGTCCACGACGGACGACGCACGGTGGATGCGGCGGGCGATCGAGCACGCGCGCCGCGGTCTCGGACGCACCAACCCCAATCCGATCGTCGGCGCGTGCATTGTCTCGGACGAAGGCGTCGTGCTCGGACAGGGTGCGCACGAAATCGCCGGCGGACCACACGCGGAGATCAACGCATTGGACGAGGCAGGCGCCGACGCGCGGGGTGCGACGCTGTACTGCACGCTCGAGCCGTGCTCACACACTGGAAAGACAGGACCGTGTACTGAACGCATCATCGCCGCGGGCATTCGACGCGTTGTCGCGGCGATGGGCGATCCGTTTCCGCAGGTCAACGGTCGCGGCTTTGCGGCGCTGCGTGCGCACGGGATCGACGTCGATGTCGGTGTCGAGCTCGACGCAGCCGTGCGGCTGAATCAACCGTTTCTGACCACTGTCCGAGAGGGACGGCCGTTCGTCATCTTGAAGGCCGCAACCAGCCTCGACGGCCGCATCGCTCGGAAAGGCGAACGGACAGCACTGACGTCGGCGCCCGCGCTCCGGCACGCGCAGTACCTGCGTGCGCAGGTGGACGCGATTGCCGTGGGTTCCGAGACGATTCTCGTGGACGATCCGCTGCTCACGGCCCGGGAGGTCTATCGCGAGCGGCCGCTCACCCGGGTGATTTTCGACCGCCGCCGTCGTGTGCCGCCCACTGCGCGAATCTTCTCAACGCTATCGTCGGGACCGGTGCTGGTAGTAACGTCTAACGAGTTGGGCGACGCGATCAGGAACCTGGCGGGCCAGGGGATTCAGAGCCTGATTATCGAAGGCGGAGCTGCGGTGCACGCAGCAGCCTGGGACGCCGGGATTGTTGACTACGTCCAACTCTATGTTGCCCCGGTGTGGCTGGGAGGGGATGGCGTCCCGCTGCTCGAGGGACGTGATTTCTCGCCGGCATCGCTGACCGAGCCGCGCGTGGAGCAGCTCGGTCCGGATGTGTTGATCGAAGGCTATGTTCACCGGCCTCATTGAAACCGTCGGGCAGGTCAGCGGCATCACGTCCGTGCCGTCGGGATTTCGCCTGCGCGTGCGCACCTCGATCTCCGCGGAGTTGGCGCTCGGCGAGAGCGTCGCCGTAAACGGTGTCTGTCTCACGGTGACGGCCGTGGAAGGCGACGAGTGGCAGGCGGACGTCGGTCCTGAGACGGCGCGAGTGACCACGATTGGATCGCTCGAGACCGGGCAGGTCGTGAATCTCGAAAGGCCGCTGCGCGCCGGCGGCCGCCTGGGCGGACATTTTGTCCAGGGTCATGTCGATGCGGTGGGAACGATTGAGGGCGTACGGCACGACGGCGAGGCGCATTGGTTGTCGATCTCGTTTCCGACTGCGCTGGCGCCACTGCTGATCCCCAAGGGGTCGGTCGCCCTCGACGGCATCAGCCTTACCGTTGCGGCCATACGTGAAAGACAGTTCGACGTGATGATCATCCCGTTCACGTGGACCCACACGAACCTGTCGTCGTTGCGTGTCACGGATCGCGTGAACCTCGAGTGCGACATGCTCGGCAAATATGTGGTGCGAGCCGCGGAGCTGTTCGACAAGGTACGGCCATGATGGAGAAACCGACCAGAATGCGGATCGCAAAGGGCGCCAGAAAGCACAGCCCGTTCTCATCGATCGAAGATGCGATCGCCGCCATCAAAGCCGGTCGCATGGTCATCGTCGTGGACGATGAGGATCGCGAGAACGAAGGCGATCTCACCATGGCGGCGTCGAAGATCACGCCGGAAGCGATCAACTTCATGGCGAAGTACGGCCGCGGTCAGATCTGTCTATCGTTGACCGGACAGCGGCTCGACGAGCTCGATATCCCGCTGGCCGTGAGCGCCAACACTACGCCCTTCGGCACGGCCTTCTGCGTACCGATCGACGCCAAGGCGAACGTGACGACCGGCATTTCCGCGGCGGACCGCGCCGCGACGGTGCTCGCGGCAATCAACCCGGCAACGAAACCGGCGGACCTCACGCGTCCGGGGCATGTCTCGCCGCTGCGGTCGCGCGATGGCGGTGTGATGGTGCGCGCCGGTCAGACCGAGGCGGCGGTCGATCTGGCTCGCATCGCCGGGCTCGAGCCGGCCGGCGTCATCTGCGAAATCATGAATGAGGACGGCACGATGGCCCGTGTGCCGGAGCTGACGAAGTTTGCGAAGAAGCACGGGCTCCCGATGATCACCATCGCCGACCTCATTCAGTACCGCATGCGCACGGAGCGGCTGGTGAAGCGCGCGGCCACGGCGGCACTGCCCACCGATCACGGCGCCTTCCACATCTACGCGTACGAAAGCCAGCTCGATGGACAAACGCACGTGGCGCTCGTGCGCGGCGACATCGGCGACGGCAAGGACGTGCTCGTCCGCGTGCATTCGAAGTGCCTGACCGGCGATGTCTTTCATTCGGCGCGATGCGATTGCGGCGCGCAGCTCGATGCCGCCATGGCGGCGGTCGCCAAGGAAGGCCGCGGCGTGCTGCTGTATCTGAATCAGGAAGGGCGCGGGATTGGGTTGGCCAACAAGATCCGCGCGTATGAGCTGCAGGATCAGGGACTCGACACGGTCGAAGCGAACGAGCGTCTCGGATTCAAGGCCGACCAGCGCGATTACGGCATCGGCGCGCAGATCCTGAGCGACCTCGGCGTCAAGACGATGCGCCTGCTGACGAACAACCCGCGAAAGTTCGTCGGCCTCCAGGGATATGGCCTGTCGGTCTCAGAAGCCGTTCCGTTAGAGATTCCGGCCAACGACTCTACCCGCAAGTATTTGAAAGCCAAGAAGGACAAGCT
>Ga0310810_10000862_pt1 | contig 30791 bp, 30 predicted proteins | sample NCmetagenome_FD_207641 | JGI IMG/M metagenome (GOLD analysis project Ga0310810, IMG submission 207641) | Soil microbial communities from experimental microcosm in Duke University, North Carolina, United States - NC | ecosystem: Engineered > Artificial ecosystem > Soil microcosm > Unclassified ... | reverse complement strand
CGACCCCAGAGACGCTGCATTCCTTTCAGGTTTAGAGTTTCAAAACACAGTACGTCAAACTGATCGGTCAAGCTGTGAGCAAGTTTCCAGAACCAATCACGCCTACGATTACTAATGGTTTCATGGCTAGTGGCGTGACACACCTAATTTTGTGCATTAGAAAATTGGGAGCAAATCAGTAATTTGAAGTTTATGAGTCAATTTGCTATTGCATCATTTTAGCTGTGCCACGCCACTAGGGTGGGTTACGGCTGCGCCTAACCCACCAGATGCCTGAATATGCAGTAACGCAGTAACGCAGTAACGCAGCAAAATTTACCTATTCCCCCAGCCCCTTTTTATCCCCCTCAGTCTCCCCGCGAGTTCGGGGAGGGTTGGGGAGGGGTCAAACCGGGATGCTTCGGTAGAATAGGAATATGTGCGAGCGCCTTTTTGTCACTAGCTGTATCCAAATCATTAATGCATTAATGCAGTAATGCAGTATTTAAGGTAGGTTACGGCTCTGCCTAACCTACCAGATGACTTTTACCTCATCGCCTCGATGCGTTAGCTCTCGCGTAACGCATCCTACAAACTGTAGTGAAAATTCAGTTAAATGCAGTAATGCAGTAATGCAGTACTTAATGGGGAGTACGATGTGGGCAGTTAAGCCATGCTTATTGTCGGCAAAACCAGATTCAATACCTTAACTATTGTCATTATGTAAATTACTTGTTACATTAATTTACATAAGGAAGGAAAGCGCAAGAGAGACACGATATGTACACCACTGTTGATGAAGCCGGTATCCTAAACAACTACGCTCCTGAACTCCCGATCTACTACGCAGAGTACCCCTCTCAAGAACAACAGCGTCGCTATGCTCTTCAAGGTGCGATCGCAACACTCTTCGTAAGTCTATTAGTTTTGACAACGTTGGCTGCCAGCTCTATCGGGTAACGCTTCCACAGAGCAAATAATCTTAGTCGCATGTCACAATTGGTTCTTCGTAATCTCCCTACCCCAGTCTGGTTGCTGGGGTTTTTTTTACAGCACCTTAATTAAGAACCGAACTAGCAAACAGGACAATAAAGCTACGGTTTCGCCCACCACAAAAGCAAGATAGGGGTTGACACCTCTTGTGCAGATCAAGATGGCAACCAGAAAGCCGATAGTGTAGGGCAGTGTAACTTCAACAAATCTGTTCATCGTTCACCGTAGCATGTCCTCGTATGAGCTCTCTTGTAGTGCGTAGCGTACCAGAAGAGAGCTTTTCGCCGTACCCCAAATAATTCACCTTTGTTCTGTAAGTTATCTGTAGGCTTTTGAACTGATGCCCTCTCCGATGGTAGATGCGAAGAGGGCTTTTGTTGTGCTATTGTCTGCTATCCCTTTCCCTAAAGGGGCTTGGGGCTGCTATCGGTAGAAGGTTCACCAAGTTAGTCTGTAAGAGATAAACTTTCTACTATATGTATAGAATTGGCACTCAGTCGGTTGAACTAGCACGCTAGTTATCTTTGATGAAGTCATCAGCTGTGCGATTGCCCCTTGGGCTCCCTCCTTTCATGCGTGAGCGCTCTCTTGCATGAGCGTTTGGAGAAAGAGCTAGCGCAGCGTCAGTGGTGATCGCCTCACTTCTGGAGCTGTAATGATGTCGAGAGTGCTTGTGAATTGAGAACATTTCTAGAGATGATTATTTTGGCATTGTAGTTCTCAAAAGACTACTGAGTAAGGGTTTCAGTCAGAGTAACCGGAGAAATCGTCCCGATCTACCCTTCAGGACGCGGAATGTGTGATAGAAGTGAAGTTTTTGAAGTTTTAGGGGTGCGCTACGCGAGACAGACCAGTTACCACGCTTCACAGCTTGGAGCGGTTGAAGATGACCAGTTACCCCCTTAGCAACGTTTTACTACCCGCTGTCATTATTTCGAGTGCTGTCTTTTCTACTTTGACCTTACCGTTTGCCTTTATCAAGAAAGAGCCGTTGGTTGTTGAATTTCCGCCCCTGTTTAGTGGCGAAATTCAACCGCTCTTTAATGGCGAACATAAAGATGTCGCAATTCCCTATGTTGGATTTGCCATCGTTGTCAGTGTCGGGGCAGGTATGGCCAGTGTTGAGGTTACTCGGAGATGGAACGCTTACCGCGAATCTGCTCTTGCTCAAAAGCAGGAGCAAAATTTACAGCCAAATTGGTCAGGAAACGGAACACAGCAAGAAGCCATAAACTTGCCAGAATACCGACCAGAAATTTCGGCTCTAGACCTTCCTCTGACAGATGAGATTTTCCAGAATCAATCTCCAGCCACTTCTGATGGTATCCCTGAAACTCCAGCCATTCCTATTGGAAATTCAGAACAAGTTGTTGATGCTACTCAATTTGGTGAGTTTCAACTGATTCTACCTCATCAGATTGCAACTCTTTCTACCCTCTCTTCTCAACAGAACTTATCCGCTGCGCCGGCTGAGGATAATTCAGTTGACAAGAGAGCTTCTCTTAATGGTCAAGAGTCTGCTGTTCAAGGTTTGGACTTAGCTGCTAATAAAATTCTCGAATCCCGAACTCTGTACCAACGCTGTCGAATCAAGGTGCCTCATTTAGAACGGCGCTTATTAGCAATTCTCTTTGAGGGTCAGTACTACAGCCTTTTCAGAGCCGAAACAACCAAGGAGAAAGTTTTAGAAATCATCTCTAAGCTAGGTCATAGAGTTCAAAAAACCGTCATTACTAAAACAGAAAAAGGTTATTTCATCTGGGCTTGGGAGCCTGAAGTGAAGTATGAAGTGTGAAGTCTGAAAAGTTGGTGGCTATGTTTTGTTCCTACTTCAGCCGATGCTACGTGCTACGAGAACTCGCGCTACGTCAACGGCTTGGAGCTTTTCGCCGTACATACTTGATACTGAGGCCTTCGGTTAACGAGTAACCCTTATAAATAGAGCGAGCTTTTCTCCCGTCGTTCAACCTCTGGGTGGAGCGAGGAACTACAGCCCAAAAACTAAATGATATGGATGCTGACGAATTAGTAAAGCGATATGTCGCTGGGGAAAAAGATTTTAGTGGAGCCGACTTAAGTAAAGCCAACTTAAGTAAGGTAGACCTCCAACGAGTTAGTTTATGGCGCTCCAACCTGAGTAAGGCAGATCTGACGAGGGCTAACCTCACGGGGGCAGATCTATTGGGAGCCAATCTGAGTGAAGCCTCCTTGAGTCATGCCGTTCTCTGCGGTGCTAACCTCAGTGAAGCCTCCTTGAGTCATGCCGTTCTACAAGGAGCTAATCTTCAAGCCACACTCTACAACGAAGCCACTGTTTTTCCCCAAGATTTCGATCCCGTTAAGGCAGGAGCCTATTTAATTGCGCCTCAGGCAATACTTACGGGAGCAAATTTGAGTGGGGTAGGCCTGAGCGGTGCAAATCTTAGTGGTGTGGACTTGAGTCAGGCAGACCTGTGGAAAACCAACCTTCGAGAAGCCAATTTGAAGGAGGCTTCTTTAAGGAGCGCTTGCTTAATTGGAGCCGACTTGAGTGGTGCCGATTTGAGTGGTGCCGACTTGAGGCAGTCTAATTTATTGGGAGCCGATCTTCGTACCGCTAACATAAAGGAGATCAACCTACAAGAAGCACTCTACGATGAAGCAACTCAGTTCCCCCAAGGTTTTAAACCTGAAGAAGCAGGAGCGTACTTGATTGGGCCTGGTGTGTCCCTTCGAGAAGCCAATCTCAGGGGGGCGAACCTCAGCGGAATCGATCTCCAGGGAGCCGACTTGTGTGGAGCGATTTTAAGTCAGGGAAACTTGTTTGGAATTGCTCTGGAGAAAGCCAATCTGAGGGGAGTGAAGTTCAGTGGAGCAATTCTGTGGGAGGCAGAACTCAGTGGCGCTGACTTGAGAGAAGCTTTACTCAATGGAGCAGACCTGTGGCAGGCTGTCTTAGAAGGAGCCGATCTGAGTGGAGCGATTTTAAGTAAGGCAAACTTGTTTGGGGTAGACCTCGCAAGGACGAACCTTAATGAGGTTAATCTTACTGACGCTCTCTATGATGAGGCAACTCAATTTCCTGAGGGTTTTGACCCCAGGGAGCGGGGGGCGTACCTAGTTGCCCCAGGCGTGTCACTTGTTGGGGTAAATCTGTTGGGGGCTGACCTCAGGGGAGCCGATTTAAGTGGAGCCGATTTGAGGAAGGCAAACCTATTTGGGGTAAACCTCTGCTCGGCAAACCTCAATGAGGCCAATCTTACTGAGGCCCTCTATGATGAGGCGACTCAATTTCCTGAGGACTTTGACCCCAGCAAACAGGGAGCATACTTAATTGCTCCAGGTGTGTTACTCCAAGGGAAAAATCTTCAGGGAGCCGACCTCAGTGGAGCCGATTTGAGGAAGGTCAACGTGTTTGGCGTGGATCTCCGCTTCACCACTCTTGAAGGCGCAAACCTTCAGGGGGCGTTCTATGACGAAGTGACTCAATTTCCTTCAGGGTTTGACCCCATCGAGGTGGGGATGTATTTAATTGCGCCTGGTGAGTTACTCCAAGAGGCCTCCCTCTCTGAGACGAATCTGAGTGGAGCTGACTTAAGTAAGGCAAACCTAAGTAAGGCAGACCTGAGGAAGGCCGATTTATGGGGAATGAACCTCCAGGGAGCCGACCTCACTGGAGCTAATCTGGAAGGAGCCAATTTGTGGGGAGCGAATTTAGCGGGTGCGAATTTAAGTGAGGCGAATTTGAGTGGTGCGAATCTAGAAGGAGCCGACTTAACTGGAGCAACCCTGAAGGGCATAGACCTGAGTACTGTTGATTTAACACAAGCCAGTTTAGGTGGAGCTATCATGCCCGATGGAACCATTTATAACGAGAAAAATCCTTCTCTCAACCAGCTCCCAACTCCAGAGTTCCAGTAACTTTAGGTGAACTACCGCACTCTTTTTGATACTTGGAGCTTGGAAATCTCTGTCCCTCCGATAGCGCAGCTCTCTTCGAGTCTTCTCTTCGTCTTTCCCACCTATCCATCCACGCGCCTTGCGGAGTACTGCTATGGTGTGGGGCTTAAGGTGTTGAAAGCTCGCATCCGACTTATGTAATTTACGACATAAGGTGGGTTATGGAGGAGTACGATCGATTTCATAACAAAGTAGTTGAGCACTTATCTTGAATCGTCCTTTCAGGAGTTGGCAGGGATGTTATCGCGAATTTCTCAAGTCGGAACGACCTCTCGCTTATCTGTGGCTGATTGCAACAGCGACTCTGAACTCATAGACCTGTGGCTGCACGATAAAACCCTCAATACAGTCGATGCCTACCGGAGAGATGTTGAGGAATTCCGGTGGTTTTTAGAGGATAAGCCACTTAATCATGTCGTCCTCAATGACCTGATGCTCTACTCGGATGCTCTGACTAAGACCGGGCGTGCACCAGCTACAGTAAACCGAAAGTTGAGCGCGGTCAAATCGCTGCTGAGCTATGGCGTCATGATTGGCTACTTGCCCCTAAACGCAGGTGCGGCGTTCAAACTGCCTAAGCTCTCCGACGCGCTAGCCGAGCGAATTCTCTCCGAGTCTCAGGTGCTGCGGCTGATTGACGCCGCAAAGGTTGGACGCGATCGCACGCTTCTGAGGTTCCTCTACGAATCAGGATGTCGGGTATCAGAACTCGTTGGGTTGACCTGGAAAAACTTGACTAGACGTGACGACGCGGGACAGGTGCGAATCCTAGGCAAGGGGAATAAGACCCGTGTTGTGCTGCTGACGCCTCAACTCTGGGCGGATTTAATGGCACTTCGAGGCAAAGCGCTTCTAAGCGATCCGGTGTTTAGGTCGCAACACTCCGGTGGCAAACTGTGTCGCTCTGATGTCAATGATCTAGTGACTAGGGTGGCTAAAAAAGCCGGGATTCCGGGGAATGTTAGCCCACACTGGCTGAGACACGCTCACGCCTCGCACAGCCTTGAGAGAGGAGCGCCGATTCATTTAGTCCAAGCGACTCTAGGACACTCTAATCTGCAAACGACCGGGCGTTATCTCCACGCCAGACCGACCGATAGCAGTGCTCGGTATCTACCGCGTTGACGCTCTTCGTTCCATACCCAAAAAAATAAAAGCTCTCGCATCATTCCTGATTTCGACCGATGTGACGAGTATTACTCACAAAGACAGAAACGATCACCGGTTCGTTGGCTTTGCGATCGCAACCGCGTAACTGTCTTTTCTCCAATATTAAATATATTGATATTCTGCATATCGCGATGTCAGCCCAAGCTACTCTAAAGCCACTCAACATCGAGCAGACTCTTGAGCAAATTCTTGCCTCTGGGGAAATTACGAAAAGCGAGCATCGTTGGTTAATATTATTGTGTTTTGAAGAGTCCCTGAATCATCAACAAGAGCATTTAGTGAACCAAGTATCCGTTGCCCTACGCAATGGATTGCTTGTCCTTGTTGATGCCAAAAATAGAAACAGCAACTGAAGGGTTGAGCGCGATTGCCCAAACGCACCGCCCAATCACATGCTCCTGTCCCGTCAAGAGCATCCCGCCTTCTTCTTGAGTACAAGCTGAGCCGGGAACATTGTTTTGTCCCTACAGTTTATATTCCTTCCCATTAACACCGAGAATTGGTATAGCGGCGCATCTCACCGTGCTGTTCTTGTACACTGCTCATGCTATGGCCTTTTCTCGCGTCGATATGGAAAAAACAAAACCACATGATGACCCCATCATTTATAGTGCGAGAGGAAAAATCTGTGGTATCTATCGACCCAGTCCCCAAAACTTCCTTCAGGGGACTTTACTCACAGATGATGGTCTGAAAATTCCCGCCCAAATTACCACTGAGGTTGCCACCCAACTGAGAGCCAATCGTGATTTTCTGAAAGTGGCTCAAGTTTGGAAGTGCTACCCAAGAATTAATCCGCCTTTGGTACAGCTAGCTAAGTTGAAAAGCGCAGCACAAACCATTCAAGACTTGAAACGGAAGGGAGTCAATAGGTTCCGTATTGTGGGACAGGTGGCAAGTATTAAAGAGCAAGAAATCACGGTACTGATTAAACGAAATGAAACCCCAGCCAAAGGAGAGGAGTTAAAATTTACGCTTACGCTTGTGGGAAGTTTGCCAAGTGAAGCGCTTGGGCAGTTTTGGAAATTTAATGTCCTGCGTCAAGGGTGGAATTGGACTATTGAATCGGCAACTTTTGTGGCTCTTTCACCGGAAGAGTTTAAAAAAGAACGCGCTAAAAGAAAGCGTGTTTTAAGTTTTAGGGTTTCGCAGAAGGAGTTTGATGCCTTATTAACTTATGCCCAAAAACGGGGGAAGAATCAAACTCAGATTATTAGAGCGTTGATTCGGAGATTACCAACTTATGAACCCGACCCGCCGGATAATAAATGAAGATAGAGGAAAGAGATTTGCCACGCAAGAACACGCTTGAACGCAATTGCTTCTACCTCGTCAAGGATTCCGTCTTCTTCAAGAAGCTCGTCAAGTGAAGAACCGATATAACGATTGGTAGTCATTCTCTTTCCTCTCGTGTCTAGCTTCTTTTTACCCTTGATCTTCGGTATTGGGAAGCGCCCAAGGGTCAATGCCGTGCTGCAAGAGCAGGCGCTCAAAGTAGTCCCTTTCTGATCTGATTTGGTCATCCATAGCAAATGCTTCCCCTAACCTACTAAACTCGGTTTCAAGCTGTCGAATTCGTTCAAGCAATCTCTCGTTTCGGTCTGGCTCGGTACGGGTAACACTGAAGGCGGTATCAAAACGACGCTCTAAAGATTCAGTGGTCAGAGCTATTACTAAAGCTAGTGCCTGTTTGTTGCCTTGAAAGCACTGATTAACCCAGTAAGCTGTTGCCACCTCTAAAGGTAATGCGTTGAACCTGCTCTGACCTCGCCTGCTAGGTTCCGGCTCAATCTCTATTTGCTCTGGAGTGTAATCCGTATAACCTTCTCCTAGTAAGCGATGAAGAGCTTTTGACTCCAAAAAACGTAATGCGTTAACTGGAGGTTTGTCTACGGCTTGGGCTACCTGAGCTTGGGACATCCGGTAAGACCCGTCAGGCAGCATGAAGCCATCAACCTCCAGCGCTCCAATTTGCACAGAGGCACGGGTGGCTTTGATTGATTCGGTCATGGTGATTGCTATCCCTGCCACTATCTACACGAAGAGAAGGGTGGACATTGACCACCCTTCGGTTGTTCTAATCACTATTGGATGAGTTGTCCGTGATAGGTGGTAATAAGGGTGGCTTACGCCCATCAATCAACACCTGACCACCCTCAAGCCCTAGCTTGATTTCAATCAGACCATCGAACCCACAAAATATTGCTGTAATTGCAACTCCTCCCAGAGCAATACTCACCAAGATACTCTTAGAGATTGTTCTAGGTCGTGAAGAGGTCTTCTTGCCTACGTCTGACTTGCCAGGTTCCAGCTCAATTGAGCTATCATTGTTATTAACTATCATGCGAAAAAGTTCCTCCTATTAGGTGGAAATGGTTTGCTGGTTGAATTGAAAGGATGGTTTGCCTGCCAGAGCGTATCCATCCCGTAATATTTTTTGCGAGAGAGGTTAACCATTAGGATTGGTTAGCCTCTCTTGTTATTATGCGTCAGTCAAGCTTAGGGTGACAAGTATTTGCTGCATAGGCCCCTGAACAAGAAGAAGTCGGGGTGCAGGGGGCGGGGTGCAAGGGGGAAAGAACATCCCTTGTGGACAAGTCCCCTGTTGCCCTGCCGTGGAGCGAAGCGGAACATGAGTCACAACCCCCACTTCTTTAAGTGGCTTGCATTTAGGTCGGGTACAATCCCCATCTGAATGTCCCTTCTGCTCCCTGCTCCCCTCCCCCCTGCCTCTTCGATGAATACTTTTGACTACTTTCCTCGTTGAATCAGCGAAAATAATACATAAAGTATATCTTAAAAGAATACTCTTAAAATATACCAGAGCTACGGCAGGTACTGCAGGGGTTGTATATGTTCAATGCAGGGGGACGAGTATCAAAGTTCAATTACCACGAGAGTTTGTACAAGAAGTCTTGTCCGAACGCAAAATTTATAGGTAGAGCAACCATATGTCAATCGAGAAAGGCTCGTCAGTCAAGGAAAAAGAAGCTCCAGACGTAAACGAGCGACCACTCCCTAATTCAGTGATGTTCGTTCACAATCTGCTTGATGAGTATGGCTTAGATCCCTACGAGTTTCGGATCTATGCTCATGCTGTTCGCCGAACTGGCGGAAAGCTTGATGGTAAGTACTTTGCTAGCCTTAGCAAGACAGCGGAAATCTGTCAGATGAGTGTTCGCCGCGTCCAGTATTCGTTGAAGTTTCTTTGTGAGGCAGGTTTTCTAACTCAGGAGAAGCGTGAAGGACGCACAGATCAGTACAGGGTCACTCATAGCAGTCAGTGGAAAGAGCCGGAGGAGCTAGAGTCAATTCGAGAGGCAGTTACGGGGGTTAGAAGGAAGAAGACTAAGAGTAAGGGTCAATCAGCTAAATCAAAAGGTTCAGGGACTAAAGAGCCGAGTTCCCAGCAGGATTCGCTAGAAGAGTGAGACTCGGCAACCCCCCCAAAACCCGATCGCACCCACTCCCCCCATTTGATGTAAAATCATCCCCATAAAACAAATAACGCGCCCCGGATAGGTGCTGGACACACCTACTCAGGACGACTACCCCTCCCATGTAACAACCATGAAAGGAGCCTATTTATGGTGTCAAAAAATCGACACAACCACTATTTCGTAAGCCTTCCAGCCGATTGGATCAAACCCGAAAATCCACCGAATAAAACAAGTCCACCCCAACACAACACGGACTCTTTCCCAGCGAAATTCACGGAGTAAAACACCTCAATTTATCCATCTCTGCAATAACCCTGCCTCCCAGTAGGAAACTTTGGCATGGCTGCGTGACGTGGATGTGACCTCATCCCCAACCCCTTCCTCATCCTCATTAAAGCTCCGGCGGTCATCTCCGGCCTTAACAAGGGGGGGGAATTGAACTCCTGAAAGTCCCCCTTAAAAAGGGGGATTTAGGGGGATCGAACACCTTTCGTCCGCCACACCAACTCCCTTAAAGAAGCCAAATTAAACCTTTTACCGACTGACAAGAGGACAGACGTGGAGATCCCCCCGACGCCCCCTTAAAAAAGGGGGGGACAAGACCGTAGCCCCCCAATTCAATGGGGGAACAGAACAATCTACCCATCCCCACCTGAAATGAATTCTTTCAACTGGACAAGAAAACACAACAAATTCAGCGTACAAAACCGACTCACCCCCACCGCCAGAGAACTATGGCAATGGCTCTTGGATGAGATACCCGAAGGTAGCAACGAAATCATCGACCTGCGCGACTTCAACAAATGGGTCAAACGCACACGCGGCTTTCCCCACGACCCCAAAACCGTCAAAAGTGCTGCGGCTCAACTCAGAGAAAAAGGCGTGCTCACCAACGCCAAAAGCTACACCGCCTACGTCTGGAAGTGGACACTAGAACCCATTCGCGTACTCGTCCCCCCCCCTTTTCGCCGTCCGCAGAAAAGACCTTGGTTTCAACCACCAATTCCCAATTTAGACCCCTCAAACCCTGAGTCAGTAAAAACCGAGCCTATAACAACAACAACATTTCTAGATTTAGATTTAGAAGACGTTCAAGAAGAAGAATTTGCACAAAAATTAGAAGCTTGTCAAAAAGCCGGCATTTACTACTTACCTAAAGACGCCCAATTCCTGCGTAACTTTTCGTTCCAAGAAGTCCTCGAAGCGATCAACTACTTCTTATCTAACCGCGATGGAGTTCGCAAGCCAGAAGGATGGTTTCGAGTCTGCCTTGAAGACAATTGGGCCGAAAAAGAAAAGGAACGGCATCAACTCCTGTTTGGATGGTCTACAGAGGGCTTGTTTGAGGCCATACGCTATTGCAGTGAACTATTGGGGCGGAATGACCACCCCAATGCTTGGGCGTGAAACAGGGAATCTTCATTTCGATCAACCGCAACAGGACTTTTAACCCAACGGAGATGTTCCATGAGGCTACTAGGACATCGTTTCATTGAAATTGTCCGGCTTGTATCCTAGCCATTTTCCTGTAGTCTGATGAGCGGGTAGTTCCTCAACACCAGAACTCCACTCAGGCGCTGTTCCAGTTTCGTAAGGAATGTTGGTATTCCGCTTGAGATGATTCGCCACGACACCCAGAGTTGGTAAGCGATACGTGTTGAGTTGATCCATGACTCGCATCACTAAAGTACGCTTCGTCTTGCCAACGGCGACAACCATCAAAATCCCATCAGTATGAGCCGCCAGGAAATTAGTATCCATAAAGCTCCCAAACTGGGCTGTGTCATAAACAACCAAGTCAAAGGTAGCTTGGAATTCCTCCATGAGATACTGCATCTGAGCCGACCCAAGCAGTTTGGTCGAGTTTCGTTGGAGTTGACCCGTGGTCAGCACAAAGAGATTATCTACAGCTGATTTCTGGATGAGTTCGTTAGGCGCGAGTGTTTTGGCAAGGAGATCGCACAGTCCCTTCTGGTTTTGTAAGCCCAGTCGTTCGTGGATCTGGGGTTGACGCAAATTGGCATCTACCAAGAGGACTCGCTGCCCCATACTGGCTGCTGTTTGAGCCAGATTTAAAGCCACTGTAGACTTACCGTCCTCAGGCCCTGCTGAGCAAACCGCTAAAGAACGGACAGGGGGATCGGAAAACAGAAAACGGATGCTGGCGTAGAGGGAGTCGAAGGCTTTCTGAAATTCCGGATCGTTCTGATAGCTACCTCCTGTTCCTTCGGCAGACTCGACGAAGGCAGGCTGTGCTTTTCTAGAACCTTTATAGACCGGAATTATCCCTAACAACGGCAAGGGGATACTATCTTCCAGTTCCTTGTCGTTGTAGAAGATATTGCGGATTCTTTCTATTGCTACAGCCGTTCCCACACCTAAAAGCAGACCGACCAAAACTCCCCCAATCTTAATGGGTTTAGCTTTACTGCTGGCTATTGGGTTACCAGTAGGATCGCTCACGAGATGAGGCTTGGAAACGAGTTCCCAAGGGACTTGCTTTTGAGCCGCCTCGACTCGCAGCGTTTCTCGCTGAGTCAAGAGTTGTTCCCGCGTCCGGTTAGCAATCTCCAACTGCTCCTGTATGGCGTTATACTCCCGTGCAATACTCGGAAATAGCTGGGCTTGTCGCTCAATCGACCGTTTCGTTTGTGAGAGTGCCTGATTGCGAACCTCTAGAAGCTCAATTTGGTTGGCTGCTTCAACCAGTTTTTGGATGAGTCCTATACGAACCGTATTTTGGAAAGCTTCCACTTTCGGATTGCTTGTTGTATCGGTTATGTTCTGCCCTACAATCCGATTGGATTCCTTGCCCTGTAAGTCGAGTAAGCGTTGTCGTTTAGCCAGTAGAGATTGGATAACGGGGTTATCATCCTGAAAGCGACCTCTTTCTTCGGCAATCTTATTGTCGATTTCCTGAATCTTGCCTTGCAGTACTCTATAGTTAGGGTCTTCGCTTAACGCTGAAGCTGCGATCGCTTCGTCAGGTGTTAGCTCTAATTGTTTCTGTAAGTTGGCATAGAGAGTTTTCTGCTCGGCTAAATCTCTCTGGGTTTGTGCTTGTTGAGTGTTCATTTCACGCACTTGCGTGAATAATTGATCGCCCTGTATCTTCGGATCGGTCAACTTGTTCTGCTGTTGCAGCCGTTGGATTTGCGACTGAAGGGACTCTACTCGCGAATTCAATTCGGGGAGTTGGTCATCAATAAACTTAACCCCTTCACTAATTCGAGTCTTCCGTTCCTGAAGGCTGTATTGTAAATATTTTTTCGCGGCGACATCCAAAACAAACTCGACTAGTTTGGGGTCTTCTGCTTCGTAGCTAACTTTGAGGATTTTGGTTGGTTCCGGAGAGGTTTCGCTAGCTAGGCGTTCAACACCTAATCCTTTTGAGAAGGCAAAGTAATTCACCTTGGGATATCGGCTTTTAACTTGCTCATATATGGCAGACAGTATCCTTGGACTTCTTAAAATCTCAAGCTGGGTGGCGTAGTCCAGGTTAGTAATTCCTTGACCCATTCCTTGCCCACCCTCGCGTGTGAGTGCGGAGGGTTGAACGAATTTCCCCTCGTTGGTTACAGGCTCGACTAAAAGCTGAAAATCACCTTTGTATGACTTTGGGATGTTTTGATTCGCCCAAACAAAGGCACCAACACTCACCGCACCTGTAATGCCAATCACCAGTAGGGCTTTCCGTTGGATAGTCCTCAAGAGTGGACGCAGATTCAATCCTTTTTGAGGCGGAGTGCTGACCTCATCTTTGTCGAGGGCTGGCAATTCCTGCAACTGTCTGCCTCGCTTGCTAATTGATAAAACTTGAGAGACCGGTTCTGTTTCCATTTTGACCTCTATATAGTTTGTTGACTTGCACCCCCAGAAAAACCCTCGCGTCGTAGAAGTCTCTAAAGCTTGATGCTCCTCTGGTAACAAACTTTATGATCTACTTTCTTTCTGCCCAAGCTGTTACGACGGGGGCTTCTCGCTTCTCGCGTTCCGCTACCGTAAAAGAACTCTATGAGCTGGATTGACGGGATGCCACAAGGCATACAAACTCAATAAATTCATCCTTGGTCATATCTTTGTTTTTACAAGATTTGCTCTGTTACCCGCCCAATCTATATTACTTATATTCCCCATTCTGACCGCTCAACTGGGATAATAGGAAATTTATTTGAAAATGCAAAATGTGACATACTCCCGACGCTAACCGAAGTTAGCGGTAGAGTGCGGGCAACGAGCTTGACTCCTAAAGAAGACAGAGCGGACATTTTCTGTCGGGGCGTATTGCAATACGCTTTTATAAACTCCAGATGCCCTGACGCTCCGTAGCGTCGGAGTGCTTCGCTTGCCATTCAGCTCTTTGAGAACTTTTCAATAAGCTTGCTCTTGGGTTGGTCGGAGTCTGTACTAATGTGCTATCTTCATCGCTATACTGTAGCAACATTTGTCGCAACATGGCAAGGCGGGAATATATGCTTCGGGTTCGGCTGAACGATAACGAGAAAGCAAGATTGCAGCAAGAGGCAGACAGGCGAGGTGTTTCCATGTCTGAAGTTATCAAGGACTACATCAAACGTCTTCCGAAAGCTCAGTCTTTGTCAGTTGATGGAGCCTTGTTAGAGCAGCCGTGCATTCTGCACTACCCCATCAACTGACGTAAAGTACCTGAAAACTTGTGTGGGACTGTTCGAGTACAGAGTCTACTTCAGTCGCTTCACTAGCCTTAAGTCAACAGCCCATGCCTTACCATGTAGACCTATCCAGGTTAATCCCTATTTGATCAGGGTTATTGCCGACTTTTAAGCTGTCGAGCGTTATTGTGGAAGCGTCACGCGCTCATCCCCTGTTTCCTAGCGAGTGAACGGAGATGAGAGTGACGAGGGGATTCTCGCGAGGATGGCTAAAATTTCCGGGTTCGTGCCACCCAAGCGTGTTATCTGGTGAAAGAGGACGACACTCCAATAAAACGGGGAGTACCGTGCCAAGCGTCATTTCCGCCATGTCTGAAGGTGAGAAGCGGTTCATGAAGGATGGCAATCCTTGTATGACGGAGAAATTGACCAAGCAAAAGCCGAACGCGTGGCTATCATGGGGATGCGGCTTTGAGCGTTGCCTACAGGATTCTAGACAACGAGTTCTCCTCAGCCATACTGGGATAGAGAAGCAGGGAATAGTCAATCACTCGGAAGAAGCGGCGTTTCTTCCCCTCGCTTTCTGTAGTGGAAGGAAACACTTCCCCAGAGGAGGGAATTGGGAGCGTCGAGATGGGGAAAAGACAGTGATAGTAGCTTACTTTATGGTGGTTTTTCTCCTGTCCACTGTCCACCTTGCGGCAGCTCCTAATTTGAGCATTGGATGCTTTCCGAGAGGGTTGCTTTTAGTCGTCTAGCAGCATCATGGGAAGAGTCGTCACGGTCGTTTACAAAAGGTTGGATTTTTTAACGGCTCTACAAAGATTAAACAAAAAATACTACTTTCTCAGAGTTCACGATGACAATTGCTTATCTAGTTAATCAGTATCCCAAAGTTAGCCATAGCTTCATCCGACGAGAAATTGCTGGAGTTGAGGCAATGGGTATTAAAGTCGCACGTTTTTCAATCCGCGAAATTCGCTCCGAACTCGTTGACGAAGTGGACAAGCTAGAGCAAGAATTGACTCAGGTTGTCTTAGAAATTGGGAAAGTAGGTCTGCTATACGCCTTAATTCGCGTTGCGATAACCAGACCCGCTCGTTTTTTGAGTGCTTTATGGTTAATGCTCTTTGTTGGCTGGCATTCAGAGCGAGGGATTTTGCGCCATTTCGCCTACTTGGCTGAAGCTTGTGTTCTTCTACGTTGGTTTGATGATTTGGAGATAGCACACGTTCACGCTCACTTCGGGACAAATTCAACGACAGTCGCGATGTTGTGTAGTGCTCTTGGCGGACCACCTTACAGTTTTACTGTTCATGGTCCTGAAGAGTTTGATAAAGTTTTTGCGATCGCCTTAACCGAAAAAATCAATCGAGCCGCCTTTGTTGTAGCGGTCAGCTCCTTCGGCAAAAGCCAGCTTTATCGGTGGTGCTCTTACGAACAGTGGTCAAAAATCCATGTGGTTCATTGTGGTGTGGACGAACTGTTTTTGAAGCAACCTCATATCCCCATACCCGCTCAGCCTCGATTAGTTTGCGTAGGTCGTCTGAGCGAACAGAAAGGTCATTTGCTTTTAGTCGAAGCCGCGAGTCGGTTAGCCGCCGAAGGCTTGTCGTTTAAGCTGGTATTCGTTGGCGATGGACCTCTGCGACCCCAGATTGAAGCCTTGATTGCACAACATGGGCTTCAAGACCATATCGAAATTACGGGGTGGGCTAGTAATAATGATGTACAGCAACAGATTTTAGCCTCACGGGTTATGGTACTACCCAGCTTTGCTGAAGGGCTGCCTGTGGTCATTATGGAAGCGCTAGCCCTCTCACGTCCCGTCATCAGCACCTATGTTGCCGGAATACCGGAGCTAGTGGAGCCGGAAAGATGCGGGTGGTTGGTGCCGCCTGGATCTGTTGACGCCTTAACTGCCGCTATGCGCACAGCTTTACAGTTGCCAGTAGAAGAGCTGGAACAGATGGGTCGAGTGGGGGCAGAGCGTGTTGCTCTTCAGCATGATGCCAAACAAGAGGCAAGCATTTTAGCGGCGCTGTTTCCCTCTAACATCGAGAAGCTCCAGAATCAGACAAGCCCTGTACCGCCGAGTCTTCTGTTGGCTAACTCCTCTACTGCAAGGAGCAACTGATGCCTAAACATCGCCTGACCCCCCACACCTCCGAATTCTTCCCCGGCCCCAGTAATCATGTCATCACTTAAAAAGCAAGCTTTTCGTGCCACAGCCTGGACAATTGGTGGCTTTGGGGCAAGTATGGTTCTGCGATTTGCCAGTAACCTGATCCTAGCTCGCCTGCTCCTTCCAGATTCCTTTGGCCTTATGGCCTTGGTCAATGTCTTCATAATGGGCTTACACCTGTTCTCAGATGTCGGCCTTGGTCCCAGCCTCATCCAGAACAAGCGCGGAGATGACCCAACTTTTATCAACACGGCCTGGACTATACAGGTCATTCGCGGCGGTGCGCTGTGGCTGGGTTCCATTTTGATCGCCTGGCCAGTTGCCCAAGTTTACGGAGAGAAAGAGCTTTTATACCTGATCCCAATAGTGGGCCTGAGTACACTCATTTCTAGTTTGAACTCCACGGCTCTGTACACGCTCAACCGCCAACTTGCTCTTGGTAAGTTGGCAATCTTTGAGTTGGGGGGGCAGGTGATCGGCCTGACCGCGATGATTACCTGGGCTTGGTTCAATAAAAGCGTTTGGGCACTTGTGTTTGGGGGCTTGGCAACATCCATAATCCAACTGGTGTGGAGTCATCGGTTATTGCCAGAACAGCCTAACCGCTTTGCCTGGGATAAAGAGGCGGCGAAAAACATCTTTTCTTTTGGTAAGTGGATCTTTTTTTCGACGGCTCTCACCTTTCTGGCATCGCAAGCTGATCGCCTGATCTTAGGGAAATTAATCACACCGGCTCAGCTGGGGGTTTATGGGATTGCGTATACCCTTGCTGATATCCCGCGCCAAGTTATTATGGCCCTCAGCGGTAAGGTGATTTTTCCGGCTTTTTCAAAGATGGTTGACCTTCCTCGCGAAACTTTTCGTGCCAAGATTCTCAAGAACCGCAAACCTCTCCTTCTTGTTTTAGCTCCGGGATTGACAATCCTTGTCAGTTTTGGGGATTACGTGGTTCGGCTCTTGTATAAACCGGTGTACCATGATGCAGCTTGGATGCTGCCGATTATCGCTGTGGGCATCTGGCATACCTCACTGTACAGTACCATGAGCCCTGCTCTCATGGCTCTTGGGAAACCTGTCTATAACACCATCGGGTTTTCTCTCACTTTAATAACGATCACCACTGCCTTATTTGTTGGATATCATTACATGGGTCTGAAAGGGGCTGTAATCGCCGTCGCTGTTGGCGATATTCCTTTCTATGGGGTAACCATGTATGGGCTTTGGCGTGAAAAGTTGGGTTGTCTAAAACAGGATATTTGGGCAACCGCATTGTTTCTCGCCTTACTCACGGCTGTACTTTTTGGTCGATTTGTTGTGACAGGAACTCTTCCTATCAGTCCAATCCTTCGGTGACAAAAAGCGAAAATGGAGAACAAACGAAATGGTTAATTTTATGAGCCGATTTATGTTCTCTTTATTCGCTTGTAATAGATTGTTTTATTTAAGTATTCGTAGGTTTATCTCAATATTTCACTTCTCAATTGTTTAATCAAATATAAGCTTAATGATTCTCCCTTATGGCCTGTTACTAACAAAGTTAGCGGCATTCAGCCAGATAGCACCTGTATACAGTTCTTGAAAAATGTCTAGAATCTTATGAGAAACGATACTCAAAAGAGTATTCATTGGATAGAGCTCGATGTCTTGCGAGGCTTAGCTGCGCTCATGATGATTTTGAATCATCTGGGATACAAAATTCTGGCTCAAAACTGGGTTGATAGCGGCTTAGCGGGAAGTTTATTGTTTATTAGTAGTTTTGCTCCAGTTCTTTTCTTTTTTGTAACAGGTGTTGGTTACGGAATCCAGTCGAGTCGGAAGAAAAAGGCGAGTCATTGGTTTGTTATTCTTAACAAGTTTATCATACTCATTCTTGCCGATTTACTAATGCACTGGAGCGATGGAAGATGGCTGGGACTAGATTTTCTTGGATTTATCGCTCTTTCGAGTTTAGTGATGGAATTCATTAGAAACTCGAAATCCCCACTCACCTATAGCATTGCTGGTTTGGTTTTGATTTCTCTCTTGCGCTACTTGCTGGGACCGTTAATCCAATCTCTCGGCAACGAACCGCAAACGTGGGGAATACTCAATTGGATACTTGGTACCAAAGATACGCCAGGGGTCTCTTATCCGCTTTCACCCTGGATGGCCTATCCATTTGTCGGCTACATTATTGGTGTTGCGGCTATGCGTTACAGGGGTTTCATCGAAACCCGTCGGTGGCGAGCCGTTTCTGGGTTATTAATGCTTGGAGGACTCAATAGCGTCGCAGGTCTAATCCTATTACAACGTGGAGCGTCTTTCTTTCGTTGGGGAACAGTGGGTATCGGGTTTTATGTCGTGAGTTTTGCTGTGATTTTGATCAGTCTTGCCGGGGTATTGGCAATCTGTGGAGAACCCAAACTAAGAGTGGGTCAAGATGCTTTATCGCTGAAGGGTATTGCTTCATTGGCTGTTGTTCCAATCCATTACTTCCTGATCTACTTGGTGGGTAGAGCGGGTGGAACCGGGGTGGACTTGTTGAAGTATAGCCTGATAGCTATAGCTGTTTTGACGGCGAGCTTCTTCCTAGCCCGCTCGGTCGAGAACCTTAGCCAGATAATTCGTCAAGTAAAGAAACAAAAGGTTGTCTGGTTTGGACTTGCAGCTATGTTTGTCTTGGCAGCTGGTCTTACCTTATTTTATAGCCAAGAAAGCAAAGACCTGGCTCTTATTTCCAGGACGTTCGGTCAAATTGTCTTATGCCTGCTGTTTGTCGTTCGCTTGCCCTTATAGTCAGGAGTTTACGGCTCTTTCAACTGAATGTCTCCAAGCTGTTTCAGTCACTGAGAGTTCTCCCTTCTTACTTTATAAACGTTCTCGGAGGAGAATATGACTTCAAGTGTGATGTTTCGTGTTGACGCCGATAAATTAAATGAACTGGCGCTTAAACATCGAGAAGAATATGCCAACGCCAAGCCATTTCCGCATATCGTCATTGATAATTTTTTACCGGAAGAGGTTTTAAATGACATCCTGGATGAGTATCCCAAAGCCGGTGATATTGATTGGCAAAAGTTTGAAAATAAAGCCGAAAAAAAGCTAGCCAATAAACATGAGCGTTACATGGGAGACCATACACGCTCTCTCCTCTACCAATTAAATTCTTCAACATTCATTACTTTTTTAGAAACTCTGACAGGTATTAATGGAATTATCCCCGATCCCCACTTTGAGGGGGGTGGACTTCATCAGATAGAAAGAGGCGGCTACTTGAAAGTTCATGCTGATTTTAATCGGCACACCAAAATGCGACTCGATCGCCGATTAAATCTTCTCCTGTACCTGAACAAAGATTGGAAAGAGGAATATGGAGGTTATCTAGAACTCTGGGACACAGATATGACTCGGTGCGAGAAAAAGATTCTTCCCATCTTTAACCGATTCGTCCTGTTCACGACAACAGACTTCACCTATCATGGACATCCCGAACCCTTGACTTGTCCTCCAGGGTGGACGCGGAAGTCATTGGCGCTTTACTACTACACCAATGGACGCCCCGCTGAAGAAATTAAGGACAAAGAGCATTCAACCATATTTAAGGCTCGACCCGGAGAGGACTTGGAGGAAAAATCCTCAGGGATAGACATCAAAACTTTTCTAAAGAAGTGTGTTCCTCCTATCTTGCTTGATGTGCGGGACGCTCTGAATAAGCGGTGAAAATTTAGCTAAAGTCAGGACTATCCCGACCTCCTTTCATCCCGCTGATAGCATTCCACACTCTGTACCTAGGGTCAAATTAATTGCCCTTATTCCTGATTCAGTTGAGAAAGCCAATCTGCGCCTTGAAAGAGGTGCAGATGCAATTTTTAAGATTGCTTTAATAAATTAGTAGCGGCTCTACGGGAAGCAGGTGGAAGGCAGTCAACTGAATCCGCTTACTTATAACTCAATCATCTCGACCTGTTCACCAAAAATTGTTTCATTGAATGTGGTCCACCTGCTTAGTTTACCGAAAGCTCTGTTCCTGTTTGTGTTCCCCCAAAGCCGATGAGTCCTTTAGTTCCTCTTGCCCTATTCGGATTTATTCCGCTCGTTCTTTATCTGTTTAACCGATTTCCGGGTCAGCGGGCGGTGGTTGTGAGTTTTGTCCTGGGGTTTCTCTTCCTCCCCCAACCGGGCTTTGTGGGCAGATTTCCAATTGTGCCAGGCCTTCCACCGTATGAAAAGATATCGGCGCTTAGCTACTGCGTTCTGCTGGGAATTCTTTTCTTTGATTCTGGACGCATCAATTCATTTAAACCTGGCTGGATTGACCTGCCGATGCTGAGCTGGTGCCTATGCCCGATCGCTGCACAAATAGCGAATGGTCTAAGCCCAATCTCACCGACGACTGGACAAATTATCACTTGGGGAGTGCCGTATTTTATTGGTCGAATCTATTTCAATGACCTAGCTGGACTGCGCCAATTGGCCGTTGGCATCTTTGCTGGTGGGATGGTCTATGTTCCGTTGTGCCTGCTGGAAATGCGCATTTCTCCGACGCTACACTTGAGGATTTACGGATATCATGCCCGTGCAGACTTTGCTCAAACGATGCGTTATGGGGGATATAGACCAACCGTGTTATTAGAACACGGCCTTTGGGTGGGCGTGTGGATGATGGCGGCGACGCTGCTGGGGATTCTGTTATGGAGAACCAAAGTTATCAAAAAACTCTGGAATTATCCAATGAGTTGGCTTGTGCCTGTATTAATCGTCACCTTTATATTAGTCAAATCCACTGGAGCTTACCTCTATTTGTTGATGGGAATTGGCATCTGGTTCACATCCCGGTGGTTGCGCACAGCTTTGCCGTTGTTGCTACTTTCTGTGGCTGTATCGCTCTATATATATCTGGGGGCGACGGGAGAGCTTTATCAAATTCCTCAGGTGAAAGCCTTTTTAGTCGCATCTGAGAGCACCGATAATGATCGGTCTGCGTCAGTGGCATTTAGAATGGCCAATGAGAAACTCCTGGCGGCGAAAGCTCAGCAGAGAATGATATTTGGGTGGGGGGATTCGGGGGGAAACCGGATATACGATGAGGAGGGCCATGATATTTCGGTGACCGACAGCTTGTGGATTATCGCATATGGTCAACAAGGTGTATTCGGTCTGATCAGTTTTACCGCCATGCTGATAGTGCCTAGTCTAGGCTTTGTCTTTTTACGTTATCCCCCTAGCACTTGGTCTAATCGTAAAGTAGCACCAGCTGTTGGGTTGGCACTGATCTTGGTTTTGTACCTGCTGGATAGTATTTTGAATGCCATGTTCTGCCCAGTCTTTATGCTCGCCAATGGGGGACTAGCAGGACTTGTGTTGAAAGAGCCAGAAACCAATCAAGCCAAAAGGGTTCGTGCCACGCCTCCCCGGCGGGCTCTAGCGCAGCAGAGATAAAACTTGCTCTCATTGACCGGAACTCTTGCTAACAAGAGAAAAACAGAAAAAGCGGCTTTGGAATGGTACAAACTGGCGAACCTAAGGACGCTAGAAGTCGTTGGCGTAATTTTGATAAGTTCTGGCATCTTGGGAAACGGAGAGAATGTTAATTCCACCAGCGTTGTAGTCATAAATGGTTTACCCAAGAGACCTATTCGGCGAACATCCTTTCCAGTAACATCATTATCATTTTTTCTTCAAAGGATTAGAGTTGTCCAAAACTAAAAACGAGGTTATAGTTGATTTGAAAAACACAGTTTAAAATTCCTGAATTAAGCTTCTGTAAGTGTAGTTATTATATGGGCTCCCCAATAGGGAAGAATTATATAAATTGTGAATTTTATTAAAAAACTAATGAAATTTAACAAGAAGGAGATGCACCTATGCGTTTATTAATGGTGCAATATGCTGGAGATTACCGGGAAACCGTTAAACGTTTTGCCCAAGGCTACGGGGAAACCTATTATGCACAACAATACTCGGTTGATGCTGTTGCAAAAATCGGTGAATCCATTGAAGAAGTAGCAGTTCTTTGTTGTCTAACTAAAGAACCTTACGATGAAATTATTGACAATGGAGTGAGAGCTATTGGAGCAGGATTTGACTCAACAATCCAAGTCAAAAAAATAATAGATTTAATCGAAAAACAAAACCCGACTCATCTTATTGTTCGTACACCGATTCAAGAAGTTTTTGGCTGGGCTATCAACAATAAAATTCCCACTATTGCTATATTGGCTGATTCTTTCCAAAATCAAGGATTCAAGAACAAGCTGCGGAATTACTGGCTAGCGAAAACTTTAAATCATCAGCTAATTGAATGGGTATTCAATCATGGAATTAATTCTTCTCTTTCGCTTCAAGAAATTGGCGTTAACCCCGATAAAATAATTCCTTGGGACTGGCCTCATCGGGTTACACCAAAAGACTTTCCTGCAAAAACACTTCGAGTGGATGGAAAAGCTTGGAATTTAGTTTATGTAGGCTTAATTACGGAATCCAAGGGAATTGGCGATGTTTTAGACGCTTTAAAAGAGTTAAGAGCGAAAAATTTGTCTATCAATCTCAAGGTAGCCGGCAAGGGTGAAACTGAAGAGTTTGTTAACAAAGCCAAACAGCTAAACCTTGAAGACTGTGTAGAGTTTCTTGGATTAGTCCCTAATCAGACTATAGTCCATTTAATGCAAGAGGCAGACCTTGTCGTTATTCCTAGCCGTCCTGAGTATTCAGAAGGCTTCCCAATGACTATTTATGAAGCACTCTGCTCTCGAACGCCAATCATTGCTTCAGATCACCCGATGTTTCAAAACAAGTTAAAGGATGGAATTAATTCCATCGTTTTCCCAGCCGCGAACCCCGTGGCTTTAGCCGCTTGTATCGAAAAATTACTGTCTAATCCAGAGCTTTATGAACATCTTTCTTTAGCCTCTTACGAAGCCTGGAAGCAGTTACAAATCCCAGTTAAATGGGCTGATATGATTAATCGCTGGTTGGATAATTCCCCAGAAAATCGGCAGTGGTTGTTTGAGCATCGACTTTCTTCCGGACACTACAACCAAAACGAGTGCGTCTAAATCATTTGAACGGCTGAAGAACAATCGGAAATAGTCCTACATGAAGATACTATGACAGAAACTCCCCAGATTACGTTTGTCTGCTGCGTTGATTCCGGATGGCTTGAAGCTCAAACTGTACGCATGATCGAAAGCCTGCGACGATGGGGAGGGCGGTTTGCCAATGCACCCATAGTTGCCGTTACAGCCCGCTTTGGTTTTCCTCTTTCCCAGAAAACGCGTAAGATTTTTGAAAAGTACGACGTGGAGTATGTTCATTTCTGGGCAAAACACCAATACACTTGGTTGCCTTTTGTGAATAAGCCCAACGCCCTGATTGCGGTAGAAGATCGCAGCACCACTGAATTTATAGGCTGGCTGGACAGCGATCTCTTATTTCTGGGGGAACCAGACCAACTCATCCTGAATGAAGGAGAAGATTTTGTCGCCTGCGCCGCCGACAAAAACGTGGGAACAAGTGGACCAGGTGACCCTTTTGACCCTTACTGGAGAGAGATAGGTAAAGTGGTCGGGATAGACATCGACGATCTTCCCTGGATTACCGCAGAAATGGAAGAGAAACTCATTCGTCTTTACTGGAACAGTGGTATTTTTGTTTATCGTCGAGGCACCAACTTTGGCAGACATTATCTGGAAACCTGTCTCCGAATGACCGATGCTTGTCTAGTTCCCAACACGCCGGGATATTTTTCCATCGGTATGAACGAACAGATCGGTCTAGGCTTTGCCATGTTCAAAGAGAAACTTCGCTGGCGAGCTCTGCCCTTCTCCCATAACTTCACGATGAATTCTCGAACTCATGAGCGATGGTACAAAGAAGAGCAACTCAAAGAAGCCAAGGTCACTCAATATCATGACTGCATGTGGCCTGATTTCTGGCCGACATTCATCCAATGTCTCCAGAATACCCATCCAGATGTAGCTGACTGGCTTTCCTCTTTGGGACCGATGCAAAATGAGGCTCCTTTTCAATGGCGAGCTACCAGTAGAGTTGTTGAGCATTTCAGGTCACAGCGAGACGCTGCTTACAGAAAGTTGTGCCGAGCCGTATAAGCCAAACAGGCAAGTTTCCAAGGGGTATGATTGGGACAACCCATCTTGAAATGGCCTATTTCAGAAACTTGGCAACAGGAGCGAGAAAACCAGTGATATCTAAATCATTGGGTTGACATCCACCAAGAACTGAGACTCTTTTTAGAGTCAGGTTCTCGTAAAAAATCCTACTTATATTCAAATGGGAATAACCCCATGTCGAACACGGTTCAGTCAAATAACCAGATATCTTTGCTGATCGTCATCGTCAATTACCGAACACCCGGTCTAACGATTGACTGTTTGCACTCCTTAGTAAGTGAAATGCGTGAAGCGAAGCTAGCGCATGGCGCATCGCTCCCAGGAATTCGCGTAGTGATTACGGACAACGCCTCTGGCGATGAGTCTGTTGAAAAAATTCAAGCCGCGATCGAAACTGAGGGGTGGGGGGACTGGGCGTCTCTTCAGCCCTTAGAACGGAATGGTGGATTTGCCTACGGCAACAACGCCGCGATCCGACCTGCGATCGAATCAACGAATCCACCTCGTTACATTCTGTTGCTCAACCCCGACACTATTGTTCGCCCCGGTGCTTTACAGGCACTCGTCAATTTCATGGATGAACACCCCGATGTCGGAATTGCAGGTAGCCGTTTGGAAGACCCGGATGGCACCCCACAACGCTCAGCCTTTCGTTTTCATTCAATATTCAGTGAACTAGAGTTTGGCTTGCGGCTGGGCATAGTCTCGAAATTATTGACCAACTGGATCGTTGCACCTCCGGTTTCGGATGAAGCTTGTCAAACAGACTGGGTAGCAGGAGCAAGCATGATCGTCCGCCGCGAAGTATTTGAATCCGCTGGCTTGATGGATGAAGACTATTTCATGTACTACGAAGAAATGGACTTTTGCCTGCAAGCGAAAAGAGCTGGATGGATTTGCTGGTATGTCCCAGAAAGTCACGTTGTCCACTTAGTAGGTCAAGCCTCCGGGGTAACCGATACCAAGCGTCCCCCGAAGCGCTTACCCCAGTATTGGTTTGATTCCAGAGAACGGTACTTTCTCAAAAATCATGGTTGGCTGTACACCGCCGGAGCTGATGCCGCCTTGATTGTAGGGTTTGCGTTGTGGAGGTTGCGCCGAGTGATTCAAGGCAAACCCGATCCAGATCCACCCAATTTTTTAAGTGATCTCCTGCAAAACAGTGTGTTTCTCAAGGGTAGAGAGCAGCCCCCTCAACTTGTCCAAAACACAGCTGGGATAGGCAAGCCCTGACATATTCCCAGCGCCTTTCGATTGTTAGTGTCCGGAGTTTATACGAGGAGCTTCTCCGGGATTCAGCTAAATTCTCGTGAAAGAAAATCTGCTTCGCAGCCGAGGTAAATTATGGTCGCACAGCCGGAAATCACATCCAGTGTGAAGGAAGAGGAAACGACAGAGCTAGGATTGTGGCAACAGATCAAAGAAGACTGGATTGCTCATGGACGGGATTGGACTAAGCCCGGATTTCGGGCAGTAGCCGTTTATCGCTTTGGAGTCTGGAGAATGAAAATGAAACCCATACTCCTTCGGGCACCCCTTAGCATCCTCTATCGTGCCTTATTTCGTAAAATCCGTAACACCTATGGGATTGAATTGCCTTATAGTGCTCAGCTCGGTCGCCGCGTGGTTATCGAACACCAGAGCTGCATTGTGATTCATGGGGATTGTGTCATCGGTGACGATTGTATTATCCGCCAAGGGGTGACGATGGGAAATCGTTACCTAGATCGTCCATTCGATGCTCCCAAATTGGGTAAGCGTGTCAACGTGGGAGCCGGTGCAAAAATCTTTGGCAATGTCACCATTGGCGATGATGTAAGCATTGGTGCCAATGCAGTGGTGCTATCAGACATTCCCCCAGGAAAAACAGCCGTAGGCATCCCCGCCAAAATTCTCAGCCCCAAAAAGTTCGTTGACAGTACATCAACTCCTGACGCTTGATGGCGTAGCCATACCAGCGTCGCTTTTATCTACACTCCATCTAAATTTACAACCCGTTAACAGCCAAAGATTAACCCTAAAACAGATTCTCTCCAAACTCCTCTTACCAATAATCGGTATTTAAGGCTCTAACTAGACATCCAGAGAGTCTTCTTATTTCGCATAAAACAACGTTTCAATCAGGCTAGTTATTCATTTTTTTCCCCAAATCCTTATCGGTTTTATGGGTTAAAAAACTTTCTCGAATGAAAGCCTGCTTTAGTATCTCATCAGCTTATATTTAAATCACCTATGGGTAATTCCTTTGTCACTTGATGACAGCGTGCGCCGCTTGAATTAAACTAGGACTTGACAAGCCGTTGTCTTAATCAGGGCGTCGAAGGTAACACTTGCCAGCACTTTACGGGTTGCTAAGATAGAGTTTGGCGACCGAGAGCGAACTCAACATTCCTCTACGTTAATAACATCTCCCGGCCTGATTGTCGAATGAACCGACAACAGGCAAGCGCGAGTTGATCGAATATAATGACTTGATCGCTAACCCGAAAAGTTAAAAATTCCGGTTAGCGTACTGGGAAATGAGAGTGCTTAATGAATATTATCCCGACTAAGATTTCTGACGTTCTGATTATTGAGCCGCGAGTCTTTGAAGACCAGCGTGGTTTCTTCTACGAAAGTTACAACGAGAAAGCGTTTCGAGAGAAGACTGGAGTAGACGCTCAGTTTGTCCAAGACAATCATTCCCGTTCTGCTCAAAACGTCCTGCGTGGCTTGCACTATCAAATTCAACAACCCCAAGGAAAGTTAGTGCGTGTAGTAGCCGGAGCGATATTTGATGTGGTTGTGGATTTGAGAAAAAGCTCTCCAACCTATGGTCAATGGGTTGGGGGTCTACTCAGTGCAGAGAATAAGCAACAGATGTGGGTGCCTATAGGATTTGCCCACGGCTTTTGTGTTGTTTCGGAATTTGCTGAAGTTTTGTACAAAACAACCGATTACTATGCTCCTGGGCATGAACGATGCGTAATCTGGAATGACCCCGATTTAGCGATCGCATGGCCCCTTGAGGCAGCCCCCACCGTATCCGCCAAAGACCAAGCGGGCGTCCCCTTTAAGGAGGCAGAGGTGTTCCCATGAGGCGAATCTTACTCACGGGTTGCACAGGCCAACTCGGTCAAGAACTGCAACGAACCCTAGCTCCCTTGGGCGAGGTGATTGGGGTCGAGCGCTCGACGGTGGATTTGTCTCAAGAGACCACCATTCGTCAGCGTCTAGTTGAAGTAAAACCTGACGTGATTGTTAATGCCGCTGCCTACACGGCGGTTGACAAAGCGGAGACCGAAACTGAACTGGCTCAAGCCATCAATGCTACGGCACCTAAAGTCATGGCAGAGGAAGCTCAGCAGCTAGGAGCTGCCCTAATTCACGTTTCGACCGATTATGTCTTCGATGGTGGGAAAAATACACCCTACACCGAGGATGATGTCACCAACCCCCTTGGTGTCTATGGACGAACCAAGCTCGAAGGAGAGGAGGGGATTCGGCAAACGTGTACAAACCACCTGATTCTAAGAACCGCTTGGGTCTATGGCAGCTTCGGCAAAGTTAACTTTGTTAAAACGATGCTGAGGCTCTTTGCAGAACGCGAAGAGGTGCGTGTCGTAGCCGATCAGGTGGGTTCCCCCACTTGGGCTGCCGATCTGGCACAAGCGATCGCCACCCTGCTGTCTCAAGCAAGCCAAGAGCCAGGACAACTCTCTATCCCAACGGGGACTTATCACTATACCAATAGCGGTGTTGCCAGTTGGTACGACTTCGCTGTTGCTATCTTCGAGGAAGCCAAACCCCTTGGCTACAAGTTGAAAGTACAGAAAATCGTGCCGATCGCAACGGCGGACTATCCCACACCAGCTAAGCGTCCGGCTTATTCGGTGCTTTCAGGGAAAAAGATTTCAGCCGTGTTGGGAAGCCATCCTCCCCATTGGCGACAGGCACTTAGACAAATGCTTCTAGAACTTTATTCTTATCACTCATGAAAGCCATTATTCTCTCGGGCGGTAAAGGTACACGTCTGCGACCCCTTACCTATACGGGCGCAAAACAACTGGTTCCTGTTGCAAACAAACCCATTTTGTGGTATGGCATTGAAGCCATTGTCGAAGCCGGAATCACCGATATCGGGATTATCATCAGTCCGGAAACCGGAGGCGAGGTTAAAGCCAAAACCGGAGATGGAGAGCGATTTGGAGCCAAAATTACCTATATTCTTCAAGACCAACCCGCAGGACTGGCTCACGCCGTTAAAATCGCGCAGCCCTTCCTTGGGGATGCCCCCTTTGTCATGTACCTGGGGGATAACCTGGTTCAAAGCGAACTCAGCCTATTCTTGGAGAAGTTTAACACCAAAAGCCTAGATGCCTTAACCCTACTCTGCCCTGTGAGTAATCCCAGTGCCTTTGGTGTAGCGAAGGTGGATGAACAGGGGCGAGTATTGCAGCTTATTGAAAAACCCAAAGACCCTCCCTCGAATCTGGCGCTGGTGGGAATTTACATGTTTTCTCCCACAATCCACCACGCGATCGCCAATATTCAACCCTCCCCCAGAGGTGAACTGGAAATTACCGATGCGATTCAATACCTGATTGACGATTCTTCCAAGGTAGAAGCCTATCAACTCAAAGGCTGGTGGCTGGATACCGGGAAGAAAGACGACTTGTTAGAAGCCAACCGGATTATTCTGGATACCTGTCTCAACTCAAGCATCCAGGGAGACGTTGACGAGCAGAGTCAAGTCATTGGACGTGTGCAGATAGGCAAGGGGTCGAAGGTCAAAAATTGTACGATTCGTGGCCCCGTGACGATTGGGAACGACTGCCACCTGGAAAACTGCTTTGTTGGACCCTACAGCAGCATCGCTGACAACGTGACCCTGATTGAGGCTGACCTTGAGCATAGCGTGATTTTGCAGGGAGCCAAGGTGGAGGGCATTCACCAGCGGATTGTAGACAGTGTGCTGGGACAACGGGCGCATCTGAAGGTCGCCCCCAGACGCCCTAAAGCTTTGCGGTTCATGATTGGTGACGATAGCCAGATTGAGTTGTCTTAGGGTTTGAAAGCCGGAAGTCCCACGCTGTCCTTTTTGGGCAGCGATGGGATGGTCATTGCGGTCAATCTCTGGGACAATTCACCTAAAGTTCTTTTTTTATCGGCTACTGCTAATTTCTACGATCGCTTCACCTTGTCGCAGTCTTTCCAAGGCGTCAGGAAAAGTAATCGTCAAGAGTTGCTGCAAGTTTCGGTTGGTAACATTGCCACAAGTCAGCCAAAGGATTTGAGGAGGTGTCCCTAATCGGCAGACCAAATCAATGAAATCACTATCTTTGGTCATGATGACAGCATTGGCAACTCGCGCAGCTTCAAAGATTTCAATATCTTTAGCATCTCGCAATCCCAAGTCTCGCAGTGCTATCGAACTGACTTCAAATGTGTTGTTTAGCCAGCTAACTAATGTTGGAGGTAACTGAGCATCAACCCAAATATTCATGCAGTCAATCGAGGGAAATCAGTGCGCCGTGCAGCAAATATCAAGCAAGCTTGAATGTCTTCGAGTTCTAGATCAGGAAAATCTTCCAAGATTTCTTTGACATTGACATTTTCAGCCAACATTTCTAAAATATCGCTCACTCGAATTCTCATTCCTCGAATGCAAGGACGACCACCACACTGACCTGGTGTTTGGGTGATACGAGTTAACAGCGTCGGTAGCTGGTTCATTTTGGTATCTAGATAATGAGTCAAGGCTGCTGTCTTCATCATATAAGCCTCGTGACTTCAGACTACAGTTGCTTACTCATCAGACCAGAAATAGCCCTTTTCTCCAGCTCCACCGCCCACCCATTCTTTTTCCTCGTCTGTTGCTTTAATGTAAAAAGTGATTCGGTCAGGTCGTTCTTCAGAGCGCTCCCAATTTTCTATTATTCCCTGCTTGTAGGACGGCTGATTTTTGCTCTCATGGAGGGCAAGATACTGAGCCGTTCTGGCGCTACTTTCAGAAATTTTCCAATGTCCGCTTTTGAAATACCCGTTCCTCAAATCTTCAACATTAAGACCTTTGCGGCAAACAAGATGAATTCCTACAACCTTCTTAGCCATACCAGCTCATATCACTAAAGTTATCTGCCTCCTACCCGCCTATGAATTTGAGGTAGATTAAACCAACTCAATACGCAACCTTTTCCCAACAGCTTTAGCTGCATTCACCATAGTATTTAGCGTTATAGATGTATTTTCTGGGTCGAGTAATCTGTCGAGAGATGCACGACTTGTGTTCATTTCTTGAGCCATTGCTGTTTTGGTGAGTCCTTTCTCTTGCATTAGCTCTTGGACTTGCCAAGCGAGAACACGT
>Ga0310810_10000861_pt1 | contig 30798 bp, 31 predicted proteins | sample NCmetagenome_FD_207641 | JGI IMG/M metagenome (GOLD analysis project Ga0310810, IMG submission 207641) | Soil microbial communities from experimental microcosm in Duke University, North Carolina, United States - NC | ecosystem: Engineered > Artificial ecosystem > Soil microcosm > Unclassified ... | reverse complement strand
GTGCCACGCGACGAACTGCCCGTCGACCTTGAACACGCCGACTTCGACGCCGTCGCACGAGACCACCCTGCGGTCGCCGTCGTTGAGCTCGTCCGCGCGGCACACCAGGTACGATTTGGGCATTCGCTACTCCGTTGCTCAGTCAGTCCGGGAACCGGCGCGACGCCCGCTCGCCCGATCACGGGTGGCGGCCGCGGCGTCCTGACCATAGGCAAAGCGCGGCCGGGTTCCAATCATAGTTCGAACTTGATGTTGGCTTGCTTGACGACGCCGGACCAGCGCTGCACCTCGGCCTTCATCCGCGCGGCCAGTTCTTCCGAGGTGCTCCCGATGCTTTGGCTCGAGAGCGCTTTCATGCGCGCCTTGAAATCGTCGGTGGCCGCGATCTGCCGGCACGCCGCCTCGAGCTTGCGCACGATCGGCATCGGGGTTCCGGCCGGCGCCATCAGAGCCAACCAGGTTCCCGCCACCACGTCCGGCACGCCGGCCTCGGCCAGCGTCGGAAGGTCGGGAAGGTCGGGGATGCGCTCCGGGAGGGTCACGGCCAGCGCCCGCAGATTGCCAGTGCCGACCTGAGGTACCGAAACCGGGGTCTCCACGAAGGCGAATGCGGTCTGTCCGCTCAGCAGGCTGGTGATGGATTCGTTGCTGCTGCGGTAGGAAATCGCGGTGGCCGGCGCGCCGGTCTTGATCTTGAAGTGCTCGATCGGCAGCGTGAAGACCGGCGACGGCGTGGGATAGTTCGCCTTGTCTGGATTGGCCTTGAGCCAGGTCACCAGCTCGGCAATGGTTTGAGCCGGGTGCGACTTGTTCACCAGGACGAGCATCGGATAGTCGGCCACCAGCGAGATCGGCACGAAGTCCTTGAAGATATCGTAGGGGATCTTGTCCCAGATGGCCGTGCCGATGGTCATCGCGCCGGGCGCGGCACCGAGCAGCGTGTAACCGTCGGGCGGGGATTTCGCGACGGTCTCCGGCGCGAGCCGCCCGGCGGCGCCGGGCTTATTCTCGACCAGAAAGGTGCCGCCGATCGTTTCTTGCAGCTTCTGGGCAAGGATGCGCGCGACCGTGTCGGTGCCGCCGCCCGGCCCAAATCCAATGACGATCCGCACCGTCCGGTTCGGATAGTCGATCTGCTGTCCGCGGGCCGCCGCCGGCCACGCCGCCGCGCCCCCCATCAAAGTGAGGAACTCACGCCGTTTCATGCGCAACTCCTGTTCCCCGGCGGGGGCGATCGTACTGGTTCGAACGACATCATGGAAAGGGGGTATGGCGACGAAGCACGGTTGCGTTCGCGTACCTGAGCCTGAGGGGCCGAAGCGAGGGCGCCTCGATGGATGGCCCACGACACGATCCGGCCCGTGACGGTCCTTCGAGACGCGAGGCCGTTCCAATTTCACCAGCAGGCATGCTCATTTGAAGGTCAGTCGATCTTGGCGCCAGATTGCCTGATGACCTTTTCCCATTTCTCGGTTTCGGACCTTGCGAACGCCCAGAACTCGTCCGGGGTGGCAATGATCGGCGTCGAGCCGAGCTCTGACAGCTGCGATCGCATTTTTGTGGACGTCAACCCGGCATTGATCTCGCGGTTCAGCTTTGCCACCACGACGGTTGGCGTCCCCCGCGGCACCCCGACGCCGTACCAGATGATGGCCTCATATCCCGGAACCGTCTCGGCAATCGCCGGCACGTTCGGCAGCATGGCGGAGCGGGTCGCGGCGGTGACGGCGAGGGCGCGAATCTTGCCGGACTGGATTTGCGGCAGCGTGGAAATCATGGCGTCGAACATGACCTGCACCTGGCCGCCGATCAGGTCGGTGATCGCCGGCGCGGAGCCGCGATAGGGTACATGAACCAGATCGACTCCGGCCATCGCCTTGAACAGCTCCCCGGCCATATGGCCGGTCGTCCCCACCCCCGGCGTGCCCATGTTGATCTTGCCCGGATTGGCCCTGGCATAGGCGATGAACTCGGCAACGCTGTTGGCCCGGACGGATGGATGGAGCACCATGACGCTCGGCCCTTGCGCGAGTCCGGCGACCGGCGCCAGATCCTTCAGGAAATCGAACGTCAGCGTCCGCTTGCTGATCGTCGCGTTGATTGCATTGGCGGAGGTGACCGCCGCCAGCGTGTAGCCGTCCGGAGGCGCATTGATGACCGCTTCGGTCGCTATGTTGCTGCCGGCTCCCGACTTGTTCTCCACCAGGACCGTCTGGCCGAGCCGCGTCTGCAGCCATTCAGCCATGATGCGCACCAGGGTGTCGGTCGAGCCGCCAGCCGGAAATCCGATGGTCCAGCGCACCGGTCGCGACGGATAGTCCTGCGCCGAGGCCTGACCGATTCCCGCGATCGAGCCGCCGGCCAGGCAGATGGCGAGCGGCGCGAACGCACAGGCCGCCCGCGGCAGCGCTAACGTGGCTGGGATATGCAGCGTCGCTTTTAACTTCGTCAGGAAACGAGTTGATCGACAACAGAAGGCGGACATGAGGTTGCTCCGCTAGCCCGTCGTCTGCCGATCCCGACCCCGGTCAGAAGACCCAGGCTGCATGGTTCCAGAGCGCCGGCCGAAGTCAAGTCGATCGCGGCTTGACCGGTGTGACTGCGGGCAAGATAATTCGTTCGCGCGGGCGTGATGCTCATTCGAGCCGCGCATCGTTCGTCATGAGGGAGTGTGCGCAATGACAGGCGCAGCCGAGAACGGCGCGACGCTGCTCGAAAGCAAGAAGAAGCTGATCAGCAAAACCTATCTGCACAACGCATGGTACGTTGCCGCGTGGTCCGATGATCTCGTCGACGGCCAGTTGCTTGCCCGCACGATCATGAAGCAGCCCGTCGTTCTCTATCGCAAGGCCGATGGCCACGTCGCCGCCATCCTGGACCGCTGCTCCCACAGGTTCGCGCCTTTGCACATGGGAAAGATCGTCAACGGCGATCGCATCCAGTGTCCCTATCACGGGCTCGAATTCGATGCGTCCGGCGCCTGCGTGCTGAATCCGCACGGCGCCAAGAACATCCCCTCGCGAGCGGGCGTTCGAAGCTTCCCGGTGGTCGAAAAGCACAAGGCGGTGTGGATCTGGATGGGCGACAGAGCGCCCGATGCCTCGAAGGTGCCGGACTTCGGCGTTCTCGACAATGTTCCGGAGCTGCACACGACCAAGCGCGACAAGATGACCATCCGCGCGAACTATGAGCTCATCATCGACAACCTGCTGGACCTGAGCCACACCTGCTATCTCCATGACGGCATCCTGGGAAATTCTGAGACCGTCGAATCCGAGATCACGGTCGAGCAGGACGGAGAGGATGTCGTCGTCGGCCGTCATGCCGGCGGCGTGACAGCACCCGGGCTATTCGCAGCGCTCTGGCCGACGCGGCCGGACCGGGTCGACAAGTTCACCAGCATGCGCTGGATGCCGCCGAGCACGATGCGTCTGGTGACCGGCATCTGCACGCCCGGCGCGGTTCGCGAAAGCGGGACCGGCTACCATGCGATCCACATGCTCACCCCGGAGACCGACAGCACGACGCATTATTTTTTCACCGCCGTGCGGTTCAATGTCCAGACTTCGGATGAAGCACTCAACCGCGAAATCCAGGACAAGATTTCGACCACGCGCCGGTTCGCGTTCGAGGAGCAGGACGCGCCGGTGATCGAGGCACAGCAGGCGATGATCGATTCGGCGCTCGATCCGGTCGATCCCCTCATCCTGGCGATCGACGTCGGCCCGGTTCGCTACAAGCGCATCTTGCAAAAAATGATCGCCGGCGAGCAGACGTAATTGCGGATGGGACGGCCGTCATTGGAATACTGACAACGCCGGGCCCGTGCAGGCATAGCCGAGGGCCGCCGGCATGCGGAGAATAGACTGGCGGAGGGAGTGGGATTCGAACCCACGATACGGTTTCCCGTATACACGCTTTCCAAGCGAGCGCCTTCAGCCACTCGGCCATCCCTCCGGGAACGGTGCGGCGGGCGCAATATAGCGACGCGCCGTGACGTGACAACCCGCACCTCCCCGATTGGGAGGCTCACCAATCCGTGCGAGCGGCGCCTCAATTGACCGCGCGCACGTCGCCCGCCTCGCTGACGTCATAGCCTGAGAGTTCGGCGGCGCGGTCGCGGAATGCCGCGGTGCGGACAAATTTGAACAGCGCCTGCGGACCCGGCCGAAAATAGTCGCGCTGGCGTAGCGCCAAATCGAAGCGCTCCCACGTCAGCGGCACGAAATCGAGTCCGGCCGCCTGCGCGACCGCGCGGGTCGCGACGCCGCAATCCGCACGGCCGGAGCGCACCGCCTGGGCCACATCGGCGCCGGTCGGGCAGGCCGGCTTGACCAAGTCCAGCGCATCGAACGCCAAGCCGGCGCGCGCGAGGAGGGCCAGCAGGAGCAGCTGCGCGCCCGCGCCCTGCGGCCGCAACGCCAAGCGCGCCCGCCTGGCGGCGATGCCGGCGACGTCGTTCAGCTGCAATGGGTTCCCCGCCGCCAGGACGAGTCCCTGCTCTCGGCGCGCAAAGGCGATCACGACGACGTCGTAAAGGCCGGGCTCGGCGGCAACGGCATCGAGATTCGCGACCTCGTCATCGCCGTCGAGCCGGTGCAGATGGATCGCCGCAGCCGTCACCTCACCCCGCGGGAGCCGACGCAGCCCGGCCTCGCTTCCCTCCGGCAGGGTCGCGAGCCCCGAGCCGCTCGCGCGCAAGGCCCACTCCAGCAGAGGATCATGACTGCCTCCGACGATCGGCGGCGCGGGCGCGTGGGCGAGGGCTGGCATGGCCAGCCCCGCCGCCAGCCAACGGTCGAGCGCTGCTTTGGGAAATAGCCAGCGGCCGGTGACCTTGGTGCAAGGCACGGCACCTCCCGCCACCAACTCGTAAAGCTTGCGCTCGGAAAGGCGCAGATAGACCGCCGCCTCTTCGGTCGTGAGCAGATCCGGCATATGCACAACCATGAACAAATATGCACTTGTTACCAAAATTGACCATATTGCCCCCAAATGCAACATGTCGCTGGCAAGAGGTGCGCTCCATGCCGGACGATGTTTCGGCGCTACAATTGCTGCTCAGGGGCGATCCGGCCCTGCTTGCGATCGTGCGATTGTCGCTGCTCGTGAGCTTGTCGGCGGTGGTCCTGGCCGGGCTTGTCGGCGTCCCGTTCGGTGCCGGCGTCGCGCTCACGCGCTTTGCCGGTCGCGAGGTCGTGATCGTCGTTCTCAATGCCCTGATGGGGCTGCCGCCTGTCGTCGTGGGGCTCGTTGTCTATCTGCTGCTGTCGCGCTCGGGTCCGCTCGGATCGTGGGGCCTGCTGTTCACGCCGCAGGCGATGATCATCGCCCAGACCATCCTCGTTGCACCGATCATCGCGGCGCTGACTCGACAAACCGTCGAGGACTTGTGGACCGAGTACCGCGAGGAACTGGCCGCCATGGACGTCGGTCCGTTCGGGCGCATCGCGACCTTAGTGTGGGACGGCCGCTTCAGCCTGATCACTGCGCTCCTCGCGGGCTTCGGTCGCGCGGCCGCGGAGGTCGGCGCCATCCTGATCGTGGGCGGCAATATCGACGGCTTCACCCGTACCATGACCACGGCGATCGCGCTCGAAACCTCGAAGGGCGACCTGTCCCTCGCCATCGGACTCGGCTTGGTGCTGATCGCCATCGTCGTCGCGGTCAACGCCGCAGCCTGGGGGCTGCGGCGTGCCGGCGAACGATTTGCGGGATGACCATGCGCGCGCCCGCCACCGATCTGCCGATCATGCTCGAGGACGCGAGCTTCATCGCGGGCGGCGTCACCATCCTCGAGCGGATTTCACTCGTGCTCGGCGCCGGACGGCCGACCGTGCTGATCGGGCCCAACGGCGCCGGCAAGACCACACTTCTTCGCCTGGTCATGGGCCTCATCAGGCCCACCCACGGACGGGTGACCTGGGGCGGCCGGGAGACCGCGACAGCGCCACGTCGCGCCATCGTGTTCCAGCGTCCGGTGATGCTTCGTCGCAGCGCCGCCGGCAACATCCGCTATGCGCTGGCGGCGGCCGGCGTGCCGCGCCCGCAACGCGATGTGCGCGCGCGCGAGTTCTGCGCACTTGTCGGTCTCGACGGGCTCAGCGATCGCCCGGCGCGCAAGCTGTCCGGCGGCGAGCAGCAGCGGCTTGCGCTCGCCCGCGCACTCGCCAAAGAGCCGCAGATTCTCCTGCTCGACGAGCCGACCGCGAGCCTGGACCCGGCGGCGACCAAGGCCATCGAAGATGTCATCCGCGCCGTCGTCGCGCGCGGCATCAAAGTGGTCATGTCGACGCATGATCTTCACGAGGCCAGACGGCTCGCCGGTGACATCGTTCTCATGCATCGCGGGCGCGTGATCGAAAGTGGTCCTGCCGACGCCTTCTTTCACGCACCCACAAGCGAGGACGCGCGCCGATTCATCGCAGGCGAACTCCTCGTTTGACGTCTTCCCCCTGCGGACACAAGAAACAAGGAAGGACAAACATGATGCCGACCCGACGCCTGTTCATTCTCGCTGCGACCATCGCCATGCTCGCGGTCTCTCCGGTGCATGCACAGGACAAGTCGATCGTGGTTGCCTCCACCACCTCGACGCAGGACTCAGGCCTGTTCGGCCATATCCTGCCGTTGTTCAAAGCCAAGACCGGGATCGATGTGAAAGTGGTGGCGCAGGGCACCGGCCAGGCGCTCGATACCGGGCGGCGCGGCGATGCCGACGTGCTGTTCGTCCACGCCAAGCCCCAGGAGGAGAAATTCATCGCCGATGGCGCGGGCGTGAAGCGCTATCCCGTGATGTACAACGATTTCATCCTGGTCGGCCCCAAGAGCGACCCCGCCGGGATCAAGGGCATGACCGACATCACCGCGGCACTGAAAGCGATCAAGGCCAAGGGCGCACCTTTCATCTCGCGCGGCGACCGCTCAGGGACGCATGCCGCCGAGCTTGAACTCTGGAAGGCCGCCGGCATCGATATCGGCAAGGACAAAGGTCCCTGGTACAAGGAGATCGGCCAGGGCATGGGTGCTGCGCTCAATACCGCATCGGCGGCGAACGCCTATACGCTCGCCGATCGCGGCACTTGGCTCTCGTTCAAGAACCGAGGAGATCTCGATATCCTGCTTGCCGGCGACAAGCGCATGTTTAACCAATACGGCGTCATGCTGGTGAACCCCGAAAAGCATCCGCACGTGAAAAAGGATCTCGGTCAGGCTTTCATCGACTGGCTGGTGTCGCCGGACGGCCAGAAGGCGATCACGGACTACAAGATCAACGGTGAGCAGCTGTTCTTCCCCAATGCCAGCGTGCCGGGGGCGTGATAGTTGTCCGCATCGCCCTTGCTTTGGCGAGCATGATGAGCGTCACCGTGCATGCCGCCGAACCAGTCACTCTTTATGCTGCCGGGAGCCTGCGCGGCGCCTTGACCGAAGTCGCCGCTGCATTTGCAGGCGCGGGACAAAAGGTGGTGGCGAAATATGGACCATCCGGCACGCTGAAGGATGAAATCGCCGGCGGCGCACGCGCCGATGTTTTCGCCTCCGCGAACATGGACCATCCGAAGGCGCTGGCAGCGGCGGGGAAAAGCGGTCCCGTGGCATTGTTCGCCCGCAACCGACTCTGCGCGCTGGTCCGGCCGGGGCTGCGCGTCGAACCGGCGACGGTACTTGATCGCATGCTCGATCCCGATGTGAAGCTCGGCACCTCGACACCGCGAGCCGATCCGTCCGGCGACTACGCCTGGGAGATGTTCCACAAAGCCGATGCGCTCAAGCCAGGTGCCGCTGCAGCCTTGGAGAAGAAGGCCCTGCAGCTAGCCGGCGGGCCCAGCAGCCCTACCGCGCCGCCAGGGCGCGCGCTCTACGGAATGCTGGTCGCCGAGGGCAAGGTCGATATCTTTCTCACCTATTGCACCAACGCGCGCAAAGCAAAGGCGCAGAATCCCGACCAGCAGATCATAGCAATGCCGGATGAGCTTGCAGTGGGCGCCGACTACGGCTCACTGTCGTCGTCGGCGCCTCACCACAAGCCTACCAGCTTGCCATGTTCATCATGTCGGTGGACGGCCAGCGCGTGCTCGCCAAGCATGGCTTTACTGCGCCTGCCCTGCCGCAATGAGGAGTGACACGATGAAGATCAGCGCACGCAACAAGCTCAAGGGCAAGATCGTCGAGATAAAGAAGGGCGCCACGACTGCGCATGTGCGGATTGATGTCGGCGGACAGACCGTCACCGCTGCCATAACCAACGAGGCGACCGACGAGTTGAAGCTCGCCCCCGGCCAGACGGTGTATGCGGTCATCAAGGCAAGCGACGTGATGGTGGGCATCGACTAGGCCGCCCAAGACATGCAACTCGATCGCCGCACGTTGCTCGCCGGACTCTCCACCGCGCTGCTCGCCACGCGTGCCGCCAATGCCGCGAGCGTTAGCGACGGCGCCAGCCGCGCCGTCCCGGTGCCGGCCCGGGTCGAGCGTGTGTTTCCCGCGGGACCACCGGCGGCAATCTTGCTCTACACGCTCGCGCCCGAGCTTCTCATCGGCTGGCCGCGCACCAACCGGCCGGAGGAGCGCGAATTCCTGCTGCCCGATGTCGGCGGGCGGCCGGAGGTGGGCCGGATCACCGGGCGGGGCAACACCGCCAATCTTGAAGTCGTGCTCGCGCTCAAGCCCGACCTCATCCTCGATGTCGGCAGCGTGAATCCCACTTATGTCTCGCTGGCTGAGCGGGTCCAGCAGCAGACCGGCATCCCCTACGCGTTGCTCGATGGCCGCTTCGAGGGCATTTCGCCCGCCTACCGGACGCTCGGCGCCCTGATCGGACGCCACGCGCAGGGCGAAGCACTCGCACGCAGCGCCGAGGACATGATCACGACGATCACTCGGCGCATCGCCGCCATCGCGCCAGAAAGGCGGCCACGGGTTTATTACGCCCGCGGCCCGCGCGGGCTCGAGACCGGCCTCGGCGGCTCGATCAACGTGGAGACGATCGAGCTGATCGCCCGCAATGTTGCCGGCGGCACGCGCGGCGGGCTTGCCAACGTCTCGATCGAGCAGGTGCTGCTGTGGGATCCGGAAGTCATTATCACCATCGATCAGGATTTCGCGGCAGATGTGCCGAACGATCCCGCCTGGGCGTCCATCGCAGCGCTACGGACGCGGCGTGTGCGTCTCTCGCCCAAGCTGCCGTTCGGCTGGGTCGATTTTCCGCCTTCGGTCAACCGGCTGATCGGCCTGTGGTGGCTGGCGAAGATCCTGTATCCGGACTTGTTTCCCGAGGATCTGCGGGCACTGACGCGGGACTTCTATTCGCGCTTCTACCATGTCACACCCAACGACATGCAGATCGACCGCGTACTGGCAGGACGGGATTGAACCCTCGGTCCCTAGAGGCTAAGGCGAGCGCTCTCGCGCGCACTCGTCCGGGACATCGTAGTAGTTGAATCCCGCTACGCAGAGGATCACCAATGACCTACAAGTCCTGGCGATGACCCGCTCGTTCCTTCCCGGCCTCGTTGTCGCGCTTGGCGTGCTCGCGCTCGGGCTCGTGGTGGCATTCACCGTCGGGCGCTACCCCGTCACCCTCGCGGAGCTCGGCGACGTCATCATCGCGCGGCTGAGCGGGCGGCCGAGCACGGCGCCGGCAGCGGTCGAGAACGTCGTGCTCCTCGTGCGCGGGCCGCGCGTGGTCGCAGCGCTGCTCGTCGGTGCCGCGCTGGCGGTCGCCGGCACCGCGTTCCAGGGCCTGTTTCGCAATCCGTTGGTCTCTCCCGATATCCTGGGCGCCTCCTCGGGCGCGGCCCTCGGTGCCGTGCTGGGCATCTATTTCTCGCTCGGCGTGCTCGGCATCGAGAGCCTTGCTTTCCTCGGCGGCCTCCTGGCGGTCGCTGCCGTCTATATCATCGGCTCTTTCCTCCAGTCACGCGACCCGATCCTGGTGCTGGTGCTCACCGGCGTCGTCGTCGGCGCGCTGCTCGGCGCAGGCGTCGGCCTCGTCAAATATCTCGCCGATCCTTACAACCAGCTTCCGGCGATGACGTTCTGGTTGCTGGGCAGCCTCGCTTCCACGACTGTCGCCGATCTTCTGCCGCTCCTCGGCCCGGTGGCGCTCGGCACCCTCGTGCTCCTGGCGTTGCGATGGCGCCTCAACGTCATGTCGCTGCCCGAGGACGAAGCGCGCGCGCTGGGCCTCGCCACCGGTCCGTTCCGCATCGCAGTCGTCGCCGCAGCAACATTGGTAACCTCCGCCAGCGTCGCCACCTCCGGCATCATCGGCTGGGTCGGACTGGTGGTACCCCATCTCGCCCGCGCGCTGGTCGGGCCTGATTTTCCACGGCTCATCCCGACCGCGGCGCTGCTCGGTGGCGGCTACCTGCTGTTCATCGATACGCTCGCGCGCACTGCGGCGCCGATCGAGATTCCGCTCGGAATCCTGACTGCCGTCATCGGCACACCGTTCTTCATCTGGCTTCTCGCCGGCATGCAGCGAAACTGGTCGTGAGCCTCGCCGGGCAGAATCTCACCATCGGTTATTCCGACCGGGTGGTCGGACGCGGCCTTGATGTGGCGCTGGAGCAGGGCGAGGTGCTGGCCCTGCTAGGCCCGAACGGCGGCGGCAAGACGACGCTGCTCAAGACGCTGCTCGGCATCCTCACGCCGCAAGCCGGTGAGGTAACCATCGGTGGTCGCTCCCTCGCCCGCATCTCGATCGGCGAGCGCGCGCGACTCATCGCCTATGTGCCTCAAGCGCACGTGCCGACCTTCGCCTTCACCGTAGAGACCGTGGTGCTGATGGGCCGCACCGCGCACGGCAATCTCTTCAGCCGGCCTTCCGCGCACGATCGCATGGTGGCAGCACGGATGCTCGAGCAGTTCGGTATCGCGCAGCTTGCATCGCGACCCTACACCATGATCTCGGGCGGCGAGCGCCAACTCGTCCTGCTGGCACGCGCGTTGGCGCAGGAGCCGCAATTTGTGGTCCTCGACGAGCCCACCGCCAGCCTCGATTTCGGCAATCAGGGCAAGGTGATGCGCGAAATCCGCGCGCTCGCGGGAGCAGGGCACGGCGTGCTGTTCACCACCCACGATCCCAACCACGCGCTGCGGGCCGCCGACCGTGCCTATCTCCTGCGCGCGGGCGAGCGCATCGCCGAAGGCGCCGTTGGGGCCGTTCTGACCCGCGAACTACTCGAGCAGCTCTATCGGGCGCCGGTGGAGAAGCTTGCTGATCCGGCAACGGGTCACACGGCGTTTCTGCCTGGCTAGGGGCCGGCATTATTTCCGCAAACGGATTGCTGCCTTCCGCGGACGACGACGACCACCTATATTTCCGTGATGACTGCCACCAAGGACGACTACCTCATCCGGCCCGACCCGCTCGATCCGCGGCTCACCGAGCGCGTGACCGGCGTCGACCAGACCGGGCAACCGATTGAAACGCGCGTGACGGTGGAGCGCGCGCTCACGATTTTCCTCAATTCTCAGGAGATCGTGACCGCGATGACCATCAACGACTATCCGGAGTATCTCGCGCTCGGCTATCTCCTCAACCAGCACATGCTCCTTCCCGACGACGTCATCACCGGCGTCGATTACGACGAGGAGCTCGCGGTCGTCGTCGTACGTACCAAGCGCAAGACCGATTACGAGAAGAAGCTCAAGAAGAAGGTGCAGACCTCGGGTTGCGCCCAAGGCACGGTATTCGGCGACCTGATGGAGGCGCTGGAGAACGTCACGCTGCCGCAGGCGCAACTACGCACGTCCTGGCTCTATGCGCTCACGCATAAGATCAACACCACGCCCTCGCTCTATCTCGAGGCCGGCGCGATTCACGGCTGCGTGCTCGCGCACGAGGACAGGCCGCTGCTCTATATGGAGGACGTCGGTCGTCACAACGCGGTCGACAAGATTGCGGGCTTCATGTTCAAGCACGGCGTCGCCGCGCACGACAAGATTTTTTACACCACCGGCCGTCTGACTTCCGAAATGGTCATCAAGACCGTGCGCATGGGCATCCCGATCCTCGTTTCGCGCTCGGGCTTCACCGCCTGGGGGGTCGAGCTTGCGCGCAAGGCGAATCTCACGCTGGTCGGTCGCGCCCGCGGCAAGCGCTTCGTCGCCCTCGCTGGCGAAGACCGCATCGTGTTCGACCAGAACCTCGACTTCGTCGAGGAGGAAAGCGCCAAGCACCGGCGCAAAGCGGCGGTGCACGATGATTGAGCTTCTGGTGTCATCCCGAAGCTGTCCAGTAATCTCCAGCCCTCACGCGTCTTGGGCTATCGTACGGTTCTGTGCCCGCTCCTCCTCCCGCAATTGGAGAGAGGGAGCGCACCGGGTTCCCGGCGGGCTCAGCACCGATGGGCCGGCGATCGTGGACCGCGCCGAACAATGACTACAGACAAGCCGCTCGGCCTGGTGCTTGCGGGCGGACTGGCGCGGCGCATGGGCGGCGGCGACAAGGCGCGCATCCGCATCGGCGGCAAGAGCATCATCGAGCGCGTGCTGGCGCGGCTTGCGCCGCAATGCAGCGCCATCATCCTCAATGCCAACGGGGATCCGGCGCGCTTCGCGGACACCGGCCTGCCCGTGGTACCGGATACGGTGCCCGGTTTCGCCGGTCCGCTCGCCGGCATCCTCGCCGGGCTCGATTGGGCAGCGGCACGCGCACCCGAGGCCGCCGATGTCGTGAGCGTGCCGGGAGATTGTCCATTTCTACCGCCCGACCTCGTTGCCCGCCTCACGCAGGCCCGCCGGGAAGCCGGCCTGCCGCTTGCCTGCGCACGGTCCGGAGAATGGCGACATCCCGTGCTCGGGCTATGGCCCGTGTCGCTGCGGGACGATCTGCGCGCAGCGGTGCTCGGGGAGGACCTGCGCAAGATCGAAGCCTGGACCGCCCGCTATGGCGTCGCCATCGCTGACTGGCCGACGATACCCTTCGACCCCTTTTTCAACGTCAACACTCCGGAGGACGCCGCCGAGGCCGAGCGCATCGCAGCGCAGCAATGCGACCTTTGAACGCTTGATCTCCGGCGCCGTCACTACATAATGGTTGCAAAATGACACTGACGATTTGAGGGAACATATTCATGCGCGCATTCATCGTCGCTTGTATCGCAGCCGTCGTCATCGCAGTCTGCGCAGTCGTTGTCCTCAACAGCTTCCAGGAACCGGTGAACGTGGCTTTCACCACTTCGGCCGTGCGGATCTGACGCTACCCCGACAACGCCGCGTAGGAGAGAAACCCGACGGTCGAACCCGGCTCGACCGTCGTCGTGCGTTCGGACAGCTCCACGAGCCCGTCGGTTTCCGTGAGCGAGGTGATAATGCCGGCGCCCTCCTGCGCGTGCTTCACCGCTTCCACTGCGCCATCGGGGCTGTGAGTGAGCTTGACCCGCACATATTCCCGGCGGCCCGCCTTCTTGCGATATCCGAATGCTGCCCGTACCGGCAGAGGCACGAGCGGCACGGCCTCGGCGCCGGCCAAACGTAGCAGCAGCGGCCGCACTACGCGTGCGAAGGTAACGTAGACCGCGGCCGGGTTGCCGGGCAGGCCGACGAAAGCCGCTCTCGCGTCCGCGTTTGGCCCCGTGATGACTCCCATCGCCACCGGCCGGCCAGGCTTGATCGCGACGCGCCAGAATACCAAGCGCCCGATGGTCTCGACCGCCTGCCGCACATGATCGGCTTCACCGGTCGACACGCCGCCGGACGTGACGACAAGATCGTGGCTTTGCGCGGCGTGAGCGAGGGAGCGAGCGAGTCGATCAGGATCGTCCGGCAGGATGCCGAGATCGGTGGGTGTCGCGCCGAGGCCTCCGATAAGCCCCGCCAGGAGATAGCGATTGGCATCGAACAAGGCCGGGCCGGGCCGCGCCGCACCCGGCTCGACAATCTCGTCCCCGGTCGAGAACACGGCGACGCGGACACGGCGAAACACCTTGAGCTCGGTCAACCCGACCGCTGCGGCCAGGGCCACGTGCTGCGCCGCCAGCCGCCGGCCCGCGGGCAATACGATTGATCCGGCACGCACATCCTCGCCCGCGAGCCGGCGATTGGCCCCGCTCTTGAGCCCCGGCGGCACGAGCACGCTTTCGCCGTCAACGCGCACATCCTCCTGCATGAAAACGGTGTCGGCACCCCCCGGCATCGGTGCGCCGGTGAAGATGCGAACCGCCGCTTGCGCGGCGAGGGCGTGCGCGGCGGCACGGCCGGCGGTGACACGCTCCACCACCGCCAACCGCGTTTCCGACTTGGCATCGAGATCCGCGTGGCGCACCGCGTAGCCGTCGACCGCCGAATTGTCGAACGGAGGAAGATCGATAGGCGCAATGATGTCACGCGCAATCACACGACCGCTTGCCGCGTTCAGCCCAACGGTCTCGGTCTCCGCGACCGGCGTGACCCGTTCGCGAATGATGCGCTCGACCTCCTCCACCGGAAGGAGCGGACCCGAAAACGCAAAGCAGTCGTCGGTGAGCTGCGCCATCACCCGGGCCCGGTATGCGCCAGGATGGCGTCGATCGGCACGGCATGCCGAATCAGGATGTCGGCGATGGCTTCGGTATCGTCGAGATCGACGACCGGAACGCGCGCCGCAGGCAGCGGCTCATCGGAGGCAATAGCGACGATGGCGGGGTCATCATGCTGGAGCAACGGCTTGCCGACGCAGGCGCGGTAGACTTCGAGCTTGGGATGCGACGCGCGCTTGTAGCCCTCGACCAGGACGAGATCGACCGGGCTCAGTTTCTCAAGCAGCACCGCCAGCGGAGGCTCCGCGTCACCGCGCAGTTCATGCACCAGGGCCCAACGGGTCGCCGAGCCGACCAGAACCTCGGTGGCGCCGGCCATTCGATGGGTATGGGAATCCTTGCCCGGCTGATCGACGTCGAAGGCATGATGGGCATGTTTGAGCGTCGATACCTTGAGCCCGCGCGCCACGAGACGGGGGATGACATGGGCGAGGAGCGTGGTCTTGCCAGAGCCACTCCAGCCGGCGAGGCCGATGATGCGCATGGCGGCACTATAGCAGGCCGGGCGCGCCGAGGGCGTGACACCAGGTAGCGCGGGAGCCGCCGGGCGGTCATCCCGGCACGCCGAAAAAAAGCGCCCGGAGTAGCCGCCGGGCGCGTTCGATAGGTTCTTGTGCCGACGGCTACTCCGCCGCCTGCATGCGTCCAGCGGGCGGCGGGGCGCTCACATGGCCTTTGGCCAGCTCCTCTTGCGCCCACAGGCTGTGGTGCTCCTTGGCCCAGTTCACGTCGACCTTGCCATCCCACATACCCTCGAACGCGCCTTCCATCCCGATCGTGCCGATATAGATGTGGCCGAGCATGGCGGCGACGAACAGCACCGCCACGACACCATGGACGATCTGGGCCAATTGCATCCCGGCGATGTTGGTCCCGTAGAACGGGAACATCAGGAGATAGCCGCTGGCCGCAACGGCCCCCCCGCCGAGCACCACGATCCAATAGATCATCTTCTGACCGGCATTGAAGCGGCCGGCCGGCGGATGGCGGTCACCGACAATCCCCCCGCCTTCCTTCAGCCATTCGACGTCGACGCGATTGGGAATATTCCAGGCGATCCACATCATGAAGATCAGGAACACACCCAGCGTGAAGGGAAAGCTGAGATAGTTGTGCGCGTATTTTGCCCACTGCGACCAAGCCGTGAACGCCTCAGGCCCGATCAGGGGCAGCAGCAACGGCCGGCCGAACGTGATGTTGAGGCCGGAAAGCGCGAGAATGATGAAGCAGCTCGCGGTCATCCAGTGCACGAGGCGCTCGAAGGCGGAAAAACGCACCAGCGCGCGGCCAGACCGACCAGCCTCGAGACGGACCATGCCACGGGTCAAATAGAAGACGACGAGCAGCACAAGCATGCCGAGGATCGAAATGGCGCCGATCCAGCGCAGCGTCACCTGGTGGAAGTGGCGCCAATCGCGGCCGGCCGGCTGCTCGAGGGTACAGGCCTTCTGGTCAGGGATCGTGCAGCGGCCGGAAATCCGATCGAGCTCGTTGAGGAGCTGGCTTTCATTGACCGCGCTCGCGGTGGGATTGACTGAGTTGTCAGGGTTGCGCTGCTGGGCTTTCACGGGCGCCGCGCAGGCGACAATGAATGCGAGTGTCAGCGCGCCGATGATGAAACGGATGCGCGTCAAATGCGTCGCCATGCAGGTTCCTCCGTGTTGGTCGACATCTGCGTGTCGGCTCTCACTTACGACGCGATGGTCTCGCGATAGGCCGTCATCCAGCCCCAGGCACCGGAGCCGTAGCCGCGCTTGACGACGCGCTCCTTGTAGATCTGCGCGATGATCTCACCGTCGCCGGCCAGCAGCGATTTGGTCGAGCACATCTCCGCGCAGAGCGGCAACTTGCCTTCGGCCAGACGGTTGGCGCCGTATTTCTCGTACTCCGCAAGCGAGCCATCCGCTTCCGGCCCGCCCGCGCAATACGTGCACTTGTCCATCTTCCCGCGTGACCCGAAGTTGCCGACCTTGGGATATTGCGGCGCGCCGAACGGGCAGGCGTAGAAGCAATAGCCGCAGCCGATGCAGAGGTCCTTCGAGTGCAGCACCACGCCGTCGGCAGTGGTGTAGAAGCAGTTCACCGGACAGACCGCCTGACACGGCGCGTCAGTGCAGTGCATGCAGGCCATGGATACCGAGCGCTCGCCCGGCTTGCCGTCATTGATCGTGACGACGCGCCGGCGGTTGATGCCCCACGGCACCTCGTTCTCGTTCTTGCAGGCGGTGACGCACGCGTTGCACTCGATGCAACGGTCGGCGTCGCAGAGGAATTTCATCCGAGCCATTGTCGAGCCTCCTTACGCTGCTCTGATCTGACACAGCGTGGCTTTGGGTTCTTGCATGCCGGTCACTGGATCGTAGCCATAGGTCGTGAGCGTGTTCACGCTCTCGCCGAGCACGACCGGATCGGTTCCCTGGGGATACTTGAACCGTTGATCGACCCCCTCGAACCAGCCGGCGAAGTGGAACGGACACCAGCTCACACCTTTGCCGACGCGCTCCGTAACCAACGCCTTCATGCGGGCTTTCGAGTTGTTCGCGGCGCCCGTCACCCAGACCCAGCTCCCGTCCTTGATGCCGCGCGCCGCGGCGTCGGCGGGATTGATCTCGATGAACATGTCCTGCTGCAGCTCGGCGAGCCACTTGTTGGAGCGGGTCTCCTCGCCGCCGCCTTCGTATTCGACCAGCCGGCCCGAGCTGAGGATGAGCGGGAACTCGCTGGCAAGGCCCTTGTCCACCGCCGCCTTCTGGACCGAGAAGCCGACATTGGGCACACGGAACTGGGTGGCGTCAGGGAGCGTGGGGTATTTGGCAACAAGGTCGGGCCGCGGCGAATAGATTGGCTCGCGGTGCACCGGGATCGGATCGGGCAGGTTCCAGGCGTTGGCGCGCGCCTTGCCATTGCCGTACGGGATGCAACCGTGCTGGATCGCAACACGCTGGATGCCGCCGGAGAGGTCGGTCGCCCACGAAACGCCGTCGGCGTTGTTGCCGCCGACCCGGTCGATCACCGCCTTCTCGGCCGCGGTGAGATCGCCGTCCCAGCCGAGCTTTTTAAGGACGCCGTAGGTGAACTCGGGATAGCCGTCCTTGATCTCGGAGTCCTTGGAGTAATAGCCGTTGCCAAGCAGGCTGACTTTGCGGGTCGTGCCGTCAGGCAGCTTTTCCTCACGCTCAATGCCGAAGCGCGCGCGGAACGTGCCGCCACCTTCCTTGATCGAGAGCGTGGTGTTGTAGAGCAGCGGCGTTCCCGGATGCTTGAATTCGGGCGTACCCCAACACGGCCACGGTAGCCCGTAATAATCGCCTTGCGCCGGGCCGCTCATGGCCTTCTGCGTGCGCATGTCGAAGTCTTTTTGATTGGCCATGTGAAGCTTCAACCGCTCGGGCGACTGTCCGCAATAACCTGTGGACCAGCCCCCGCGGTTAATCTCGCGGAGCAAATCCTCCGGAGAGGGAAGATTGTTCTCGACCTTGATGTTCTTGAACATCTTGTCGGCGAATCCGAGTTTCTTCGCCAGGAGGTACATGACCTCGTTGTCGTCCTTGGACTCAAAGATCGGCTTGACGATCTGTTCGCCCCATTGGATCGCGCGGTTGGATGCCGTGCGCGAGCCGTTGGTCTCGTAGCTGGTTGCAATCGGCAACAGGTACGTGCCGTTCTTGCGCTCCGAGAGCACCGCCCAGGTGGTCGGATGCGGATCGGCGACGACGAGCAGGTCCAGCTTCTCGATGCCCTTGGCCGCCTCCGGCATGCGGGTCACGGTGTTGCCGCCGTGCCCCATGACCACCATCGCCTTCAGGTTATCGGCCTGGGCCACCTGCTCCTTCGGCAGCAGGGTGGCGTCGAACCATCGCGTCGAAGGAATGCCGGAAGCCTCCATCATCTTCTTGTCGGCGAAGCGGGAGAGCATCCAGTCGTAGTCCACCTCCCATACGCGGCACCAGTGTTTCCACGCGCCTTCGGCCAGGCCGTAGTACAAGGGCAGCGTCACGACATCGAGGCCAAGGTCGGTGGCGCCCTGGACGTTGGTGTGACCGCGGAAAATATTGGCGCCGGCACCGGGCTTGCCGACGTTGCCGGTGGCGAGCAGCAAGATACAGCTCGCGCGGACGTTGGCAGTGCCCATCGTGTGCTGCGTCTGGCCCATGGCCCAGATCAAGCACGAGGGCTTGTCCTTGGCGAACATCTCCGCCACGCGCTTGAGCTGAGCGCCGGGCACCCCGCTGACCCGCTCGACCTCCTCGGGGGTCCACTTCTCGACTTCCTTGCGCACGTCATCCATTCCATAGACGCGCTGCTCAATGAATTCCTTGTCTTCCCAGCCGTTCTTGAAAATGTGCCAGAGCATACCCCAAAGCACCGGAATGTCGGTGCCGGGACGCAATCGCACATATTCGGTCGCATGCGCCGCGGTCCGGGTCAGACGCGGGTCGGCTACGATGAAGTTCGCCCGGTTCAACTCCTTGCCCTCGAGCAGGTGCTGCAACGAGACCGGATGCGCCTCGGCCGGATTGCCGCCGAGGAACAACAGCGTCTTGGAATTGCGGATATCCGTGTAGCTGTTGGTCATCGCACCGTAGCCCCAGGTATTGGCGACGCCGGCGACGGTGGTCGAATGGCAGATACGCGCCTGATGGTCGGTATTGTTGGTTCCCCAGAAGGCGGCGAACTTGCGATTGAGATAGGCGCCTTCATTGGTGAACTTCGCCGAGCCCAGCCAGTAGACCGATTCCGGCCCCGACTTTTGGCGAATCTCCATCAGCTTGTCGCCGATCTCGTCGATGGCCTGGTCCCAGCTCAGCCGAGTCCACTGGCCGTTGACCAGCTTCATCGGATATTTCAGGCGTCGATCGCCGTGCACGATCTCGCGCGTCGCTGCGCCTTTGGCGCAATGCGAACCGCGGTTGATGGGGGAATCCCACCCCGGCTCCTGGCCGATCCAGACCCCGTTCGCGACTTCCGCAATCACCGTGCAGCCGACCGAACAATGCGTGCAGATGTTTTTGCGGATGGTGACCTGCGCGCCGGCAGGCGGCGGCGGGCCCGCCTCAGCCTTGCGCACGCTCGTGAGCGGCAGCGCGCCGAGCGTGGCAAGACCGCCGGCGACGAGGCCGGAACGGCGGAGGAAAGCGCGGCGATCTAGACCGCCATCCGAGTGGCTCTGCAGTGCGCCAGCGAGCGTGCCGCGACGAGCCTGACGTTCCGTTCTCTTGATCAGCACGGGAGTCTCCCTCAGCTCGGATACCGATTGACGCGATAGAAGGTTTGAACTTCCGGTGAGTTCGCCCGGTACCGCGATTTGCGCTTCTCATCATTGCTCTCGGTGTCGGCGCGAGCTTCCCGGGCGAGTGGGGCGGTGGCCGCCGCTGCGACGGTCGCCCCAGCGCCGATCGTGCGAAGGAACTCACGACGGCCGAGCGTGCTCTTGGGTTGTTTTGTCATCGCCGTAACCTCCTCTGTCCCTCTCTCGGTGCGTTGCCCATCGGGCAAGTCCGACTTGAACTTTTATTGCTATGTCTGCGCCCGCGCTCACGCCGACAGCGCGAAAGCATCGGTCTCGATGCTCACAAACAACCGACCCAGCGCTCCGACGTGACGATAGAAGTCAGCGGGCTCAGCTTTCTCCAGGTCGGCGAAGAAACGCCCGATCCAGGGCGCGAGATGCGCTTCGAACAATTCACGATCGGCGCCTACGGGTGCTGGGAACTGCCGGCTCGCAAGACCTGCCATGATCTCGCACAGGATGGCGGCGTGATCTTCTGGCTCGGCCTGACCGGTTGCGCGTTCGATTCCGAGCTTGGCCAGATCCGCGCGCAGGCGAGCGAGCGGGCGTTCGTGCAGGAATCCGGTCAGGTAATAGGATCCGTACGGCAACAGTTCTCCGCGTCCGAGGCCAATGAAGAGATCGAAATATTCGCGCTCGAGACGCTCGCTGGTGGTGCGGCTTGCGGCCTCCGCCAACGCGGCATGTGCCACTCCGAGCGGACTTGCATCGCCGCGCAATGCGCTGAGACGCTCGATCAGTGCACGATCGGGCGCGCGCGCAAGCAGCACCGCGAGCAGCGCATATTCCCGGGCCCGCGCGGCGTCGAGATCGTCGATATCGCCCCCCAAGCCCGGATCACTCCCACCCAAATCATTTCCGTAGAGGTCGGGGCGCAAGATCGTCCGGCTCACGCCCGTCGCGGCTTCAATCGAAAGCACCCGCTCGGCGGGAATACGAGACCAGTTCGACACCGACGGCTGTGAGATGCCAATTTTTCGGGCAAGCGCGCCGACCCCGCCGGCAACGCGGATCGCTTCGTCCAGGCCGTCATCCCTCATGGTCGCGTTTTCTTTTTATTACAGTTCGATTGTAGAAAAATACCGCCCCCCACGTACGGCGGTCAATAGCCGAAGGCTATGAGTCCTATTATCACTTAGGCAAAGCCCTTCCGTGCGGACGTTTACCGACGGCTAGACCGTTATCGGGAAGCTCTGGATTATTTTGCGTCGCAATATATTCTTGTTCGCCAGACGCAAGCACGTCGAAATTGTGTAATTGACTATCGTCCTTGGTGCGCTCTCTTTGCGATGTCCCACCTTTGCTTTGAGTTGCGCTGGTGGGCGTCTCGGGAGTTGTGGCAGCCGATTCAATTGCGGTTTCAATCGCCGACGGTGCGCATTGCGCCGCCGTGGGAGTGGGAGGGGGCCTGTCAGGCGCATCCTCGGTAAGGCTGCTTCCGACCATCTGCACGACCTGGCGGCGAAGTTCGTCGGTAATCTCCAGCGGCCCGAAGCCGGCGATTGCACCCGGCAGATTGAAGTCCCAGTCGTAATCGGCGAGACCGACGAAATCACGGATCTTGGGATCGGCGGCCCAAACGCGACGAAGCGCCGCACGGGTCAATTCGGGCGGCACGCCGGGAGCGAGGAACGCGCGGATATCGCTCTCTGCGGTGATGGCTTCGATCGGCGGAAGCTTGGTCCAGTCGAACCCGGAGGCGGGCGGTTCGCTTGCTCCACTTGGCGCTGCCGGAGCATCGATCGCCTTGCGCTCGTCATCGCCGGCATGCGTGCGCTCTTCGGCCGTGCCGGACACAGCGGGCGGCGTTGTCGCCTCAGCCTCCTCCGCGGCCTCGCGCTTGCGCCGCGACCAACGGGCGATGAAGTTCTCCGGTTCACTCATTTCGGTCTTGCCGCATCGGCCCGCGCCGCGCCAGCGCCTCCGGATCGGCGCGGTCACGCGCGCGCTTCTGAAATGCCCGCTCGACATGATGCTCGGCCACGAAGGCATCGATCGTCGCACGCACTGTCTCCGGCATCGGCACCACATCGACGAGATCGTTGCCCGCTTCGGTCCAGGCTTCGCCCTCGGCCGGATCGGCGGTGACCGAGAAGACTTCGTACGGCGGCTCGACGCCCGTCGGCCGCAGCGCCACCCAGAGCCTGGGCGCTCCGCAGCCCAGATTGTCGCGGTAGTTGGCGGTCTCGGTGCGATAGAGCTCGATCTCGGCAGCGCCCGCATAGAAGGTTGCGCCATCGGAATCTTCGGAAAGCACGGTCCATGGCGAGGCATCCGGCAGCCCCGCCAAGACAGCGACCGACTTCCAGGTGAAATCGATCCAGGGGCTCGCCGCCTTGCGGCGCTCCACAACGATCCCGACCGCAAGTTTGGCCAGCGCGGGCGCTCCGCTCACGACACCACCTCGACATGTGCGATTGGCAGGCCGGTCACCAGATTTTGCGGCTTCATGCGCAGCATCCGATCAGGCGTCATCGCCAATATCAGATAGATGGGTTCGCCGCGCGCCTTGTCCAGCACGATTTCCGCATCGCGGAGCGTGAGCCGGTAAAGACCAATGATACGCTCACGCGCGGCTTGCTCGAGTTCCTCATCGTTCCACAGCGCATCCCCGATGCTGGTGGCTTCGGCATCGAGGCCGACATACCAGACGAGATTGACGTCGGTCGCCTCGGTGAGCGCCTCCAGCTCTACGTCGATCGAGAGGAGATGCGTGATCCATCGCTGGATCACGTTGCCGAGCGCGTCAAGCCCGCGCCGGCCGGCCGTCAGATCGAGCGCCATGTCGAACAGATCGCTGCGTTCCCAATAGGTTTCGGCATTGACCTCGTTGAGCACGTCGATCTCGCCGGCCGCAGGCAAGCCCAGCATCGCCACCAGTGGCGAGACCGTCTGGGGTTGCACGCCCGCGATCGTCTCCTCGTCGGCCGCGATCAACGAGCCGTCGTGCACGGTCAGGCGTTGCGGCCGGAAGAAGAGCTCGGCCGCACGCAGCATGAAAACGTCTTCGCAGCGATCGAGCACGTTGCGGAGGATCACATGCACGAGCTGATTGGTGAATAGGGACGGCGTTGCACCAACGCCGCGGCGCACGAGCTCGAGATAGGCGGCTTCCACGGTACGATGATTGATGAGATGGTCGCGAAACGCGATCATCACGCTCCAATTCTCGCGCGCATCAGCATCCGCGATCAGGCCGATCTCGGAAGCAGCAACCGGCCGGCGTGGATTGGTGAGCAACGCCGCATGCAAGGTGCGCTCGACAATGCACGCGTCTGGCGGCGGGGTCAGTTCCGGCCGCGCCAGATAAGCCTTGAGAAACTCGTCGGTCACTAGCAGGCCGCCGCCGTCATCGCGGTCGAGCAGATGATGCCCACAGGAGAGCCAGAAATCCGGCATGCAGTCACGCCTCGACGAAAGATCGCCCGCCTTCTATACCACAGCATCGCAATCGTGATGAGGTTGGCCATGTCAACGACTCGGACGGCTCGAACGTTTTGGCCAGCCATGCGCGTCTTCGGCACGGCGATCCTCGCAATCACGCTTGCGTTCGGATCGCACTCCTCATCATGGGCGCAGTCCTACCCCGTCAAGCCCATTCACATCGTCGTGCCGTTTGCGGCCGGCGGCATCACCGATGTGATCGGCCGCGCGTTGGCACAGCGGCTCACGGAGGCCTGGGGTCAACAGGTCGTGATCGAGAACAAGCCGGGCGGCGGCACCGGCCAGGTCGGCACCGAGTACGTCGCCAGATCTGCGCCCGATGGCTACACGCTGCTGGTGACCGCCGACGCCACCTTCGTCACCTCGCCCCACACTTACAGCAAGCTGCCGTACGACCCGATCAAAGATTTTGTGCCCATCACCGGTCTTGGCATCAGCCCGCAGGCCTTGGTCGTACACCCATCGCTGCCGGTGCGCACGCTCGGCGAGCTTGTTGATTATGCCAAGAAGAAGCCTGGCGAGCTCAATTACGGGACCTTCGGTATCGGATCGAGTGGCCACCTCAACATCATCCTGCTGGAGGGTATGACTGGCACCAAGTTCACGCCGGTGCACTATCGCGGCGCCGCGCCCGCCATCACCGACCTTATCGGCGGGCACATCCAGATGATGATTGTGAGCATCGGCCTAGTGGCTCAACCGTGGCAATCAGGCGCGCTCAACGTGCTGGGCTTCGGCAGCACGGCACGGATTGGGCAATATCCGGCGGTGCCGACGCTGGCCGAGAGCGGGCTGCCGGGCTACGAAGCCGGATCGTGGTACGGACTGGCCGCCCCTAAGGGAACGCCACCCGCGATCGTGGCCAAGCTCAACGCGCAAACGCAACGCATCTTCGATGACCCCGCCTTTCGCGACAAGTTTCTGGCGCCGAACTTCATCTTTCCCATCGTGAGCCCGCCGGAAGAGTTCGCCGAACGCATCCGGCGCGAGTCGGAGAAATGGGGCAAGGTCATCCGCGACGCCAATGTGAAGGTGGAGTGAAGCCGCTCAACCGTCCTTGCGCTCATCATTCGCGAGGCTGACGAGGTTCATGCGGTCCTCCGGCTCCTCCTCGCCTTCCACCTCGAGGAACGAAAACGCCCGCATCGGTTTGCGCGTGCCGCGCGGACGCAAGGTGCGGAATGCCTCACGGATCGCACCTTCCTCGAAGGTGCGGCGCACCGCGATCAGCAAATCAGGGGGATGATCGCAGAGCGAAGCCGCGAACGCGACCTCCTCTTCCGCGGCGGCACGCGCAACCGCGAGATCCGGCGCGCCGAGGCGCTCGCGCAGTTCCCTCGCCAGCATCTCCACCAGCGCCGCGCGATCGTCGTCGCTCGCCTCCACGATCTGCGCCAGGGTCGACCAGCCCAATGACGGGACGCCGAGGAACCCGCTGCGGAACGCGGCGCGCGGCTTGCCATCAAATTGATTGGGATCGGCATCGGAGAACATGAAGGCACCCGACACCGCCCATTCGCCCGGCTCGGCGGCGCGCTCGAACACGAAGGTATCCGATGGATCGAGCCGGATGGTGCGCAGAAGCTTCATCGGCGCGGCCCGCCGGTCGCAGGATCGAGCCACGACGGTTGAGCCAGCGCGCGCACCAGCGATCGACGCTCAGCGCGGCCGCCACTTGTCACAATGCGCCGCACCAGGAGATCGCCGTTACCGTCCAAGTCTCGGCGCACACCGCTTTCGGGCGCAAGCCGAGCAAGGTAACTCTTCGCCACTTCGGCGAATCCCATTTCCTGCCAAGCATCGATCGCGACCATGAGGTGGCGGGCGAAGCTCTCCACCAACCGGCCGGAATCGAAATCCTCGAAGCCCTCCTCCTCCAGGGCCGCCGAGAGCGGACGCAACCCCGGTTCGTCCTCGCCCATCGCCACGGTGCGGATCATGGCGCCGAACACGAGCCATGCCGGAGGTTCGTTCTCCGGGGCACCTCGCGGCCAGCCGAGCCGCGCCCCCCCGACAAGTCCGCCGTTGACGCGCACGGCGTCGGGCCAGTCGAAAGAGATGGGCATCTCTGGCGGGGCGTGCGCCGCCAGAGCGTCGGCGAGCGCGACGAGACCGGCATAGAGCGCCCTTCGCGCGATCTCGAGCGGCTCCTCGGGCTCCAGCACCACGGCGAATTCCGCAAGATCGAAACGGCCGACATAGACCAGCGTGCCCGCTCCGGCCTCCGACGCGACGCTGCTGGCATGGGCAAAAGCATCGCCGACCTCGCGCAGGCTGATCAGCCTGAACGGCGGCGGCAGGTCGAGCGCGGGCTTTGACGAGTTATGCAGACCGGTGCGCTCCTTGAGCGGCATTTCGGCTCCTGGACTCGCGATAGCTGCTTGTAATGATTATAACCTGCTATACGCAATGACCAGTACCACGCTGGCAATGAGGCGGCGTTTGCGTCGTCATTGCCGCGCGTAAGAGTCACAGTCGGGTTCTGCCCGGCTTGCGGCACTTGATGCGGAATTCGGCAGAACCGGGTTCCGGCGCAATCCATGGTCTTTCGTGGCGCAGTCCCTTGCGGATGGATGTGTGGGTTGGTGGCCCATGACGACCGAGAGATAGGCCGCGGCGCGACCTTGCAAGCCGGAGACGAGATGGCCGATCGGCCGCCAAAGATCTTGATCTGCTCGTGCGAAGACACGATGCCGCTCGACGGCGCCGCGGTGCAGCGGGGTTGTCGTGGGGCGCAGGTCTTGACCGCGCGTCAGCTCTGCCGGGCCGAACTCGACAAGTTCCGCGCGGCGGCGGCTGGCGGAGACGCGCTTCTCGTGGGCTGCACCCAGGAAGCCCCGCTGTTCTCGGAAGTCGCCGGCGACGTGGCCGTTAGCTACGCCAATATCCGCGAGACCGCCGGCTGGTCGAAGGACGCGGACGCCGCTGGCCCCAAGATGGCGGCCCTGTTGGCGGCCGCGGCCGAGCCGGTGCCCGAGCTTGCCTTCGTCAACTTGACCAGCGACGGCGTAATCCTGATCTACGGCCGCGACGAGCAGGCAATCGCGGCCGGCAACCTGCTGAAGGACCATCTCGATGTGACGGTGCTGATCAAGCCGCCCGCCGAGTTGGCGCCGCCGCGGGTAACCGATTTCCCCGTCGTGCGCGGCGCGATCCGCTCGGGCAAGGGCTATCTCGGCGCGTTCGAATTGACGGTGGACGGCTACGCCCAGCCGGCCCCGTCGTCGCGGGGCGCGCTTCGCTTCGCGACGGCTCGCGACGGCGCGGTGTCGCGCTGCGACCTCGTGCTCGACATCTCCGGCGGCGCGCCCTTGTTCACGGCGTCGGACCTGCGCGACGGCTATTTGCGCGCCGATCCCGGCGATCCCGCCGCCGTGCTCAGGGCAGTGTTCAAGGCGCGCGATCTCGTCGGCAGTTTCGATAAACCGCGTTACGTGACGTTTACCGAGGATCTCTGCGCCCATTCGCGCTCTCAGATCACCGGCTGCACGCGCTGTCTCGATCTCTGCCCGACCGGCGCGATCACGCCTGCCGGCGATCATGTCGCCATCAACGCCCATATCTGTGCGGGGTGCGGACAATGCGCCGCCGTTTGTCCGACCGGCGCCGCGGCCTATGCGCTGCCGCCGGCGGATGCGCTGCTGCGCAAGCTGCGCGCGCTGCTGACCGCCTATCGCAATGCGGAAGGCGCGCAACCGGCCATCGTGCTGGTGCACGACGAGGCGCACGGCGCGCCGCTGATCGACGCGCTCGCACGTTTCGGCGATGGCCTGCCGGCGAACGTCTTGCCGATCACCGTCAACGAAGTGACCCAGGTCGGTCTCGAAGCCATCGCCGCGGCGTTCGCCTACGGGGCGGCGGCGGTGCGCTTGTTGCTGCGCGCCAAGCCGCGCCACGATACGGCCGGCCTTACCCGGACGCTCGCGCTTGCTGAGCCGATCCTCGCCGGCTTGGGTTTCGGCGCCGGGCGGGCCGCGACCATCGAGACGGACGATCCGGATTGGCTCGCCGAGGCGCTCCGCGCGATCGGATCTCCGGCCGCAGCGCCGCATCCCGCGAGTTTCCTGCCGGTCGGACTGAAGCGCGACGTGCTGCGGCTCGCGCTCCGAGAGTTGCAGCGTGCCGCGCCGGTCCCCGTTGACGTCGTCGCGCTGCCCGCGGGCGCGCCCTTCGGCGCGGTGGACATCAATGTCGAGGGCTGCACGCTCTGCCTTGCCTGCGTGGCGGCCTGCCCCACCGGCGCGCTCAGCGACAATCCCGAGCGGCCGATGCTGCGCTTCGCCGAAGACGCCTGCGTGCAATGCGGGTTGTGCAAGGCAACCTGCCCGGAGAAGGTGATCACGCTGCGGCCGCAGCTCGATTTCCGCGCCGCCACCGCGAGTGCGCGCGTGCTCAAGGAGGAGGAGCCTTTCCACTGCATCCGTTGCAACAAGCCGTTCGGGGTCAAGAGCACGATCGAGCGCGTGGTCGCGAAACTCGAAGGCAAGCACTGGATGTTTCAGAATTCCGCACAGCGCCTCGACGTGATCAAGATGTGCGAGGACTGCCGGGTAGTGGCCATCACTGAGCAGCAGTTCGATCCCTACGGTGCTCCGCCGCGCCCGAAGGCGCGCACCACCGAAGATTATTTGCGCGAGCGCGAAGAGCAGGAGCGCGCCAGCAAGACCGAGACGTGAGCGGCGCGGCATGACGCCCGTTCTCAATCGCGTCCGCACCAGCGTCCTGGAGATCGCCTACGAGCAGAGCGGGCCGGACAACGGCGTTCCGGTTCTGCTCATGCACGGTTTTCCCTACGACCCCCGTACCTACGACCTCGTGCTTCCGTTGCTGGTGGCAGCCGGGTGTCGCGCAATCGTGCCCTATCTGCGCGGCTACGGGCCGACGCGCTTCCTCGCCGCCGAGACGCCCCGCTCGGGCCAGCAGGCGGCGCTTGGCAATGACCTCAAGGAACTTATCGATGCGCTCGGTTTGTCGCGCCCGGTGCTGGCCGGCTACGACTGGGGAGGACGTGCCGCTTGCGTGGTCGCTGCGCTGTGGCCTGACAGGGTCCGCGGCTTGGTGTCGGCCAACGGCTACAACATCCAGGATATCCCCGGATCGGTCAGACCGGCACCGCCGGAGCAGGAGCACCGGCTGTGGTACCAGTACTACTTCCACACCGAGCGCGGTCGCGCCGGACTGCAGGCCAATCGACGCGAATTCTGCAAGCTGTTGTGGCGACTGTGGTCACCGAATTGGCGGTTCGATGATGCAACCTATGACCGCACGGCAGGCTCGTTCGACAATCCCGACTTTGTCGAGGTCGTGATCCACTCCTACCGCCACCGCTTCGGCTACGCGGCGGGCGATCCGAGCCTGGAGCCAATCAAGCAACGTTTGGCCGGCAAGCCGCGCATTCCGGTACCGACGATCGTGTTGCATGGCGACGGCAGCGGACTCTCGGCGCCGGCAAGCTCCATGCAGCACGCACCGCTTTTCACCGGACCCTATCAGCATCGGGTGATTCCCGTTGCCGGCCACAATCTGCCGCAGGAGGCGCCCAAGGCTGTTGCGGACGCCGTGCTCGAACTGATCCAGGCGGCGACGTGACAGACGCGGCGGGGCATGAGCCGCTGTACGGCTATTTTTGCACGCGCCCGCCATGCGGTGTGGTCGTCTTGTCCAGAAACTTCATCAGCGCGGCGCGGTCCTCGGCCGAACCGATACGTTGTTCCGGCATCTTGGTGCCGGGCGTGTAGGTCATCGGCCCCACCTCGAACAGCTTCGACACGGTCTCCGGCGTCCACACGATGTTGAGCTGCTTGAGGGCCTCGGAGAAATTGTAGCCAGGCAAGCTCGCGATCTTGCGGCCGAAAATGCCGGCCAGGGTCGGGCCCGCGCGCGGCCTCTCCTCAGCGTTCAAGGTGTGGCAGGCGACGCAGGCGCGAAACACCTCGGCGCCGGGATCGCCGGCGAAAGCGGCCAGCGGGTCTTCGGGAGCCCCTAGAACCACATTGCCGACCGGCTCGCCGCTGACTGCGTCCCAACGGCGGATCATGCGGTCGGCGCCGCCGGTGAGGAGCGTGCGGCCGTCGGGGAAGAATGCGGCCGACCAGACCGGCAGGCCGGGTCCGACCAGCGTGCGTTCAAGCTTGCGCGACGCGCGGTCGATGATGGCGACCGACCCGCGGATGCCCGCGGCGGCGATGAGCCTGCCATCGGGCGAGAGCGCTATGGCGATGATCGGTGTTTGCGCCGCTTCGACCGCGCTCCGGAGTTCGCCCGTGGGCGAGAGCACATAGACCTTGCCGTCGGCGCCGGCGGCCACGATCTCCCCGTCGGGAGCGACCGCAACCGTGTTGAGCGGCGTCGGCAGCGTCGTGACGGTCGGCGAGCCGCCATCGCTCAGCGGCGAGAGGCGCAGCGTCGCATCATAACCCACGGTCACCAGCGCGCGGCCGTCCGGCGTGAAGGCGACGCCGTTGACGTTCTGCGTGTGCCCCTCGATCACGCGCGGGGCGCCGCCGGCGAGCGGCCATAGGCGTGCCGTGTGGTCCCAGGACGCCGAGGCGAGGGTCGCGCCATCGGGCGAGACCGCAAGCCCCACCACCGGCGCCTGGTGTCCCTCGAGCACCGCCACGGGCTGCGGCTCGCCCGGCCGCCAGATCGCGATGCGCGCATCCTCGCCGCTGGTGGCGATCCGGCCGTCCGGCAGAAACGCAACCGCGTTGACCGCGCCGTCGTGGAAGCGCAGCACCTGCTCCGCCGCATTCCTTTGCAGCGACCACCGGATCACCGAGGTGTCGAAGCTGCCGGAGAGCGCTTGCGTCCCGTCGGGCGAAATCGCCAGCGCCCGCACCGGCCCGCCATGGCCGCGCAATTGCGCCTGGGCTCGCTCTGGCACCATCGCAGCAAAGAGCATGAAGATAACGAGGGTGCGCAGCATCATCGCGAGTGTCGAAAACAAATCAGGCATCCGCGGGGCGCATGCCGAGCGCCCGGATGCTCTCCTGCACGGTCGGATCGCGCAGCGCCGCAAGGAATGCCTCGACTGCGGGTCGGTGGCGGCGCCTTTCGACCAGAAGAAAATCATAGTCTTCGGGCGCAATCGGGAGAAATCCGAGGCCATACAGTCGGGCAACGGATTCGATCGCGATGCCCCAATCCGCGCGGCCCTGCGCCACCGCCGCCGCGACGGCGTTGTGCGAGCGCGGCTGATTGCTGTAGCCCGCCGGCCGCGCACCTGCGAGCAGGCGGTCGATCAGCACCCGCGTCCCGGAGCCGGCGTTGCGATTGACCATCAGGCATCGGCGGTCGGCGAGCGCGGCCGTGAGCGCGCCCGCGGCGTCGCGTTCGGCAAAACGGGCATCGTCCGGCCGGTGCACGAAGCCCTGCATGCGCTGCCAGCCCTTCACCAGCGAGAGCCCCTCGCGCAGCAGATAGGCGTTGTAAATTCCGCTCGCGGGATCGACGAGGTGAACCGGCGCAAGATCGCATTCGCCCCGTTCTGCGGCCGCCACACCGCCCATGCTGCCGACCGAGAGCGTGCGCGTGGCAAGC
>Ga0310810_10000860_pt1 | contig 30831 bp, 31 predicted proteins | sample NCmetagenome_FD_207641 | JGI IMG/M metagenome (GOLD analysis project Ga0310810, IMG submission 207641) | Soil microbial communities from experimental microcosm in Duke University, North Carolina, United States - NC | ecosystem: Engineered > Artificial ecosystem > Soil microcosm > Unclassified ... | reverse complement strand
AGTTATCGCCGTGAAAGATGAGCGGCTGGCAGGGAGATGTACGATTAGTAACCAATACGCTGTCGCAACTCTGCAAAATATGAACTTGGTCGGGCACCAACTGCACATTGATCTGCGCGCAGGTAGCGCCATAGCTCCGGCAACCTTCGGCCGCACCGGGGGCGGAAATATGATCGCCAATCAGCAGGACAGCTTCGTTACGCCCCCCTGGAAAGCCGGGGAAGTTCGGCTGCATGTTCATGGGGATTTGTAGAGTCACCGCCGTTAGGGACCCACACGTTGCACTGGTACTGGTGAGCGCTGACTCCACTAGGAAAATGTCCGCCTGTAGGTAAGCGATTCCGGTAAACGTGGATACCATATACGCCTCGATTCCTGCCGCGCTCGCCTGGTTAGTTCCGTAAAGCGGCAGACTCACGCCGCTGGCGAAATCCGCGAGATAAAACGTAATAATCTGCCCGGGTGCTAAAGGCACCCGGGAAGGCGTAGGCAGTCCGTATCCGGAGGTCAGAATGACTTGGGCCGACGCAGCGCAAGTCCACATGACGAGGGGCATTATCGCCCGCAACAAGCGGATGGCATTCGTTGCCATAGTACATGAGGCGATGCAATCCCACTACCACCGCAACGATGCATCCTGGGCCGGTCTTCTCAGCGAGCGCCAGCGCGCCGCGGTGACCAGCCTGTATCAAAAAGCTACTGTGGCCAGACGATTGTGCCTCAGAAAAAACGAAACCCGGCGAGTTTGGACCTCGCCGGGTCGAAAAGGAACAGGCAGATGGATATTTTTGTTTTTTATTCAGATGGCGTCATGAAGCTGCCGACGAAAGCGCTGCGCTTGTCGGGGCTGCTCCATGTTTCGCCCAGGCCCTGCCCCTGGAAAGTGTGAGCAACCGCGAATGCGGGCATCGCGTGCTCAACTTTCGTCAGCGGCCGGTACCAAACTTCTTCGTTCCGGCAGATATGGTCGTTCTCGTTCATCGCCCGGGTCTGGATCTTAGCCAGGTTGCCGGCGGTCAGCGTGGCCTTCATGCTGTGCAGGTCGCCCTTCGCAAAGCTCAGCTCGATCGGCCGGTACTCGACGCGGACCACGTCTTGCAGCAGGTCGCCGCCCATGCGCTTGGCGAAGCTCTGCAGCGCCAGGCGCTGCTCGACGTTGGCGCGCTCATCCACAATCAGCACCGCTTTCACCGGATACGCGGTGTGATAAACATCGCCCAGCGTGGACGAAGCTCGCACTACGCCGACGACCCCGAGACCGTCGAGCCCGACGCCCGACCATGAACCCTTGGTCACTCTCCAGCCGAACACGGCAAGCTCGCCGGTCAAACCCACTTCGGAATTGGCGAAGCAGGGCCCGGTGTAGACATCGGCCGTACGCGCTTCCACATAATCGCCGTAAATGTTATTCGAGGGAATAGCAGCAGCGAAACTCAGACAGGCGGCCAGGGACAACCCCGCCATGATGGACAAAACTCTCTTCATTCCAAGTCTCCTAGCTAGAGTTAATATAACTCGATTATACACCCCGTTAGATGCCGCCGGACGTAAATTAGTTGCCGCTTTCGCCGACCTACAACGCTTGGTAGCACTTACGAGCCGGATTGCACTCGTAATCGTCCACCAGCTTGCTGTCCGGACCTAGGCAGTTGTACGTGTGCTGGCACCAGAAAGCGCGATCGTTGCCGTGGGGTACCGTGGGGTCCCAGGCCGCCTCGATAAACATGCCTTTCCAGCGTAGGTTGGCGCACCGGTCCTGACCAACGTTGGCCAGCCCGGAGCGCTCTCCAGATGGCTGCGGCATCTTAAGTCCCTCTATGCCCTCGCGCGGACAGCTTCGAGCAAGGCCCGCTTCACCGCGACGCGCGCCAATTGCACCTTGTAGCCGTTGCCGCTGAGCGGCTTGGCGTCCGCCAGCGCCGCCTTTGCCGCTTCCTCCGCTGATTCCGGAGTAACCGCTTTGCCCGTCAACGCCTGTTCGGCCTGCGTTGCCACCCACGGGGTGGGCGCTACATGGCCCAGCACGATGCGCGCCGAAGAAACCGTACTGCCTTTCATCTTCAGGGAGACCGATGCCGTTGCCAGTGGCCAGTCCAGCGCTTCCTTCTGGCGCACCTCATAGGTCGCGCTCTTCGATCCCTCGTGCGGGACCACAATCTCCGTCAGGATCTCGTTCGGCAGCAGCGCGATTTCCCGGGCATGCTCATTCTGCGGCGTCACGAAAAATTTCGCGGCCGCCACTTCGCGATGTCCCGAAGACGATGCCAGGCGGACTTTCGCCCCTAGCGCCACCAGCGCGGGTCCAAGGCTCGATGCACTCACAAAATACGCCGGCCCCCCGTTTCCCAGAATCGCGTGGTAGCGGTTCTCGCCTTCCGGCACGAGCGACTTGCCGTCTTTCATGGCCAGAAGACCGAACCCCTGCCGGTAGTACCAGCAGCGAGGCCGCTGGCAGAGATCGCCGCCCACCGTCCCCATATTGCGGATCTGCGGGCTCGCAACCCCTCGCGCGGCTTCCGTGAGCGCCGGAAAACTCTTGCGGACTTCAGCGTTTTCCAGGAGCTCCTCGATGCTGACCGTAGCGCCGATGCGCAGGCCTGTCTTGCTGTTCTGGATACCGCCCAGCTCCTTGACGCCTTTGATATTCACCACGCGTTTCGGCGTGGCGAGGTACCCTTTCATCAGGCTGATCTGGTCCGTGCCGCCTGCCAGCACATCGGCCTCGCCCCACTTACTGCCGAGAAGGCCCAGGGCTTCCTGTAGAGTCGTCGGATTTGCGTATTCGAAGGCTTGCATTATGCATTCCTCCTTTCGAGAGCCGCCAGCACCCGGTCGGGCGTGAGCGGTACCTCCGGCACTCGCACGCCGATGGCGTTGGCCGTGGCGTTCGCGATAGCCGTGATCAAAGCAATGGCCGCCGGCTCACCCAGACCGACGACGCCCCGCTTGTCGTGATCGGGCGTAATGTCGAGATGCACGATGATTTCACCGATATCGCCGATCCCGGCCAGCTTGTAAAACTCCATGTCGGCATTCAGCATCTTGCCCGTCTGCTGGTCCATGACCCGCTCTTCATACAAGGCCGCGCAGATGCCCATGATGCACCCACCGTGGATCTGGCTTTCGGCCGTCTTGGGATTAACAACCAGTCCCATATCTTGCACCGCCACCGCCTTGTTGATTTTGACGATGCCGGTCTCCGTATCCACCGAAACATCGGCCATCTGCACTCCGCCCACGCCGCTCGAATTCAGCCCGCCGGGATTGCGCTGGTTGTTCTCTCCCATTTCGGAGATCTTGTTGACGCCCAGCTTCTGGCAGGCCGCCTTCCACGTCAGGCTCTTGGCGGAATTGCCCTTCACTTGAATGCGGCCATCCACCGCTTCCAGTTGATCGGCCGGGGCGCCCAAAGACGATGCCACCGCTTCGAACAATTTGTCGAGCGCGTTTACCGTCGATTTGCGCGTGGAGGAGGAAACGCCGCCCACCGTGGTCGAGCCGCCCGATGGACCCGATGGCGGCAGCGCGCTGTCACCGATCTTGAGCGTGATGGCGCCCAGCGGCAAGCCCAGCGTTTCCGCCGCCACCATGGTGATGACGGTGCGCGTTCCGGTGCCCAGATCCTGGCTGCAAAGCTCCACCTCCACCGTGCCATCCGGATGGATGTTGGTACGGCACTGGCTGTTGTGCCCGCCGCCGCCCCACGTGCTGATCGCCAAACCCAGGCCGCGCTTCACTGGGCCGGAATCGGATTTCCCGCGCGGATGCCAGAGCTTCTGCCAGTCGATCAGTTCCGCGCCTTTCTTGAGCTGCGACCGGTAAACTTCGGCGCGCGGCGTCAAACCGAGGTTCTTGTCGAAGACCTCCAGCGGGTCCAGATTGAGCTTGGCCGCCAGATCCTCGAGCACCGTGTTAGTCAGGTAGCAGGCCTGCTGATGATTGGGCGCGCGCCATGCGCGAACACCGCCGCAGTTGGTCGCCACCGCCGTGTGATTCTTGCGCTGGTTGGGGATGTCGAACACATACGGAATGGGCGGGCTGCCTCCGCCGCCGATGCCGCCGGTCGACCACGATTCCGACTGCCACGCTGTGATGGTACCGTCTTTCTTGCCGGCCACCTTGATATTGGCGAACCCCGAAGGACGGTTGCCGCCGATCATCAATTCGGTAGCGCGGTCCAGAAACAGCTTCACCGGCCGGCCGCCGCTGGCTTTGGAAAGGCGCGCGGCTTCCAGGCCCCAGAGGTCGGTGGCGAACTTGCTGCCAAACCCGCCGCCGACGTACTGCATGTTCACGTGGATGTTCGATGCCGGGATCTTGATGCTGTTCGAAAGGTCGCCGCCAATGCCCGAAACATTCTGCGTGGAGGGACGGAACTCAATGTGATCGCCCTTCCACTCGATGACGTTGCCGTGCGGCTCGAGGCAGCAATGCGTAATCACCGGGATGCCATAGCGGCCCTCGATCGTGGCGTCGGCCTCCTGAAACGCTTTGTCCGGATCGCCCTTCACTTGCTCACCCGCGGATTTCGCCCGCGCGCCGGCCTTCGCAAGGTCGTCTTCGCGCACCAGGTGCGGCAGTACTTCGTACTGCACCTTGACCTTGCGCGTGGCGTCTTTGGCGGCTTCTTCGCTGTTGGCAGCCACGGAAGCCACTTCCTGGCCTGCCCACATCAACTCCGTTCCCGCCGACGCAATCACGCGCACCGCGGTCACGCCCGGCATCTTCTCCGCCTCGCTCGTATCGACGCTGGTCACGCGCGCGTGCGCGTGCGGTGAAGTGACCAGCGCGCCGAACAGTAGATCTTTCTGCGTGAAATCGGACGCGTACTTGGCGCGGCCGGTGGACTTCATCGGCCCGTCCAGGCGCTTGGTGGCTTTACCCAGCACCCGGCGTTTTTCCATCGGAGGCCAGCTATAGTCAGGCATTTCGTCCTCCCTTCATTTCCTTCGCGGCTTCGAGCACGGCTTTCTTCATGCCCACGTAGGTTCCGCAGCGGCACAAGTTGCCGCCGAGTCCCTTCTCGGCCTCTTCCAGAGTCGGATTGGGGTGCTTGTCGAGGAATCCCTTGGTTGCCATCACGAATCCCGGCGTGCAATAACCGCACTGCTGCGCATCGTGATTGACGAACGCCGCCGACACTGGATGCAGTTTGCCGTTCTGCGAGATGCCCTCGATAGTTTGGATGTCCTTGCCCTGCGCCTCGATGGCCAGCACGGTGCAACTGTAGACCACCTTGCCGTCCATAATGACGGTGCAAGCACCGCAGGTCGCCCGGTCGCAGACCTTTTTGGCCCCTGTGTGGTCGAGGTTGTTGCGCAGCGCGTCGATGAGCGTGACGCGGGGCTCGATGTTCAGGTTGAATGGTTTGCCGTTGATTTTCAGCGTCACCGGCACCGCTCCCGGACCGGCTACGTTTCCAGCCGGCGCCGCATCTGCGGCAGTTTCCAGAAGGCCGCTCCCCAGCGCGCCCGTCGTGCTGATGCCCACGCCACGCATAAAACCGCGCCGCGAGAATCCGTTCCTGGGCTTTCTGGGAGCGTCAGGATCTTTCTTGGAACTCACTTGACACCTTCCTTTCGCGTCCTTCAAGGTTGGGTTCTACTGCGAAGATTTCGTTGTGAAACGAGTCAACTATATCAGAAACAGAAAGCACCACACAACGCGGGGATCGGGATGGAAACATGGCGCGCCGAGACGGGACAGGTCTCCAGCCTGCCGCTTGCGGCTGTGACGGAAAGTACAGCTGGACCTTCAGCTATAGATTTTCTACGGGCGTGGCCGGTCAAATTTCTATAGCCGAAGCCCCGTGCGCTCACGAATGTATTGAATCGACTCAGTGTTAGTTCTGGCACACTGGTTGCCAATGCAATTGCAGCAGGCTGGTCGCGACGGTCCGCTGGAAAGGCAACCAAATGAATGACCACGAAGGGTTTTCCGCCCGGAATGAAATACGCCCAGAAACGCGTGGGCCCATCTATGTATTGATAGGGGTCCTGGCAGTTCTGGCAATAGCGTATGTCTACCTGTTCTGGCGCGTGCATCGACTGGAGGCCGGCACGACTGCATCGAACGCCACGACGGCACAGGAAATTTCCGCGCTCCGTGAAACAGTGGCCGCAAACGATTCAACACATTTCAAGAATATGGAGGCGCTGCAAGGCGATCTCGCCGAGGCGCGCCGCCAGGCGGCCACGACCGCCGGACAGGCCAAACAGGAAGCCTTGAAACATGCCGATCGATTGGCCCGGCAACTGGCCCACGAGCAGCAGGAGGTCGCATCACAGTTGACGGAAGTCAAGCAGAGCGCGACCACGGCGGACAGCAAGCTCGCCGACGTGACGAGCGAAGTCGCAGCTACGAAAACAGATGTCGCCGCGACCAAAACCGAACTCCAGAACACGGTGTCGGACTTGAAACGGGTGCGGGGTGATATGGGCGTGCTCAGCGACCGGATTGCGACCAACGGCACGGAACTTGCCGCGCTGCGGACGCTCGGAGAGCGAAACTATATCGAGTTCAACATCGCCAAATCCAAAGCACCGCAGAAGGTAGCGGACGTGCAGCTCTGGCTCAAGAGGACCGATGTGAAGAGGCACCGGTTTAGCGTCGAGCTTCAAGCGGATGACAGGACCGTCGAGAAACGGGACCGTACTGTCAACGAGCCCGTGCAGTTCTATGTTTCGAAGGCCCACCAGCCGTACGAAATCGTGGTCAACGAAGTCACCAAGGATCATATTGCCGGCTATCTGGCGACGCCCAAAGTAGAAATGGCGCGGCGGTAAACGAGCCGCAGGCTCTGGTGGGGCGAGCGGCTAAGCATTATGAACTTAGCCGCTCCGCCTGACACACGGCTGGCCAAACCGTTTCCGGCGGTACCAGTTTCACAAACGGATAAAGACTTTATGAATCTTACAGTTAACATTTCCGCCCTCGACAGTATTTGAACCGTTTGATATCATTAAGAGGACGATTTGTGTTATTTCCCCTCACCTTGGTGGTTGGTCTGAATTTTCCCCCACCTCCAATGCAAACTAAAAGGAGCCGAACGTAGTCTTATGGCTGCCAATCCATATAGCCAGGGTGCCCAGGTGGAACATTCGACTTTCGGCCTGGGAACCGTGTTGTCCATGACAGAAGAAAGAATCGTGATCAAGTTTGACGATCACGGTGAGAAGAAATTTGTTACACCTATGGTCGTCGGTTCGCTGAAGAAGAGCGACCGGCAGCCGCCCGCTGAAAAACGCGCGGCACGCCGGAAGAAAGCAACCACCACTCCCGCGGCTCACTAGCCATCCAGGAAAGACTCCCTTTGAACGCAAGACAGAAACGACTATTTGAAGACGCCCGCAAGAAAAATCCGCAGCTAAAAATGCCGGAGACCCCGGTGGTCTCGAACTGGAGCGAGGACGACCTCGCGCTCATCAAGCAAGGTGTTGGCGATAAATCCGGCCGCCCGGCGTCTGCCGGCGGTGGTACGGCGTCCGGCGATTCCGATGCGCCCTCGTCCGATGCCGGCTCGGTGGTGACCTACTTCGAAGACAAGGGATTCGGTTTCCTCCGCCCCGATAATGGGGGCCGCGATGTCTTCTTCCACATCTCGCGGCTCAACGAAGGCCAGTCAACCGACCTGGTGCCGGGAGCGCGCGTGATCTACGAACTCGGCATGGACCGTACCGGCAAAATGGCCGCCAGCAGCGTGCGCATTGTGCCTAAAGAAACTACCCCCGCGGCCTAGTCTTCACGCTCCCGGCGTTTTTCACTCCCAGCGGAGCGCGATCATGGGATCGAGCCGGGCCGCCCGGCGGGCCGGAATGTAGCAGGCCGCCATCACGACTGCCATTAACAGCACGGAAGCGCCCAGGAATGTCGCCGGATCGAACGCCGGCACCTCGTAAAGCAGGCTGGAGAGCAGGCGCACGACGGCCAGCGTGGCGGCGAGGCCCAGCGCAATTCCAGCAAGCCCCACTATCAGACCTTCGCGCAAAACCAACTGCAACACTGATGCCGGCTGCGCCCCGAGCGCCATGCGAATGCCTATCTCCTGTGTCCGTTGCACCGCCGATTGCGCGATCACTCCGTAAATCCCAATTGCCGCAAGCGCCAGGGCCAGCGCCGCGAACAGACCGAGCAGCAGCGTCTGGAATCGCGGCTGGCCCACGGTGGCTCGCGCGCGCGCGCTCATCGTCTGGACGTCATAGAGCGGCAGGTTCGGAACAAACGCGAAGATCCGGGCGCGCACCGCCGAGATAACACTCTCGGGATCGCCTGCCGTCCGGATCACCAGCGCCATGGAACGGGCCGGCAAGCGCTCGACCGGCACGTACATCTGGGGCAGCGGCGGCGCATCCAGGCTTGAATTCCGCACGTCGCCGACGATACCCACAATGGTGAGCCAGGCGGCGCCGGGACGCGGGGCGCCCAGCACGATACGGCGGCCAATGGCATCCGACGGCGCGGCCGGCCAGAAGCCGCGCGCCATCTTTTGGTTGATCACGGCCACGGGCTGGGATTCGCGCTCCGCAAAGGCACGCCCGGCGAGCAGGGGAATCTGCATGACGCGAAAATAATCCGCGCCCACCACCTGTTGGTTCGCCACCTGCGGCGTCCTGCTGCTCGCGTCGTACGGCCGCCCTTGGATGCTGAATGGATCGCCGCCCGGTCCGCCGGTCAACGGGAGCCGCGACACGACGCTCGCTGACTGCACGCCCGGGACAGCCCGTGTTCGCTCCACCAGATCGTGGAAGAAAGCGGTTACGAGATGATCCTCGCGATACTGGCTTTCCGGAAGTGAAATGCGTGCAGTGATCAAGTGCTGCGCGTGAAAGCCGGGATCGACGCCCGTCAGGCGCACGAAGCTCTTGATCAGCAGGCCCGCGCCGATCACGAGAACTAATGACAGGGCGATTTCGGCGGTGATGAGACTACGGCGCAGCCGGCCGGAGCGCGCGCCACCCGCCGAACCGCGGCCGCCTTCCTTCAGCGCCTCCGTGAGACGCAGGCCCGAACCTTCGACCAGCGGGGCCACGCCGAACCCGAGGCCGGTGACGAGCGAAACCAGCAGCGTGAAACTGAGGACGCGTGCGTCCAGCGGAATGGTTTCGAGTCGCGGCAGACCGGCCGGCATAAGAGCCGGCATCGCGCTCACTCCCCACATCGCCAGCAGCAAGCCGAGCGCGCCCCCGGCCAGCGCCAGAGTTACGCTTTCGACGAGCAACTGGCGCGCGAGCCGCAGACGTCCCGCGCCCAATGCGCGGCGTACGGCGATTTCGCGGCGGCGTCCCACCATCCGAGCCAGCAGCAGATTGGCGACATTCGCACAGGCAATCAGCAGCACAAACGCAACCGCCGCCAGCAACACCAGCAGCCCCCGGCGCATGCCCCCGTACAGTTGGTCGCGCAGCGGCGCCACACTGACGTTGTAGCCGGCGTCTTCACCATGCGGACCGCGATACGGGTGATAGCGCTCCTCGACGCCGTGGGCCACCGCTGCCATATCGGCGCGCGCCTGTTCGACGGTGACGCCGGGCTTGAGACGCGCGATCAACTCGAGCGCACCGGCCGTGCGGCCAGGATCAGGCGGCGGCCGAACCGGCATCCAGACTTCGGGCGGCGGATTCACAGGCGCGAAGGAGAAGGCTCGCGGCAAAATGCCCACGATCTGGAGGGCGTTGCCATCCAGCATCATCGTTTTGCCGAGGACACCCGGATGGGCGCCAAAGCGCCTGCGCCACAGCGAATCACTGAGCACCACCACGTTGTCGCGCCCCGCGGCATTTTCTTCGGGAAGAAAAACACGGCCCGCCGCCGGCACCGCGCTGAGCATTTCCAGCAGGTTCGACGATACGTATACGCCGGGCACGCGCTCGGCCTGCTCCGCTGTGGTGAGGTTGAATTCGGCGGAACTGAAGGCGGCAACATCCTCGAACACGCGGTTTCCCGATTTGTAGTCGAGGTAATTGGCATAGGAAACCGGAAATTGCGCGATGCCGAGTTTCGAGAGCCGGTCCCATACCACCATCAGACGCGAGCCGTCCGGATAGGGCAGTGGCCGCAAAAGCGCGGCATTCACCAGGCTGAAGATCGCTGTGTTGGCGCCGATGCCGAGCGCTAGAGCAAGGATCGCGACGATGGCGAAGCCGGGATCGCGCAGCAGGATTCGTAACGCGTAACGAACGTCGCGCATGAGTACAATAATAGGCCGGAGGCGGCGGTGAATGAGTTAAATTTCAAATTGACGCAGATCGGAATCGTGATGCTCGGCGCGACAAACACGGCGCGCTCGATTGCGTTTTACCGCGACAAGCTTGGCCTCACGCTGAAAGGACAGAACGAGGGATTCGCGTTCCTGGATGGCGGCGGCGTGACGCTGTGCCTCAGTGAATCGCTGGCGCGCGTGAGTAATCCGGTTGCGGGTGCGACCGAGGTGGTGTTCTCAGTGGAGGACGTTCGCGCGGCACACGAGGCTCTGGCTGCACGCGGCGTTGAATTCACGCACGAGCCCCGCAACGTCACCGGACCGCTGTGGGCCGCCAACTTCAACGATCCCGACGGCCACAAACTCTCGGTGTTTGGGCCGGAGAGGAAAGCGTAACCGGCTGGAAAGCCGAGTCGCGGTCAGGCCCGTCAAATTTCAGGTTGTCATGAAGCTGACTCTAATCGCACTGTTGGTTGCCGGAGCTTTAGCACAGGGTGCCGACGACTGGTCCGCCTACGGACGTGATGCGGGTGGTACCAGATATTCTCCGCTCAAGCAGATCCACAAGGGCAACGTCGCTTCTCTCAAGATCGCATGGACCTATCACACGCACGCGCTCGATCCGGCGAGCGATCTCAACCGGAAGGCCGCGTTCGAGGCGACGCCGATCCTGTTCGAGGGGAATCTCTACCTCAGCACGCCGTTCGATCAGGTGATCGCGCTCGATCCCGCGACGGGCGCCGAACGGTGGAAATATGATCCGGATGTCGACCGGCGTGCCGGCTACTCCGAGGTCAGCTCGCGGGGCGTCTCGGCGTGGGCCGATCCGAAGTCCGCGCCCGGCGCTCCCTGCCGGTCGAGGATTTTTGTGGGAACCATCGACGCGCGGCTGATTGCGCTCGATACGCGCACGGGCAAACTCTGCCAGGATTTCGGGACGCTCGGCGCCATCGATCTCACGCGCGATGTGAATTTGCGGGACCGTGGAGATTATCAGGTGACCTCGCCACCCGCAATTGTGGGCGATCTGGTGATTACGGGCTCATCCATCGGCGATAACAGAGCGGTCGACCTGGAGCGCGGCGTGGTGCGCGCATTTGATGCCCGCACGGGCAAGCTGCGCTGGAGCTGGGACCCCATTCCTTGGGCTGAGAAACAGAATCCGCGCACGGGCGCGGCGAATGCGTGGAGCGTGATTTCCGCAGACGCGGAGCGCGGCCTGATCTTCGTTCCCACCGGCAGCGCCAGCCCGGATTTCTATGGCGGTGAGCGGCCCGGCGACAACGCTCATGCCGATTCCGTGGTGGCATTGCGCGCCGCAACCGGTGAGCTCGTCTGGAGCTTTCAGGTAGTGCATCACGATCTTTGGGATTACGACGTCGCCTCGCAGCCGTCCCTGATCCAGTTTCACAACCGGTCGGCCGTGGCGGTCACGACCAAGATGGGCAACGTTTTCGTGCTGGATCGCGAGACCGGCAAACCGCTCCACCCGGTGGAGGAGCGTCCCGTTCCGCAAAGCACCGTGCCGGGCGAGAAGACTTGGCCTACGCAGCCGGTATCGAGTTTCCCGCCGCTGGTTCCGCAAAAAGTCACGCCGGACGACGCTTGGGGATTGACTCCGGAGGAGCGCGACGGCTGCCGGGCGAAGATTGCGGCTTTGCACGGTGGGAGTATTTTCACGCCGCCGTCGCTTGAAGGAACGATCGCCGTGCCGGGCAATGTTGGGGGCGTGAACTGGGGCAGCGCGGCCATAGATCCGGAGCGTGGACTCCTCGTGGCCAATACCAACCGGCTGCCGTTCGAGCTGCGTCTCATCCCACGGGAGAAGTTGAGGGACGAAGAGCATCGCGCGGAAACAAACAGGCTGCACGGTGAGTTCGGACCACAGCGCAAGACGCCCTACGCGATGTACCGCGAGCCGCTTTGGGGGCCGCGCCAGATTCCCTGCACGGCGCCGCCGTGGGGGGCGCTTGTGGCGCTCGATCTAAACGCCGGAAAAATCCGTTGGGAAGCGCCGCTCGGCGCATGGGGGCCGGGACTGCCGGCCGGATCACCCAATCTGGGCGGACCGATCGTCACCGCCGGCGGCCTCGTCTTCACCGCCGCGGCCCGGGACAACCATCTACGCGCGTTCGATGTAGAAACAGGTACCGAGGTCTGGAAAGCGGAGCTGCCTGCGAGCGCCCAGGCTACGCCCATGACTTTCAGCACGGGCGGAAAGCAGTACATCGTCATCTGCGCCGGCGGCCACGGCAAGCTGGGGAGCAAACAAGGCGACTCCGTGGTGGCATTCGCGGTGGAGGAATAGCGTGCCGCCAGGAGGAGACCTCATAGAGGCGAAAACATCGCGATCGCTGAGTTCAGGCGTTGTCGTATTTCTGCTCCTGGCTGGAAGCTTCGCCGCGTCTGCACAGACGAGATTCCAGCAAGACGCATCGACAATTGATGACCTTATAGGCAACGGCCAATATGGTGCGGCCGACAGGTTTGTAAAGGTCCGGTTGGATAGAATGCGTCTCCTGTCGGCCCCGTTTGATGAAACAGCTCCCTTTCTTATTTACACCGGCAAGCTGGCCGTAGAGATCGGCGATTTGCAAGACGCCACCGAGGCACTCAAGGCTGCGGAATCTTCCGCCCAAGTGTTTGACTACTGGAGACCTGCCGTAACCAGGGAGCAGGCTGCGCTGTATTTCACGTCTGGAGATTATGTCGCGGCAGTGTCCGCCGCCGAAAAGGCCTGCAAATTGTCTCAAGACCGGGGCTACTCGAAGACTCGAGTGGCTTATTGCCAGAGCATTGGGGCGCTAGCGCAGCTTCGGCTGGGCAACGTAACCCGGGCCGAGCAGCTCGTGCTTGAAGCGCTGAAAATCATGCCGCCTCGTGCCGATGGGTCTATCTTCTACGCGCCCCGAATTCTGTTTGCAGCATGCTTGGTGGAGACCCATCGCGGAGACCTTTCAGTGGCGGAAGGGTACTGTCTGCGTGGCATAAAGATGGCGGAAAGATCCCGAGCTACAAGCCGGAATCTGTCGCTTGGGCATCTCGCGCTCGCAGATTTCTATTTTCAAACAGGAGATTTCGGCAAGAGCCGCGCATCCGCCCTCAAGGCGCTCGAAGTCACCTCCAAGCTTTTCGGACCGAAACATCAGGACACTGTCGAGGCGCTACAAATACTGGCGTTGGTGAACGAGAGGGAAGGTAAGGCCGACGAAGCGAGGAAACGCGCCGAGAGTGCGGTCGAGATCGCAAGACAGCTGTTTGGTGGGGGCTCTCCCGGTGTCGTGCGCCCTAGGCAGACCCTGAAACAAGTATTGAAGACAAGGGAATAATTGCCATCGCCTTAGTGCGGGGACGAATCGGGTCTTAGCAAGCCTCAATTCCTGTCAAGGAGCGTAGCCGCTCAAACGGGCTTATCGATACCGTGAACTGGCGTTGATCCGCTATACTATAGGAATCGTTCCCTGGCCACCAGTAACCTCTGTGTGTCCGGTTGTAACTCCGTAAAGCGCTCATGTTCGACAACTTATCGGAAAAACTGCAGCGGGTATTCAAGAGTCTCCGCGGCGAAGGCCGGCTGACGGCGGAAAACATGGAGAGCGCTCTGCGCGAAATCCGTGTGGCGCTGCTTGAAGCCGACGTTAATTTCCGTGTGGTCAAGCAACTCATCGAAGCCATCAAAGTGAAGGCCATGGGCGAGGAAGTGCTGACGGCGCTTTCGCCTTCGCAGCAGGTCATCGCCATCGTGCGCGACGAGCTCATGAAGATCCTGGGCAGCCACGAATCCAAGCTGCGCTTCGCCAATGAGCCGCCGAGCGTGATGCTGATCGCCGGGCTGCAGGGTTCGGGCAAGACCACCACCACCGGCAAACTGGCGCGCTGGCTGTCGAAAAACGGGCACCGGCCGATGATGGTTTCGGTCGACGTGTACCGGCCGGCGGCGCGGGAGCAGTTGCGCGTAATCGCGCGGGATCTCAATCTGCCGATTTACCCGGGCGCCCCGGGGGAGACCCTGCCGGCCGACCTGGCGCGGTCCGCGCGCAAAGAAGCGACCAACACGGGACGCGACGTGCTGCTGGTCGACACTGCCGGCCGGCTGCACATCGACGACGAGCTCATGAACGAGCTGCAACAGCTTCGCGAGATGCTGACACCGGTCGAGATCCTGTTCGTGGCCGACGCCATGACCGGGCAAGACGCGGTGAAGAGCGCAGATGAATTCCACAAGCGCCTGGGCATCACCGGCATCGTGCTGACCAAGATGGACGGCGATGCGCGCGGCGGCGCGGCGCTCTCCATCCGGCAAGTCACCGGGCAGCCGCTGAAGTTCGTCGGCGTGGGCGAGAAACCGGACGCGTTCGAAGTCTTTCATCCCGACCGCGTAGCTTCGCGCATTCTGGGCATGGGCGACGTGCTGTCATTCATCGAGAAGGCCGAGGAGGCCATCGACAAGAAGCAAGCCGTCGAGATGCAGCGCAAGCTGATCGAAAATGATTTCACGCTCGAGGATTTTCGCGATCAGATCCGGCAGATCCGCAAACTGGGGCCGCTTGAATCGCTGCTGGGCATGATGCCCGACATGGGGATTCTCAAAGATTTGAAGAACGTCAAGATCGACGAAAAAGAGGTCACGCATATCGTGGCCATCATCGATTCCATGACGCCGCACGAGCGCGCCAATCACATGATCATCAACGGCAGCCGGCGGCGCCGGATCGCCAAGGGGTCGGGCACGAGCGTACAGGAAGTGAATCAGTTACTGAAGCAATACTCACAGGCGCGTAAAATGATGAAAAGCTTCTCCGGCGGATTTTTGGGGAAGAAGCTGGGCAAGATGAAACTACCGGCATTTTAAGATCGAAGACAGGAGTTGGAAGTCAGCATGTTAATGATTCGACTGGCGCGGTTTGGCGCCAAGAAGAAACCGTTTTACCGGATCGTGGTGATCGAGAAGGAGAAAGCCCGCGATGGCCGGAATATCGAAGTGGTGGGGCACTACAACTCGCGCACCACTCCAGCGAAGGTGGACCTGAAATACGAAAGGATCGACCACTGGGTCAAGGTTGGCGCGCAAATGTCCAAGACGGTTGAGCGTCTGGTGAAGAATAATCCTGCGCCGGCGGCTGAACCAGCCGCCTGAGGGTTATCTCGAGCGCTATCTCTCGGCAAATGTACGATTCTAGACCTCGCTGTTGAAAATCCAGCAATCCCATCGGCATTGGTATTTTGCAGCGTCGATTAGAATGGGCTTAGGAGGCGGGGGGATGAAACAGTTGATCGAAGATATCGCGAAAGCTCTCGTGGACATCCCGGACGAAGTGGTCGTGAAAGTCGTGGAAGGCGAACAGGTGACGGTTCTGGAACTGCGTGTAGCCGCCAGTGACCTGGGTAAAGTGATCGGCAAGCAGGGCCGCACAGCCCGCTCGATCCGTACTATCCTCGGTGCGGCCGGCATGAAGTTGAACCGGCGGTTCACACTCGAAATCCTGGAGTGAGTCCTCCGGAAGAAAACCAGTGGGTGGCCATCGCCCGTCTGGGGCGGGTGTGGGGTAGTCGCGGGGGATTGGCCGCGATCTCGCTCAGCAGCCGGCCGGAAAGATTTCAACAGCTCGGCGAAGTTTTCCTGTTCCGCGAAGGAAAGCCTGTGGGCGTTGGCGGGTTCCAGGTGGAATCGGTCCGGGAGCACGCGCGCGCCTGGGTATTTAAGTTCCGCGGCGTGGATACGATTTCCGATGCCGAACTGCTGGAGCATGCGGAAGTGCGGCTTCCGCTAGCGGAGCGCCTGGCGGTGGACGAGGGCGAGCATTACGTTTCGGACTTGATAGGTTGCGAGGTGACGGAACGGGGCTCGGGCGGGCGGCTGGGCGTTGTAACCGGCTGGCAGGAAGCGGGAGGCGCGGGGTTGTTGGAGGTGTGCGACGGCGACGACAAGCTGCTGGTGCCGTTCGCGCGCTCGATCTGCGTGGAGGTGGACACGCGCGCCAAACGAATTCTGGTGGATTTGCCGGAAGGCTTGAAGGATTTGAATCATCCGTGACGTTTCATGTGCTCACCATCTTCCCCGAATTTTTTCAGGGGCCGTTCGAACACGGAGTCGTAGCGCGGGCCCGGGAAGCGGGTAAAGTTGAGATCCGGATCCACAACTTGCGCGATTGGACGCATGACCGGCATAAGACGGTGGATGACCGGCCGTTTGGCGGCGGCGAAGGGATGCTGCTCAAGCCCGAGCCGTTGTTCGCGGCGGTGGAAACGATTTTTCCGGAGCGGGCGCGAGATGAACGCGACCCCAGGCGTCGTGTAATATTGCTTTCGGCGCAAGGGCGGAAGTTCGATCAGGCCGCGGCCCGGCGGCTGGGCGAGGCGGCGGAGCTGCTGCTGATCTGCGGCCGCTATGAGGGCGTGGATGAGCGCGTAGCCGAGCATCTGGCGGACGACGAACTGGCCATCGGCGATTACGTGCTGAGCGGCGGCGAACTGGCAGCGGCGGTGGTCGTCGACGTGATCGCGCGCCTGGTGCCAGGAGTACTGGGCAATGCCGATTCGACTGTGTTCGAATCGTTCGAGCGCGATCCGGGAGTTCTGGATTGCCCGCAGTACACGCGGCCGGCGGAGTTTCGAGGATGGCGTGTGCCTGAGGTTTTGTTGAGCGGAAATCATGAGCAGATCCGGCGCTGGCGGCAAGAAGCGGCGCTCGAAAAAACGACGCGGTTGCGGCCCGATCTGCGCGGTGGAAGTCCGGAAGACGGCCCTGTGGAAGCGGCGGCTCCGGATTTCAAGTACGATATAAAAAATTGAAGGGATACCGATTATGAATCACCCGTTGTTGACCAAGTTCATTCAGAAGAATCACCGCGCCGAGATCCCGTCCTTCCGGCCCGGTGACACCATTCGCGTTCACGTGAAGATCAAGGAAGGCGACAAGGAACGGCTGCAAGCATTCGAGGGAACGGTGATTGCGCGCAAGAACACGGGCATGGGTGAGAGCATCACCGTCCGCAAGGTCAGCTTCGGACAAGGTGTCGAGCGCATTTTTCCGCTGCACGCGCGGGTGGTTGACCATATTGACGTGGTGCGCACGGGCCGGGTGCGGCGCGCCAAGTTATATTATCTGCGCGGGCTGAAGGGCAAGGCTGCGCGGCTGCGGGAGCGCGAGTAGCGTTCGCGTGGCCGGGGGCGCCCAGGTGGCATCGGCAAATGCGGGGGCAAAAATTGCGTGGCCCAAACTTCGTTGCGAAGGAACGATGGAGCGAGCATTGCGGGCTCGGGGCTTCTGCGCCATCGCGGGCGTCGATGAAGTCGGGCGCGGGTCACTATTCGGTGCAGTGTTCGCCGCGGCGGTGATTCTTTCGCCGGACCGTCCCATCCGCGGACTTAACGACAGCAAGCAGCTTGAACCGGAGCGCCGTGAGGTGCTGGCGGAGCGCATTCGCGAACGGGCAGCGGCATGGGCCGTGGCGGCGGTGGATGCGGCGGCCATCGACCGGATCAATATTTATCAGGCCTCGCGGTTGGCCATGCGGCTGGCCGTCGAGAAGCTCGTACCCGTGGCGGATTTTCTGCTGATCGACGCCGTGCCGCTCGATCTCGCCATCCCCCAACACCCGTTGATTCACGGCGACGCGCGCTGCCATGCGATCGCGGCGGCCTCCATCGTCGCCAAAGTCGAACGCGACACCTGCATGCGCGTCTGGGACGAAATCTATCCGCAATACGGCCTGGCGCGGCACAAAGGATACAACACACCGGAACATGTGCGCGCGCTTGAGCAGCATGGGCCGACGCCATTGCACCGCCTCAGTTTCGAACCGGTGCGTCTGGTATCTTTATTTCCGGATGACGATGGGCAGCTTGAGCTGTTCGAAATGAAAGCGACGGCATGCCGTTAGAGCCGCAGGTTCCAGCGGCGACGGAACCGGAGCGTGCCGAGGCGCCGCAAAAGTACCACTGGTATCAGAAGGTCTCGGCCTTTCTGCTGATCATTTTTTGTCTCGAGATCGGCTGTTTTCTCCTGGTTTTTCCCTGGATGGGCGATGCCTGGGACAACAACTTCTTCTCTTCCATGCTGCGTCGCGGCTATTGGGACAATGCCTATTTTCGCGGCGCGCTGAGCGGCCTGGGTGTGATCAATCTCTACATCTCGTTCGCCGAAATGCTACGGCTGCGGCGATTCTGGTAGACTCCGGACGTTCCAGCCATGGATATCGAGACGCTGCGCCGCTATTGCCTCTCGTTGCCGTACGCGACCGAAGGCATTCAATGGGGAAGTGATCTGCTGTTCCGCATCGGCGGCAAGATGTTCGCCGTCGTGGCACTGGAGCTGACGCCCACCAATATTTCGTTCAAGTGCACGCCCGAGGAATTCGCCGAGCTGACCGAGCGCCAAGGCATTATTCCGGCGCCCTACATGGCGCGCAATCACTGGGTGATGATCGAAAGCCTCGACGTTCTGTCGCGCGCAGAGTTGAAGCGGCTGATCAAGGATTCATACGGGATGGTGGCGGCGAAGCTGCCGAAGAAGTTGCAGGCGCAACTCGGGCTCATCCCGAAGCAAACGTCAGCCCGGAAGAGTTAGCCGGTTTCCTTGACTGGCAGCGGGCCAGGCGATTTGGCGGATGACCTCGCGCGCAAGATTCCCGATAGCCGCGTAGCCGCACGATAGGCAAGCAGAAGGCCGATGATTGCCCCATAAGACACCGGCAACCTGATATCAGACTTTACCAGCCAATAGTAGTGCACGACGCCGGCAATCGCGCTGACATAAACCAGCCGGTGGAGCAGCTGCCAGCGCTTGCCGCCCAGCCGCCGAATCCAGCCCGCGGTGGACGTGACGGCGAGCGGAATCAGCAAGACGAATGCGGTGAAGCCTGCCGTGATGAAGGGACGCTTGACAACGTCTTTCGCGATTTCACCCCAGCTGAAGAATTTGTCTAGCCACAGATAGGTCATGAAATGCAGGCAGCCGTAAAAGAAGGCGAACAATCCGAACATGCGGCGAAACCGCACCAGTTCGGGCAGACGCAGCAGTTTGCGCAGCGGCGTAATGGCGAGCGTGATGGCCAGAAAGCGCAGGGTCCAATCGCCGGTCGCGTGCGTGATGAACTCGATGGGGTTCGCGCCCAAGCCGCCGTTGAACCCTCGCCATACGAGCAGGAGAACTGGACACAGGCAAAGCGCGAACAGAAGGACTTTTATCCACTTGCTGTTCAGCACGCGCTTCAATCGCATACCTAGAAGTCTTTCTTCAAATCCATGCCGGCATAGAGTTGAGCCACCTGATCGGCGTACCCGTTGAACGGCAGTGTCTTCCGTTTGAAGAACTCGCCCAGCCGCCGTTCCGACGCTTGGCTCCAGCGCGGATGGTCTACCGCGGGATTCACGTTTGAATAAAAACCGTACTCGCTGGGGCCCGATATGTTCCAAGTGGTTGGCGGTTGCTTCTCGACGAAGCGGATCTTCACGATGGACTTGATGCTCTTGAATCCATACTTCCAGGGCACTACCAGCCGAAGCGGCGCGCCGTTCTGGTTGGGCAGCACTTCGCCGTACATTCCCACGCACAAAATCGCCAGTGGGTGCATGGCTTCGTCCATCCGCAAGCCTTCCACGTAGGGAAGCGGGATGCCGGCGAAACGGCTGGCAGGCATCTGTTTCGCATCGTAGAGAGTCTGGAACGCCACGAATTTGGCTTTCGATGTCGGCTCGACCTGCTTGATGAGCGCGTTTAATGGAAAGCCGATCCACGGGACGACGATCGACCAGGCCTCCACGCACCGGTGGCGGTAGATGCGCTCCTCGAGCGGCGCCATCTTCATAATCGCGCCGATATCAAAGACCTGAGGTCTGTTTACGGCGCCTTCGACCGAAACGGTCCAAGGTGACGTCTTGAGCGTTTTGGCCAAGTCCGCCGGCTGCTCTTTGCTGGTGCCGAACTCATAGTAGTTGTTGTAGTGCGTGACGTCGTTGAATGGCGTCACCTTTTCGGTGGTGCTGAAGGGACTCTTGGCGACCCCCTCGATCTTGGCGCCCCCAAGCGCACGGCCAGCCAGCAGGGCCGCGCCCGCCACCGGCAGACCGGCTAGGAACCTGCGCCGGTTCAGGTACAAATGTTTGGGGGTGATTTCGGAACTGAGAATATCGGGTGCTGCTTTGATGAGCATAGCCTTTATAATCATCATGACGCAGACTGGCGGGTCTATTCCCTAGGCCGTTCGATTTGTTAAATTTTTGTCCAAAGACCGGACAAATCTGCGTCAGTGAGGCGAGTGCGAGTGCGCCAAGCGTTTCACCGTCATCGCTCCGGCCGCTTTTCGTATCATAAGTACGGGAGAAACTATGAGTACGAGCAGGCGTCATTTTCTGAAGTCTACCGCCGCCGCGGGCCTGGTGACCGCACAGAAGGTTTCCGCCAACGACCGCCTCCAGATCGCTCTCATCGGGGCCGGTGGCATGGGTTCGGGCGACACGACTTATCAGTTGGCTTTCCCCGGCGTCGCACTGGCCGCCGTCTGCGACATCTATGATGGCCGCCTGGCCCGTGCCAAGGAAGTCTGGGGCAATCACCTGTTCATTACCCGCGATTATCGCGAAGTCCTGGCGCGCAAGGACGTCGACGCCGTGATCATCGCCACGCCGGACCACTGGCACTCCCGCATCACCATTGCCGCGCTCGATGCAGGTAAGGACGTCTATTGCGAAAAGCCCATGGTGCATTTCATCGAAGAGGGCAAGGACGTGATTGCCGCACAGCAGCGCAGCGGGAAGATTCTGCAAGTGGGTAGCCAGTACGTCAGCTCGTTGGTGTATCAGAAGGCCCGGGAAGTGTTGCAGGCAGGCGCCATCGGCCAACTCAACATGGTCGAGGCTTGGCTGGACCGCAATACGGCTATCGGCGCCTGGCAATATTCGATTCCACCCGACGCCTCACCGGACAATATTGACTGGGACCGCTTCCTCGGCAACGCGCCCAAGGTACCCTTCGAATCCGTCCGTCTCTTCCGCTGGCGCAATTACCGGGATTACGGCACCGGTGTTGCGGGCGACCTGTTCGTGCACCTGCTGAGCGGCCTACACTACGCGACTCGTTCGACCGGCCCTACCCGCGTGATGGCCACCGGCGGCCTGCGCTATTGGAAAGACGGGCGCGATGTGCCCGACGTCATGCTCGCGCTCGTGGACTACCCCAAGACCGGGACGCACCCGGAATTTACGCTCGCGCTGCGCGTGAATTTCAAAAGCGGAGTGGCCGAGGAGCAATTCGGTTTCCGCTTCGTCGGCAGCGAAGGCGTCATGCACACAAGTCCCGCCGGCGTGACCATCAGCAGGGTGCCGCCCGAGGCCGAACCCGGTTACACCATCGGCACCTTCACAAAGGCAGTGCAGGAGCAGTTCCTCGCCGACTATCGCAAAAAGTATCCCAAGACCAACACCACCGCCGACGCCATGCGCCCGCAAAAGGAAGACAAATACGTGCCGCCCCAAGACCACGATGCGCACCGGGAACACCATCGCGCCTTCCTCGATTCCGTGCGCCAACGCAAGCCATCGATCGAAGACGGCGTGTTCGGCCTCCGTGCCGCCGGCCCGGCGCTGCTCACCAATAGAGCCTACTTCGACAAGCGCATCTGCCTCTGGGATCCGCAGACCATGACAGCGTCGTAAGACGCCAACCCCTGGACTGGTCCAGCAACTCGCCCATAAGTGGTACAACCAGACCATGCACGAAGATTCCAGTCTCTTCACGAACGGGATGGTAGAACTCGATCCGGCCGACGATAACACCCTCCAACGCCGGGACCTGTTCAAAGGTGCGGGCACGTTAACCGCATGGCTCGCCGCCGCGAATGTGTCCGCCGCTCAAACCGCGCCGCTCGAAGGCAAAGTGCCCGAGGCAAAACCGGGCCCGACGCTGCCGCTGGTTCCCTTCGGAAAGCACAGAATCACCCGGCTCATCGCGGGCGCAAATCCTATTTACGGCTACTCACATTTCAATTACGTTTTCTCGGCCCACATGGGCGAATATCACACAACGGGCCGCGTGCTCTCGTTTCTCCGGGAACTGGAGCGCGGCGGATTGAACACCTGGCAGGCGAGCTGGAGCGAGCGGCTGGAGACCGATTGGCTGAAGTACAAAGACGAGGGCGGCAAGCTGCAACTGCTGGTGCTGTCGCGTCCCAACTTCAACGATGAGCCCGAAATCCTGAAGCGCGTGATGCGGCTCAAGCCGATGGGCATTGCACAGCACGGAGTCAGCACCAACCGTTTCTGGGATGCCGGCCAGTTCGATCGCTCGCTCGATTACCTGAAGCGCATCCGCGACGCCGGCGCTATGGTCGGCCTGTCCTGCCACAATCCACTAGAGGTGGAATACGCGGAAGACAAAGGCTGGGACGTGGACTATTTCATGACCAGCCTCTATTACATGATCCGCCCGCGCGCCGAGTTCGCAAAAATACTTGGGCAAGTGCCGCTGGGCGAGCTTTATCTTCCCTCCGACCCCCCCAGAATGATGGAGACCATTCGCAAGGCCAAAAAGCCGTGCATGACGTACAAAGTGCTGGCCGCCGGCCGGACCGTGAACTCGCCGCAGCAGGTCAAGGAACGCATGGGGGTGGCGCTGAACGGCATCAAGCCAACCGATGCCATCATTATCGGCCTCTATCAGCGGTTCAACGATCAGATCGGCCAGACCGCTGAGTTCGTGCGCGAGATATTGACGAGTTAAGAGGCATCGCCAGCGCGGCCACTTGCTCGCTATCTCGACACCGTACCGCTATGTTACGTTGCCCTGCCGCGATACAATTTGACTCGCGTGGCACAAGCCCCGCGCCGGCCATGATCGAACACACGCGAGGACCACGACCATACGGGATATTGATCGTTTGCGCGGCTATATCTTCAAGACCAGCTGGCTGCGTAGGACCGGTTGGAGTGGACGCGTGAACGCGCGTCCACTCCTTCGAAGGGTTACTACTGGGCGTAATTGACGCTCTGACCGCTCCCGTCGGTAGCAATCGCGTATCCGATGTCCAGGCCAGGCGCCGTAAAGCTCTGGAAGGCGCCCTGCGCACTGACACTCAGTGAGCCCAAGGGAAATAGGCTGTCACTGGGGCTCGGTGGCAACGTCAATAGTACAGCACTTGGAATCGTGAACTGCTTGGCGCTATTCGGGGCAGTACAAACAAATGATGCTCCCACGATTGGGGCTTCGATCCCGGAGAGGGAAAATCCAGTGATCTGTACCGTACCAGCAGGATCGCCACCGGTCCACGTAATGAGCTGACCGGCGCTCTCATGTACCGTTGTGATCTGGGCCGCGTTCGTCCAGTTCAGTGCCGGAGCCACGTTCAGATGCGCGTTGAAAATGCCGACATCCGCTCCGCCGGGCCCGGAGAAGGTGTATGCTCCGCCGGTGGCAAACGGATCCCCGGTCACGGTCGCAAGATAGAAACCCGGGACCTGCGCGAATTTCGTGAGCGAGCCGGAAAAGGCCGGGCCGGTCAGACTGATGGCCGCGCCCGCGTCGAGAGGTATCGGCTTGATTGGGTCGACGGTTTGCGTGTTCTGGCCGGAAAACGCGAATACTAGGCAGCCTCCGATAGATGCGCTGCGGAACAGACCCTGGCTTTGGTTATATGTGGACACGTCGTATTTTACAAAGCTGCCGAAAGCGTTGTCCGAGATCGTGGTCGAGGCGGGCTGACCGGCTATGGATGGAATGGTGGTGGAGATCCTGCCCATCCCGACGATGCCAATCCTGAGCGAGCCCTGCGACTGCAACTTCGCTAGATCTGCGTTCGATAGCCCATTCGAATCCGAGCAAGTGCCGCCGTTAGGCGCCACCGCAATGCTGGCAAAGTTGCTGACAATAGGGTCGCTGGTCTGCACGGCAATCGAAATGAAGCATCCGGAGATGCCCTGAGGCACTTTGAAATTGATCTGGTCCAGGCCGGAGCAGCAGCCCGACCGGCCAACAAAGGACGGGGTGACCGTCGTGCCGTTTACGTAAATCAGAGCTTTGGCCTCGCTCTGGAGATTGACGGTCGTCGTCGGTGGTCTCGACTCGTCGAAGGTAACCGGACCGGCTCCGGTGGCCCAAAGGATCAACGTCTGGCCAGGTTTGGCGGAGTTGGTTCGCGTGATCAGCTTGAAATTGGCATCGGTCACAACCCCAGGCCCGCTGCCCCCCTGGTTAACCGTGAACATGCCCATGCTGGTCTTGACCACAGTGATGGGCTGCGGCGCGCTCGTCTGTCCGTTGTACGTTACGGTAATGGTCCCGGTACCGACGGGCGTGTTGGATGGTAGAACCGCGTTGATCTGATCGCGCCTTGCATAAATCATCAACGCGTTTGTCGTGGTTCCATTCACTGTGATGGCGAGGGAAGTGGTTTTTCCTGTGCCATCGTCAAGGTTGGCCGTCAGTGGAAACGTGGTGGCCGACGCCCCCGACGAAGATCCCATGTTCGCGCCGAACACGGAAAACAGTGAACCCTGAGCTATGGCCGAATTCGGAAGGCCCTGATATGAAAAGCTGGCGGCGTTGACCACTCCTCCGACGCCGATAGACGGCTGTGCGAAGGCGACCGCGCACAAGCAAGACGCAAGCAGACCACCGGTAAACAAGCGCATGATTTTCCTCCTAGATGACATTTGATCAGGTTCCATTTTTCGACTTCTGGATAGGCCAGTATACATCGGACTGCGCTCCGATCAAGGTAAGATTTTTCCGCAGTGTGCTGTATGAAATGGCACACATGGAGCGTCGCAAACTTTGCGGGCCCGGCCCAGTGGAGCTACGCGCTCGCTATCTCCACACTACGGCCCTATGTTACGCTGCCCCCTGAATGCCGCAGTGGTCCCCACGTTCGTGGCGCTCGAAACCCGCCGCACAGCAGGTGGCTTATGCCTCCGAAGCCGCGCTCGCCCTCGCCGTCAGCCAGCTTGCCAGCCTGCCGCCGTTGGTCACTTCGTGGGAGGTCGAGTCTCTTAAGAGCCAGCTCGCCGAGGCGGCGCGAGGCAAGCGGTTCCTGTTGCAGGGCGGCGATTGCGCGGAGCAGTTTGCCGACTGCACCGCCGACACCATCACCAACAAAATGAAAATCCTGTTGCAGATGAGCCTGGTGCTGGTGCAAGGCAGCGGCAAGCCCGTCATTCGCGTGGGACGCTTCGCCGGCCAGTATGCCAAGCCGCGCTCGGAGGACTTCGAGACCCGGGCCGGCGCCACTCTCCCGAGCTATCGGGGAGACCTGGTGAACCGTGCCGGATTCACCGAAGCCGAGCGCACGCCCGACCCTCAGCTCCTGCTGCGCGCCTACGAACGTTCGGCGCTGACGCTGAATTTCATTCGCTCGCTGGTCAAGGGGGGCTTCGCCGATCTGCACCATCCCGAATACTGGGATCTCGATTTCGCGCGGCACTCGCCGCTCGCCGACGAATTTCACGCCATGGCGCACCGCGTGGTCGAAGCGCTCCAGTTCATGGAGAACGTCGGGGGCGTGCGCGCCGGAGAAATGGAATGGGTGGATTTCTTCACCAGTCACGAAGCCCTGCACCTGATCTATGAGGAGGCGCAGACGCGACAGGCCCCGCGCCGTGAGGGCTGGTACAACCTTTCCACTCACTTTCCCTGGATGGGTATGCGAACCGCCGATCCTTCAGGAGCTCACGCGGAATACTTCCGCGGCATCGACAACCCTATCGGCGTGAAAATTGGTCCCGACATGACGCCGCAGAGTCTGGTCCGGTTGCTCGACATTCTGCACCCGCATGATGAGCCCGGCCGGCTCACGCTGACTCACCGTTTCGGGCACGCGCGCATCAGCGAGTGCCTGCCCCGGCTGATCGAGGCCGTGCGCGCCGCCGGCAAGACCGTGCTGTGGTGTTGCGACCCCATGCACGGTAACACGCGCCGCACCGGCGACGGGGTCAAAACCCGGCACTTTAACGACATCCTGCGCGAGCTCGAGCAGGCGTTCTCGATTCACCGCGCCTGCGGTGGCAGCCTCGGAGGCGTGCATTTCGAGTTGACCGGAGGAGACGTCACTGAGTGCCTGGGCGGCGCCCGCAACCTAAGCGATGCCGACCTGAAACGCGCCTACCGTTCCGAAGTCGACCCGCGCCTGAATTACGAGCAGTCACTCGAGATGGCCATGCTCATCGCGCGCATGCTCCGCCCGGAGTTGGCATCGCCGGACCCGGTCACAGCCGAGTGACCAGGATCGCAGGCGCGGCGCACGGACAAGAGCAGATTGTTGCTGCACAAAGCAGCAAAAAGCATATAAAGGTGGTTGAACCGAAAACAAACACTATCTCAATGCTGGTGCTTAGGAGATCGCTGAAGCGGGTATAGCCGGGGGTTTGTCGCCCGATGACAAACCTTTGGTCATAAGCGACACGTGCCTCATCACGACTTCAAACCAAGGCTCTACATGTGATGCTGCAGCCCCTCAAACCACAGCCTTGGTCAAATCGTCAATTCCGCTCGTCACACGCTTCAAAAGTGCGTGGGGACGGTGCCCCGCACCGACCATACCGCGCGGGAAGAGAGAAACCCAGGTTTTCCGCGGATGGGGAAACTCGACTCTTCGCTTCACTGCGCAAAGCACGTACCCTATCGGGTGTCAGGCTCCTGACGAACACGCCAGCAGGGCCTTGTCCCAGGAGAAAAGCATCCCAGTAGTCTGCGAAAGAATCGAATCTCATTGTGATCACCAGCGACTGCTCGTGCACGTTCTCCAAGCCGCCTTGTCGCCATAGCTGTGACAGTTCGCCTGCCCGGCACAGGGGCATGTGCTTCTCGTCGGCTCTTTCGGCCTTCGGATCGATACTCACCGCGGCATCCCAAAATGCGCGGAGCATCCGCATCCCATCGCCGCAATCCCAAACGGCGGCAGAGATTCGCCGCCCCGGTTTTGTGACGCGACGCACCTCGCGCAGGGCTTTCCGGGGATCAGCGATGAAATTGAACACTAGCAGGGAAAAACTGGCGTCAAAACTCGCATCCGCGAAACGCAATTGTTGTGCATCGCCGGTCTCGAAGCTGGCCCGATCCGGAAAGCGATTCTTACTGTTTGCGTATGCTACGTATTCCTTGGATGGGTCAATCCCTATGACATGACACTGCGGCTTCCGTTCCGCGAGGGCAAAGGTCAATGCTCCTGTACCTGAACCGATGTCGAGGAGGCGTCCCCGATCTGGCACATCGGTGAAATCTACGAGTTGGGGCGCCACCAGCCGACTCCAGCGGCCCATGATCGCTCGTAGGCTTCGGCATCGGCGAACATTTCTGGTCTTTGGTCCTGGCCGCGTAAGACCGGGACAACAGAGGTGGCGAACAATGCCCTGCGCGACAACATCGTGCAACTCTAAATTAGATCAGCCGACCTCGCTCTGACGCCCGGGTCATCGTCAAATCGCGACTGGCCCTCAGCGTTTACGGATCGCGATTGGGAGACGGCGTTCATGAAACTCACAAAAATGCCTGCAACAACCTCTTCTGCACGTTCTTCAAACTCGAGTGCGCCGTGTCCAGCTCCGAAACTTTTTCGCGCAATTCGCGCAGCAGCTTGCTTCGCTCAATGCCGTTCTGGATGATCAGAAGCAACTGCGCGTTCTCCCACGGCTTTTCGACGTATTGATAGAGCCCCACGTCGTTGATGGCCTGGATGGCGCTCTGCTTATCGGCGTGACCCGTCAGCAGTACGCGGCTGGCTTCGGGCTGGATCTGCTTGGCGCGCGTGAGGAACTGGATGCCGCTCATCCTCGGCATCAGGTAGTCGGATACGGCGATGTCCACCAGATGGTTTTCCATGTGCTTCACCGCCTGCTCGGGTTCGGTGAAGCCGTGGATCTCGAATTCGGTCTCAAGCTCCAGATAGGCTCTGACGCTCGTGATCACCATCTCTTCGTCGTCGACTATTACTACACTGGCCTTCTGATTCATGCTCAATCGCGCCCTCCCGATCTAACCTGTCTTCTTCTGTTCCACTGGAATGCGAATGTGGAACGTGGTTCCGACGCCCACTTCGCTCTCAAAATCGATAGACCCGCCGTGGGTCTCTTCCACAATCCTCTTGGAAAGCGAAAGCCCTAGTCCCGTTCCCACGCCCACAGGCTTGGTGGTGAAGCCGCCGGCGAAAATCTTGGGCTGGTCCTCGGGCTGGATGCCGCGCCCGGTGTCCGCGATGGAGATGTGGACGCCGACGCCTTCCGCGCGCGTGCGCACGGTAATCTTCCCTGGCCCATCAATTGCCTGCCCGGCATTCACCAGAATATTCAAAAACACCTGGCCGAGCATGCTCGCCTGGCACTCGACCGGAGGCAACTCGCCGAAATCCGTCTCCACCGCGACACGGCCCCTGAACTCGCCCTGCGTGAGTTTCAGCGTGTTCCCGATCTGCTCGTTCAGATCCGCCTTGCGCATTTCGGCGGCATCCACGCGTACGAAAGTCTTCAAGCCGCGAACCACCTCGGAAATACGCTCGCACGCGATTTTGTCGATCGCCGCCAGCGAAAGACATGTCTCCACGTAGCGGCCGGCTTTTTCGAGCGCGGCGCGGTCTCCACGGGCCAGCGCGTTCTTTAACATTTCGAGCGACCGGATGATGACCTGGTTGTTCGAAAGAATCGAGCCGATAGGGCTATTGATCTCGTGCACGATCCCGGCCAGCAAGCGGCCCAGCTCCGCCATCTTGTGTTCTTCGGCTAACTGTGCGGCGAGCCTCTCGGCCTTGGCCCGCAGCGATGCCAGCTGGTTCGAAGCTTCCGCCGGGTCTGTCTGGCTCACGGACGCCCGCTCCCCGGCCGATGATGTCGCGGCGCGCTCATTGCCCTACTAGTTTCCGGAAGCGCTTCACCAGCGTGGAAAAAATAGCGGCGGTGATTTCAACGTTATCGGACAGCAGATCGTAAAAATCGTCGCGGCCGATGCGCAGCAGGCGCGTATCTTCCACCGTCTTGGCGATTACCGGCATGGGATCATCGTCGAACAGCGCCCAGGCGCCCAGCACGTCGTTCTGTTTGGCGATGTGCAGCACTTCGCCGTCGCGGCTCAGCTCGACCGCGCCATCCACAACCACGAGCAGGGCATCCATGGGTACCGAGGGGTCGAAGATCACCTTATTCGGCGGATGCTTCACTTCGCGCGCAATCGAAGCGATGCGCGAAAGCTGCTCCGGCGTCAGGTTCTTCAGCAGCTCCACGCCCTCGAGCGCGATCACTTTTTCGACGATGTTCAATCCCGCCATGGATTCAGCCCCTCACGCCGCCAACGCCGCCGCCGCCGACCGCGCCACCTCCGCCACATCCGGTCCCGTGCTCTCTGCCGCCTGCTGGATGTCCGGCGCGAGACGGCGCATGCCCAGTTCTCCCGCTGCCGCCACCGCACATGCCACCAGCCACGGATCGCCGGAACGAATCAGGTCGCGGATAGCCGTTTCGGCTGTTTTCACTTCGATACCAAACAAGTGCCGGCCTGTCTCGATCACGTGGCCAGGCGCGTCCAGCAGCGGCAATAAAACTCGCTTCAAGTCGCGCTCCAGCACATTATCCAGAAAGTCCAGGGCCGCCGTATGCATCTCGCCGCTGCGTTGGCAAACGCCCAGATACGCCGAGTAGATTTCGCGCGGCGGATAGCGGAGTCCCAGCAGCCGGAAAAGGCGTTCGAGTGTCTGGCGCAGCCGCTCGTTGATGGTGCGCGCCAGCAGCGTCGCGGCCCGGGACTCGTGCTGCCCCGCGCGGAATGGCCCGAGCGCGGCATTCAGCTCGCAATACTGGCGCGCCTCCTGGTGAATCTGCACCGCTACCAGTTCGTCCGCGTATTGCAGCTGCGGCGCCGATTCACGCAGCCGGTTGAGCGCCCTGAGCGCCGCATGGCGGACGGTCGGGTTCGGGTTATACAAAGCAGCCAAAAGAATGTCCACGCTTCGCTGATGCACGATCAACCGCAGGACGCGCGGAATCTCCTTGCGCACAGCGAGTGGCGCGGTGTTGTCCGCCAGAAAATCCCCCATCGTGCCGCAGATCGCCGGACCATAAGCCGCCAGGGCCTCGATGGCCACGCCACGAACGCGTACATCAATGAGCCGCTGCACCATCGCGTACACATAGCCGCGGTTGCGCAATGCGCCAGCAGCCCGGCACGCCGCCGTCACAACGCGGGGATCCGCGTCCTCCAACAATTTGTGCAGAGCTTCGATACCTTCATCGCCACTTACCGCGACGGCGCGCGCGGCCAGCGCCCGCCTCCGGAAATCGGGATCTCGCACGGCGCCGGCGATCCAGTCACGCGTGATCACATCCGTTGCCAGGTCATGCCGCACGACCACGGCGTCCATCGCCCCTTCCCAAATCGCGGGATCGCGAAGCTCCAGAAACTCGCACAACAGGCGCGCAGCGTCGGAGGAGACCGTCAACGCATAACTGACGGCTGCCCGCACCGCCGGCGCCGTCTCGCTTGCATGCTGGCGATACGCTTCGCCAAGCGCGCGATCGAGCAGCGACCCGTAATTTTGGGCCCGCGCCAGCTCGAAAACTTTCGCCCGCACCTCCACCGCCGGGCTTTCCGCCAGCTTGTCTAACAGCGGCTGCAAATCGTGATCTTGCGTGTCGGCCAGCAGCCCCAGCGCGTACGCCGCCTG
>Ga0310810_10000859_pt1 | contig 30848 bp, 25 predicted proteins | sample NCmetagenome_FD_207641 | JGI IMG/M metagenome (GOLD analysis project Ga0310810, IMG submission 207641) | Soil microbial communities from experimental microcosm in Duke University, North Carolina, United States - NC | ecosystem: Engineered > Artificial ecosystem > Soil microcosm > Unclassified ... | reverse complement strand
GAGTCGCCAGTAGCTTTCTCATCGTTCAAACCTGCCGCCGAGTGCCGGAATCGTTGGCTTCCGGCATTCGGCACCTCCCTTCCTCACTGGTACCGAAGCGACTCGATGGGGTCTGCGCGGGTCGCACGCCAGGCCGGTAAGAAGCACGCCAACACGGCGACGCCAGACAGCACCACAAAGACGACGACGACCGTCAACGCGTCGTCCGTCGTGACGCCGTACAGAATCGACGACAGCACGTCGGTCAGCGGAAGCATGGCGGCGAGCCCGAACGCGAGTCCAACCAGCGTCAGGCGCATCCCTCCCCACACGAGCAGCGCGCGTAAATGACCGGCGGTCGCACCGAGGGCGGCGCGCAATCCCATTTCGTGCGTCCGCTGCGCAGCGGTGTACGAGATCACCCCGTAGATCCCCACCGCGGCCAGCAACAGCGCGATCCCGGAGAAGACGGCGAGAATCGTGGTCACGACCTTGTCGCCTCTCATCGAGTCTGCGACGACCTCTTCGAGCGTCCGGACGTCACCGAGCGCTTGATTCCCGTTCACGCGCGTGACGGTCGAGCGCACGGCCTTTTCGAGAGATGCCGGCGAAACCGCAGTCTTGATGATCAGGTTGACGTCGTACGTCGGGCTCTGCTGATTCGAGACGTACATGCCGGCGCTCATCTCGTCGCCGAGGCCGTTGATCCTCTCGCCTGCGACGACGCCGACGATTTCCCATGCCCTCGGCGAACCGAACTCGCTTCGGCCGGCGACGACCTCCCGCGCCAGGATGCGGTGGCCGATCGGGTTCTCGTTCGGAAACTCCCGCTTGACGAACGCCTCGTTGACGACGGCGACGCGGGGCGCGCCGGCCGTGTCCTCGTCACTCAACACCCGTCCTGCGACCACCCTGATGCCCAGGGCGCGGAAATAGGACGGGCTCACGATCTTGAAGAACGCCGGCCGGCGGGTGGCGCTCTCGGGCGCGCCGCGGCCGGCGATCGAGTACGGAACGCCGTAGCCCCAGCCTTCGAGCGGCAGCGCGGACGTGAACGCTGTCTCGCGAACGCCTGGGAGCGCCCGGATGGCCGAGTCGATCGACGTAAGGTACGCGTTGAGTTCCACGGGATCCGGGTGCTGGTCTCGAGTGAGCGGAAGGACCGCCGTCAGAACGTTCGCCGCATCGAACCCGCGATCGACGTGGAGCAGTTTGAACACGCTGCGCATCAGCAGTCCGGACGCGGCCAACAGCACGAACGCAAGCGCGACTTCCGCCATGATCAGGCCGCCGCGCAGCCGTCCGCCAGCGACACGGGCCGTCGTTCCATGCCGGTTTTCTTTGAGGCCGCTGAGCAGATCCGGCCGCACGGCCTGCACGGCTGGCGCCAGGCCGAACAGAATTCCTGTCGCCGCGGCGGCTGCCAGCGTCAACAGCAACACGGGTATGTCCACCCGGATGTCGACGGCAGGGGGCAGCGTGGCGGGCGGGATCAGCGTCGTCAGCCACTTCAGCATTGCGTAGCCGGCGGCCAGGCCCGCCAGTCCGCCGCCAAGCGCGAGGGCCATGTGCTCGATCAGGAGTTGCTGCACCAACCGCGGACGGCTCGCACCCAGAGCGGAGCGGATTGCGATCTCGCCGGTCCTCGAGAGGCTGCGTGCAAGCGCGAGGTTGGCGAGGTTGGCGCACGCGATCAGCAGGACGAACACCGTCGCTGCGAACAGGATGACGATCGCCGTCCGCATCTGCGGGCCGATCAGCACATCGCTCAGCCGGTCCACAGCAATGCCCCAGCCTCTGTCTGCATCCGGATACGCGCTGGCGAGGCGGTCCGCGACGAGTGCCATCCCGGCTCGGGCCTGGTCGAGCGTGACACCGGGCTTCAGCCTGGCGGTCGCGCCGAGCCAGCGATAGTCGCGCGTCATGTTTGCGGGTTCCAAGGCCAGAGGTCTCCAAATCTGGGCGGTGGCCCGGTCGAACGGTCCTGTTGGAAGGATGCCGACCACGGTATGTGCCTCGCCGTTCAGGAGGAGCCGTTTTCCCACGATTGCTGGATCGGATCCGAAGCGCGTACGCCAGAGGCGATCCGTCAGCAGAACGATGCGGTCGTTGCCCGGATGATCGTCGCCGTCCCGGAACGTGCGGCCCATCGACGCCTTCACGCCGAACACATCGAAGTAGTGGGCCGACACGCGGGCGCCGCGGATCACGACCGGCTGGTCTCCGCCGCTCAACGTCGGATGCCAGGCCGCTTCCGCGGCCATGTAGTCGAAGACCGTTTGCTGGCGGACCCAATCGAGATAGTTCAGGGTTGAAATGCCGTTCACGCCTCCGATGGGCACTCGCTCGAGGAGGCGGACGATGCGCTGGGGTTCCGGATACGGCAACGGCCTGAGCAACAGCCCGTTCACGAACGTGAACATCGCGGTGTTCGCGCCGATCGCGAGCGCGATGGTGACGATCGCGATCGCGGAGAAACCGCGGTTGATCCACAGGCGGCGAACCGCGTAACGGAGTTCGTGGACCATGGGCGGGGCTACTGGAACACGACCTCTGGGGGCGTTGGGCCGGTCAACCGGCCAATCGTACCCTCTCCGGCGCGGCGGAGCCGCCAGATGGTGAGAATTCCTGGTTTCGTATACGATCGCTGTTCGCAACTACAACATCAGGCCGACCATACGGGAGGTGGTTGTCCGACCGGAGGTTTCATGTCGTGTCGAACTGGGGCCCTGCGCATTTTCGTCGCGGCTCTCGCCATGCTTTCGGCATTCGCGCACCGGAGCGACGCGCAGCAGGCGACAACCATCTCGGACCCGCTTCCGTATTCGAAGGGATTCCTTGTCACCGGAGATTACGCCATCGCCGGCGTCGATTTCACATCACAGGCGAATCCCGCCGATGCCAACGGCCTTGCCACTGGCACACTGACCGTCAGCGGCGTCCCCGCCGACGCGGACATCGTCGCGGCCTACTTGTACTGGGAGGAGATCTTTACCGCGTCACCCGGCATGATCCCCACCGCGGGCGTGAAATTTCGCGGCAACCCGATCAGCCCGACCGCGATCAAGGCCAGTTCGTTTCAGCTCTCGACGAACCCGGCAACCTGCTGGGGCGCCGCGGGGACGACCGGCGCGCGCGTGGCCGACTTCAGGGCCGACGTGCTGTATCTGCTGCCAAAGCGATTCGACTCGAACGACGCCTGGACCGGCAAGTACTTCGTGAATGGTCCGCATACCGTCACGCTGCCCGAACTGAACGGGAACAAGGCGATCCAGAGCGCCGGCGCGACCCTCGTGGTGGTTTACCGCACGTTCTCGAGTCCCTTGAAGAAGATCGTCATCTACGATGGCGCGTACCCGCAGCCCGAGGGAGCCACGCTGACGCAGCGGCTGCGTGCGTTTTACAAATCGGCGGCGTCCACTTCGGGCACGCTCACTTATCTCGCGGGTACCGGGGGTAACAATCAGACCGAGCGCGTGCTGTTCAATGGAGCAGCGATCTCCTCGACCGATCCGTTCCCCCAGACCAGTCCGTCTTCGGACCGATCCTGGGGAAACCCGACCTATGCGGGTCTGACGATGACCGGTTCGGGCGGCGCGCCGAACGATCCCTTTGGGGAGACGGTGACAACGAGCCTCACCGCGAGCTCGAATCCCGCCGCGTGCCGCAGTATCGCGGCAATCATCTTCAGCACGCGCGTGGCTGACGTCGATGGCGACGGACTGCCGGACGGCATCGAGGACGCGTCAAAGGGACTCAGCGATCCGCCGACGCTCGCGTCGCCGGCCGGCACGCCGCTGCCGAACCTGAACAAGATGGGCGCGAGCTCGTCGCACAAGGATCTCTTCATCGAAGTCAACGCGATGTGGGCCCCGGCCGGTACGAGCTACGGCTCCGCGGCTGCTCCCTATAGCTCGTCCGTCACTACGCTCACGGATTTGGCTGGACATAATCACATGCCCACGCCCGACGTGCTGAAGATGGTCGGCGATGCCTATGCCGCACACGGCATCAGCACCCACTTCGACGTCGGAAACACCACGGCGTACCAGAGCCTCGGGGCGGCCTACACCTGCAACACGAGCCTTCATCCGGAATGCGACGCGTCTCCGTACCTCGTCCCGTCCGCGTACGCGCGCGGCGGCGAGGAAATCCAGGAGAAGGCGTGCAGCGCGGCGGACGCGACGAAAGTGAATTGCGAATTTCCGGCGTTTCCGGGAACGGTCGGCTGGAAAATCGGGCTGCAGCTGTATCGCGACGCTCCTGTCGGCAACGACGGCAGTGAGATTTCAGTGGCCGATGCGAAGGCAACCTGGAGCAGCGGCCAGCACCGGCGCCGCTTCGATCCGATCCGCGCCGACTACTTCCATTACCTGTTGTACGCACACGCGCGCGGCAAGCCGAAGTCGGGGCTTCCGTGCCTCAATGCCGGCGCACCGGCGCCGTACGATACGAGCGGCGCGTGCGGTTCGGGGCTGACCGCCAATCCCGATTACCACGTGCCGCTCAGCGTCTCGGGCGTGGCGGACCTGCCCGGGAGCAACGTTCTGATCACGCTCGGACTGTGGGAGAACTTCGTCGGCACCGCGTTCGTGCGCGCGTCGACGACGCTCCACGAGCTTGGGCACAATCTGAACCTGTGGCACGGCGGCGTGGCCGCGATCTGGGGCGACAAAGCGGCCGGAACCGCCACGTACATCGAGCCCAACTGCAAGCCGAACTACCTCAGTTCGATGAATTACCTGTTCCAGGTCCACGGACTGTTCGACGACGCAGGCAAGCTCCATCTGGATTATTCGGGCGCGGAGGAAGGACCGCTCGACGAACGGTTTCTGTCCGATACGCCCTTTGCCCCGACGCCCGCGTATGTGCCGGCCTGGTTCGCTCCGGCGAACAGCGCCCTCGCCCTCCAGCTCGGCGTATCGCCGGCACGGCGATTCTGCAACGGCGCCGCCTTCGGCTCGACTCCGCCGGCAGCCAAGGCACGCGTGACCGGCTCCAGCACGACCGCGCCTGTTGACTGGAACGGCGACCTCATCGCCAACTCCGCCACGCAACAGAACGTCAACTTCGACGGGACCGCGGACGGCGTGAGCATCATCACCACCATCCTGAAGCCGTTCAACGACTGGGCGAACGTGCGGCTCGATCAAATCTCGTCGGGGCGCAACGAAGTCAAGTACTCGGATGGAGATTTCCTCGATGTGGGGTCGGGCGACTTCCTGGACATCGGATCGGGCGATTTCCTCGACATCGGGTCGGGTGATTTCATCGACTTCGGCTCCGGCGACTTCATCGACGTGGGGTCTGGCGACTTCCTGGACTTCGGCTCCGGTGATTTCCTGGACGTCGGGTCCGGCGATTTCCTCGACATCGGGTCCGGCGATTTCATGGACATCGGGTCGGGCGACTTCCTGGACGTCGGCTCCGGTGATTTCCTCGACGTCGGCTCCGGCGATTTCATGGACGTCGGATCCGGTTCCTCGCAGGAGATCGACTTCGATCGCGCACGAGCCATCGGCCGCGCGGCGGCTTACGGTGTGAACGGCTGCGTGATCAATGGTCCGGGGTGCATCACGGTGCCGAATTCGGATCCGACGGCCAATCACGTCCTCGTGCGATGGACACCGCCGCCGTTCGGAGTCGTCGCACAGTACCTCGTGTTCCGGAAGGACGGCGACGCCTCGTCGACGAGCCTGTACTCGCAAATCGGCACGACGACTTCGACATCGTTCGTCGACCCGACCCAGCTGCCTTCTGGCAAGACATTCACGTACTACGTGCAGACTGCGTTCGCCGACGATCCAGGCGCGATGAGCGGCACGTCGAATCTGGCGGTGGTTGTCACCCTGAAAAAGTGAGGCAAGGGCCTTCAATCTCGAACGCCCGGTCGGCAGCTTGGCCGATTGGGCGCTCGGGATAGGGGTGGTGGGTGTGCTACTTTCCGGCGCGGATGCGAGCGTCCGGCGCGAGCGGGTCTTCCGTCGACTTGCCGCGGATGTCCAGATACTTGCGATACGCGTCGGCGAAGCTTGCCGTGTTGAGTCCCTGCCGGACTCGACCCTGATAGTAGTAGACGGGCGGGAAATACCCGAACGTCGGCCCTTCGTCCATCAACGTCAGCGCCTCCCCCCGGCGGCCGATCGCGCGGTCGAATTCTGCATCGGCCTGCGGTAGTGCGCCCGCCGCGAAGTACGCGCGGCCGAGATCGAACCGGCCGAACCAGGTATCGAGCATCCCGTTTGCGTCGTTGAGAATCCGGATCGCGTCGCGCGGCTTGCGGTCATTGAGCGCGATCAGGCCTTCGATGATCCGGCCGTACGCACGAGGCTGGGTCGGCAGCTCCGACTCGAGAGATGCGGACTGAGCCTGCGCCTTGGCGAGCGCTCCCGCCTCTGCGTACACGCGCCCTGCCAGGAAGCGAACCGCCATCGACGTGCTGTCGGCGAGCGCCTTGTCGGCCGCCGCAACGGCCTGCACGCGATGTCCACCGAGTAGTTCGGCGTAGGCGGCGGACGTCAGCTTGATGGCCGCTTTGTTCGCGTTCTTCGCCGCGAGATCAGCCGCAGCCCCCTGCTCCAGGATGCGGATCGCATCCGAAAAGCGCCCTTCGTAGATCGCGAGATCACCAAGGCCGGTCGCCGCTGCCGACGTGCCGGCCGGTCCCGTTGCGGCGATCGTCTTGTAGGTGTCGGCTGCCTTCGCGAGCTCTCCCTGCCCCGTCTGGCTGTAGGCGAGGACCTGCAGCGTGAATGGGTTCTGCGGCAGCGCCTGCACGTCACGTTGTGCGGTATCGAAGTCGCCGGCGAGCACAGTCAGAAGCGCGAGATTGGTCTTGAACCCGGCATGGTTGGGCAGCATCCGCACGGCCTGCGTCAGCTCGTCGACCGCGCTCTTCATGTCGCGGAGATTGTAAAAACAGGCGGCGCGCCCGTTGTGGGCAGTGGCGTCGGCGGGATAGCGCGCGAGCAGATCGCCGTATTCCTTGACGCACTGGGCGTTGTCGCCAATCAGCTTGTCGTAGTAACCGCGTGTCGCGAAGCGCTCGCGGTCCGTCATGGTGTCGAGGTGGCGAAGCGCCTGCTGAATGTACTTGTCGGCTTCCTGCGGGCGGCCGAGGTTCCACGAGGTGACGGCCAGACCTTGATAGGCGAGTCCGAAGTTTGGATCCAGCTCCACCGCCTTCAGGTAGTTCTGCCGCGCGTCTTCCACTTTGGCCTGCGCCTGCGCTTCGACGGCCGCCGCATAGTACTTGACCGCTTCGGGCGAGCTGGCTGTCAGGCTTCGCATCGCAAAGAGCTGCGCCGATTCGGACGTGGGGTCGCCGAGAGCCTTACGGATTTTCGCCATCAGCCGCGTTGCCGTGGGCAGCACCTGGTCCTTGCTGGACGCATGTCCCTTCGAGGAGGTGATGGCGGTGCCGGTTACCGTCTGCGAGGCTGTCACGCTGATGTCGTATCCGTCGCCGTTCTGCTGAATAGCTCCCGCGAGCACGATCCCGAATCCCTGTTTCAGCGCGATTGCGCGAGCGGCCGCGTCGTCCAGCTTTGGCGGCGGCCGTACGCCGATCGAACCCATCTTCGCGCGATCGTACGCGCTGATGAAACTCGCGCCCTCCAGCGCCCGGCGCGCCGTTTGCGCCATGACGTCCCCGAACGTCGCGTCGCTCGTGCCGTTCTGGAAATCGGCAATGACGATCGAGACCGGATCGTGGGCCTTCGCCAGCGGCGGCGTCCGCGTGAACCACCAGGTACCGCCGATGAGCGCGGCCACGAGCACGGCCGCGCCCGCGATCGTGCGCGGCGTGAACCGCCGCGGCAGGGGAATGACTTTGCCGTTGTCATCGAGGCGATCGAGGTCCGCGGCCAGCGCCTCGGTCGTCGCGTAGCGCTTTGACGGGTCGGGCTCGAGGCAGCGGGAGATCAGTCGATCGAGCGGATCCGGGATCTCGGCGACAAGCGACTTCGCCGTCGGGGGCGGCTGCTCCATGCGCTTCTGCAGCTCGGCGATGGCGCTGTCTGCATGCTGGGCCCGGTGCTCGCGGCCGACCAGCATGTCGTAGAGCATGAGGCCGAACGCGTAGATGTCGGCGCGGTGATCGACCTCGGCGCCGCGCGCCTGCTCCGGCGCCATGTACTCGACGGTGCCGACGATTGCGCCGAACCGCGTCGCGTCGGCTGCTGCGCCGGTCATACGCAAGCCTGCCGGCGCCTGAATGGCAGCAACTGGCCCGCGACTCGACGACCGCGCGATGCCGAAATCCATGATGAGGGCGTCGCCGCTGTGCTCGATGACGATGTTGGCCGGTTTGAGATCGCGGTGCACGACGCCCGCTTTGTGCGCCGCGACCAGCCCCGCGACCACATCGCGTGCGATGTGCATGACCCGCGGGACCGGCAGCCGCCCCTCGCGTTTGAGCAGCGTCGCCAGATCGGCGCCGTCGACAAACGTCATCGTGATGTACTTGATGCCGTCGATCTCGCCGAGATCGTGAATGCGTACGACGTTCTTGTGCGTGACCTGCCGCGCGAGGAGCAGCTCGCGCTTGAAGCGGCGCTGGATTTCCGCCGCAGCTTCCGGATCGACGAGAGCGTCCGGGCGGATCACCTTGATCGCGACGGCGACGCCGAGTTCCGCGTCCCATGCCTGATAAACCGCGCCCATTCCGCCGACGCCGAGCGCGCGGATGATGTGGTATCGCGACCCGAATGCCTGTCCTTCTTGAAGCGGTCCCGTGAATGCGGGGGGGACGGTCGGAGACGCCCCGGCTATCGTTGGTGTGTCGGCGGCCGCAAATTCGAGCGTGGTTGCCTGGTCGTCAGGAGTCGGTGTCAGCAGGTCGGCGCTCGCGCTGCTGAACGCGCGAGTCGGCGCGTCGACCGGCGCGCCGCACGATGGACAGCGCGACGCCAACGCGTTCACCACTGCACCGCATGATGGACAGGACATTGCCGGAGGGTAACTTCATTATGGGCCGAAACCTCCGGCGCGACGAACGGAAAAAGGCCGCTGATTCTGCCGCCCGGACGTCGGCGGCAGGCGAGCTGGAGAGGGTGCGCTCTAGAGCTCGCTGGCTCCGAACACCGTATCGACGATGTCGGTGTCGCAGAACGATGCGAACTGATGTAGATCTGTCCTGGCGAGCTGGTCCAGGTCCTCGGGCTCGCAATCGACCTGGAGCGCATGGCGCGCGGTTTCGAGGCGCGCGGGCGTCATCGGCAGCAGACAGCGGCGGCCGTGAAACCACCCCCCAGTGTTCACGACGTAATAGCGGATCTGACGGTCGTGCGGGTTGACGAGGACCCCGTCGAGCGTGCCGAGCGTCACGTCGGTCGGACTGACGAGGACGAAATCGTTCAACCGGCCCGCAGGCGTCTCGAGCTTTTCTGCCTCGACGAAGCGTAGTGTGTCGTTCGATTCCATACGCACACTTCAGCAACCCGCATGCCGTCGGGCATGCTGCGGCGGAAGTACTTGCTGTTGAGCCGGGATTTCAGGTGATGGCGAGAGGCCGCCATCGTCATGCGCCGACCTAAATAGCGCGGCTCGTGTCGCTGGCCTCTGCGCCCGCCGGTGGCGTGAACGGGTCCGTTGGAACCCGTTCGTACCGCACTTCGAGGATCTCGATCCGCTCTGTGCCGCCCGGTGCATGGACGACGACGGAATCGCCAGGCTTCGATTTGGTCAACGCACGGGCTAGCGGCGATTTCCAACTGATGTGGCCGCGATCCAAATCGACCTCATCGAGCCCCACGATGCGGACGACGCGCTCGACGCCATTCGCGTGGGCATAGCGTACGGTCGCGCCGAAGAAGACATGCGTGGCCGCACGGCCGGTGCGCGGCGCTTCCGGATCGACGATGACCGCGGCATCGAGCCGCTTGCGGAGGAAGTGGATGCGTCGATCGATCTGACGCAGGCGGCGCTTGTTGTACTGATAATCGGCGTTCTCGCTGCGATCTCCGTTGCTGGCGGCCCAGGCGACCACCTGGGTGACCGCCGGTCGTTCCCGTGCGAGCAGGAACCGCAGCTCGTCCCTGAGCCGTTGGAGCCCGCTCGGCGTGATGTAGTTCTTGACCGCGTTGTTCGATTCCCTGGGCGGGTCAGCCACAAGCCTATGCTACGACCAAAAGGCAGGGGACTAGCTCGATGTCCGCGGGGCGAGACGCTCCCACTCGATTGGATCGCGCGTCTCCGGATCCCGCACCCCGAGTTCGCGCAGCACACCGATGACCGTCTGACGCCGAACGACCGAGGCGGTCAGGATGTGCGCAATCACGCTGCCGAACGTGAAGCTGACCGGGGGCGTGCACAGCGCGTCGACGAACGCGTCGTCCCACTCGTTTCGGTCACGAATGCGGCGGACGAGCGCGGCGAACTGCGGCTGGACGGCCGCGAGCCGGGACTGCAGCCCGGCGATGCTGCGGTTATCGCGCGACGGGACGTCCCGTCCGCCGATCGCAGCCGTCCACACCTCTTTGGTGAACACGATGCGTTCGAGCATCGTTCTGACGTCGGCCTCGGGCCCTTCGAAGTCGTGAACGATCAGTCCCGGCCGGACCTGGCGGTCGAGGGCGTCGTCGGAAAGCGCAGCGGCCTGCTCGAGCAGACGCGCCGTATGCCAGTGGTCGTGCTCGACGAGACGATCGGAAAGATCCATGGTCGTTGTCCTCGGCTGGCCGGGCAGCAGCAGGCCGCCCGGCGGGTGAAAGTGAATGCCGTTGGGTGCGGCGAGCCGGAAATCACGCGCCTTGCCGTCGAACCGACTGGGCGGCACGCCGTGCGCTCGTGTAAACGCGCGCGAGAACGCTTCCGCCGCGTCATAGCCGGCCTCGAGCGCCGCGTCGATCACGGTAGCGCCACGGCCGAGTTGCCATGCCGCGCGCTCGAGCAGAAGACGGCGCCGGAACGCCACCGGCGGCTCTCCGATGCCCGCGCGCACCAGACGATTGAAATGAAACGGGCTGAGCATCGCTCGTGCGGCCAGCGCCCGGCCGTCAAGGCTCTCGTCGAGTGCTTCGACGACGGCGTCGATCACGTCGCGCAGGCGATCGGGGCGCGCCTTCATGCAGGGGAGTATGAACTGCGTCGGGCTGGCGTGCATGACTGCATTTGCTGTCTGACGCGTGCGCGTGTCGGACGCGCGTGGCCGTGCTGCACGCCGAAAGCGCCATAGCCGCCGCGACTGACAGGAAAGGTGGGCAGCGCACGGCGCGCATCCTAATCCAAAACTCTGTTGCCGGCAGACCCGGCGTTCAAGTGGTGGATTTCGCCTGCCGCCGGCATTGTGTAGACTGCCGCCGTGGCGAACACCATCCCGAGAACGCTCGCCGTCCTTGTCGTCCCGCTGCTGCTCTGGTCCCCGGTGCAGGCCGGCCAGGCGCAACCGTCACTCTCATCGCTCATCGCAAACCACAACCTGAAGCGCGACATCGTGAAACCGCCCCGCGGACTTCTGCTGCACGAATACATCGTCCCTGCGGGCCCGTACTTTCAGCTGTTCGACTGGGACATGTATTTCATGAGCGTGGCGCTCAGCTACGACAAGGTGTCGCAGCCAATCGTCGGATCCGTTCAGGATTTCCTCGCGTTCACCGACGAATTCGCGAACTGGACCGGCTATACGCCGCGCGAGATCGCGCCCGACGCGCTGTGGGCGCTCCCCGAAATGTGCAAACCCTTTCTGGCGCAGGCAGCGGTGCGCGCGTCCCTCACATCGGGCGACGTGTCCTGGCTGCGCGGCTCCGATCCGCCGCCCTCGTCTGATCCGAATTATCGCAGGCTGCAGATCTACGAGCGGCCCGATGCCGCGCCGCGCATCACCTACTACCAGAAGCTGAAAGACATGCTCGCGTTCTGGGAGAACAACCGCCGCGCCGCCGACGGGCTGTTCGTCTGGTTCAACGGCGTCGAGAGCGGCACCGACAACAACCCCGCGGTGACCGACGCGCCGTCGCAGACGACGGAAGGCGTGGATGTTCAGAGCTACATCTATCGCGAATACAAGGCGCTTGCGTACCTGGCGCGCAAACTGAACGAACCGGCGGACGCAGCGATGTATGACGGGAAGGCCGGCGCGCTGAAAGCGCTCGTGCAGCGTCTCATGTGGTCGGAGCAGGACGGCTCGTACTGGAACATCGACAGCCGCTCGCATCAGTTCGTCACGATTAAGACGTGGACGAACTTCGTTCCCCTGTGGGCGGGCATCGCGACACCCGCGCAGGCCGAGCGCATGATTCCCGTGCTGCTCGATCCTGCGCAGTTCTGGTCGCCAAACGGCGTCCGGACGCTGTCGAGGGACGAGAAGCTCTACGATCCGGCGAAGGGCTACTGGCGGGGTCCGGTGTGGATTCTCTCGAACTATCTGATGATGCACGCGCTGTTGAAGAACGGCCACAAGAAGGAGGCGCTGGAGCTCGCGGACACGACTGAACGCCTGCTGATTGCAGACTTTCAGAAGACCGGCGGGATGAACGAGAACTACAACCCGGAGACGGGTGCGCCCGACGCCGCCGGCCATTTCGTGAGCTGGAACCTTCTCGCCGAGCACATGAAGGAAGAAGCCGTTTCTGGCCGGGATCCGGCGGCGATTCCCGATCGCTGATCTCGAACATCGCTCCCGTACTCCGGCGTAGTAAGCTGCAGTGCTGAGGCCGGACTAAAGGAGATTCCTTTGCTGTTCCACATCACGCAAGTGCACACGCCGGAGCTGTGTCCAAAAGACTCGGGCGGCTCGAACTCCCTGTTCAACCCCAACGTGCCTGGCATCAAGCTCATCGGCCGGTACGGCGCGAACGCGCAGCACACCTTGTTCTTCATCGTCGAGGCAGACGATGTGAACGCCATCCATAAATTCCTGTGGCCCGGGTTCACGCGGTGCACGAGTACCATCACGCCGGTCAGCGAAGTGCCCGTCCCGAAAGATTGACAATGGCCGGCTGAACTGGCCGGGATCCCGCTTGTCACATTTGACCGCGCTACCCCGTCTCACCTTTAGAGACACAGGAGAAGCGACATGATCAAATGGGCATTGCACAAGGCCACCCGCCGGTTCGAGCGGGTGTGGAACTACGACGCGGGATACCTGCACGACATCATCGACGCGAGTCCGCGGGCGGCGTGGCTGTTTTCGCGCGCTGCCGCAATCGGCCAGTTCCGCCGGGATATCCCTCTTGATGTCTGGTGCGCGGCCGGGATCACCGCCGTACGCCACGAAGACTGCGGCCCGTGCACGCAGCTCGGGGTGACGATGGCCGAGCGTGCCGGCGTCAGCCCTGCCGTTCTTCGCGCGGTCCTCGCGGACGATGTCGAGGCGATGCCGCTGGACGTTGCGCTGGCCTGGAAGTTCACGCGCGCCACGCTCGCGCACGATCCATCGGCGGACGCCTTTCGGGAAGCAATTGTCGCGCGATGGGGACGCCGCGCGCTCGTGAGCCTGGCGTTCGCCATCACCGCCGCCAGAATTTATCCCACGGTCAAGTATGCCCTCGGCCACGGCAAAGCCTGCATGCGTGTCGTGGTCGGCGACACGGCGGTGGCGTTCGACCACGGTCGGCGGCCTCAGGTGCGCGGCAGCCAGGGCGCGGTGCGCACGGCGTGAATGCACCGAACATGAGATCGGATCCGTCAGCGACCTTCGAGCCGCACCGACGCCGGCTGCTGGGTCTCGCGTACCGCATGCTGGGATCGATGGCGGACGCGGAGGACGCCGTGCAGGAGGCCTACGTGCGCTGGCACGCGGTCGATCGCGACAAAGTGTCGGACCCGAGGGCGTTCCTCATGACCACGACGACCCGGATTTGCCTCGACATGCTGACGTCCGCGCGCGCTCGCCGGGAGGAGTACGTCGGACCGTGGCTTCCGGAGCCGGTGCTCGATACGGCGGCCCTCGCACCCGATACTCATACGGAGCTGGCGGAGGATTTGTCGGTCGCGCTGCTCCTGACATTGGACCGGCTTTCGCCGCTCGAGCGCGCGGCGTTCCTGCTGCACGACGTCTTCGATTTCTCCTTCAGCGAAGTCGCTCAGTCACTGGAGCGAAGCGAGGCCGCGTGCCGGCAGCTCGCCGCCCGCGCCCGCGCGCACGTACGCGCCGTGCGGCCGCGCGGCGCCGTCACGCCGGCAGCTCGCGCGGGCGAGATCGAGGCGAAGCACATGCAGCTCATGTCCGCGTTCGTGGCGGCGACGCGTTCGGGCGATCTCGAGGCACTGACGCAGATGCTGACGAGCGACGTGCGTGTCGTCACCGACGGCGGCGGCAAGGTTGCCGCGGCGCTCAACGTGCTCGAGGGCGCCGATCGCGCTGCGCGATTCCTGATCGGCGCGGCCCGGAAAGGATGGCGCGACGACTTCACGCTGCGATTCGCCGCCATCAACGGCCTGCCGGGTGTGATCGTCGACGCACCAGAGGGACCGGTGCAGACCGCGGCATTCGAGATGGACGGAGATCGTATTCGAGCCGTCTACGTCGTGCGGAATTCGGACAAGCTGGGCCATCTGTCTTCTGGCGCGAATTGATACCCGTTGCGGGTTCCGCGTCAGAGGGCTGGCGCGAGCGCCACGAACCGGCTGTCTTCCCGAAGCGTGTCGAAGGCCGGATCCCTGGAGATGAACAGGGCAAAGGCATTGCGTTCTTTGCACGCCTTTTCCAGCCATGTGAGCGCGCGGTCGGTGTTTCCCAACTTCACGTACGCGCGGACGTAATCGATGGACGGCACGTATTCCCCGACCTGCGTGCGTCGTTCGAGGCGCTCCAGCGTGAATTCGCCGCTCGCACGGACAACCGCGCCGAAACCGTCGGCGGCATGGATGCGGGGCATCGCCGACGCGAAGGCGGCGCCTCCGGTCAACGCATACGCCTTCTGCCAGGCGGCTATCGCGTCGTCGAATACACCTTTGCGTTCGTAGACGTCCCCGAGGTCCTGAAGAAGCGGGACGTTGTTCGGGTCGAACTCGAGTGCATCAAGATACAACCGTATCGATTCGTCGTACTGGCGGGCGAAATAGTAAGTGCCGCCCAGATTGCGGGCGAACCGCACTGAGAGTGGATCGAGTTGCAGCGCGCGGCGACCCTCAGCGATCGCATCGTCGAACTGCCCCCGCGCCCTCAGGAACAAGCCACGGACGCTGTGGACTTCCGCCAAGTGTGGATTCAGGGCGATAGCGCGCCCGAGTTCCCGTTCCGAGGCGGGCCAATCCCTCTCGCTGACCATCTTCAACGCGGCGAGTGCGAGATGTGCTTCTCCAAGCGTCGCGTCGAGCGCCAACGCCTTGCTGGCGGCCGCGTCAGCCTCCGGCCAGCCCGCGTCGGGCGGGATGAATCCCCACGACGCGCCGAAACCATAGAAAAACGCAAGACCGCAGTACCCGAGCGCATACGCGGGGTCGGCTTTGACCGCCCGTTGAAAGTAGTCTCGGCTCTTCCGAAAATCCTGCGGCGCCTGCCGTGACCAGAAGTAGCGCCCTTTCAGGTAAAGATCGTACGCCTCGGTGTTCCCGGTGTAATGCTTGAGGACCGCTGCCTTCTGTCCGCCGAGCAGCGTAATCTTCAGCGCTTCGACGACGGCAAGCGCGATGTCGTCCTGAAGGTCGAAGACATCCTGCATCTGGCGGTCGTACCGTTCGGACCAGAGGTGATAGCCGCTCGCGGCATCGATCAGCTGCGCCGTGACGCGGAGGCGGTCGCCCGAACGGCGGACGCTTCCCTCCAGAATCACGGTGGCACCCAGGACCTGAGCGATTTGCCCAACGTGCGCATCCTTGCCTTTGAACGTGAAGGCGGAGGTCCGCGCGGCGACTTTCAAATCCTCGATCTTCGATAATGCGTTGATCAACTCCTCGGCAAGGCCGTCGCAGAAGTACTCGTTCTCCGGATTGGCGCTCATGTTGACGAATGGCAGGACGGCGATTGTCTTGGCGGCGGCAACGGTGGGGTCCGCTGCTGCGGCAGACCTGCGCACGTGCGCAGCGAAGCGATACCCGCGGCCGGGGATCGTCACGATATAGCGGCGTGCACCGCCCGTCTCGCCGAGCGCCTGCCGGAGCGTGGACACGTTCTGCGTCAGGTTGTTCTCCTCGACGATCGCATCCGGCCAGATCTCCCGCATCAGCTCGTCCTTTTCGAGGACGCGCCCGTGATGCCGCACGAAGTACAGGAGTGTGTCGAACACGCGCGGCGTCAGCGGTACGGGCGCGCCGCCTCGCCGCAGGACCCGTTCCACGGCGTCGATGCGAAAGTCATCGAATTCGAAGACGTCGGGGCCGCAAGTGTCGTCCATCGGAGTCCGCTTCAGAACGTTTCAGGACGTTTCAGATGATTCTAAGGACTTTAATCGCCGCGCAGGAACAGCATGGGTCCGCGATGCCGAACGTCTCGGCAGCGGCCAAACAGGAGGGTCCCATGCGACGTTCACTCGTGACGGTAATTCTGACCTCTGTAACCATGCTCATGCTCGCGACGTCCGGTTCCGGCACTCTATCTGCTGCCGGCACACCCACGACTCCGGCACAAGCGTCTGGTCCGCAGGACCGCACGCTCGAAGGCACCTGGCGAGTGCAGATCACGCTGCGCGACTGTCAGACAGGAAATCCGCTCGGCGTCCCGTTCCTCTCGCTCGTCACCTATGCGCGCGGCGGGACGGTCACGGCCGCCACCGCACGCGTCAGCCCTGCGCTCCTCAGTCCGTTCTATGGCGTCTGGGCGTACACGGGCGGCCACACCTTCACGTCCGTCGCGCAGGCGTTTCTGTTCAATACCGCCGGAGCGTCGACGGGCACGCAGACGCTTCGGCAGGCGATCGAGTTCGGCGCCGGCCCAGACGAGTACAGCGTCACCGCGACGATCGAAATCGCCAACTCCGTCGGGACCGTCGTGTCCACCGGCTGCGCGTCGGCGGAGAGCACACGGATGACGGAGTAGGCGGCAGCTTCCCGTGCAACGTGCGACATCGGGATGCCCTGGCTCGTCCGGTAGGATACTGATCATACGTCCGTTCGCGCGCGGGCCGGGCAGGGTCGCTGCATGACGACTGAACGCCAGAAGATGCTGGCCGGTGAGATGTACAACCCGCTCGATGCGGAACTCGTGGCCGCACGAGCGCGCGCCCGCGACATCTGTCAGGCGCTCAATGCGACCAGCGAATCCGACGAGACGCGCCGCCGTGGCTTGCTTCGCGATCTGTTCGGCAAGGGCGGCGATACCGTATTGATGCAGCCGCCGTTCTACTGCGATTACGGATCGAACATCGAGCTCGGCGAGCGTGTGTTCTTCAATTTCAACTGCATCGTCCTCGACGTGTGCCGGGTGCGCATCGGCGACTTCACGCTGTTCGGGCCCGCGGTGCAAATCTACACTCCGCTGCATCCATTCAGTGCCGAACAGCGCCGGCGCGAAGAGTTCGGCAAGCCGATCGAGATCGGATCCGATGTGTGGGTCGGCGGCGGCGCGATCATTCTCGCGGGCATACGCATCGGCTCACGCTCGGTCATCGGAGCCGGGAGCGTAGTGACGCGAGACGTGCCGGACGGCGTGTTCGCGGCAGGCAATCCGTGCCGCGTGATCCGCGCGGTCGAGTGAAAATATTCGTATGAGCGTGACCGAGTGGCTGCTCGATTCCGATCCCGCCATTCGATGGCAGGTATTGCGCGATCTGACAGGCGAATCCGAGGACACGGTCGCACGCGAGCGATCGCGTGTCGCTGAAGAAGGCTGGGGCGCTCGTCTTCTCGACCTGCAAGGTGCAGACGGCCACTGGGGCGGAGCCGCGTTCGTGCCACGCGCCTGGGTGTCCACGAAGGATACGCTGCAGCTCCTGCGCGATATCGGCGTCGACCCGAAGAGCGAACGGGTGCGCATCGCCATCGCACGCGTGCGAGAACGCTGCACCTGGGGTGAGGAGTTCAATCATTCGCCGTTCTTCGAAGGTGAAACCGAGGCCTGCATCAACGGCCGCGTGCTCGCGATCGGCGCGTACTTCGGCGAAGCAAGCGATCGGCTCGCAGCACGTCTGATCCGCGAACAGTTGGCGGACGGCGGCTGGAACTGCTACGCGCCGCCGAGCTCCCGTTCTTCGTTCAACTCGACAATCTGCGTGCTCGAGGGCCTGCTCGAGTACGAGATGGCGAAAGGCGCAAGGCCGGACGTCACCGCGGCTCGCGTGCGCGGGCAGGAGTACCTCCTCGAGCGGCGGCTGTTCCGATCGCTGTCGACGGGCAGGATCGTCAAGCCGGAGTGGACGAAGATCTCCTTTCCGACACGCTGGCAGTACGACATCCTCTGGGGGTTGGACTATCTGCGCAGGGCCGGCGTCACACCCGACGACCGCATCGACGAGGCCGTCGATATCCTCGCGCGCAAGCGCGACCTGAACGGCCGGTGGCCGCTCGAAAACCCGCACATCGCGCCGACGTATTTCGAGATGGAAGGCCCTGAGAACACCCCGAGCCGCTGGAACACTTTGCGGGCGATGCGCGTGCTCCACTGGGCCAACAAATCCTGACCGCGAGTCGGGCGCCGCCTGAAAACGTTAAGGATGTGCTCCGCCGGCGCGGGCGAGGTCTATACTTCGCCCACTATGCGTGAAGATGTCCTGAAGCGGTTCGCCGATTCACAGCTTCGGAGGTTCGCCAGAGATTACACGGCTGCGTGGTGCAGCCAGAACGCGCCTCGCGTCGCTGCGCTGTATTCGCCCGACGGATCTCTTCAAATCAACGCGGCAGCGCCAGCGGCTGGACGTGCGGCGATCGCCGAGTCCGCCCAGGCGTTCATGACCGCGTTCCCGGACATGGTCGTGTCGATGGACGACGTGAGCTTCCAGGGGGAAACCGCCGTCTACCGGTGGACGCTGACGGGCACCCACGTCGGTCCGGGCGGAACGGGACGCGCGGTGCACATCAGCGGATTCGAAGAGTGGACGTTCGGCGACGACGGGCTGATCCGCGAATCGAAGGGACACTTCGATGAAGCGGAGTACCAGCGTCAGCTCGAGGGCGACCACTCGTCTTCTGTTCGGCAAGGCTAGAGAATCGAACGCTCACACGTCGTGAGAGCGCCCGCTCATGCGAGCGCTTATTTCGAGGTCGCTGCCGCGGCCTTCGGGCCCGTCCACGTCCACCCGTGGATCAACCAGGCACCCCCGGCGTCTTTCTTCAGGACGAAGGTCATGTGCGCTGCCTCGCGCATCGCCTTGCCACCCTGCGTGAAGGTGTAGGTGGCGGGGACGACGACATACGCCTGATCCCCGTCGCGTTCAACGCGGGCGGGACCGCCGAGCGTGACTTTGGCGGCGGTGATCCCGGCCTTTTTGGATTCGGCCTCGAGCGCGCTGCTCCACGCCTGAAACGCATTCGGCCCGTGCCACACAAACGGCGGCACCTCATCGACAATCACGAGGTCCGATCCCGAGGCGTAGGCTGCCGCGGCCGCCGCGCCGTCGCCCTTATCGAAGCTGTCGATGAACTTGTGGATGGGGCCCATCACATCTGCGTCGCGCGTCTGCTGCGCGACGGCCGGGGAACCGAGGGCAAGGCACACGAGCGCGGCGCAGGTCAGAACCTTCATCTTCTCGCTCCTTTCGAGTGACGACGAGTCAGGGTGCGGAGCCAGAGCATAGGCCGAAGCGTGAGGGTTTGCAATTTCCGAGTCTGAAATAACGGGTGGCGGATTAACGCCGATACTCGAAATAATCGCCGACCGACTGCGCCACACGGCCGATGGCGTCTTCCAGCGCTTCGCCGGATCCGAAGTGATTGCCCGTGTAAACCGACAAGATGATCGTGCGGCCCTGCGCCTCCAGCACGCCCACATCGTCGCCGACGTACGGAAGGAAATCCCCCGTTTTGTGCGGCACCCGGTAACCTGTGAGGTAGCGCGGAATGCGCGTGCGATACACCTGGCCGCGCATGATCTGCAGCATGAGATCCGATGACGGCTTGTCGACGAGCGTGCCGCGCTCCATCATCTCGAGCAGGCGGCCCATCTCGCGTGCGGTCGAGAGGCCGAACGGGGTCTTTCCTTCGCGATAGAACGCTTCGGTGGACGATGCGGCGCGGAGCGCCGGGAACCAGACCGACGGCGGATTCATCGCGCGCGTCTGCTCGAGTCCCAGCGACTCCATGCGCCGGTTCACCGGGCCGGTTCCGCCGACCATCCGGTAGAGCACTTCGGTCGCGGTGTTGTCCGACACGATGATCATCATCGTGAGGAGATCCTTCACCGTCATCGTCGCGCCCGGATCGAGGCGCTGCAGCGTGCCGGTGCCCGGCTGAACGTCCGCCTTCGCGAGCGTGTACTTGTCGGCGAGGCTGAACTTTCCCGCCTTCGCCTGTTCGAGCACTTCGACCATGAGCGGGATCTTGATCGTGCTCATGGTCTCCATCTGGCGGTCGGCGTCGAGCGCGATCTCCTCGCCCGTCTCGAGCGACTTCACGTAGATGCCCCACGTCGCGTTCACGCTGCGCGTGGTCCGCTCGATGTCGCGCTGGAGGCGCTGGATCGGGGTCGCCTGCGGCGGCTGCGCGAGCAGTGCTGACGTCGCGACGAACACGGCGGCGATGGGCGTAAGGAAACGCATGCCCGCCAGTGTACAGCGGGCGCAGTACTTGGTGCTTCGTCCGCGGTGCTTCGTGCGGGTGCTGGGTGCTCAGCGCGGCTAGCGCGCAGCGTCTTCCGGCGGCAGCTGGGCGGGATCGATTCCGAGGAACGGGGCGATCTCGCGCAGCTTGTCCTGGATGATGCGCTGGTTCCGCGGACCCATACGGATCAACTGCCGTTCGGCCTGCGGCAGCGCTTCGATCTTCGGGTCCGCAAACTTCCACATCACGGACGATTGCACCACCGGCACGTCACCTTCGAGCCGCGGCGCGCGGAGCAGGACGATGATCGCTCGCGTGAGCGCGCCGTCGATGTCGGCGTCGGGATACCCGAGGTCGCGGTACGCTTCGGCAATCCGCGGCTTCAGCGTCTCATACAGTCTGGCGGTGTTGCGCGCATCGAGCCCTGCGACGGCGTCCGCATAGCCGTCATAGCGGCGATAACTCGCCGGATCGATCACGGTTCCGTTCGGCGTCTCGCGCACTTGGAACGGGGCGCTTGGCCGCTGCGACTGCAGCGCCTTTATCGGCGTCGAACCGCTCGAAATATTTGTGACCACCAGGGCGAAGTTGCGCAGCAAGCCCTCTGTCGCCAGCCACGCTGCCACGCGCGGATGCGACGAGAGCTGGGAGACGAGCTGCCGCACCAGTGTGTCGCTCTCGTCGAGAGGCGGCAGCGGGATGTTGTCACCGGCGACCGCGCGCGGGCCGGTGTGAGGGGGCGATACCGGCTCCGGTTGTGCCGTCGACTGCGCAGCGGGCGCAGCCGCTGGAGGTGCGGGGCGACGAGCCCAGAAGAAGACGGCCAGGCCGACACCTATGAGAGCCGCGACGATCGCCACCGGAATCAGACCCGAGGACCGCCGCGGCGGCGGCGTTCCGAGTGGGGCGCGGTGTTCGGGCTCGTTCAGGCGCAAATCGTCGAACTCCGCCATGCGAACCTCCTTGGAGCCATTGTACCGGTGCTGATATACATCGCTCGTGCAAACCACTGACGAGCGATCGCCGGAACACGGGCTTCGCCGGGAACTGACGGCGGGGCAGATGGCCATGGTGGCCGTCGGCGGCTCCATCGGCACGGGCCTGCTGCTCGGATCCGCGGCGGCGATCGAGGTCGCCGGTCCGGCGGTCATGCTCACGTTCCTCTTCGCCGCGTTCGTGACCTGGACGGTGGCGCTGGCGCTCGGTGAACTCGCGCCGCTCCATCCCTCCGCGGGCTCGTTTCAGCGCTACGGCGATCTGTATCTCGGCGAGTGGGCCGGTTTCCTGTCCGGCGCCGGTTATTGGGCGGCGATCGCGATTTCCATCGGGACGGAAATGGTCGCCTCCGCGACCTACATGGCCTTCTGGTTCCCGCGCGTCCCGGCCATCGTCTGGGTACTCGCCGCCTCGCTGCTGCTGCTCGGCATCAACGTGCTGAGCGTGGGGCGATACGGACGGTTCGAGTACTGGTTCGCCATGATCAAGGTTGTCGTCATCGCTGCCTTCATCGTGGTTGGTGCGGCCCTCCTCTTGACGGGTGCGACCCCCGCGCAATACACGGCGCACGGCGGACTGTTCCCGAACGGCGCGCTCGCGACGCTGCTGGCTGTGCCGTTCGCGTTGTATACCTTCTCGGGCGTGGAATTCGTCGCGGTGACGAGTGGAGAAGCACGATCGACCGAGGCGATCGGGCGGGCGACACGCCTGACGTTCGTCATTCTCACCGTCGTTTACATCGGGGCGATCGTGGTCCTGACCGGGGTCATGCCCTGGAACCACGCGGGGGTGAGCGAGTCGCCGTTCGTCACCGTGTTTCGTACCGTGGATATCCCCGGCGTCGCCCACCTGATGAACTTCGTCGTGTTGACGGCCGCGCTGTCAGGGGCAAACGCGGCGCTCTACTCGGCGTCGCGCACGTTGTTCGCGCTTGCTCGCAGCGGGTGGGCGCCAGCCGCGCTTGGGCGGCTCAATCGCGCGGGGTCGCCGACGCCCGCCGTCATCACGTCGTCCTTTTCGATCGTCCTCGCGCTGGTGCTCGAGCGCTGGGCGCCGCAGCAGGCGTTTGTTTCGATTCTCAACGCCGCGCTGTTCGGACTACTCCTCTCGTGGCTCGTCACGCTCGCATCGCACGTGCGCTTTCGTCAGACCGCCAGCGGGGCCAGCCTCGCCTCGCTGCCGCACAGGTCGCTTCTCGGCGCTGCCGGCTCGATGGTCGGTTTCACGCTGATTGTTCTCGCGATTGCGAAGACGTGGTGGGATTCGCGCGTGAGCTTCGTGAGCGGCGTCGTGTACCTGATTGTGCTCAACGTGGCGTATCTGGCCACGAAGAACTCACGCCGAAGTCCGAGGCCTCGACCGGATGCCGTGCGGTGAACCTGGGCTAGAATCGCTGCCGTTCAATGTCCGTCTCGTACGAAAATTCCAGGCGCGTCTTCCAAGGGATCAAGGACGCGGGCATCACGTCGCTCTCAGCGCTCCCTGAAACGTGGCTCGGACTGCTGCTTCAGCAGGCGGAGCGCGATCCGGACGTCACGCTCATTCAGGTCGCGAAAGAGGAAGAGGCGATCGGGGTCGCGGCGGGCGCCTACTTTGCCGGCGAGCGGCACGTCCTGTTGATGCAGAATCACGGGTTCCTGGCAGCCGTCAACGGCATCGTGTCGCTCGCGCAGCTGTACGCCATCCCTTTGTGCATGCTGATAGCGCTCCGCGGCCACTGGGGAGAGCCGTATCCGTGGCACACGCGCGGCGGCATCGTCACAGAAGGCGTGCTGCGTGCGCTGGGCATCCCGTTCGAGTACGCGCGGAGTCCGAACGAGGTCGGACGACAGATTCGCGAGGCGTACGTGTTCTCGCACAGCTCGCTCTCGCCCGTTGCGCTGCTCCTCACGCGCGATCTGATGGAAGACGCCCTGTGATCACACGGTCCGAGTGTCTCTCGATGTTGTATCCGGAGCTGCACGACAAGCCTGTCGTCACGATCATGGGCGCGTGCGCGCAGGAACTGTATGACCTCGGCGACCGCGACAACTTCTTCTATCTGCAGCATGCGATGGGGCTCGCGTCGTCGATCGGGCTCGGTCTTGCCATGCACCTGCCGCACGAGAAGGTCGTCGTACTCGACGGCGACGGCTCGGTCCTCATGAATCTTGGGACGCTCGCGACACTCGCACGCTACGGGCCGAAGAACCTGGTCCACTTCATCTTCGACAATGGAAGCCTGCTGTCCACCGGCGGCTTCGACTCGCACACGACGTCGGGCGTGACGAATCTGGCGGCGATGGCCCGCGGCGCCGGCATCGAGCACGTTACGGCCGTCGATTCGATCGTGGCGTTCGGCGAGGCCGCCATAGACGCCTTCGCGCGCAACGACCTCAGCGTCGTGGTGACGAAGGTGGCAGCGGTCGGGCCGAACCACTACGGCATGGACCTGCAACTTCCTGAAAATGCGTTCCGATTCAGGCGATGGATCGCACGCCGGAAACCAGCGGAGGTGTGATGAGCAGCGTGCTGGCGCAACTGGCCGACGAGTTGAATCGCGGCACCGTGAAGGTGGTCGACTTGACGCAGCCGCTCGGGCCATCGACACCCGTCATCGGGCTGCCGCCGGTCTTCGCGCCGTCGCCCGGGTTCACCATCGACGCGATCTCGAAGTACGACGAACAGGGGCCGGCGTGGTACTGGAACACCATTCGCCTCGGGGAGCATACCGGGACGCACTTCGACGCGCCGGTCCACTGGGTCACCGGAAAGGATCTGCAGGACAACGCCTGCGACACGATTCCGGTGTCTCGCTTCGTCGGGCCGGCGTGCGTCATCGATGTCGTCGACGACGTGGTTCGCGACCCGGATTTCCTGCTGACCGTCGAGCGCCTGGAACAATGGGAGGCGTGGCACGGCCGGGTTCCGAAGGGCGCGTGGGTGCTGCTGCGCACCGGCTGGAGCAAACGGACGGGAGCGGCGTTCATCAACGCACGCGATGACGGGCCGCACAGCCCCGGATTCGACGTGCGCACGTCGAGGGTGCTCGCGGACGATCGTGACGTGCTGGGCGTCGGCGTCGAAACCATCGGTACGGATGCAGGGCAGGCCGCCACGTTCAATCCGCCTTTTCCGAATCACGCGACGATGCACGGCGCCGGAAAGTTCGGTCTGGCGAGCCTCTGCAATCTCGATCGGTTGCCGCCGACGGGTGCAATCGTGATCGCGGCGCCGCTCAAGATCGTGAACGGCAGCGGCAGCCCGGTTCGCGCGATGGCGCTCGTTCCGGCGTGATCACCTTGCCGCCGTGCGCACAGGCGCCGCGGCAACGCGGGCTCGCTGCTGCAGCTCTTCGATCCAATTGAGCACGACGACGACCCGCGTGCCCGCCACGTTCGCATCGTCATCCCGCACCATCAGGAATCGCTGGCCGTCCGCCGTGACGTCGTAGTTCGACGAGCTCACGCCGGGCATGCCGCACGAGGACGCCGCGCCGTCGGAATACTCCGCTTCCCAAAGCACCTTCGGTGCGGAGGCTTCGAGCCGGGGAGACGTCGAAATGGAAACCGACATCATCTTGTTGTCGCTGCGGTAATAGAGCTCACCGCCCGAACGGCGCCACACGGGATCGAAGCCGCCGTCGCGCGACACCTGCAACTTGGGACCCGGCCCGGGGAAGGGTTGCACGTAGACCTGCGCCTTGCCTGATTCGGTGGACGCGTAGGCAAGCCAGCGTCCGTCGGGCGAGAATTTCGCAGAGCCTTCGCCGAACCGCGACTGCGCGATCGCCGTCGGTTTCGCGCCCGCCTCGAGAGGGAGAACCCAGGCGTCGTCGCCCGTCTGACGGTCCTTTTGATCGAACGACAGGAACCTCCCATCCGGCGAGAACGAGACGGGACTCTGTCTCGTTCCGGACGGATCGAGGCGCGATGGCGGCGCACTGCGGTCCGCGGGCATCATCCACATCGTCATGCCCCCCGCGACCCACGACCGGAACGCGAGGCGCTTGCTGTCGGGTGCCCACACGGGATCGTGGCTTTGGCCATCGGTCGTAATCTTCGTGAGAATGGCGCGCGCCAGGTCATAGACGTAGAGGTCGTGGTTCGGCCCCTCGATCTCCACGGCGATCGATCGGCCGTCGGGCGACAGACGCGGATACAGATAGGAAGCCGACGGGAGCGGAAGCGGAGTCGCTTTCCCTGTCCTGTCGACCCAGACGAGCGTCCGATGCCCGCCGGTCGCCGTTCCCGGAACATACGCCAGGTCGCCGTGACGGGAGAGTGAGAATTCCGCTGCGCCGGTGTTCCCGCTGGTGAGCACGCCATCGAGTGCTTCGAAGGGTTGTCCCGTGACTTCCTGCCGTCGTGCATCGAAGGGAACGGCCAGCAGTTTTCCCGCTCGCGCATACACCAGATAGCCGCCGGCGTACGCCGCGGCGGTGCCGCCGGCGACGAGCGTCTTGTGCGTTTTCGTTTTCAGGTCCCACAGATCAATCCGCGCGTCGTCGTAGCTGCCGATGCCGTCGTAGCCGACGGTATAGACCAGCCCGCGATTATCCGGAAGGACGCTCGCAAATCTGTGCGAGCGCTCACCCGCTTGTGCATTCAACGCTGTAACGGGCTGCACCTCGCCGCCGCCAGCCGGCATGCGCACGATCGCTCCGGGGTACCGGTCGGTCCAGTAGATCCATCCATCGTCGGACCAGTCGCCGCGGTGGAAGGCGTCGTAGTCCGCGAGCTTGAGCGGCGCGCCGCCTGACAGCGACGCGGTGTAGAACGGCCGCACCGCAGAGTACGTGCTGTTTCCCTCGATGAATGCGATGGACGACCCGTTGGGGGAGAAGAGCGGCGCCCCCCAGAAGCGGAAGCCGGGCGCGTCTGCTGCGGACAGCGGCCGATTGTCGAGCGCGTCCAGCCGCCGCACCAACAACGGGCCGGGAAGCGGGGTGATGGCGAGCTCGGATCCGTCGGGCGACAGTGCGATATGTGGATTGAATTCGGCGACGATCGCGGAGTCGGCTGGAAGATTGACGACGAACCGGACGACGCGACCGTCCTGCAGCGGTGCACGAGCCCAACGCGCCGCTGACCACGTGGCCGCCGCTCCCGCCGCCGACAACACGACTGCTGCCATCACCAGGGGCGTGGCGAAACGCCTGAAAAATCCTGGTGCGGGCTTCTCATGGAAGCGCGTTCCAGGGGCGGGAAGAGAAACCCAGTTACGGCTCTCGAACAGGCGCGACAGGTCTTCGAGTTGCGCGCGCAGGTCGACGGCCGCCTGCATGCGTTTCGTCCGTTCCTTGACGAGGCACCGGTCGATGACGCGCGCCAGCTCGCGCGGCACCCCTGGATTGACGAGGCTGGCGTCGGCCGGCGGGTCCTTGACAATGGCCGTGAGCGTCGCGAGCGTGGTCTTTCCGTTGAAGGGACGACGGCCGGTCGCCAGTTCGAAGAGTACGATTCCCATCGAGAAGAGATCCGAACGCTGGTCGGCCTCCTCTCCTTCGATCTGCTCTGGAGACATATACGGCACGGTGCCGGTGACGCTGCCGTCCACCGTCAGCGTCTCGATCGATCCCATGTGGCGATCCGGATCGACGGCCAGCCGCGACAGGCCGAAGTCGAGCACCTTCAGTACGCCGTCGCGCGAAATCATGATGTTGGCCGGCTTCAGGTCGCGATGCACGATGCCGAGCGCGTGTGCGGCGGCGAGCGCGTCCGCCAGTTGAATCGCGAGCGACATGACGCGTTCGAGCGGGAAGCCGTTCTCCGGCAGCGCCTCGGCAAGCGTGACGCCGTCGATCCGCTCCATCGCGATGAACAGCACCCCGTCGAATTCTTCGAGCGAATGGACGGTCACGATATGCGGGTGGTTCAGCCGCGCGACCGCGGTCGCCTCGCGCACCAGTCGCGCGCGGCGAACGGGATCGTCGGCGACTTCACGCCGCACCACTTTCAAGGCGACCTGGCGATTCAGCCTCGTATCCTCGGCAGCGAAGACCTCTCCCATTCCGCCGGCGCCCAGCACACCGGTGATGGTGAAATGTCCGAGTCTCGAGCCGACACCGATTGGCGGAGGAGGATCGACGCTCATCAGGGCTTCCTTTCAGGAGGTGTGCGCACCGTTTGCGTGGATGTCACGCCCGAGATGCGGCGGAACGTCAGCGGAATCGGTCCGAGGCGGATCTCGTCGCCGTCGTTCAGGGGGACTTCCGACGCTACGCGGCGGTCGTCGACGAACGTTCCGTTCTTGCTCGCCAGGTCCCGCAGAAGAACGCCGTCCGCGTTGACGACGACGAGCGCATGGCGGCGGGAGACGCCGACCGCGTCCACCCGGACGTCAGAAGACGGTTCGCGACCCAGGACGTTCTCACCGGCCTTGAGGAATGTGCGTTCACCCCGCCATGCGATCCAGCACGCCGCTTCGGGCGCAGGATTACGTCGCGGCTGCTCTGATACGGGCCCCATGAACGCATACCCAAACCGCTGCACGGTGCGGATGAAGACGGGGCGGCGCGCATCCTCGCCGAGTGCCGCTCGGATTTCGCCAATGAGGACCGGCAGATTGTTGTCCGATACGAAAGCGTCAGGCCAGAGCTGATCGTGGATCTGTGCCTTCGACACAGCCGCAGGTCTCTTTGTGACGAGCAGCGCCAGGAGATCGAGCGCTTTCGGCGACAGGTGGACAGGCGCGCCCGCGGCGAGGAGCTCTCTGGCTCCCGTGTCGAGCGTGAAGCGACCGAAGGAGACGGTCACCGGTGAATCCAAGCGGATTATAAGCACTTCCCAAGGACTTCCGGCAGCGCACCTCCGAGAATGCCTTCGATGGGTTTTCAAGGAGTCTCTCTATGAGCAATCGCCTGATTCTTGCGGCCGTCCTCCTCATCACTGTGGGCGCCGCGGTGCGAACGGCTGCGCAGCACGACGGGGGAATTCCCGGAAGCGTGGCCTTCTTCAGCGCCCGCACCGGCAACAACGAGATTTACGTCATGGATCCGGACGGCGCCGACCCGGTACGGATCACCAACAGTCCCGCCTCGGACGTGGATCCCGCGATCTCCCCGGACGGCCGGGACATCATCTTTACTTCCAATCGCAGCGGCAACAACGACATTTACATCGTCGATTCGAGAGGCGGCACGCCGGTGAACCTCACGAACAATCCGGCAAACGAAGGCTGGGCGCGCTGGTCGCCGGACGGGCAGCACATCGTCTTTCACAGCAACCGCGACGATCCCGGTTTCGAGATTTACGTGATGGATCGCGACGGCGGAAACGTGACACGCCTGACCAGTCATGCCGGCGTCGATCAGTATCCGGAGTGGTCCCCGAACGGCCAAAAGATTGCGTTCAGGCGAGACACCGACATCTACGTGCTGGATCTGATCGACGGCACGACCGAGCGGCTGACAAACGCGGCGCCGCTCAACCAGATGCCCTCCTGGTCGCCCAACGGTCAGCAGATCGCATTCATGAGCACGCGGGACGGGTATCCGTCCGTGTTCCTGATGAACGCGGATGGCACCGGGCAGGTCAACCTGACGCCGAAGGATCCCGGCGATATCGACGCCGACTGGAACAGTCGCGCGCCGTCGTGGTCGGCCAATGGCCGGCAGATCTACTTCACGACCTTCCGGCCCTCCACGGGCCTCGACACCGAAATCTTCGTGATGAACGCCGACGGATCGGCGCCGACGAACGTCACGAACAACCCCGGCACCGACGCCGACCCCCACGTGAGGTGATGCCTGGCGGCAGGCTCCGATACAATTTCATGCCGCCATGAAAACGCGTTACCTGATTCTCGCGACGGCCCTCCTCGTTCTCCAGCCCGCCGCCACCGATGGCCAGCGCTGGTGGCAGCATGTGCAGTTCCTTGCGGACGACGCATTGCAGGGGCGAAACGTCGGAAGCCCCGGGTTCGAAAAGGCGGCGGGATACGTCGAGCAGCAGTTCAAGGAGATCGGCCTCAAGCCTGGCGGCACCGACGGATATCGCCAGGCGGTGAAGCTCGAGGCGCGGACCCTCGTGCCGGAAGAGTCGTCGCTGACCCTGGTGCGCGATGGTCACGAAGAGCCGCTCGTGCCGCGTGAGGATGCGACGATGAGCGCCCGCGGCGAACTCAACGGATCGATCGACGCGCCGATGGTGTTCGTGGGCTACGGCCTCTCCATTCCCGAGGCGAACTGGGACGATCTCGCCGGTCTCGATCTGCACGGCAAGATCGCGGTGTACGTGACGGCCCCGGTGCCGGCCGCCATTTCCGACAACGTGCGGTCTCACGTCAGTTCCACCGCGGAACGCTGGGCGGTGCTGAGGAAGGCCGGCGCCATCGGGATCGCGACGCTGCCGGCCAATCCTGCGGCCCAGGGCCGAGCGACTCAGCCGAACCAGCAGACCGCCGGCGCAGCCGCGAGCGGTGCAGGACGCGGGAATGGCGCGCCCACGCCCCAGCCCGTCGTCGTGCTTGCCGATCGCGATCTTCAGGACTCGGCCGGCGAACAGGTGTCGCTCAACGTGACGCGTCAGGGGGCAGAAAAGCTGCTGGAGGGGAGTGGCCACACGCTGGACGAGATCGCGGGCCTCGTGCGAGAGAAGAAGCCGCTGCCCCGTTTCGCGCTGCCCGGCACGCTGCGGGTCCGCGCGACGCTCGAGACCAAACCGCTCGAATCCGCGAACATCGTCGGGATCTTCGAGGGCGCCGATCCGGAGTTGAAATCGGAGTACGTCGTGATGTCGGCTCACCTCGATCACGTCGGCGTCGGGCGGCCGTTCAACGGCGATTCGATCTACAACGGAGCGATGGATGACGCGTCAGGCGTGGCGTCGGTCATCGAGATTGCGCGTCACCTGAAGGCGTCCGGGGCGGTCACGAAACGATCGATCATCTTCATGACGGTCACGGCGGAAGAAAAGGGAGAGCTGGGGTCGAAGTATTTCGCGGCGCATCCGACGGTCCCGTTCGACAGGATCGTGGCGGACATCAACCTCGATATGTTCCTGCCGCTGTACCCGTTGAAGGTCATCGAGGTGCAGGGTCTGACCGAGTCGTCTCTGGGTGAAACAGTGCGTGCGGCGGCGAAGGCCGAAGGCGTCGACGTCCAGACGGACCGCGAACCCGAACAGAACCGCTTCATCCGCAGCGATCAATACAGCTTCATCCGGCGCGGCATTCCCTCGCTCGCGTTCAAATTCGGCTACGAGTTCGGCTCGCCGGACGAGCAGACCCGCCGTAACTGGGTGCGCGACGTCTACCACAAACCGAACGACGATCTGAAGCAGCCGGTCGACGTCGACGCCGCGGCAAAGTTCGACCGCGTG
>Ga0310810_10000858_pt1 | contig 30854 bp, 31 predicted proteins | sample NCmetagenome_FD_207641 | JGI IMG/M metagenome (GOLD analysis project Ga0310810, IMG submission 207641) | Soil microbial communities from experimental microcosm in Duke University, North Carolina, United States - NC | ecosystem: Engineered > Artificial ecosystem > Soil microcosm > Unclassified ... | reverse complement strand
GCAACGGCCCCCTGGATCGCTCCAGGGGGCCGAGGCCGGTCGAGCCGTAAGCCGAGTTCTGTTTCCCGGGGTGAGCCGGGAGATGGTCATCTGTCTGGGATGGCCGTCGCCGGCCACCTCGAGCAGCCTACCCGCGGCTGTCCCCTTGCCCTTGCGAGCTCGGGATCGGTGTGGGCACACCTCGCCGCTTATTTGGCCTTGCTCCGACTGGGGGTTGCCGTGCCGTCGCTGTTACCAGCGACGCGGTGGGCTCTTACCCCACCGTTTCACCCTTACCCTGCGGTTGCCCGCCGGGCGGTCTGTTCTCTGTTGCCCTGTTCCGTCGCCTTGCGGCGCCCAGGTGTTACCTGGCAGTCTGCCCGGTGGAGCTCGGACTTTCCTCGAGCCAGCCTCGCGGCCGGCCCGCGACCATCGCACTCGACCAGCGAGATCAATCTAACCCATTGTCGGGAAACGGTCTACTTCGGAGGATCAGCCCTCGCCCAGCCGCGCCAACCCCCGCTGCGCCTGTACGATGAAGGGCTGCAGCGTCGCGTCGGCCGACCTCCACTGGGCCAGGGCCTCGCGATACTCCTGCCGCGCCTCCGGCCGGCGTCCCAGCTTCTCATACGCCGCCGCTCGGAGCAGGCGCACCCGGCCCAGCATCCCCCACCGCGAGTCGAACCCGCCGGTGTAGAGCGAGGCAGGCTGGAAATCCTGCAGCATCCGGAGCGTGGTCTGGTAGTCGCCCAGGAGATAGTACGCCTGGGCCGCCAGCGGTCGGGTGTACCCCGGGACCGACCACTTCATCATCCCATGGCTCACCGTATCGGGCTCCGCCAGCGCCTTCCTCGCGGCGACCGAATCGCCGCGACTGAGCGCCAACAAGGCGCGGACCTCACGCGACAGCGGGTCGCCCGACATCGTCCGGTACTCGACCAGCGCGCTGGTGTCGCCAGCCAGTCCGGTGAAGAGGCCGATGGCGGCCGACGCGCCGCTGTGCGCGATGTGCTTGCGCTTGTCCGGGCTCGCCATCCGTCCCGCCTCGGCCGCGCTTTGCCAGACCTGGCGCAGCGATGACGCCGGCGCCCCGATCGCCGAGTAGAGATCGCCCAGCATCACCCGGCGCCATGACTCGTCTGTGGGCTCGTTAGGCTCGCGCGCGGCGTGCTGCACCACCTCCCGGCGCACCTGCTCGGCGAAGTCGAGCGCCTTGGCCGCGCTGGTGAGGTCCCCCTGATACGCGAACACGTTCGCCGCCGCGGCGATGTCGCCGACCACGGTCGGGGTGCCCTGATAGGGACGGAAGTCCTGGGCGGCCACCGTATCGAGCGCGCTCTTGAGTTGCTGCGCCGCCTGGTCTACCTGGCCCGCGGCGAAGCGGATGCGGGCTTCCACGAACGGCTGCTCCGGATGCCGCGGCGACGTCTGGCCGAACCGGTCGACCTCGGCCAGCGCCGCGTCGTACTTGCCCGACGCCACGTAGGCGTTGACCATGGCCCCGTGCGCCCGGAGCGTGGTGGGCTGGGCCGACACCCAGCTCCGCGCGCTCGCCAGCGCCTCGGCCCGCGCCCGGCGCACCGCCAGCTGCACGGTCGAGCTGTCGAGCAGGGGCGTTCCGTCGCGCCGGAAGGCCAGGGCGAAGGAATCAGGGGTGATGAGCGCATACAACGGACGGTTGCCGGCCGCGGCGCTCAGCATCGACTGCACGTGGTCGTAGGCCAGCGCATAGTCGGGATCCAGCTGCAGCGTGTGATTGAACGCTCGGATCGACTCGGTGAATTGAGGACCGAGGTCCACGTTGGTCGTATCGTGGAACCAGGCCTCCCCCAGGCCGTACCAGGCATCCGCGTCATCCTTGTCCCGCGACAGGAGCTGCTGGTAGAGCCTCCGGGCTTCCGCGTATTCGCCGGCCAGGAAGGAGCGGTAGGCGTTGATCACCGTACGGTCGTGAATCGGCAGGTTGCCGGAGAACGTCGTGGCCCGCACGATCGCGCGGGTGGCGATCGAATCCTCGGTGCCGGTGAGCCAGCCGCGGGTCAGCGCCAGCTTGTAGTACGCCAGCCCGAACGTGGTGTCGATCGTCAGCGCGCGTGTCAGGTCGCGCTCCGCCCCGGCCAGGTCCCAGCGGTTGAGCTGCTCGATGCCGGTGAGATAGGCCCGGTACGCTTCCAGTGACGCGGTGGTGGAGCGGGCCACGGCTACCTGCATTCCGCCCGGGGCCCCGGACAGATTCAGCAGCTCGCTGGCCAGGTGATCGAACAGGGGCCGCACGTCCTCGCCCGGCCGGTCGTCCACCCGCGCCACGCTGACCCGGTTCCCGGTGGTCACGTCGTAGACCCGGGCAACCAGATGGAGCGAGTCGCCCGCCCGCTCGTAGTCGCCGAGGACGACCGTCCAGACCCCGGCCTCGCGGGCCAGGCGGCGGGCCATGTCGAGGCCGATCTCGTCGCCGGCCACGAGCTTGTGCCGGGCGAGGAGATCGTGCAGTCGCTCGTGGTCCACCACCGACAGGTCGTTCCACTGGGACAGGTTGAGCCCCAGCATGCTCACACTGCCGTCGCGCAGCCACTCCATCGACGGATCGCCCCGCAGATTGTCGAAGGGGAGCACCAGAATCGAGTGGCGGGGGTTGACCCCGACCGGCGGGCCGTCGCTGCGGCGGGCCAGCCCGACCCCCGCGCCGATCAGCGCTACGCCGGCCACCACTGCCGCGGCGACGAGGGCGCGCCGCGGCCGGCGCGGAGCCGGGAGGGGGCGTTCGCCGGCCAGTGCCTGGCGCAGCTCCTCGCCGCTCTGCCAGCGCTCGGCGGGCGGCTTTTCCAGCGCCTTCATGATCGCCCAGGCCAGCGGACGGGGGCACGCCGGGCACACCCGCTCGATGGGCGTGGGACGCTCGGCTATGTGCTTCGACACCACCACGCGGTTGGGCCCCTGGAACGGCGGGTGCCCCGCCAGGATCTCGTAGGCGACGACGCCCAGCGAATACAGATCGCTGCGGCGGTCCACTTCTTCCCCCGCTGCCTGTTCCGGGCTCATGTACGCCGGAGTCCCGACGGCGACGCCCTGCCCCGTACTCACCCCGCCCTCGGCCACCATGGCCCGAGCGATCCCGAAGTCCGCCAGCAGCGCGCGACCGGTGTGCCGGTCGAGCAGGACGTTCTCCGGCTTGACGTCCCGATGCACGACGCCGGCCCGACCCGCGGCATCGAGCGCGGCCGCGACATCGTCGATGATGCGCCCCGCCTCCGTCGGATCGAGCCGCCCTTCCCGGGTGAGCCGCTGGCGCAGGCTCTCGCCCTCCACCTCGTCCATGACGTAGTAGAGGAGGCCGTCGGCCGTGCCGGCGGTGTGAACCGCGACGATGTTGGGGTGACGCAGCCGGGCGATGGTGCGGGCCTCGGCCAGGAAGCGGCGGACGATCGATTGGTGGGCGGCCAGCTCCGGGTGGACCACCTTGATGGCGACCCGGCGGTCCAGCGTGGTGTCGGTCGCGAGAAACACGACCCCCATCCCGCCCCGGCCGAGCTCGCGCTCCAGCCGGTACTGCGGCTCCAGTGCACCCTGGAGCGAGGCGAACGGATCGAGGGTCGGCTGGCTCATGGGGCACCGGTCCGGGGATCGGACGGAAATATACCGACCTGCGTTTGGATGCGCGTCCGCCGGGAATGGTTGCGTCCGGCGGACTTAGAGCCTGTTACGGGTTGAACCAGAATTGACGTCTCACAGGCATTCTCTTGCACCATCAGCCGGAGGATCCCGTGCCCGCCCTCGCCGAACTGCCCTCAGCCACCGTCGCCGCGGTCCTGCTGCCGGGGGAGCGTCCCCGGGTCGATGCCGCCGGAAACGGCTGCTTCGCCGTGGTGCACCGGGATTCGGTGCCCGAGGCGGTGCGCACGGTCCGGGAACGCACGGTTGACGCGGTGCTGGTCTCGGTGCACCGGTGTCCGCCCGAGCAGGTCGAGGCGGTGAGCCATCTGGTCCGGGAGTTTCCCGGCATCCCCACTGTCGCCCTGGTGTCGCAGCACGATCCTGGTGCCACCGAAATGCTCCTCCGGCTGGGCGCCTCCGGTGTGCGGCAGGTGGTGGATGTTACCTCGCCGGCGGGATGGAATCGGCTGCGGCTGGTGGTCGGGCAGCCCGCCACGCGCGCGGTGGCCCGGATTCAGGCCCCGATCCTCGCCGCTCTGGGCGATGCGCCGCCGGATGCCCGTCTCTTCCTGGAGGCGTTGATCCGCCTGGCGCCCGAGACCTCCACGGTCACCGCCCTGGCCGAGCGCCTCTTCGTGCGGCCGAGCACGCTGATGTCCCGGTTCGCCCGGGCGGGACTGCCGTCGCCCAAGAATTACCTGGCGGCGGTGCGGCTCCTCCACGCGGCGTACCTGTTCCAGGCGGCCGGGCTCTCCGTGGCCGACGTGGCCTATCGCCTGGAGTACTCCTCACCCCAGAGCTTCGGTCGGCATCTCCGGGCCATGCTGGGAATCACGGCGGTCGAGTTCCGCCGGCGGTTCCCCTTCGCGCTGGCGCAGGAGCGTTTCGTGGAATTGATGGTCGAGCCCTACCGGGAGATCTGGCGGACCTTTCACCCGGTGGCGGTGGGCCGCTCGCCGGCGGTCACTTGAGACGGTGGTACTTGCGAAGGATCGTCTTGAGGCGGTCGTGCGGCAGCGCGGGCACCACCAGGCCGTCCGCGCCCCGCATCGTTCGGGCGGCGAGCATCGCATTGATGATCGCCTCCTCGGTGGCCTGCACCGTGGCTTCGTTGAGCGCGTCGGTCCCCTCGTCCGGCACCATCCGCACCGGCAGGGCGCCGTCCGGCCCCGGTGCCGGGTCGGTGTTCTGGGTCGAGAAGGCAATCATCAGATCGCCCGATCCCGGACCGGCGATTCCCCCCATCCGTCCGATGCCGAGCGCCGCCCGGCGGGCCAGCCGGCGAAGCTGGTGCGGCAGCATCGGCGCGTCGGTGCCCACCACCACGATGATCGATCCCTGGTCGCCGCTGCGGCCGGCCGGCCCGGCCGGACACCGGCGGGCCGCCCGGGCGGAATCGAGGTCGGAGCCCTCGTAACACGGCTGGAGATCGGTGATCTCCTGCCCCACCGGCGCGCCCGCGATCCGCAGCAGTCGTCGCTCGCCGAAGTTGCACTGCACCAGCACGCCCACCGTGTAGCCGCCCCGCTCGGCGGGGAGCTTCCGGCTCGCGGTCCCGATGCCGCCCTTGAAGCCCAGGCAGATCATCCCGGTGCCGCCGCCGACGTTTCCCTCGGGCACCGGACCCGGCGCCGCGCGCTCCAGGGCATCGAACACATGCTGCTTGGTCACGTGGAAGCCGTAGATGTCGCTCAGCTCGCCGTCCCAGGTCTCGGCAACCACCGGGAGGCAGCAGTTGAAGGCATCGTTCACGATCTTGGGCCGGCCCCACTCGATCACGGCGTCGCGCACCGTCCCCACGCTGTTGGTGTTGGTGAGCAGGATGGGGTAGAGCAGCAGCGCGTAGTCGTCGATCCAGGCGGTGCCGGTCATCTCGCCGTTGCCGTTGAGATTGAACCAGCCGGCGAAGACCGGAGCAAGGTTCCCGCGACCACGGGGGAAGATCGCGGTCACGCCGGTGCGCACCGGTCCGCTCCCCTCCTTCAGTTTCCCCTCGCCCCTGACGATGGTGGTATGCCCGACCTCGACCCCGGCCACATCGGTGATCGCGTCCAGGGGACCGGGTGTCCCGTCCAGCGCGATGCCGATGTCCCGAGCCCGCTCGGGGCGCGCCTGCGCGGCCAGCCCGCCGGCCCAGAGCAGCAGCAGCCCCGCGAGGAGAGCCCTCATCGTGAACGGAAGATGAAATACACCGCGCCGAGCAGGCAGGCGGCGGCCCAGAGGTAGTCCAGCTTGAGCGGCTCCCGCATATAGAGCGCGGCGAACGGAACGAAGACCGAGAGGGTGATGACCTCCTGCAGGATCTTGAGCTGGCCCAGCGACAGGGCCGTGTAGCCGATCCGGTTGGCCGGCACCTGGAGCAGGTACTCGAACAAGGCGATGCCCCAGCTCACCAGCGCCGCGATCCACCAGGGGCGATCAGCCAGGTTCTTGAGATGAGCGTACCAGGCGAAGGTCATGAAGACGTTGCTGCACAGCAGCAGCAACGCCGTCTGCATCGCGATCGCGCCGCGCCCCACGACGGGATTCACCGTGCGGCTCCAGCGGCCATTCCGGTCGGGCGCAGCGCCCCATCGACCGCTCGGCCCACCCTGGCCACCCGATCCGGGATGCTCGCCGCATCGGCCAGCGTGGTGCGGAAGTTGACGATGCAGGCGCGCAGCGCGAACTGCCCATCGAGTACGGCGTTACTCACGAAGAGATCTCCTCCCAGCTTGAGCCGGGCCAGCACCGCCTCGTTGAGCCGGTTGAGATAGTCCTCCACCTCGGCGCCGCCGGCTCCGAGATCCTGAGGACGGTAGCGGAAGGTGGCGATGCTGAGGTTCAGAGTCAGGGCTTCGATCTCGGGGTGCGCCTCCGCCGCGCGGTACAGCTCCGCCGCCATGCGGCAGTCGTCGGCGATCATGCGCTGGTAGCCGGCTCGTCCGGCGCGGCGGAGTCCCAGCCACACTTTGAGTGCCCGGAACCCGCGCGAGTTCTGTAGCCCCAACTCGAGGTAGTTGATCGGCGGCTCGTCGCCCGGCGTGTCGAACCGGTAGTAACTCGGCGACCAGTTGAACGCCTCGGGCAGGTGCGTGGCCTCGCGCACCAGGACGCAGCCCGCCTCCAGCGGGGCGTAGAGCCACTTGTGGGGATCGACCGACAGCGAATCGGCCAGGGCGAGCGCGTGCAGGTCGGACGGTGCGTCGGGCAGCACGGCGGCGGGCGCGCCGTACGCCCCGTCCACATGGAGCCAGACCTTTTCCTCCCGGCAGATCGCCGCCAGCTCGCGGACCGGATCCACCGCGCCGGTGCCGACCGTGCCGGCGGTGGCCACGACCATCATCGGTCGCTCCCCGGCCGTGCGGTCGGCTGCGAGGCGGGCTCGCAGTGCGGCCGGGTCCATGCGACCCGCCGGATCCACCGGGATCCAGCGGATGGCATCGGTACCCAGGCCGAACAGATCCGCCGCCTTCTCGACCCAGGTGTGCGCGGCGCTGGAGACGTAGATCCGGTACGGCATTCCGCTGAGCCCGGTGCTCCGAACGCCCGCGCCCAGCATCGCCCGACGCCCCGCCAGGAAGCAGACGAAGTTGGCCATGTTGCCGCCGCTCACCAGGATCCCGCCGCAGTCCGACGGATAGCCCACCAGCTCGGCGATCCAGCGGATCGTCTGGGCCTCGATCTCGGTCGCGGCGGGCGACAGCTCCCAGCCGCCGACGTTGGGGTTCACGGCGGACGCAAGCAGATCGGCCAGCGCGCCGATCGGCGCGGCGGACGAGGTGATGTATCCCATGAAGCGGGGGTGGCCGTTGCGGAGCGAATGATGGAGGACCAGCTCCGCCGCCTCGTCCACCAACCGCTCCGCGGGAGCCTCCTCCTGCGGCAGCGGTGGGCGTCCGATCAGGGGACGCAGCTGCGCCGGCGTCTCGCCCGGCGTGAGTGGATCGGTCCGGATCCCGGCGAGAAAGCCCGCGATCCGGTCCACCAGCCGATGCCCCACCCGCCGGAACTCCTCCGGCGACATCTCCAGCGGGGCGACACGCTCCTGGCCCTCGAGGTCGTCGGGCTTCAGGGGTCTCCTCGGAGTCAGTCGGCGGCGCGGCGGCGCGGCTCAGTCGCCGGTACGTCGGCGGCGCCACCGCGGAACTCGAAGTGAGTCTCGTTCAGGGCCCGATCGGGCTGCCCATCGGTCAGTTGCTGCAGGAGGTAGCGGGCCAGGACCACCTCGGCGATCCGCGCCGCCGGCTCCCATTGGCCCGGGACCAGCTCGGGATAAAGAGCGGCGTATTCCGGGCGAAGTCGCGCTTCGCGCATGGTCCCAATCTAGCCGGTCGCTTCGGCTTGCGCCCCACGCAACCCTTGCCGCGTATCGGGCATCATATCGGGTGCAGGACTTTCCGCAGTACCTGGCCCCCGCCGTCGCGGCCCGAAGTTAGACGTCGGGGGCTTCCTCCTGCCCCACACTCCAGGCCATGCGCTCGGCGCAGCGCAGCTCGTGCACCTCGGTGGGCTGGAGCTGGAGCCGGGTGTACACCTGGGACATCGTGACCGCGCGGTAGATGCAGCGCTGCGGCAGCCGGCGAGAGCGGAAGAAGACGACGCACTGGCCCGCGCTGCATTGCACCGCGGTGGCGGTCTTGTCCAGCATGCCGACCCGTCCAGCGAGCACGTGCAGCCACGGACCCTCTTCTCCGTCCTCCATCACCCACCGGGTGCTGTCGTTGCTCGCCGGGACGTCGGTGTACCCGTTCTCGGCCACGAACAGCTCGGCGCAGCGGCGAGCCATCGCCTCCATGTTCTCACCCAGGTCGCGGGGAAGGAGGCAGCGCTGCGGGTCGGCGCGGAGCCAGGCGGGCACGTTATCGGGAACACCGGTGCTCTGAATGGCGCACGCCAGCGTCGAGGCGAGCACCAGGAGTGCGGTCGTCCGACGAGGGATTGGAATGGATGGCGGGAGCCGGAGCGGCATGGGACCTCCGGAACTCCTCCAAATTCACCGCCGGGCCGCTCCAGCGCCAGCGCCGGAGCGCGGCCCCAGCGACGGCCAGACCTCCTGCAGGGTGCGACGCGGCCCCATCGCCAGGGTGATCGGCACGTCGCGCTCCTCTGCCACCGCCCAGCGATCCCCGACGCGCCCAACTTCACGGACGCTGTGGAACTCAGGCGCCAGCACAGCCGGGTCGATGCCGATCGCGAGCACGACCCGCCCCGGCCGAGGCCCGGGACCGAAGAACCAGTAGCTCCCAGCGGCACTCACCGGCGGCGGGAGCCGGTAGCGTGGTCCATAGAGCTCCAACGCCCCTGCCTCGCCGTAATTGCCGGCCAGAATCACCGCCTCGGCCCGCTGGTTGGCTGGCAGCCCGTGATAGACTCGGGCCACCGCTTCGGCCTGCTCCTTCCAGCCGATCATGTCGGCATAGTCCTGCGGCAGCTCTCCCATCTCCCCCGTGTTGGTGCGCACGGCCTCGGCGATGCCCAGTGACTGCGCGTAGATGGACATCTGCTGCGGCAACAGGTACGGCAGGCCGAGGGGCGAGATGAGCAGACCGTAGCCCACGAGCACCGTCACCGTGCCCCAGTTGACGAACTCGGCCGTGGCCGATTCTCCCAGCGCTTCCACCTGCACCGCGCCGGCGGCAAACAGCAGCGGATAGACCGGACCGATGTAGTAGGGCTTGCCTTGCAGGGCCAGCAGAATACCAAACGTGCCGAGGCAGGCGATGCCCAGCGCCCGGAACGACTCGAGCCGGGGAGACCAGAAGAGGCCAGCCAGCCCCGCAAGCGCCAGCAGCGTGGACGGACCCCAGAGAATCTGGCCGAGCAGGAAGTCGACCGGGGTGATTCGCTCGAGCTGGGTGGTCCCGAGGTCGGCCAGCTGGCTCATGACCGGAAAGCCGAGTCGGATCTGACCGACCAAGCTGGGCGATCCGACGGTGAGCGCGATCAGCAGCGCCGCCCAGGGCCAGGGGGTCCGCAGCGCGCCGCGGAGGCGGCTGAGTAGGATGGCGAGGACGATCGCCACTCCGATCACCCCGATGCTGAACTTGACCAGGAGTCCGACGCCCAGCGCGAGCCCGAGCACGAGCCACGAGCCGGGTCCGTAGCCGCCGAGCAGGCGCGCCAACGCCAGCAGGGCGAGCGTCCACGTCACCTGGTCCAGCACCACGGGCTGAAAGAGGTTCGCCGATCGGAGAAAGAGCGGATTCGCGAGCACGCAGAGGCAGGCAAGGGCCTGGGCCCGCCATCCTCCACCGAGCTCGCGCGCCAGCAAGGCGGCCAGGATGACCAGCGCGGTCCCGGCCAGGGCAGGCACCATCCTGATGGCCACGAGGGAATCGCCGCCGACGGCGCGCGCTCCTTCGGCCAGGAGGGCGATGGCGGGAGGAAAGTCCATCGCCCAGAGCCGGAGATGGCGCCCCATGGCGAGGTACAGCAGCTCGTCCCGGTGAAACTCGTAGGGAGTGATCAGGTTGACGACGAGGTGGACGGCGAGCTTGAGCCCGGCGAAGACGCCGATCACGCCGACCGCCAGCGGCGGCCCACGATGCCTGCTGGCCGGGCTGGTCAGGCCAGCGCCACGCGTTCCTTCAGCACCCACACCTTCGTCGCGAAGAAGAGCCGGATCATGGCGGCGTGGTCGTCCGGCGGCACCAGAACCACCAGTACCTCGCCGTCGGTGCCGCGGGTGGGCCGCACGTTCTGCTTGAGCCGCATGCGGGTCTGCAGGGTGTCGAACCAGGCGGGCAGCTCGTGCCGCTCGTCGCCCCGCACCAGATCCTTGGTCCGCTCGCCGGTGGGGTCGGCCAGGCTCACCTTGCAGTAGCGCTTGCCCCGCGCGTCACCCCGGGTCGCCCGAGGGAAGGTGAGCGAGCGGTTGGGCAGCTCGGCCCAGACCTTCAGATTCGGGGTCGAGCGGGGACGCACCTCGATCGGCTCGCTGGCCGCCGACGGCGCTCGCACCACGAATTCCCAGACGTTGCGTGCCGGAAAGTTGCCGTCGATCACCGCGTACAAGTGCTCGGTCCCGGTGACCGGCATGCGACCCCGCGCGCCCGCGAAGGTCCACGTCGCCGGCCGCGCCTCACCGGGACCCACCGCCACACGATCCAGCCGATACCGCTTGCGCGATGCCATCGGAGGTCTCCCGCGTCGGGGTGGAACTGCCTGGGACGGCCCCTCGGAAGATAGGGCCGATCGCCCGGCGGGTCACCGGGTTAGGGTACGGGGGACCGAGCGGCGCGACGACGGGACAGCCGGTGGACCAGCAGATCCGCGGCGAGATAGGGGAGAAGACCGAAGGGGATGGAGACCGGAAGGATCCAGGCTCCGCGGGCGGGTCCCAGCCAGCCCGCAACGGTTTCCGCGGCGAGCACGAACGGAAGACCGAGCGAGAAAGTCACCCCCCAGGCGAGGGTGCCGGCCCAGCCGCCCGTGAAGGTCGCGACGGAGGTGACGATGAGGGCCAGAAGTGCGAGCGCGGCGGGCCAGAGCATCAGGTGAGTCCGAGCGGCGAACCTCAGCATCACTCCACGACGATCTCGGCCACCTCGCCGCCGAACTCGCTGGTGATCGGCCGCAGCCCGGGCGGGGCGTGCCAGACGCCGCCGTCGACCCGCACCGCGAGCCGGCGGAGCCCGGGCGGAATGGTGACCACGGTCCGCCACGCTCCTTCGCCCCAGGGGTCGAGCCGGATCGGTCGCCAGTCGGTGAAGTCACCGGCCAGCTCGACCTGGTGGGCGCCGGGCAGTCGAACCACGATCTCGCGGCCCGAGCCCAGCGCGGGTCCCAGGTGGAACGGCGCCGCGTCCGTCGTGGTCGTCGGGGGAAGCAGGAGCGGCGGCGGGCCGGCGCGCATCCGGAGCCGGAGGCCGAGGGCGAAGTACCGCGATCCCGGCACGGCCGTCACCGGGTCCGAGCCCGAGCGCCCGGCGGAGGCGACGAACTCCAGCAGGGGCGTGATTCCGCGATACGCGCTCACGCCCCAAAGCGTGAGTCCCGGCGTACTGCGGCCGAAGCGCCGCCCGAGCGAGGCATCGAAGCCCACGGTGCCCAGCCGCCATCTGCCTGATACCGTCGCGTCGGTGAGTGCCGCGCCGAGCGCCACGGTGTCGCGTGGCGGCGGATCCGTGCCCAGCGTGTCCCCCGGCGCACCGACCGCCTCGGGTTGACCCATCAGGGTCCAGCTGCTGCGGAGCAGAGTGAGCCCGACCTGTACGCCGGCAAGGAACGCACTGGCGCCGAGCTCGGTCCGCTGCACCGAGCGTCCCCGCCCCAGGGCAGACGCCGCCCCGGTTCCTCGGCCCAGCCAGAGCCGCGTGCCGCGACTCGGCGCGACCGCCAGGCGCCCGGTGCCGATGAACGCGGTCGTACCCCGTGCCTCGGAGTGGCTCGTCCAATCCGCTTCGCCCACCAGCTCGGCGCTGAACGGGCCAGAGCGGAGCGCCCGGACCGTCGCGGCGGTGGCGCCCTGGAGATTCCAGCGGCCGTCCGGCACGTCGGTGTAGGTGCCGGCCAGATCGAGGTCGAGGGTGCGCCCGTGGTAGCGGATCCACGGCGCGATGGAGGCAACCCCACCAGGCGTCGCCCGGTCGGGCCGATAGGCGCCCGCGCCGACGTCGACGGTGGCGGTCACCTGCGCCGCACCCGGCGTGGCCACCAGGATCATCACCCAGGCGAATCGAACGGAGCGTCTCATCGGTCCACCGGCGGATCGGCCGCGGGCCGGAGCGGCGGCCTTCCGCCCGGCTCCGGGCCGGAGGGTGCGCCACGCCCCTCGCGCAACGCCATGAACGCCTCATCGGCACGGCCTTCGCGCGCGAGATCGAGCACCGAGCGGGTGGCCTCGTCGGGAGGGACGCCGTCCGCCACAAGGTCGGTCAGGACCGCGATCGGCACCACCAGCGGCCGGTCGCCCCGAAGCGACTGCAGTCGTTGCAGTGCGTCCGGAGGAAGCCCCGCGCGGAGCGCCCCCGCGGCGGCGGTCAGGTCGGCCTCGCTGGCGCGGCCGCCCAGCGCCGCGCGGGCTCGGCCCAGCTGGCCGTGGAGCGCGCCCACCGCGTACACGATGCGATCGCCCGGTGCCCCGAGCGTGCCGCCCTCGAGAGCCTTCTGAATCAGCGGTTCGGTCGGAAGCCCTTCGTGCGCGGCACTGTCCACCACCCGCTGGACCGCGGCTGCGGTAGCGGGATCGAGGCGGTCGGTGAGCCGGTGATCCTGCGCCCGGGCCTGCCCGCCTACCGTCAGGAAGAGCAGCACCATCCAGCCGGCTCGCATCAGCTCACCGTGAGCACCGAAACCGGTGCGCCGAAGTCGCTCTCGACCGCCCTGGGACCGTCGGGGTCGCTGGCCCAGCGTCGGCCGTCGATCAAAAAAGTGTAGTGGTAGCGGCCCGGCTTGAGATGGAGCTCGACGGTCCAGGTCGCCCCGTCGCCTGCCCGCCGGAGCGGCGTGGCCGAGGGATCCCAGTCATTGAAGTCGCCGACGACAACGACGCGGGAGGCCGGGGCGGCCAGACGGATGAGCACCGGGCGGGTCCCGGACACCATCGGCGGATTCTTCGGCGCCGGGGGGTGGCCGACCAGCAGGAACGCGATGCCCGCGGCGAGCGCTGCACCCAGCCAGGCCAGCCGTTGGAACCGGCGTCCCGAGCCGGCGCCTGCCCGGATGCGGTCCAGGGCCCGGCGCTCGACCTCGGCATCGAGCGTCACCGGTCGCTGCAGCTCAGCGATCGCGCGCTGCAGTACCGGATCCCGGATCTCGTCGTTCGGCTCAACCGACATGGAGGTCTCGCAGCAGTTCCCGCAGCTGATCGCTGGCGCGCTTGACCCGCATCCTGAGCGCAGGCTCCTTCACCCCGGTCACCCGGGACATCTCGCCGTAATCCAGCTCTTCCACGTAACGCAGCAGAAACGCCTCCCGGTAGTGGGGGCGGAGTCGGGAGAGGGCGCTGGTGATCTCATCCCGCCACTCGAAGGCGTCGGGTCGGGCGCCATTCGACGGCACGTCGTTGGGCAGGTCCACGTCGAACCGACGGTGGCGCAGCAGGCGGCGCCGCGCCGTACGGCAGCGATTCACCACGATCCGGAACAGCCAGGCGGCGAATCGCTCCGGCTCGCGGCACCTCGCCAACGCGGCATAGGCCCGCACGAAGCTATCCTGAAGGGCCTCCTGGGCGTCCTCGCGATTTCCCAGCATGTGCTGGGCGTAGCGTCCGAACGCCTCGCGGTATCGCGCCATGAGGGCGGCGTACGCCTCCAGGTCTCCGGCGAGCGTGCGGGCGACCAGGGCGGCATCGCTGTCGCTCATCTTCGAGAGACCCGGGACCAAGGCGGGCTGTGACAGGAGGGCACCCCCGGATTCGCCGGCGCGGCGTCGCAATCCAGACCCCAACGACGTCGGCTGCGGGCCAGCTTGCACGCCGGTCGCGCCCGGCGGCAGTATCGGCCTGCCATCCCCGGCGGATCATGTGATGTAAGTCACACAGCAGAAACGCATTAGTGGTTGCCACCCAAGGTAGATTCGGCTTTCATTCGGGAGGGTGTTTCCATCGGTTCTGCACCGCATTTCCTCTGAGGAGGCAGCAATGGCGCGCAAGAAGCCCAGCACCGACAACTCCAACCGAATCAAGGATCCGGCCCAGTGGACCACCGGCGACGAGCCGATGACCGGGGCGCAGGACTCCTATATCCATACTCTTGCCACCGAGGCAGGCGAGACGGTCGAGCCCGATATGACCAAGGCCGAGGCGTCGAAGAAGATCGACGAGCTGCAGAAGAAGGCCGGGCGCGGCAGGAGCTGACCCTCCGGCTCGAGCCGTGCCGGGCCAGGTTGTAGCCCGCGAGGGAGCCGTGCCGTAGTGATCGCATGCTCCCCCATTCCCTTCCGCGCCGGGAGCTGCTCCGGCTCCTGGGCGCGGGCTTCGTCGCCGGCCTTGGCTCTGCCTGCGTGGGCCGGATCAACGACGAGCCCGCAACCGACCCCGCCGCCCTGCGGCTGCTCCACGCAGGTGGGCGGCTCGCCGCCCGCCCCTCCAACCATTCCCTCCGCGAAGCGCCTGCCGCCGGCCTGGTTCGCCTCGGGCTGAGCGAGTCGGATCGGGATGGGGTCGTGTACCGGCCGGCCGGCCTCCGCTCCGACCGCCCCGCGCCGCTGCTCCTGGTTCTCCATGGGGCGACCGGCAGTGGCCGTCATGCGATCCACGCGTTTCAGGATCTAGCCGAGGCGCGTGGTCTGCTTCTGCTCGCACCCGACAGCCGAGCCTACACGTGGGACATCGTGCTTGGCGGGTTCGGCCCCGATGTCGAATTCGTGGATCGGGCCCTGGGCATGGTGTTCCAGCAGCAGAACGTCGACGCTGACCGAGTCGCCATCGGGGGATTCTCCGACGGCGCGAGCTACGCGTTGACCCTGGGCCTCGCCAACGGCGACCTGTTTTCCCGGGTGGCCGCCTTCTCGCCGGGCTTCGTCGCGGACGTGGTCCGGCGGGGCTCGCCCCGGTTCTTCATGTCCCACGGGACCCGGGACACGATTCTGCCGATCGAGACCTGCGGACGCCGGATCGCCCGGGAATTCCGGGGCCTCGGCTACGATGTGCGCTTCGTGGAATTCGATGGCGGCCATGAGGTTCCCCCCGACGTGGCCGAGGCCGCCATGGACTGGCTGGTGAAGCCCGCCTGAGGGTGCTCCCGCACCAACGCCCGGTCGGGGCCGAATGTATTATCCCCGGTTGCGGTCATTGTTTACAGCGGGAGCGCGATTGGAACTACCCAGACATCGACTCGCCGGTGCGGTGGCCCTGCTGCTCCTGGCCGGCTGCGTAGGCACTCCGTCGGTCTCGGGCGTGCCGGGCGCATCGCCATCGCCGGAGGTTCCCTGGTCTCCGCCCCCCACGGCGGCCGCGGACCTGGCGCGGGCCGACACTGCCGCTACGCCGGTGATTCCGGCCGATCTGGGTGAGCGCATCCGCCGGCTCTCCCTGGCCGAGATCGTCGAGTTGGGGCTGCGTAACAATCCGGCCACAAGGGAAGCCTGGGCCAACGCGCAATCGGCCGCCGCGGTGTACGGCTCCGAGCGCGGCGCCTGGCTGCCCAGCGTCGACGGCGACGTCAGCGCGGCGCGACTTAAGACCACGGCGAGCCAGGGGCGCTCCGCGGTCCAGCAGTCGGTGCTCACACCCAGCGTCACGCTGTCTTACCTGGTGTTCGATTTCGGCGGCCGGAGCGGACGGGTGGAGGGCGCGCGCCAGCAGCTGCTGTCGGCCGGCTTCACCCAGAACGCGACGATCCAGGACGTCGTGCTCCAGATCCAGATCTCCTATTTCAATTACCTGGCCAGCCGTGCCCTGCTCCTGGCCCAGCAAACGACCCTGGCCGAGGCCGACACCAACCTGATGGCGGCCCAGGAACGACGCCGCGTCGGCGTCGCGACCATTGCCGACGTGCTTCAGGCCCAGACCGCGGTGAGCCAGGCCCAGCTCAACGTGCAGACCACCGAGGGCACGCTCCTGACCACCCGCGGCGCCCTCGCGCTCGCGCTCGGCCTGCCCGCCAATCTGTCCTACGATGTGGACATCAGCGCGGCGCTGGTGCCGGTCGCCCCGCTCGCCGACAGCGTGGAGTCGATCATCGCCGCCGCGCTGCAGGGGCGCCCCGACCTCGCCGCGGCCCGGGCCGATGCCGAGGCCGCGCAGGCCGCCGTGGGCGAAGCCCGCGCGGCGCAGTACCCATCGCTCAACTTCGACGCCACCGGGGGCCGGACCTATGCCACGACCATCCCCGACGGCGCCAACAGCTACAGCCTGTCGCTCGGCCTGAGCATCCCGATCTTCAACGGATTCTCCCGGCAGTACGACGTCCGCGCGGCTCGCTTCGACGCCGAGGCGGCGGGCGCCCGGGCGAAGTCGCTCCGCGAGCAGGTCGTGTTCCAGGTGTTCAGCTCGTACTACGCGCTGCAGACCGCCACGCGCCGGGTGCGCACCGCCCAGGACCTGATCACCAGCGCCGAGCAGGCGAGCGAGGTGGCGCTGGGGCGGTATCGCGCCGGCGTGGGCACCCTGCTCGACCTGCTCGCGGCGCAGAGTGCCCTCGCGTCCGCCCGGGCGCAGCGGGTGGACGCCCGCCTCAGCTGGAGCGTCTCGCTGGCCCAGCTGGCGCACGACGCGGGCGTGCTCGATACCCGCGGCGAACACCCTCTCCGGCTTTCGACCGACTCGACGACGGGAACGCCCCGATGACTCGCTTGACCGCCAGCCGGGGCCTTCTCGCCCTCGCGCTCGTCCTCTCGGCCTGCCGCAAGGACGCGCCACCCACGCAGGCGCCGGTGCCCGTGACCGCCGCGGTCGCCGAGCGCCGGGACGTGCCCTTCGAGCTCGCGGCCACCGGCACGGTGGAGCCGATCCAGACCGTGGCGGTGCAACCTCAGGTGAGCGGGCCGATCGTGCGGATCGCCTTTCGGGAAGGCCAGGAGGTGACCCGGGGCCAGGTGCTCTTCGAGATCGACCCCCGTCCCTTCCAGGCCGCGCTGGCCCAGGCCGAGGCGGCGCTCGCCCGGGACAAGGCCCAGGCCGCCAACGCCGAGTCCGAGACCCAGCGCTACAGCGAGCTGGCGAGCAAGAACTACGTCACCGACCAGCAGTACGCGCAGGTGCGTACCGACGCCGCCACGGCGACCGCGAATCTTGCGGGCAGCCAGGCCGCGGTGGATCAGGCCCGGCTCAACCTCCAGTACGCGACCATCCGCGCGCCGATCGGGGGGAAGACCGGCAGCCTGCGGGTGCGCGAGGGCAACCTGGTGCGCACCACCGATGCGACCCCGCTGGTGACCATCAACCAGATCCGTCCCATCCTGGCGCGCTTCGCCGTTCCTGCGGTGCATCTGCCGCTGATCCAGCGCCATCGGGGGGAGACGCTGGCGGTGCGGGCGGGGCCGGTGAGCGGGGGCACGCCGGTGGAAGGCACTCTGGCGTTCGTGGACAACGCGGTGGATACCACCACCGGCACCATCCTGCTCAAGGGGCAGTTTCCCAACGAGAACGGGGTACTCTGGCCGGGGGAGTTCGTAAACGTGCGGCTCCGGGTCTACACCGATACCAACGCGCTGGTGGTGCCCTCCACCGCGGTGGTCTCGGGGCAGCAGGGGAACTTCGTCTTCGTGATTCAGCCTGACAGCACCGCGGCCACCCGTCCGGTGACGGTGGCGCGCGCGGCCGGCGACCTGTCGGTCCTGACCGGTGGCGAGCTCCGTGCCGGCGACCGGGTGGTCACCGACGGCCAGCTCCGGCTCCGGCCGGGATTCAAGGTGCAGATCAAGACCACGGCGAGCACCGCCGGGGAGAACGAAACATGAGCTTCACCGAGCTGTTCATTCGCCGGCCGGTCATGACCACGCTGGTCATGGCCGGCATTCTGTTGTTCGGCCTGGTGGCCTACCGGCAGCTGCCGGTGAGCGACCTGCCTGCCGTCGACTACCCCACCATCTCGGTGAGCGCCAATCTCTCGGGCGCGAGCCCGGAGACCATGGCGTCCTCGGTCGCGACGCCGCTGGAGAAGGCCTTCTCGACCATTCCCGGGGTCGAGGAGATGACCTCGAGCAGCACGCAGGGGAGCACCTCGATCACCCTTCAGTTCGCGCTCAGCCGGAACATCGACGCCGCGGCGCAGGACGTGCAGGCGGCGATCAGCCAGGCCCAGCGGACCCTGCCGCAGGACATGCTGCCGCCCAGCTTCCGGAAGGTGGACCCTTCCAGCTCGCCGATCCTGTACTACGCACTCCGCACCAAGACTCTCTCCATGGCCCAGCTCGACGAGTACGCCGAGACCGACCTGGCCCAGCGGCTGTCGACGGTGGACGGAGTGGCGCAGGTCCAGGTTTACGGGTCGCAGAAGTACGCGGTGCGGATCCAGCTCGATCCCCAGCAGCTGGCCGCGCGCAGCATCGGAATCGACGAGGTGGCGACCGCGGTGCAGAACGGCAACGTCAACCTGCCCACCGGGATCCTGTGGGGCACCGACAAGGCGTACTCGGTGGAGAGCCAGGGCCAGCTCACCGGCGCCAAGGACTTCGCCGCGCTGGTGGTGGCCTATCGCGACGGGGCGCCGGTGCGTCTGGGGGACCTGGGCAAGGTGCTGGACGGGGTGCAGGACACCAAGCGGGCCAGCTGGTACGACGGGGAGCCCTCGATCGTGTTGGCGATCCAGCGGCAGCCCGGCACCAATACCGTGGAGGTGGCGGCGCGGGTGCGGGCGGAGGTCGAGGCGTTCCGGCCGCAGATGCCGGCCTCGGTCGATATCACCAAGATGTTCGACCGCTCCGAGGGCATCGAGGCATCGGTGAGTGACGTCAAGTTCACCCTCCTCCTCGCGCTCTGCCTGGTGGTGATGGTGATCTTCCTCTTCCTCCGGAACCTCCGCGCCACCGCGATTCCGAGCCTCGCCCTTCCGATGTCGCTGGTGGGCACGTTCGCGGTCATGTACCTGCTTGGCTTCAGCCTCGACAACCTCTCGCTCATGGCGCTCACCCTGGCCGTGGGCTTCGTGGTGGACGACGCGATCGTGGTGCTGGAGAACATCGTGCGCCACATCGAGCGGGGCGAACCGGTCTTCGAGGCCGCGATCCGCGGGAGCCGGGAGATCACCTTCACCGTGCTCTCGATGACGCTCTCCCTGGTGGCGGTGTTCATCCCCGTGCTCTTCCTGGGCGGGCTGATCGGCCGGCTGTTCCAGGAGTTCGCGGTCACCATCGGGGTGGCGATCCTGGTGTCGGGCTTCGTCTCGCTCACGCTGACCCCGATGCTCTGCAGCCGCTGGCTCAAGCCCGGGGCGGAGCGGGAGCACCAGGGGCGGTTCTACCGGATGACCGAGCGGGCCTGGGACCGCTCGCTCGCGTGGTACGAGCGCACTCTGGCCTGGGTGATGGACCGGCGCGGCCTCGCCCTCGCCTTCAGCGTGCTCATCCTGATCGGCACGGTGGTGCTGGCCCGCACGGTGCCAAAGGGCTTCATCCCCAGCGAGGATCAGGGTCAGCTCCGCGCCACCACCGAGACCGCCGAGGGGACCAGCTACGACGCGATGGTGCGGCATCAGCAGGCGGCCGCGGCGATCGTGCGGGACGACCCCAACGTGTCGGGGTCGATGTCGTCTGTGGGGGCGGGCGGTCGGATCAGTACCGTGAACCAGGGATCGCTCTTCATCCGGCTCAAGGACCGGAGCGAGCGCAAAATGAGCGCCGATGAGGTGGCCCGCTCGCTCACCCGGCAGCTTTCCACCCTGCCGGGAATGCGGGTCTTCATCTCCAATCCGCCGGTGATCAACATCGGCGGCCGGAGCTCCAAGAGCACCTACCAGTTCACCCTCACCAGCTCGGATGACGACGCGTTGTATCAGGGGGCGTCCGCGCTCGAGCGCCGGCTCAACGAAATTCCCGGTCTCGTCGGCGTCACCAGCGACCTGCAGATCAAAAACCCGCAAGTGCAGGTCCGGATCAATCGCGACCGGGCCTCGGCGCTCGGCATCGACGTGAATCAGATCGAGAACGCGCTCTACAACGCCTACGGCGCCCGGCAGGTCAGCACCATCTACACCCCAAACGACCAGTATTGGGTCGTGATGGAGCTGCTGCCCGAGTACCAGCGCGACCTCAGCGCGCTGGATCTACTGCACATCAGCGGCCGCCAGGGCGTGTCGGTCCCGCTCGGGAGCCTGGCGACGATCACGCCATCCACCGGGCCGCTCACCGTCAACCATTCCGGTCAGCTTCCCTCGGTCACGCTCTCCTTCGATCTGGAGCCGGGGGTGTCGATCGGAGACGCGGTGGCCCGGGTGGAGCGGGCCGCGGCGGAGGTGCTGCCCTCGACGGTAAGCACCAGCTTCGCGGGCACGGCCCAGGCGTTCCAGCAGGCGCAGAGCGGCCTGCTCGCGCTCCTGGTTCTCGCCATTCTGGTGATCTACCTGGTGCTGGGGGTGCTGTACGAGAGCTTCGTGCACCCGCTCACCATCCTCACCGGCCTGCCCTTCGCGGGCTTCGGCGCCCTGCTCGCGCTGGAGATCTTCCAGCTCGACCTGAGCGTCTACGCCTTCGTCGGGATCATCATGCTCATCGGCATCGTGAAGAAGAACGCGATCATGATGATCGACTTCGCGATCGAGGCCGAGCGGGAGCACCACAAGAGCGCCCACGACGCGATCATGGAGGCCGCCAGCGTCCGGTTCCGGCCGATCATGATGACCACCATGGCAGCCCTGATGGGTACGCTGCCGATCGCGCTGGGGCACGGGGCGGGCGCCGAGTCGCGCCGGCCGCTGGGTGTCGCGGTGGTGGGCGGGCTCGCATTCTCGCAGCTCATCACCCTGTACGTGACGCCGGTGTTCTACACCTACTTCGACGCGCTGCAGCAGCGGCTGGGCCGGCGGAAGGGGAAGGCGAAGGCGCGGGCGCGGGGCGAGGAGCCGGGCCCAGCCGGAGCGGTGGCCCGCTAGCGGTCGAGCCGCCTGCTCAGGGCCGGTCCCGGTCGGGGGTTGCTCCGGGACCGAAGCTCACGTCGGTCGTGTACCCGTCGACGCTCACGAGCGCGGGAAGCAGTCGCCGCGCGCTCTCCTCCGCGTGATGCGCCAGCGCCAGCTCGCCCGCCGTCGCGACCAGCTGCCGTCGGGCATACTGGAAGATGCTGTCGCGATCCGCCGGCCGGAACGGATTCCACAGGCCGCGCTCTTCGTCGTAGGTCTTGAGCTCGGTGATGTCGACGCCGAGGACCGCGGCCGGCGGAAGCGTGAGGTGGATGCGGCGACTCGACTCGTCGACCCGCACCTCGGTGCCTCGGTCGAGGTCGAACCCGGTGAGGATCCGTCCGGTCACCACCACCAGCGAGCGCTTGGTGGACCCGAGCCGGCTGTTCCGATACAGCACGACGTCGCGCAGCGTCGTCTCGCTCGTCACCAGACGGGCGACCTCGCGCATCCGCTCCACCACGACGCTCTGGGTGACGGTCGTGCTGCCAACTGGATGGGTGAAGGCCCCCACCGCCGATCGGACCCTGCCCGCCACCAGGAGCACCACCACCACCGCGCCGCCGACCAGGAGGCCCACCAGCACCAGGGCCAGGGTCGCGGTCGGGAGCCGGCGGTCGCGCGGCTCGGGCCGGGGCGTCGTCACCCGAGGCTCAGCCGCATTCGTCCCGGAACCGTCGCGCGATGTCGAGACGGTTCTCCATGGCCCCGGATTGCGCCGAAATCCGCCAGGCGTAGTCCAGCCGGGTAGCCGCCGAGTCGGCGCCCCGCGCGACCGCGACCTTCCACTGCGCGCAGTAGGCCGGGAGCTCGCTCTCGATGATCCGGCGCGCCGTGGTGAGGCTCGCGAGGAAGGCTTCGCACCCGCCGAACGCCGCGGCCTGCTGCCGGTGTACCGCTTCGTGTGCCTCGATCTCGGCCCGGAGCTCGGAGCGGCCGACATCGTCGCGAATCTCGGTCACAACTTGGCCCGAGTCGCATCGGGTGACGCCGAGGAAGTCGTCGGACCGGGCAGGACGCTGGGCGCGTGCCGGGCCGGCCGCGAGCGCGACCGTGCCCGCGGTCAGCAGGACGAGGCGGCGGAAGGCGGGCATCGGGCGCCGCTAGGGCCAGATTCCCAGCGCCCGCCGCACCACCACCAGCTCGCCCAGGTGGTAGGCGTTGTGATCGAGCACTAGCAGCAGCTCGCGCAGCAGGGTTTGCCCGCTGCCATGGGGCAGCGGAGCGGTGAGGTCCATCGCCGGGTCCTGCGCCAGCCGGGCAAAGGCCTCACGATCGCGACGCAGGGCCGCGATGCTCCGGTCCCACGCCCTCGCGTCGGGCGGCTCGGCCGCGGGGGGCCAGTAGTCGTCCGGCCAGTGGCGCTCCTGATAGGCCGGATTCCGGCAGAAGTCGAGGATGTCCTCCTGGGCCAGGCGCAGGTGCTCCAGGAGCTGCCACGGCGAATAGGGCAGCCCGGCCGGCGCGCGACCCCGGAACTCGGGGGCGATCCCGTCGACCACGCGGTGGAGATCGGCGTGGGCATCGTCCCAGCCGAGGGCGCGCGCCAGCTGGGACCGGATCTCGGACTCGCTCATGACTCGAGGATACTACGTCTGCGTCGTCTTGGGACAAGACCACTCGATCCCGCCGACGCGCTCCACCACGGCGAACCGGATCCCGTGCTCGCCGCAGACATCCTCGAAGCGGTGCTGGGCCTCGAACGAGTTCCGGTTCCACACGTAGGTGGAGATCTCCAGCGTGCATCCCGGTTTGTTGGTGAACCGCCCTTGGGCGATCCGCCGGGCGAGTTCCTCGAGATCATCGAGCCCGACCGAGGGGCGTCCCGTCATGTGCGCTCCGAATTGCGGGTGAGAGCCTAGGCGACGTCGATCCGGCGGTAGCGGGCCTCGACCAGCTGATAGACCCCGTAGGCGACCAGGCCCAGCCCGGCCGCGGCCAGCGCCCAGCGGCCGAACCCAGCCAGGGTGAGCAGCGATTCGCGCACGCCGCCCGCCTGCCCGGGATCGTGGCGCGCGGCCGCCCGGCCCAGCAGGAAGCCGATCAGGCCGAAGACGGCACCCCGGGCGGCGAGACCGAAGCGGCAGACGCCGACCAGCACCGACGCGGTGCCGGCCGACACTCGGGTCAAGGCGAGGTGACGGCCGAGCTTGGCCTTCCAGGCGCGATACAGCTGATACCCGCCATATCCCGCCACGGCGGCCGCGGCCACCCAGACCAGCAGCTCCCCGGCGGGGAGTGCGAATATCCTGGCGGTCCATCCGTTCGGGCCCCGCGAGCCCGCGTCTCCGCTACCCAGGCCGAGCCGGAACGCTGCCAGCGCCAGCGCGCCGTGGGCCAGGCCGCGCACCGCATTCCCGGCGCGCAGGGCCACGCCTTTGGCGCTGGTGCCGCGGCGCTCGGGATCGGTCGCCGCCTCGACCAGGCGCCAGAGCGCGTAACCGGCCAAGCCCGCCGCGATCAACAGCAGAATATGGCGCCCGAACGGCGCCTCGTGCACCGCCTCCAGGGCGCCCCGGGTATCGGTGGCTCGACCGCCGCCCCATCCGAACGCCGCCCGCGCCGCGAGAAGTCCGATCGTTCCGTAGAGCACGGCCTTGGCAGCGTACCCGACACGCGCCAGAACCTCGATCCAGGGCGCAACATCGCGGACCGCGGTCCGGGCGGAAACCGTCACCGGCGCCTGCGCCGGGGCTTCGCTCCGGCGGCGATCTGGGCCATCGTGCGACCGGTCGTCACCGAGGTGCGATAACGCTCGACCGGATCGACGTCGGGGTCGGCGTACTCGTCCCGATGCTTGATGAGCAGCCACTGATTCTTGCGCCCGCTCCGCCGGGTCCGCACCAAGACCCACGAGCCGCGGAGCCGCTTCCCGCGAAGCTCGAACTTGAAGTCGCCCCTGCGGTGCCCGTCGCGCAGGCCGGCCAGCGGGTCGTCGGCGTCGCCCGCGTAGACGTAGGTACCCCGGTCCCAGAGCATCACCGTCCCGCCGCCGTACTCGCCCTCGGGGATCGTCCCTTCGAATGTGTTGTAGTCGATCGGGTGGTCCTCCACCTCGATGGCCAGCCGCTTGACGGCGGGGTCCAGGCTCGGGCCCTTCGGCACGGCCCAACTCTTCATCACGCCGTCCAGCTCCAGCCGGAGATCGAAGTGGAGGCGGGTGGCCTCGTGGCGCTGGATGACGTACGCGAGGCGGGCGGCCGGCCGTCGGGGTGTCGCCCCCTCGGGCTCCCGGGTGCGACGGAAGTCCCGCTTCCGCCGGTACTCGGCCAGTTGATCGGAGCGGTTGGGCATGGTGGATTGAAGGTAGGGGGCGCTCGTGACGCCGCCGTGACGTGGGTCGCGCCGGAGTGGTGGCGCGGCATTGCCGGAGCGTGGAGGGCGGACTGCTCGCGCGCTGGCTGGAGGCGACCATGTACTTCGAGCTGGATCCACATCCCAACTAGGCGGGGTACGTCGTTATCCCCGGCACCGTGACCGACTACCTCGAGCGGCACGCGACGGCGCTCGGCCTCAACCTGACTGCCGCGGGACCGCTCCCCCAGCCAGACCCCACTGAGCCGCCCCGACGGGCGGCGTGGTTCAGAAGATGGTGTAGATGAAGGGCGCCAGGGCAGAGCCCTGGGCGAAGACCAGCAGCAGCCCGACCAGGAAGAGCACGATCAGGATCGGCGCCAGCCACCACTTCTTCCGGACCTTCATGTAGGCCCAGAGTTCACGGCCCAGTCCACTGGCCACAGGTCCTCCTCCAGCTGCGTTAGAACTGTCGGGTGAGATCGCCCCGCGGGGTCGTCCGGCGGTCGACCCATCCACTCGCCTTTCCCGGGGCCGAGCGGACGGCGTTGCTGCCGAAGAGCCGGCGGAGCAGGCCGACCGGGGTAATCACCAGGAAGTAGACCACGCCCATGAAGATCGGCGTGGTGGCCTTGGAGATGGCGTGGGCCATCCCCATCCATCCGCGCTGCACCGGACCCAGACGGGTCGGCACCAGCACCCCGCCGAGCAGGAAGAGCCCGGCCAGGGTGCCGAGGACGATCGGCGCATACTCCCGCCCGCGCCACCAGGTGATGGCCGTGAGCACGCCGAAAGCGGCGGCCAGCGTGAGGCCGAACTTCCGGCCCTCGGCCGGCGTCAGTCGAGCGGGACCGCTTGCCGCCAATCTCCCTCCTCGCGCCAGGCCGGCTGCTCGGTCTTCGCCAGCAGGTAGGGCCACAGCACCAGATAATCGATGTTGGTCCGCATGAAGCAGCGGTAGGCATCTTCCGGGGTGCAGACGATCGGCTCGCCCCGGACGTTGAACGAGGTGTTGACCAGCACCGGGCAGTCGGTGCGCCGCTCGAAGGCCTGGATCAGGTCGTAATACTCGGCGTTGTCCTGGCGGTCGACGGTCTGCACCCGGGCCGAGTAGTCGACGTGGGTGACCGCGGGAATCTCGGAGCGGCGCACCTTGAGCTTCTCGATGCCCCAGCGGCTCTCCTCCTCCTCGGTGGTCGCCAGGCGCCGCTCCCGCTTGATCGGCGCCACCAGAAGCATGTAGGGGCTGTCGGCGTCGAGCTCGAACCAGTCGGCCACCCGCTCCCGCAGCACGCTGGGCGCGAAAGGCCGGAACCCCTCCCGGAACTTGATCTTGATGTTCATCTGCGACTGCATCTGGGGATTGCGCGGGTCGCCCAGGATACTGCGGGAGCCCAGCGCGCGGGGCCCGAACTCCATGCGCCCGGAGAACCATCCTACCACGCATCCCTCGGCCAGGATGCCGGCGGTCCGCTCGATCAGCTCCTCCCGGTCGGCCCGATGGTACTTGGCCCCCACCGCGTCAAGGAAGCCCCTAATCTGCTCCGGCGTGAAGTCGGGGCCGAGGTACGCACCCCGCATCGTGTCCCGCGGCCCGGCCGAGCGGGGGCCCTGGCAGTGGCGATGCCAGATCAGCTGCGCCACGCCCAGCGCGCCGCCCGCGTCGCCCGACGCCGGCTGGATCCAGAGCTGCTTGAACGGGCCCTCGCGGAGGATCCGACCGTTGCCCACGCAGTTGAGCGCCACGCCGCCGGCCAGGCAGAGCCGATCCAGCCCGGTCTGCTGGTGAGCGGTCCGGGCCATCCGCAGCATCGCCTCCTCACACACCTCCTGGACCGAACGGGCCAGGTCGAGGTCCCGCTGCACCAGGTTGGTCTCGGGGACCCGAGGCGGCGCGCCGAACAGCCGGTCGAACGCCCCGTTGGTCATGGTGAGACCACCGAGATAGTTGAAGTACTTCTGGTTCAGCACCAGCGAGCCGTCGTCCTTGAGATCGATGACCTCGTCCAGGATCTGCTGCACGTACTTGGGCTCACCGTAGGGCGCGAGACCCATCACCTTGTACTCCCCCGAGTTCACCTTGAAGCCGAGATAGTAGGTGAAGGCGGAGTAAAGCAGGCCCAGCGAGTCCGGCCAGTGCAGCTCGCTCTCGATCCGGATGTCGTTGCCATCTCCCACCCCGATCGAGGCGGTGGCCCACTCCCCTACCCCGTCCATGGTGAGGATGGCTGCCTTGGGAAACGGCGATGGAAAGAAGGCGCTCGCCGCGTGCGACTCGTGGTGCTCGGCGTAGAACAGCTCCCCGGTGTAGCCCAGCTCCTCTCGGAGCTGCCGGTCCAGGTACAGCTTGTCCTTGACCCAGAGCGGTCCCGCCATCAGGAACGACTTGAATCCCGCCGGGGCGATCCCGAGATACGTCTCCAGGATGCGCTCGAACTTGAGGAGCGGCTTGTCGTAGAAACCCACGTACTTGAGGTCTCCGACCCCTATACCGCCCGCGCGGAGACAGTATGCCACAGCCTGTCGCGGGAACGCGGCATCCCCCTTCTTCCGGGTGAAGCGCTCCTCCTGCGCCGCGGCGACGATCTCGCCGTCGCGGAGCAGGCAGGCGGCACTGTCATGGTAGTAGGCCGAGATGCCAAGTATAGGCGTCGTCATGACCTATCCCTGCGCCACAGGCGAGGGGCCAGAGAGTCTACCAGCGAGTGGTCACCGGGGTTCCGAACTTCGAGGGTGCCCTGGGATAGTCTCCAAGGCACCCCTCGCGGGATACTGGCAGCTTTCACACCGGAAGGCGAGACGGTCGAAGCGTCAGCCGCCGGACAGCGCCGCGGCCCGAACCTCAGCCGTTGTAGGCGTCCACCGATACATTGAGGTCCCGGTTCAGCTCGGCGTCACCGCTCAGCAGCGTCTGCCAGGTGATCTCGGGCCCCTTGCGACCGCCCTTGGGCACGATCTTTACGCCCTCGGGCGAGATCGTCACCGTGTAGAGCTTGCCCTCGACCTCCAGCTCCCGCTTGAGCGTCTTGTCCAGACGTGTGGCCATCGGGTACTCCTCCCTGTGCGTTGTCCGGGGCGGGCGCCCCGGGGCGTGTGTCCGCGAGCGCACCTGCCGGGGCGTCCGCGCGTTGCCGTAGGATGGGGCCATGACCCCCGTTCTTCCACCCCCCGGGGCCAAATCGGTCTGGTGACCTGGATCACCCCGCCCGGACAGGCTCGACCGCGTCGAGCGCCTCCAGCAGGGCTGCCGCGTCGGGGTAGCGCTGGTCCCGCTGCTTCTGCAGCAGCCGGGTAACCAGCTGCTGGAGCGCGGGTGAGACCTCCGGTCTGATGTCGATGAGCGGCAGGGGATCCAGTGCCTGGACCGCGTGGAAGAGCGCGGCGATGGTATCCTGCGCGAACGGTCTCCGGCCGGCCAGCATCTCGTAGAGCACCACCCCGAGCGCCCACAGATCGGTCCGGTGATCGACCTGCTTCTCCCCGGACGCCTGCTCGGGACTCATATAGGCCAGGGTTCCCAGGACCATGCCGGTGCGCGTCAGGCTCGCATCCGCCATCTTGGCGATGCCGAAATCGAGAATCTTGACCTGTCCACTCCGCGTGACCGTGACGTTCGCCGGCTTGATGTCGCGGTGGACGATCCCGGCGGCGTGGGCGTGGCCCAGCCCCCTTGCCAGCTGCCGCGCGTAGTCGAGCGCCTCGGCCACCGGCAGAGGTCCTCGCCGGATGCGCCCCTGCAGCGTTCCGCCCTCGTAGTACGGCATCACCAGGAACAGCCGGCCATCGGGCGCCTGCTCGACCCCGTAGATAGTGCAGATGTTGATGTGGTCCAGCGAGGCTGCGGCCTTGGCCTCCTGGAGGAACCGCTGTCGGAGCTGCGGCTCGGCGCCCACCGTCGCGGGGAGAAACTTGAGGGCGACCGGCCGATTGAGCCGGCGGTCCAGCGCGCGGAAGACCACACCCATCCCGCCGCTCCCGAGCTGTTCCTGAATCTCGTAGCTCCCGACCCTCTCACCCGGATCGTTGGCTTCCTGGTCCCGGCGGCGCATCACCCGCGAGACCAGGCCCGCGAGCGCGGAGGTCATGGCGCGATCATCCACGTCCGCCAGCAGCGCCTCGACCTCGCGCCGCAAGGCGGGATCCCCGGCCGACGCCTGCGCGAGGACGGCCGCGCGCTCCGCGGACGGGAGATCGGCCACCTCGTCGAACAGCCCTTCCACCTGGCGGCGCCGCTCGGGCGTGAGCGGAAGCCGAACGCTCGACCCCTCGCTCGGGACGCCGAGAAATTCGCGCACCGCGGTCAGGAATCGGGGCCAGGCCGGCTCCCCTTCCAGCAGCAGGTGATTGCGGCTGTCGAGGGGGACGAACCGCGCTCCCGGAATCGTCGTGGCGATGAGCCGACCCTCGGCGAAGGGCACCCGCAGGTCGCCCTTGGCGTGCAGGACCAGGGTCGGTGCCCGGACCCGGGGCGCGATGCTACGAACGTCGATCCGGTGGAACACCTCGATCATTCGGGCCGCGTTCTCCGGAGTGGTGGAGATCCTTTGCAGCTCGTTGAACCAGTCGACCTGCTCCCGGTCGGCGTCGGGAATGAAGAGCGTCGTGAAGACCTGGCGGAACGCGGGATGATCCTGGCCCCAACCGGCCCGGACCATGTGGATCATGAGCTCGCGCTCCTCCATTTCCTTCGGGGTGAGTCCCTGGTGCAGCCGGCCTCGCAGGTAGCCGCCGTACAGAATGAGATGACTGACCCGCTCCGGGTGACGGACCGCGAAGGCGACGGCGACGGCCGCGCCCTGGCTGATGCCGAGGAGCGGGAATCGCTCGAGTTCGAGTGTATCCACGACCGCTTCGAGGTCCCGGACCCAGGCATCCACCGACATCTCGCCGGCCGACCAGTCGGACAACCCGCAGCCGCGCTCGTCGTAGCGGACCAGGGTGTGGTCGCGGCCGAGCTCGCGGAGCCAGTGCCGCCAGACCGGGCTGTTCCAGTCGAACTCGAGATGGTTGAGCCAGTTGGCGGCTTTGACCAGGGGAGGGCCGCCGCCCACCGTCGCGAAAGCGATGCGCGCGCCGTCCGCGGAGGTGCAGAAGCGGATGGTCTGTTCCGGGAGACTCATGGGCCGGAGCCGCTGAAGAGGGTGCGAAGTTAGCCGGCGGCCCGGCCTTCTCTCAAGAGCGGGTGTCCGGGTGCGGACGAAACCCGCTCCCGAGCCCGGCCGTCGTGAGCAGGTGCTTCCCTCCCCGGCGCACCCCACTCACCCGCTGAGACTGCGCCACCGGCTCGGTGGCTATCGTGAGTTCGAGCCGCCCGGCGTGCTGGCGGCAGCGGTGGAATCGGTCTGGACTCATCTCACGCCGGCCGACGCCGGCCCGGAGGCGGGGCACCGCGTCCTGCCCGACCCCGCCTTGAGCCTGGCGTTCGCCTGTCGGCGAGAGACCGGGGGCCGTCCCCTGGACCCCCGCATGCTGCTGATCGGGCCCAAGAGCCGGCCCTTCCTGTTCCAGCCACCCCCGGGCTACCAGCTCGTCTCCCTCCGACTCAAGCTCGAATGGGCGGAGCCCTTGCTCGGCCTCACGCCGGCGGAGCACCTGGACAGCCAACCCGACCTCGCATCGGTACTGCCCGGTTTCACGGCGTCGGTGCTCCCGCGGCTCGAAGAGTCGTGGACGCCGGATCAGGCGCTCACGATCCTGTTGGGCGCGCTGCACCGGTGGGCCGGCGTCGAGCCACGCCATCGGCCCGGTGTCGAGGCAGTCGCACTCGATCTGTTGCGAGCCTCGGATGGCAAGACCCCGGTGGACACCGTGGCCGATCGGGTCGGCGCGTCGGCCCGTCATCTCCGGCGCACCGTGCGGCACCGCGCGGGGGTCTCGCTCAAGGGCTACGCCAGGACGCTGCGCTTCCTCGCGGCCGTCGGCGACGCCGATCGGGCGGTGGTCCCGCGGTGGGCCCGGATCGCGGCCGACGCCGGGTTCTGCGACCAGTCGCATCTGGTGCGCGAGTCTCGCGCGCTGTGCGGGATGGCCCCGGCGGCGGTGGACCGGGAGCGTCGCGCCGAGGCCGAAATGTCCAATCGAAGGCGCGCGTCGTGACGTAGCCTTCAGTCATGCGCACCCATCTCCTGCAATCGCTGCTGCTGGGCGGCCTTCTGGCCGCCCCCCTCTCGGCCCAGATTCGCGACGACGGCGCCCGCATGGAGCGGGTCGCCGACGGCGTCTACGTCATCATTCACGACAACGCGACCGATGAATGGCCGCACGGCAACACCGGCGTGATCGTGGGCCAGGATGCCGTGGCGGTCATCGACGCGACCTACCTTCCCTCCCGGGCCCGTGCCGACATCGCGCTCATCCGGCGAATCACGCCCAAGCCGGTTCGCTACCTCATCTATACCCATTGGCACTTCGATCACAACAACGGCGGCATCGCCTACCGCGAGGCATTCC
>Ga0310810_10000857_pt1 | contig 30866 bp, 22 predicted proteins | sample NCmetagenome_FD_207641 | JGI IMG/M metagenome (GOLD analysis project Ga0310810, IMG submission 207641) | Soil microbial communities from experimental microcosm in Duke University, North Carolina, United States - NC | ecosystem: Engineered > Artificial ecosystem > Soil microcosm > Unclassified ... | reverse complement strand
GAGGAATCGTAACCAGCGCTATTTCATTAGGTTGGCGCCTGGCCCAACTGCACCGGGATGGTCGTTCTGCCGTTCGGACGTACGATTTCCAGCCGGACCGTCGCTCCGGGCTTCAGCGTACGAAGCAGCCGGCGAAGGTCACCACCGCTCTCCACCGGGGTGTCGTTCCCCTTGACGATGATGTCCTGCGGTCTGATCCCGGCGCGGGCCGCCGGCGAGCCGCCTTCGACGGCGCCAATGATGATGCCCTGTTTCACCGGAAGTCCGAACTGACGGGCGAGCTCCTGGTCGACGTCCGCGAAGCTCACGCCGAGGTACGCGCGGGTGATACGCCCGGTCTCGAGGATCTGGCGCACGACGTCGTTGGCGAGATTGATCGGAACGGCGAACCCGAGTCCGGATGCGCCCGCGCCGGAGAGCACGGCGGTGTTGATTCCGATCACTCGGCCGCGGGAATCGACCAGCGGACCGCCGGAGTTTCCGGGGCTGATCGCGGCGTCCGTCTGAATGAGTCCGTCGAGGGAAATACCGCGTGGGTTCCGGTTCACGGCGGAGACGACGCCGCTCGTGACGGTTCGCTCGAGGCCAAGCGGGTTCCCAATGGCGATGGCGGCCTGGCCCACCTGCAAGCGGTCGGAATCGCCGAGCGGGGCGGCGGGGAGATTCTGTGCGGGGACGCGAACGACGGCGACGTCGATGGTCGGGTCGACGCCCGCCACCTGACCGGTGAGCGTACGTCCATCCGCGAGTCCCACCTCGACCGTGCGCGACTGCCCCACGACGTGCGCGTTCGTCAGCACGACGCCGTCGCGATTCACGATGATGCCCGAGCCCGACCCTGCGCGCTGCGAAACGCTCACGACGGTTGGCGTGATCTCTCGCGCGACGCGAATGACCGTGGCTTCATCCTGCGTCAGCCCGTTCTGGTCGGATGGGTTCTGCGGTGCGACTCTCGAGACGGGCGTGACAGGCGCGCCAGCGGTCTGGTTTGCTGCGAGTGGGCGAACGACCTGACGTCCGGAACGCCCGAGGGCGATGCCGATGACGACGCCACCCACGAGGGCGACGGTGGTGATGGTACGGTAGGCATTCATAGGACGCGTCCGGCGGAAGCGATGACGGGAGACGTGGAGTGACGCACGATCCGTACGCGATCCTCTTGCCTCGTGCCATCTGGCGGCGCATGCTCCAGCGCCGAACATCCTCGCGAACGCCCAGGCCCATCGGGCCGTCCGCCATCCTCGTCGCTCCCACCTCCGCCTCATGCGACCGCGCCGTCTTCTTCTCGAATCGAGCACCACGCTTCTGCTGCTCGCGGGCGTCGCCGCGTGCGCCAAGCGCGGAACCGAGCTTGGCCCGCTCGTCAACGGCGCGCCCTCCAGCGCGTCCACTGCGTCCTCGCCATCGATGAACACACTGACAGCGGCCGAGCAGGCGGCGGGGTGGCGGCTGTTGTTCGATGGCCGAACGACGAACGGCTGGCGCGGCTACAAGATGACGATGATGCCTAACGGCTGGCACGTCACGGACGGACTGCTCATGAAGGACTCGATCGTCGAAGACATTGTCACCAACGATCAGTTCGGCGACTTCGAGCTCCTGCTCGACTGGCGGATTGGAACCGGCGGTAACAGTGGCCTGATGTATCGCGCCACGGAAGAATACGAGAAGGCGTACTGGAGCGCGCCCGAGTATCAGCTGCTCGATGACCCGAACGTGCCCGACGGCCGGAACCGCCTAACGGCAGCAGCATCCGCGTATGCGCTCTATGCGGCACCGGCCGGCGTTGTGAAGCCGGCCGGTGAGTGGAACAGCACCCGCCTCATCGTGCGTGGCGCTCACGTGGAGCACTGGCTCAACGGACAGAAGGTCGTGCAGTACGAGCTGTGGAGCCCGGATTGGGAGGCCAAGGTCAAGGCGAGCAAGTTCAACGACTGGCCGAACTACGGCCGGGCGAAGCGCGGGTTCTTCGCCATCCAGGGAGACCACGCCGGCGTGCTCGCGCTCCGCAACATCAAGATCAGGCCACTGCCATGAACGCGACGCGCACGAAGCTCATGGCGATGATGTTCCTGCAGTACTTCGTGTGGGGGGCGTGGTTCGTGACGATGGGCACGTACCTGTCGCAGACGCTGAAGTTCACGCCACAGCAGGTCGGTCTCGCCTACGGTGCGACGGCCATCGCCGCGCTCGTGTCGCCGTTCATCATCGGCATGATCGCCGATCGCTTCTTCGCCACCGAGAAGCTGCTGGCGATCCTGCACATCGCCGGCGCGGTGCTGCTGTACCTCGTGTCGACACAGACGACGTTCGGGACGTTCTACCCGTTGCTGATCGCGTACGCGCTCTGCTACATGCCGACGCTGAGCCTGACGAATTCGATCTCGTTCCACCACGTGCGCGATCCGGGCAAGGATTTCCCGATCATCCGCATGCTCGGCACGTTCGGGTGGATCGTGGCCGGCATCGTGATCGGGAAGGTGCTCAGGGCCGACGCGCTCGCGCTGCCGATGCGCGTCGCGGCCATGGGCTCGCTCGCGTTAGGCCTCTTCTCGCTGGTCTTGCCGCACACGCCACCCAAGGCGGCCGGGACGCGCTTCAACGCCCGCGACGCGTTCGGGCTCGATGCGCTCTCGCTGCTGCGGGATCGTGACTTTCTGATCTTCGTGGTCGGGTCGTTCCTGCTCTGCATTCCGCTCCAGTTCTACTACACGTTCGCGAACCTGTTTCTGAACGAGAGTGGCGCGCCGGAGCCGGCGTTCATCCAGTCGTTCGGCCAGTGGAGCGAGATGGGGTTCCTGCTGCTCCTGCCGTTCGTGCTCAAACGCGTCGGCATTCGTGGCATCATGCTCGTCGGCATGCTGGCGTGGGCGCTGCGGTACCTCGCGTTCAGCCAGGGCAACGCGGGCAGCGGCATGTGGCTGCTCTGGGCGGGCATTCTCCTCCACGGGGTGTGCTACGACTTCTTCTTCGTGGCGGGGCAGATCTACACCGATGAGAAGGCGGGTGAGCGAATTCGCGCGGCGGCGCAGGGGTTCATCAACTTCGTGACGAACGGCGTCGGCTATTTCATTGGGGCGTTCGTGTCGGGCGCAGTGGTGAACCGGTACTCCGCACCGAATCCCGCGTGTGACGCCGCGGCGGCCGCGGCGAAGACGTGCCTAACGGTGACGCACGACTGGCGGTCGATCTGGCTCGTACCGTCCATGGGTGCACTGGTCGTGTTCCTCATCTTCGCGGCCCTCTTCCGGCCGAACCTTCGGCCGGTTCAGGCGCCGGCACCAGCGCGGGCCTGAAGACGGAAGCCGGCAGCCACTTCCTGGCTGCCGGCTTTTCCTTTCCGCCCGAATCGCGTTTCCTCCCGGCCGGGCCCCTCGTCGCTCACCTGCCGCGACGAGCGCGAAAATGTCGCGACGCGACGGTTACCAGACCTGCGTCACGTGCCCGAAAAGATCTACGTCACCTACAACTACCTGCCGGACGATCGCGCCCGCGCGCAACAGATGTTCCTGGAGGCCGGGCTGCTCGATGTCGTCGTCGATCCCGCCCTCCTGAGCGGGTTCCAGAAGCTGTGCATCCCGAACGAAGAGATCGTTTCCAAGCTCGGCCACGCAGCACGATCGATCGCGATTCCTGCCCCCACCGTCCATCGCGTGTTCGAGCCGACCGCGCGTGAGCTCTCGGCGGCGCGGCTGCTGCACATGTTCGTGTGGATTCACCACAGCCACGAAGGCCACCCGCGTGTGGGCGTGACGTACGACGAGTCGTCGGTATGCGGCTCGTGCGGCGACGGACTGCGGCAGGTCTCTCCGCTCGTCATCACGGGGAAGGAGATCCCGAAAAGCGGGTCTATCGGCTCGATCGACGACGACATCATCGTCCACGACTCGCTCGCCGACGAGATGGAGAGCAGCACGCTCACGGGCATCCGGTTCGGCGACGTGGAGGACGTGCAGGGTCATCGTCTCCCGTGGAAGCAGATCCTCATCGACGAGGCGATGCCGCCCATGATCGCGGCGGCGCGCGGCCTCGTGCGCGGACGCTCGGGGGCCGAGGCGCCGTGTGCGACGTGTGGCTGTGATGGGTGGTTCGATGCGGTCGCGGAGCCGTTCATTCCGGCGTACGTCGGAGAGGGTGTCGTGCGGGTTCCGGACTTCGCGCGCACGTCGGAGCGTTTCGGCACGGGCCACTGGGCGGTGCCGGTGCACGGCAAGCGCTCGCTGGCGAGCCGTCGCATCATCGTGCGGCCGGCGGTCTACGCGTTCTTCCGCGCGCGGAAGATTCGCGGCGTGCGCTTCACACCCGTATCCGTACTCTGACGCGGCTGTCATTCCGAGCGGAGCGAGGAATCCTTGGTGTCCCGGCAGAGGGATACGTCGGGCCTGCGAGGGCCGGCATCGCGAGGCGGCATCCCCAGTCATCCAGTCGTGAGTTGTTAGTCGTTGGTCATCAGGCATCAGTTTCGATACTGCGGCGTCAGGCCCAGCGGTCCACCCCCGCCGTCTGGACTGAGCACTGATGACTACCGACTAACAACTCAGGACTCGATGACTGGGGATGATGAACTCCAATGCCAGCCTTCTCGGGTCGCACCACCCAAGTCCCTCTCCAAAGAGAGCAAGGATTCCTCGCTGCGCTCGGAATGACAGGCTATCGTTCGGGCACCATGCCCGCGGCGGGTGTACCATATGGGAGGCAGTTCCTTTGCTCTCGATGGAGGTTCCATGCACCCGTTCTTCCGCGCTATGGTTTGCGCCGTTCCCGTTCTCACCAGTTCTCTCATCACCGTGCCTGTGAGCGCGCAAGCGGGCCCGCCGCCGCAAGGGCCGCCTAACATTTCCGCGAGTGCGGTGGGTGAAGCGCAGATCGTTCCCGACCGCGCCATGCTCAACGTCGCCGTCGAGTCGCAGGGCCAGAGCGCTGCCGCGGCCGCGGCGGCCAACGCCGCGAAGCAGACGCGCGTGATCGATGCCATCAAGGCCGCGGGTGTCGCGGCGGCTCAGATCCGCACGTCAGGCTACAACGTGTTTCCCGAGTACGCGCAACAGAGTGGACAGGGCCCACGCGTCACCGGGTATCGCGCCAACAACACGGTTCAGATCGAGGTTCGGAGCATCGACGCCGTGGGCAAGGTGATCGACGCCGCGCTCGGCGCCGGTGCGACGAACCTCGGCGCGCTCAGCCTGTTCGCGTCGAATCCGGATCCGGCGCGTCGGGAGGCCCTGCAGAAGGCGGTGGCGAAAGCTCGCGCTGATGCGGAGGCGGTAGCGACGGCCGCCGGTGGCACGTTAGGCGCGCTCGTCGAGCTCGTGGTCGATCCGTTCAACGAGCCACGGCCGCTCATGCAGCAAAGTATGGGACGCGTGGCGATGGCAGCGTCCACGCCCATCGAGCCTGGCGAACTGTCCGTTCAGGCCATGGTTCGTGTGCGCTGGGAATTCGTGCCCAAGCGGTGAGCCGACGTGGCTGAGCTAGCGCCGGCGCGTGTGCTCGTCGAAGCGTGCGTCGACTCCGTGGAGTCGTCCATGGCAGCCGAGCGTGGTGGTGCGCGTCGGCTCGAGCTCTGTGACGCGCTGTTCGATGGCGGCACCACGCCGAGCGCGGGAATGATCGCGGCGTGCAGGGAGGCGGTGTCGATTCCGGTGTTCGTCATCATCCGTCCGCGGGGCGGAGGATTCGTCTACTCCGACATCGAGCTCGACGTGATGCGACGGGACATCGTGGCCGCTCGGGAGCGCGGTGCCGATGGCGTGGTGATCGGTATGTTGCGTCGCGACGGCACCGTGCACGAGGACCGGGTGCGCTCGCTGGTAGATGTCGCGGGCGACATGCCTGTGACGTTCCACCGCGCCTTCGATTTTGCGCCGGACCTGAGCGCCGCGCTCGCGACGCTCGAGTCAGCGGGCGTGAGTCGTGTCCTCACCTCCGGTGGCGCACCGTCGGCTCGCGACGGTGTGCCGGTGTTGGCGTCACTCGTCAGGCAGGCCGGCGATCGACTCATGGTGATGGCCGGTGGCAGTGTGCGCGAGGAGAACGTTCGCGAGATCGTCGACCGGACCGGCGTTCGCGAGGTGCACGTGCGGTTGACGCGTCAGACGCGCGGCGCTGGCCCTGATCTCAAGCCTGGCGTCAGAGTGCGGAAGGCACTCCCCGTCGATGAAGCGGCGTGGGAGGAGACGGATGAAGAGCGGACGCGCCGCTTCGTTTCGATCGCGAACGCGGCGGAGTGAGAGCGTCCGTTATTTCTTCGTCACTCGCAGGGCAATGCGCCGGTTCTTCGCGCGTCCTTCCTCGGTCGCGTTGTCACCGACGGCATGCTGCGACCCATAGCCTTCCGCCTGCATGCGCTTGGGGTCGATGCCCTTGCCGATGAGTGTTTGCCTAACCGCGTCGGCACGTTGCTGCGAGAGCTGCCGGTTCGAGGAGGCATCGCCGGTGTTATCGGTGTACCCACCGATCTTCACGTTCACATTCGGGTACGCCGTCAGCACGGACGCAATGTTGTTCAGCTGCTCCTCCGATTCCGGGAGAATCGTCGCCGAGCCGGTCGCGAAGTTCAGTCGGTCGAAGTTGAACCATGTGGTGTCGTTGACGGGTCGCGACTTGTCTTCGATGAACGCGATGAGCTTCGACTCGATACCGCGCTCCGGGATGTTCAGCTCGACGCCGCCGGGAAGAAGCTTCTTTCCGAATGCCCCGAGCTCGCGGGCAGCATCACTCACGGCGCCTCCCGCGGCCGTCATCGCGGCACTCGTGCGCGATGCCGCGGTATCGAGCGCCACGTTGCCCGCGGCCACCGCGGTGTCCACCGCGGCGACGGTCGGGCGGCGTCCACGCGACACGGCGAGCCAGAGGAGCAGCAGCGCAGCCACTCCGAGTAGTGGCCATAACCACCGATTGCTGTGCGGCGGTGCCGCGACGACTGGGCGGACGGGCGGACGCTCACGTTCTGACGTGCCGCCCACCGGCTCCTTGTAGCTCGGGCGGGCCGCTGCGCCCGTATCCATGAGTGTCGCCAGACCGGCAGGCGCCGCAGCCAGAATGCTGTCGCGTTCGCCCGCCAACATGCTCGTCAGGCCCCCGAGGTTCATGCCGGAATCGCGCACACGCTTGCCGAGAAACCCGAGCACGAGCGGCGCGGCCATGCCTAACAGCGACGCGCCTGACGAGGGGTTCTTGAATCCGGCAGTGCGCGAGATGAGCTCGCCTACGCTCCCCACGCGGCCTGCGAACAACATCGAAAGCAGCGACGTTCCGAGAGTGGACGTGGACGACGGGGAAACGCTGTCCACGAGTTTCGTCACGTCGTTGGCGGCGTTGGTCGAGTTCTCTCGGCTGGTGATGAGATCGAAGATCCGTTGTGCGGTACCGATATCGTTGGTCTTGGTGGCCAGTCCGCCGAGCACGGATGCCACGCTGGCCTGCAGGCCGCGCGCCACCGTCGTGTTCGATTCGCCGAGCCGTTGCGCGATGAGACCGACGGCGGGCGTGGCGAGAGACGTGAGTGAGTCCAGTAGCGTGGCCATGCGCAGATCCTCGCAACGAAGGCGGTGCACATCGTAATGCCTCCGAGATAAAACCGGATATACGCGTTCAACAGACCAACCTAGGTCCTATAGGGGCAGCTATCGGTCGTCAGCTAACAGCTATCAGCTCTAACGACGAAGAACCCTCGGGACGCTTCTTCCGGTGAAGAGCATCCCGAGGGTCCAGCATTGCTTGATCTGGTAGCTGCTTTGCTTACACTGCGTCCGAGAGCGACGTGAAGTTGAAGTCCTTCACCCGCAGGCTCGGCATCACCTGACCTGCCGCCGTGCGCTCCGCTTTTCCGAGCTCCTCGAGCTTGTTCAGCATGAACAACGGGCTCTCGTTCCAACGGAAGTTCTTGAGCGCCTTCGTGATCTTGCCGTTCTCGATGAGGAACGTGCCGTCACGCGTGAGACCCGTGACCAGGACCGTGCGCTGATCGAGGGAGCGGATGTAGAAGAAGTGCGTCACGAGAATGCCGCGCTGGGTGCCGGCGATGAGCTCGTCCGTGCTCTTCGTGCCGCCGACCATCTTGAGTCCGCCGGGGAGGCCGCCGCCGAAGCCGCCACCACCGCCCCCGCCTCCTCCGCCGCCCGTTGCCTCCTTCCCCTGCTTCTGCGCCCAGAAGCGTGAGTACGAGAAGTTCTTGAGCACGCCGTTCTCGATCCACACGCGACGTTGCAACGGCAGGCCTTCGCCGTCGAACGGCTGCGCGAGCAGGTCGGGATCCGCCGGGTCGGAGTAGAGCGTCACCCGCTCGTCCATCACTTTCTCGCCGAGCCGAGTGCCGCCGCCGCGCTTGGAGAACGTGCCGCGGCCTTCGTCGGCGCTGCGGGCGTTGAACGCGCCGCCCAGCAACGGTACGAGATCGGCGACCGCCTGCGGCTCGAGCACCACGGTGTACATGCCCGGCTCGATCGCCACCGGATTGCGCGACGCGACCGCCTTCTGCGCCGCCGTGGTGCCTAACGCCGACGGATCCAGCTTCGCCCAGTCGCGGGCGCCGCCCGACGCCCAGCCCGACCCAGTGCCGTCCGGCGTGCGTGCGGTCGTGGAGAGCGTCGCATCCGTCGAACGGTGGTACGCGAACAGCCCGCGGCTCGTAGCGATCGCGCGCGCTCCGGCATTCGCCTCGAGGAAGCCGGCGACGAACATGTCGCCCGCGCTCTTGCCCACCTGGCTCGCCCGTTCGATCACGCGCTTCGCCGCGGCTGCGCGGGCCTCAGCGCCGAGATCGGCGGTGGCCTCGATATAGCTGTCCACCGGCGTGTAGGTCTGACTCCCCAGCTCCGGCATGATCTCCGGGTCTTCGGGCGACAGCCTGGCCAGGCGCTCCGCGAGGTCTACCGTGCGGGCGAGCGAGGCATCGTCCAGCACGTTCGTGGACACCGACGCACGGCGCTTGCCGATCGTGCTGACGACGCTCACGGTCGTGTCGGTGATGCCGCCGGACGTCGTGATCTCGCCACCGGCGAAGCGGGTGTTGCCGCTCCAGCCGCTCGTGATCGCGACGCGGGTCTCATCCGCCTTGGCGACCGACAGCACCTTGTCAGCGACGGCCTTCGACTGCTCGCGGGTGAGCAGCGGCGGTGCGTACGCGGAGAAGAGAGAACGGGGAGGCATCAGGCGCTCCTCCCGGTGTTGACGATGTTCACCTGCTTGAAGCGCGCCGGTACGCAGCCGTGGCTCACCGAGTTCGACTGGCCGGGCTCGCCCTTGCCGTCGCCGAACGACCCGCCTAACCAGTAGCTCGACTTGCCGCCGATCATGTCCATGCTGTTCCAGAACTGTGGCGTGTTGGCCTGGTACGCGACGTCCTTGAGCATGCCGACGACCTTGCCGCCCTTGACCTCGTGGAACGTCTGGCCCGAGAACTGGAAGTTGTAGCGCTGGTGGTCGATCGACCACGAGCCGCGATTCCGGATGATGATCCCGCGATCGGTCGCCGCGATGATGTCGTCGAGCGACGTGTCCTTCTCGGACGGGAGGAGCGATACGTTAGGCATGCGCTGGAACTGGACGCTCGACCACGAGTCGGCGAACGAGCAGCCGTGCGACCTGGTGACGCCCGTGAGCTTCGATATCCACGCCGACTGCTCGCGCGTGGTCTGATAATCCTTGAAGATGCCCTTCTCGATGATGAGCCACTTGTCGGCCGCGACGCCCTCGTCGTCCCACCCCACGCGCGCGAGCGAGCCTTCCTGCGTACGGTCGCCCTGGATGTTCATGAACTCGGGGCCGTACTTGAGCTTCCCGATCTGCTTCTCCGGCGGGGCCACGAAGCTCGTGCCCGCATAGTTCGCCTCGTAGCCCATCGCCCGATCGAGCTCCGTCGGATGTCCGATGGACTCGTGAATCGTGAGCCAGAGATTCGTCGGATGGAGGATGAGATCCCAGCGGCCGACCTCCACGGAGCGCGCCGACAGCTTCTCCACCGCGAGCGACGCCCACTTCTCCGCGTTATGCGGCATGTCGAGCGACTCGATGTACTCCCAGCCCTGACCACGCGGCGCGAGCTCCTCGGTGTAGCTCTGGAAGTCGCCGTCGTTGATCGCAGTTGCCGTGAACTGCGGCCCGACGCGCACGAACGTCTGCGTCACGAGCGTGCCGTCGGTGGTCGCGAGCGTCTTCTCCTCACGCAGCAGCTGCAGCCCCGAGTTCACGAACCGAACCTTGGGCACCTTGAGCGCGGCTTCGTTCGCGGCGAGCAGCAACGCGACCTTGTCCTCGATGGCCACGTCGAGTGGATCGCGCGTCGTCGGAGTCTTCCAGGTGCCTTTCACCGCGGGTGTCGACGCGAGCTCGACGGGCCGACGCTGCACCGAACGCGCGGCGCGGGCGAGACGAGCGGCCTCTTTCGCGGCGGCGACGACGCCTTCCTTCGTCATCGTGCTCGTGGCGGCGAATCCCCACGAGCCGCCTACCAGTGCGCGGACGCCGAGCCCGTAGGACTCGGAGTCGCTGACGTTCGTGACCTGGCGCTCGCGCGTGTTGATGCCCTGCCGTCGATAGCGACCGATGCGTGCGTCGGCGTAGCTGGCGCCGGCATCCTTCGCGGCGTTGAGTGCCTCCATCGCGAGGTCTTCGATGAATGCATCGGCGCGTGGAGCAACCAGCGGGGTCGCGAATGCGGGTGTGATCGGGGCGCCAGTAACGGCGCGAGCACCAACGACGGCCGCCGCGGCCGCAGTGGTTCTCAGGAAGTCTCTTCGATTGGTCGGCATCAGGGGCGGAGGGGAGGGAGAGGACGGAGGCTACCCCGCATGCCGACCCGATGTCAACCGCGCCCGAGCGCCCTCACCAATTCTCCACGCCTTTCCACCGCGGTATGAGCGGTCGCCGAGCGAAGATCGTGGCTGCCGGCCCATCGAAGACGACCGCATATGTGGTGTCGTGGCGCAGCGCGGCGTCCAGCGGGCCGCAGCACGGAACGGCGAACGTCTTCGGGAGATAGACGTGTGTATATGGTAGACGGTGGTCGCGCGCCCACTGCTCGATGCACGGCGTCCCCCAGATTGCGCATCCCTGGAGCTCATCGTACGCGCGCTCGCGCGCCTCGAATACGCCGCGTGGGAGCCACTCCGTCCCCTGCACCGTGGCGACGCTCACGCGATTGGCGAGGACGGGGAACCACTCGGCGATGCGGTCTGACCACCAGCCGCCGGCCGCCCCGCCGACAACGATGAGGAACCGGCTCGCCGGTGCGGTCCGGCGACCGACCCACGACATGGCGGCGCGGTCATCGGACGTGAGGCTCGTCAGATACCGGCCCTCGGCGTTGAGACTCGGCCGCCGGAGAATGGACGACGCGACGCCGTATCCCAGCAGCAGCGTCAGAACCGCGATGACGGTCCACTGGCGTCCGCGCGAGGCAGTCGCGAAGACATCCCATCCGCTCGAGGCCGGCAGGCGCGGGGCCGGGCGGTACCAGGCGGAGGCTCGCGCGATGACCGGCACAATGACATCGATGAGCGCGATGCCGGCGAGCAGCGCGACGGGAATGGAGGCGTACGTTGCGCCGGCACGCGTGTCGAGCAGGATGATGGTCAGCCACCAGATCGGCAGGAACGCGCCGCGCCGCGTCAGGGACGCGAACGCGCCGATGATCGCGAGCGCCCCGATGATGGGAAAGAGCGGCTCTGCCGTGCCCAGTCCGAAGAAGGCGAGCTTCGTGAGCGCCTGCCCCCGACTCGTGGTGTTGAAGATCGTGCCGCCAGTTGCGCCAGCGGCGGCGAACGGTGCGAAGCCGTGTACGGCTGCGACGCTGACCCACCACGGCGCCGTCAATACGACCGTGCCGAGCGCGATCACGATCGATGCGTAGACGCCGAACCGGTGGCGGCCGAAGAACAGCAGGAGCAGGAAGGCGCTGAACGCGACGAACGGGGCCGTGCCGAGGTGACTCAGTACGGTGAGCGATGACAGGATCGTCGCCCAGACGACGTTGCGCCAGGCGCGACGCGTGTAGACCTGGTGTACCTGCCACAGCGTGAGAATGGCGAACATGAACCCGAGCGACCGCGTGAGCCCGCCGCCCATGATCAGCCACAGGAAGCTCCGCGGCAGCACGGCGAACGTGCATAACGCGGCGACGAGCGTTGCGCGCGATGTGGTGAGCTCGCGCGCGAGCAGGTAGAACGCAACGACGCACAGCGACGCGAACACGAGCGGCAGCGCGCGGAGCAGGTCGGTCAGCGCGAAGCCACCGACCGAATGCAGGAACGCGGCGAGGTAGAAGCCTAACGGGGAGTAGGCGAAGGGAATGCCCGCGGCGTTGTAGGCGGTGGTGATCGGCAGGTGGAAGCCGTGCGAGCCCAGCTCCTTCGTCATGAGGTAGAACAGCGCGCCGTCGTTCAGCGGGAAGTCTCGCGACAGCACGAGGAACGTGCGGATGAGGACGGCCATGGCGACCGCGGCGCTCGTCGCCATCGAGGCCATCGAGCGCGTGCGAACGGCCGGCACGGTCGGTGGGGCACCGGTGACTGCGGTGGGCCGCGCCGGCGTCATGATCCGGGGCCCAACGGCGATGGTCGGTAGTGGGTCGCTCATGGCAGCGCACTCATGGCAGTGGCTCGGCGGGCATGATGGTGCGAGCGCCTAACGCAGACCGAGGTTCGCCACTCGCTGGTAGACCACCCAGCGATATGGACCGACGGTCGCGCTCGCGACGTAGTTGGCTCTCATGTAGTCGTAGACGGATTGCATTGCCGGCGTCATGGTCCACCACGCCACGCCACTCTCGGGGTAGCGCCATTTCGGGTTCCACCTGGCCAGCGATGGGGCGAGTGCTTCAGCGCGCGGCGCGTTCGGTGTCGCGTCGACGATGATCGGCGGCGCGCTCGTGCGCAGCTCGTCGAGAAACCCGTTCACCAACGCGGAGTCCGCGTACCCGGGCGTGAACAGCGCGAGCGAGTAGACGAACCGGCTGGCGGGCTTCCGGTTGGCGAACATGTAGACGTCCGCCGCGTGCCCCCAGACGAGCAGCGGCGCGTCAGGTGCGGTATGGGCGCGGATGTACTGCGCGGTGAGCTGGACCTGCCTCGTGCGATTGCTCCGGAGCCCGGAATCGCGGACATCGAATACCACGTGCCCCAACGGAACGATGGCGAGACCAGCGCACAGAACGACCGCCGCCGTCTGGCGCCCGCGCTGCGACGCCTCGGCTGGAAGCGCGCGGTCGATCAGCGCGAACAGCTCGGTCACGCAGAGCGCAACGAGAGACGCGAGCGACAGCAACAGCGGCGTGAAGTAGTGCCCATAGGTGCGACCGGGTACCGCCGCGAACGCCAACTCGAGCGGCGTCCAGACGAGACACAGGATGAGCGCCGGGAGGAGTGTGGCGTCTCGCCGTGTCGAGCGCAGCCGATACGCGGCGAGCAGCCAGCCGGCCAGCGGCAGGATCAGCGATCCGTACATCGTCGTGAGCGCCATGCCTTCGAACGCGGCACGGATGCGGGAACGCAGCGTCGCCGCGGAATACACGACGTTGTAGTGGAACACCTGGTCGCGGAACGCGCCGAGTGCACCAGCGTTGCCTAACCATGCCAGGATCGGCGCGATGATGATGACGGCGCCGAGGAGCAAACCGCCGAACAGCGCCGGCAGGTCCCGCATGCGCCGCGTGATGAGAAGTGCCAGCACCATGGTAATCGCGACGGCCGCGGGCGCGCCGATCAGATTCGGGCGCAGCATGAACGCAAGACCGCCGAGTGCGCCGACGCCGAGCGCGGGCATGAACACTCGCCCGCGCGTTCTCGACCAGCGCGCGAGGATGAGCAGCGCCGCCGCCCCGGCAGGCAGCGCGAAGCCCTCCGTGAGGTTGAACGGCGCGACGACGTCGAGGGCGAAGGAGAGCCACACGGCGGCGATGGTCGCGGCAGCCACTCCAAACACGCGGCGCCACGCCATGAACCCCATGCCTAACGTGGCGAGCAGCGCGGCGACGGTGGCCAGCCACACGCCCCAGATCGCGCCACCGCTCACCGTGAGTGCGAGCGCATCGATCAGATAGATCAGCGGCGGCTTGTGATCCCAGAACGCGAGGTAGGGGACGCCGCCATCGCGCACGACCTGTCCGGCAAAGGTGAAGAACGCGGAGTCGATGTTCGAGTTGGAATTGAACTGGGGATACCACAGGGCCGGCCAGCGCACCAGCAACAGCAGCACGACCCACGCGGCCGTGCCCAGCAGAATCGCCAGTTCCAGCGACGTCGGGCGGACGCGCGGTTCAGCGTGGTCGAGCGGCGTGCGCGCGGAGATCGCCTCGTGCCCGTCGGCGTCCAGCGTTCGCGTCGCGATCGGGGCCGGAACGAGCGCGGGTTGTGGCCGCGGTGTAAACGCGTTCGATCGTGGACTCATCTGCTCTGCTCGACGAGCGATTCCCGGTCGCTACCCTGGATGGCCGATGCCACCATGCGCCCCACGCGACGCCCGTCACGAATTGCGTAATTCGTGCCCCTGTCCTCGGGGTATACCTGCGCCATGGTCGAGAGGTAGAGACCACGAATGGGCGTGTCGATCGGGGGAATGAACCGGCTGTAGTGCTTGCCGACGATTGGTTGGGAGTACCGTGCTCGCCATACGTGCGCGTTCACGATCCACGCGCGATCGAACGCCGGGAACATCCGCCGGAGATGCGGGATGCAGAACTCGATCACGTTCGCATCGGACATCTGATACAGCTCGGCCGATGCGGGCAGGTACTTCGAGAGGTAGACGATGTGCCGGCCGCCATACGTCGAGGTCGGCTCGAAGTTCGTATGCTCGATGACGCCGACGAACGGGAAGCCCGGGTCGTTGACGTTCAGCCAGTAGGTATCGGACAGGCTGCGATCCAGCTCGAGCACGACGCACACATTCGCGAGGTACTCGATGGCGCGGAGCTTCTGCACCCACTCGTGAGGCGCGTGCGGCGCGACGAGGTCAGCAATGATCGGCAGCGCCGGTGTCGCGATCACCGTGTCGGCGTCGATCGTGCCATCGTCGGTCTCGACACCGCGCACCTGACCATCCTCGACGACGAGCCCGCGTGCGCTGGTGGACAGACGGATGTCACCGCCGAGTGCGCCGACCTCACACGCGAGCCGATCCGCGAGTGCCGCAAAACCGCCGCGATAGTACGCCAGCATCTCGGCTCCGCTTTTCCCGCGACTTCCGCCGCGAAGCTTGAGCTTGTTCCAGAACCACACCGCCGAGACCGTCGAGGCGTATGGGCCGAACTTGCCTTCGAGTAACGGCTGCCAGACGACGCGGTACACGCGCTCGCCGCCGAGACGGATGAGCCAGTGCTCGGCTGTTTCGTTCTCGAGGGCGCGCCAGTCCTTCACGCCGCGCGCGCGCAGCGCGAGGATGCCGAGCCTAACGCGGTCGACCAGTGGGAGCGGGGTGAACCGGAGGACGTCGGTGGGGGAGCTCAGCCGGAAGATCCGGTTGGCGAAATACATCCCCGTGCGCGTCGGCCGGTAGACGATTCTGTCTCCCTCTCCCAGCTCGTTCACGAGATCGGCGACGTGTCGGTCATTCGTGAACCAGTGATGGTAGAACTTCTCGAGGCGTTCGCCGTTGACCTCGAACGTTCCAGCGAGTCCGCCTACCTCGGGCTCGGATTCGAGGACGGTGACGGGAATACCCTGGCGAGCGAGCTCCAGCGCCGCGCTCAGGCCGCTGAATCCGGCGCCGATGACGACGGTACGTTGTGCAGTCATTCGTGGCGTAGAGTGGACAGACAAACGTCAGGCAGCGGATCGCTGCCGAGATGGGCGAGCAGGCGTGCGGACAGTGCCGGGTGTGATGAGGAACGCCGCGCCAACGAGCGTCACCGGCAACCAGAGCATCAGGTGCACGATCATCGCGAACGCCGTCGCGATCACGCGACGCGCACCGAAGGCCGTGAGGCCGAGGATCGCGAAGTAGTCGAAGGTGCCGACGTAGCCGGGTGAGCTCGGGATCAACGTCGCGAGCGTTCCCGTCGCGGCAGCGAACCACGGCGCGATCGGTGATCCGCCGACGTGCAGTGACCAGGCGACGCACGCGTACATGGAGCCTTCGAGCACCCACGCGAGCAGGGAGAGGCTGACGAGTCGCGTCGCGCGCGATGGCGACTGAACGAGCGAGAAGGTGTCGAACAGGTGATGTGCTGCTTCGCGCAGTCGCGGCGTCCAGCTGCGATGCGCGAATGCGTCGCTCGCAGCCACGCGGTCGACAATGGCGCGGAGCGTGGTCGGGGCGAAGACGAGCACGAGCACCGCGAACAGCGCGCCGGCGCCGAGCAGGGCAGCGGTCGTAATGAAGGCACTCGGGATGACGCCGCGCGGAATCGCGAGAAGTCCCACGAAGAACAACGTGACGAGCACGGCGAGATCGAGCACACGCTCGATGAGCAGCGTGCCGACGACGCGCATGGTTGGCGAGCGCAACGCTTCGCGGAAGCCGACCGCGCGCACGATGTCGCCGGCGCGCAGCGGCATCGTGTTGTTGATGGCAAGGCTGAGCAGGAACGGACGGACGCAGGCGCGCAGCGGGAGGTCAGGCTCGAGCGCGCGCAGCATCATCCACCAGCGAACGATGCGCACCGTGAATCCGGCCGCGAGCGCAACGAGACCGAGGATGATCGGAATCGGCCGTGCTTCGGACGCGACCGTGGCAATGCCACTCCAGTCGACGCGACCGAAGGCCAGCCAGAGGAACGCCGCTGCGATGATGAGCCCCGCGGCGGTTCGCAGCGACGCGCGTGTTGTGCTCACGAAACAGGCTCGTCGTGGCGCGCGGCGGCAGCGGGCTCGTGGTAGATGGGAACCTGGATGTCCGCGTCGCGGCGCGGCCAGCGCAGGTTGTCGTCGCGACGTCGTCGTGTCTGTGTGTCGTCGGCAGGAGGGTAGGGTTGCGGCCCACCGCGGGACACTGCGCGCTCGTACGCGTGCTCGAAACCGCGAGCGTCCTCGACGAGATAGAGCGGGCGTCGCTTCGACTCGCCGTAGATGCGGCCGATGTACTCGCCGATGATGCCGAGCGAGATCAGCTGCGCGCCGCCGATGAACAGCACGGCGATGAACAGCGCGGTCCAGCCAGTGACCCAATCACTCGTGAACAGCCGCATGACGAGCGCGTAGATGATGGCCACGAGTGCTACGCCCGAGACGGCGAAGCCCATCCACGTGGCCAGTCGCAGCGGCGCGCGCGAGAACGACGTGAGGCCGTCGAGCGCGAAGCGGATCATCTTGAACAGCGGATACTTGCTTTCCCCAGCAAACCGCGCGGCTCGGCTGTAGGGCACGGCGATCTGCCGGAAGCCGGCCCACGCGACCATCCCGCGCACGAAGCGGTCGCGTTCGGGCATCGCGCGCAGAACGTCGACGACGCGGCGGTCCATGAGTCGGAAGTCGCCGGTGTCGAGCGGAATGCGCGTTTCGCTCATGCGGTTGAGCAGGCGGTAGAATGCCTTTGCGGTCGCGAGCTTGAAGCGGGTCTCGCCTTCGCGGTCCTTGCGGACGCCGTAGGCGACGTGGTAGCCGTCGCGCCAGCGCGCGACCATCTCGTGGATGACCTCGGGCGGATCCTGCAGGTCGGCGTCGATCAGCACGACGGCGTCACCGCTCGCGTGCTCGAGGCCGGCAGTGACCGCGGTCTGGTGGCCGAAATTTCTGGAAAAGCGGATGATCCTGGTGTGCGGATCGATCGCCTGGATCTCGCGCAGCATGTCGGGAGTCGTGTCCCGGCTCCCGTCATCGACGTAGATGATCTCGAAGTCGAGGTCATCGAGGCGGCTCAGTTCGTCGGAGAGGCGGCCGTGGGTTTCCCACAGCACCTCTGCTTCGTTGAAGCAGGGTACGATGACGGACAGCAAGGGCTTCATGCGATACTCATCCTGAAAGTCAACGCCATGGGGCACGCACGTCGGGTGGTCCCATGGTCCGCGCGTTCGAGTGAACGCCGGCCTGAGCGTCCCGCGCGCCGCCGAGGCCTGGCCGGTCGTGCAGGTCGACGGCACGATTGCATAGCGCAGGCCGCGCCGCGGTACGACCGCCGGTCCGTCGATGCGCGCCTAACGCCGTGCCGCACCATTGGGAGTCAAAGCAACAAGCCCAGCGACGTCGACCGTACCGGCAGGCGAGCTCGTGCGCCTAACGTCAGCGCCGACGCCGGATCTCGAGCGGGCCGATCGTGTGCGCGAGCGTGTAGCGGCTGAGCACGAAGTCGCGTACCGCCGGGACATCCGATAGGCATTTCATGATGCCTTCAGCCGGCCCCATCAGCTTGCGCTCGTCCGGTGTGGGAGCGCGTTCACACAAACGCTCGCTCAACGCAACGACATAACGCGGTGGCGCGCTCTCGAGACGACGGATGAACTCGTCGCGATACCGCCGGCGCAGGTCGCTATTGGGAGGATCGACGAGCGGCTGTGCGTAGCCGAACGGTGAGGGGCTCGCCCGATGACTCAGGTAGTTGACGCCGGCATTGCTGCCCCAGACGACGACCGTCTCGTCAGGCGTCGAATGGGTGTCGAGATACGTCACGAGCTCAGGAAAAACACCACCGTGATGCCCGTATGGGCCGAACTCCGTGCGGTCGTACCCAACGACCTCCGTGAGGCCGGTAAGCCGGCGTCCGAGACGGTAAACGTGTACGGTCGGACTCAAGGCGGCGCCAACCACGACGAGCACCGCGAGCGAGCTCATACTTGCAGTCAACACTCGCCACGTTCCGGTTCGATCCGGCGGGGCTGTTCGCCGCCAGATCAGAAGCTGATGAATCCCGAGGCCGGCCAGCAGCGCCAGTGGCGGTTGGACAGGGTGCCAGTGGTAGTCGAAGAACTGCCCCTGAATCACCACGCCGAGCACTGCCACGGCAGCCCAGGTGGCGAGCAGAACCGCATCACGTCGCCACCGCGAGAGCCTAACGACGATGAGCCCGCCGATTGCGAGCGGGAGCGCAGGCGCGAACTGTCTCGTGGTGAAGAACGAAAGTAGAACCTGTACGCGGTTGAGCCAGGCCGCATCCAGCTGGGAGTAGCTGGACGGGACCCACCGCAGATGCACGTCCGCCCAATCGCCGAGCGCGCCGCGCGCGATGAACCACGCGACGCACACCGCGAGCGGCAGACAAAACCCGAGCAACGATGCTCCCCAGAAACGCAGCGTTCGCCCGCGCTCGACCTTGCTGGCGTACGTGACGCCTTCGATGATCAGGAGGGCGACGAAGAGCGCGTACGTCGGTTTGATCAGCATGCACACGGCGATGAGCGCACCACCGCCTGCACCTGCCAACCACGCCGGTCGATGCTCGCGCGTCACGAGCATCGCCACGGCGCCGGTGACCATCACGCCGGCCCATCCGTCTGGCTGCGCCGTGTTGTGATGATCGAGCGACGCATACCATAGCAGGTATAACACGACTGCCCACCGACCGCTCCGGGGCCCCGCATACTGCTCGGCAATGCGCGACAACGACCACGCGCCAATGGCCAGGTAGAGAAGGTCGAACAGCCGCAGGCCCCATTCGTTCGAACCGAACATCACGCTGGCGAGCGCGAACAACAGATGCGCCGCGGGACCTTTGACGTCCCACGCGTCGCGATATGGTATACCGCCATCACGGATGACGCTGCCCACCCACGCGAGATTGCCCTGGTCGTTGGAGAACGGCCACCAGAGATAGCCGAGCGCCCACGCGACCAGGAGCACGACACAGGCACGCCACGCGAGCGTCTCGAGGCCAGTGTCGGCGCGGATACGTCGGAACAGTCCGGCGGAGCTGAAGCCGCCAGCGGCCTCAGTCGTTAGGCCGGTCAGTGGTTCGGTGCTACGCTCGCGCCTGCCGTCCGCTGGCAGCGCATCGTTGACGTCGATCCGCGGGAGTTGTGCGGGGATTGGTTCGTGGCCCAACTGCTTCGATGCGAGTGACGAGACGAGCGCCGGGGCGCGCCGGGAAAGCAACACGTGTGCCGACCGTGATACACCGCGACGAACGATCCCATGAGGCCGATGTGCACCGTTCTCGCGAGCGCGGCCCGCACGCGGCACACAATACGCTCTGCGCGATTCCCCGTCACACATTCGAGGAACCGTCCCACATGCCGCGCCGGATAGTCGCGTCTCCCTTCGTCGTCGCGTGCGTCATCGCCATCGCACTCGGGTGCGCCATCCGCGCGCGCCCCGTACTGCTCACGGATTTCCCGCTCAATGACGGCGGGCTGTTCTTTCAGATGACGGAAGAGTTGCAGCACGCGCACTACCGGCTGCCGATGTTCACCGCCTATAACGCGCTGCATATCCCGTTCGCGTACCCACCGTTCGGCTTCTACATGGCCGGGCTGCTCTCTGATGCCCTGTCAGTCGATCTGATGCAGGTGGTCCGTCTGCTTCCGCTCGCCACGACGTGCGCGACGCTCGTCGCGTTCCTGCTGCTCGCGCGCGCCATGCTGCCCGAGCGCACGGCGGTTGTCGCGGCAGTGACGACGTTCGCGCTCGTGCCGCGCAGCTTCATGTGGCTCGTGATGGGCGGGGGACTCACACGAGCCTTCGGCCTGCTGTTCACCATCCTGGCGCTGCATCAGGCGTATCTGCTCTTCACTCGCCGAGAGCTTCGTTATGCGGTGAGCGCGGGCGTATTCACGGGGCTCACACCAATGAGCCACCTCGGCACAGCGCCATTCCTCGCCGCCAGCCTCGTCCTGTTCTTTCTCGCGTATGGTCGGCACAGAGAGGGGCTGATCGGCGCGGCCATCATCGGTGCGCTCGCCGTCATGGTGACAGCACCGTGGTGGGCGACCGTCGCCACCCGACATGGATTCGGGCCGTTCCTCGCGGCTGGCCAGACGGGTGGTTCGATCTTCTCGCCAGGGCAATTCCGAGCGACGGTGCTCGGTCGCCTCGCGCGCTTCGGCGCACCGAGCTCCGGCGAGCCGCTGTTCCCCGTGTTAGGCGTGCTGGCCGTGTTGGGCTCACTCGCATCGCTGCGACGGCGCGCCGTGCTGCTCCCTGTGTGGTGGATGGCCACGCTGGCGCTGGACGTACGCGCGGGCGAAACGTATGCGACGCTGCCGCTCGCGCTACTCGCGGGCATTGGTGTCAGCGACGTGCTGCTCCCACTGCTGCTGCGTCCACGTAGTATCGACGAAGGTCCGTCAACGCCGATTCCGGACCGCGGATCAGCGCTCGGCTGGTCGTTTCCCGCGGTCGTGACGCGCGTACGCGAAAACATGTTGGCGGTCGGCGCCATCGGCTTTCTTCTCGTCTACTGTACGCTCGGCGCACTCACGCGTGATGCCGATCTCGGAACCGAAGCCGCGTATCTCGCGAGTCTGTCGCACGACGACCGCGATGCGATGCAGTGGGTTGCGAGCAACACGGCACCATCGAGTCGGTTCCTCGTCGTACCGGGGGAGGGCTGGCCCGCGGACCGCGTGGCCGAGTGGTTCCCGGTGCTGGCGCGGCGGCAGAGCGTCGCGACGGTGCAGGGCACGGAGTGGTTGCCAGACAGCGGGTTCGCTCGCTACAAGCGGCTCTATGACACGGCGCGGGACTGTCGGTCGAGGGACGTCGGCTGCGTGGAGCAGTGGTCGAGCAAGTCTGGCGTCGCGTTCTCGCACGTCTACGTGCCTGGCGCGTCCGCCGACGGCTGTTGTCGCGCGCTCCGCTCGACGCTTCGATCGGACGACCGCTACCAGCTCGTGTTCGACGGACCCGGCGCGGAGATCTTCGCGCGCCGGGCGGCAGCGGCGCCCACGGCGGGCTCCGCGCCTAACGTGCCGTCCGGCTCGCCGTGAGCGGACCGGCGACCCCCTAGCGGCGTGACATGCTGGTCACTTCCGGTCGCACCGCGAGGATGAGCGCGCGATTCGCGCCGCCAGGCGCGGCACTGCCCAGCACGACGGTCTGGCCGAGTGGGACCGTGAGTCCAGTCGAGAGCAGTTGCTCGCCGCCGACAGGTTTGCCCTGAAACGAGGCGCCCGACGCGCGATCGAGTCGCACGCGCAATCGCACGCCGCCGCCCGCTCCGGCCTGCACGGTGAGGACATCACCAGCGAGCGCGAAGCGGTCTTCGCCGCCGGCGATCGTGAGCGAAAAACTTTCGGCCTCCGCCGCCGTCGTGGTTCCTTCACCGATCAGATGATAGCCCTTGAAGCGGAACATCGAGCGCAGGGTGGCGTCCAGCGAGTCGATGGCGACGTCGCTCCCCGGAGTGTCATCCGCCGCGATCAACTGGAAGCGGAACGCCACGACGGCCGGCGCGCGATCGTTTTCGCGCAGCAGGCTGTCGATGCGCGCCAGCACCGGTGCCGTCTCGGTGATGGTCACCGCCTGAACGGACCCGGCTTCATACACGCCCCCGTGTGTCGAACGCACGTACGGTGACACGAGGCGAGCGGCGTCGACGGGACGCAGGTATCGGAGCGGGATGGTGCGCGTGATGAGAGGCGCCGGAGGAGCCTGGGCGGCGAGCGATGGCCCGACCGTGATGCACAGGGCGGCGACGAGACGCGCCAGACGACCGATTGATTTCATGGTTGCGTTCCTGGAGATGGTGACTCGGACAGCCAGACGACGGTGATGCTGGGTGACGGCGTCCGCATGATGGTCGCACGCCTTCCCGGGGGCGGGTCGGCCTTGACTTCGGTGCCTAACGGTGGAGCGGGTACTACATCGAGCCGAACCGCTTCAACGGCTGCAACCGGTGTGAGTGGCTGGAGCGAGACCGCCACGACGCGGACCGTCGGCGGCGTGGTGGTGATCACGGGCGACCCGCGGCCGCGACGCTCCGTGGCCGCCGGCCGTCGGCTGGTGGACGCGACTCGCGTGCTGTCGCGCCGCTCGCCGGCTGGCTGGCGCAAGGCGCTGGTGGCATCGACCGTGGCGTAAGCAGCGTTAGGCACTCGCCCCACAGGAGCGGCTGGCGGCGTTCCGGACCTGAGCCACACGCGAACGGCCATCAGCGTCAGTGCCGCGGCCATTCCCCAGACAATGACACGAACGGCGCGACGACTGCCTGCACGCCGTGTCGGCGGACGCGAGGGGCGCGCCTGCTGGACGACGTTGCCCAGGCGGGTCGTGTCGAGCAGGAGCTGTTTCGCCACTGCCCGGCAGCGCCCACACTCCCGGACGTGGACCGCCACCGCGGAGTCCCCGCGGCCGTCGAGCTCATCGAGCTCCGCCTCGAGCATCCGATCCAGCATCGTCAGGCAGGTCATCATCGATAGTCCTCCAGCAGAGCGGGGTGCAGCGCCAACAGTCGTGTCCGAACCGTGCGTCGTGCTCGCAACAGCAGCACGCGAACCGTCGACGCGTCTATGCCCAGCCGTGCGGCGACCTCCGCGGCGGTGAGCCCACGGAGCTCGACCAGCTCGAAGACTTCTCGCTGGCGTCGCGGCAGCGCATCGAAGTGTGGGGCGATGAGACGCTGGAGACGTGCGATGTCGGTTACGTCGTCGGGTGCAGCCGACGGATCGTCGACCGCCGCGGCTTCCCGCGCCAGCAGCGCGCTTCGCCGTGCGTCTCCGCGACGGCGCTCGAGGGCGACGTTTCTCGTTATGCGGTAGAGCCAGGTCGCGAACCGACTGCGCCCCTCGAACTCCCCGATGCGCCGGTGCAACTGCACCAGCACGAGCTGCGCGACATCCTCGGCGTCATCCTCATCGGCGACGACGCGTCGCGCCCACTGCCGCACACGATCGCGGACGCGACGCGCCAGCTCGTCGAATGCCGCGGCATTCCCGCCGCGCACCCGTCCAGCGAGCGCTGTGAGCTCATCGTCATCGCCTGGTCCAGTGACCGCGATCTCCATCCGTTGCACGACTATGGGATGGTGCGAGTAGGGTGGTGCGTTTACAGCGATGAACCGCTCGGTCTGTGACGAAGCGCGATTGGTTCCACCCGTTCATCCGTAACACAACGCTGACCTCTCACGCTCCGCCAGCCCGCACCGGTTCGGAGCACGCATCACGCGTCTGACATCCACGACGCATGCGTTCGTCCCAACGCCGTTTGAGCGGGACGACCGGTGCCTACCTTTGCGCCCTCTTCGCTCCGTGATGAACGGAGCGCGCACGCCACATCCCATAACGCGGGAGTCCCTTTGCGAAGAACCTTGTTCGTCGCAGCAACCGTACTCGCCCTGGCTCCATCATTCGCGATTGCACAACAGCAGCGAACGATCACCGGGCGCGTCGTCGCGGAAGGCGGAACGGAACCACTCTCCGGCGCCACCGTGCAGATCGTCGGCACCACTGCCGGTGCCATCACCGCAGATGACGGACGATACCGTCTCGTCGTGCCCGAAGGAGCGCTGCAGCTCAGCGTCCGACGGATCGGCTTCAAGCGTCGGCTGGTCGACGTCGCGGCAGACCGCAACGCGGTGGACGTCTCACTGGAGCGCGACGCGCTCAAGCTCGAGGAGCTGGTGATCACAGGTCAGGGCACCGCGGTCGCGCGGCAGAATCTCGCGAACGACGTCGCGAGCGTGGACGCCGAGGCGCTGACGAAAGTGCAGACCACGAGCTTCGAGGGCGCGCTGCAGGGGAAGATTCCCGGCGCGAACATCCAGATGAACTCGGGCGCACCGGGCGGCGGTGGCCAGGTCCAGATCCGCGGCATCACGAGCATCAACGGCTCGAGCGATCCACTGTGGGTCGTCGACGGCGTGATCGTCAGCAACGACGTGCTCAATCCGGGCATCACCGCCGTCACTCGGTCGTCCGGGCTGCAGCCGGTGAACCAGGACAACGGCGTGAATCGCATCGCTGACCTGAACCTGAACGACATCGAGCGCATCGAAGTATTGAAGGGCGCCTCCGCGTCATCGATCTATGGTGCGCGCGCGGCGAACGGCGTCATCGTCATCACGACCAAGCGAGGCACCGCGGGTCCGCCGCGATTCAACATCACACAGCGCGCCGGGACGTACGATCAGCTTCGCACGCTCGGCTCTCGCGTCTTCACCCGGGACGCGGCGATCGCCCAGTTCCTCGGCACCGGGAAACTGTTCGGAACGGACACGACGCGCCTGCTCGGCCTGTACGGCGACGGTACCGTCCACGACAACGAGAAGAACTTCTTCGGCGAGACGCCGCTCTCGTACGAGACGAGCGTGAATGCGTCGGGCGGTGGCGAGAACACCCGCTACTTCGGCTCTGTGCTGAACAAGTTCGATGGCGGCATCATGCCTAACACGGGCGCCAAGCGTCAGTCGCTTCGCGTCAACGTGTCGCAGACGGCGAGCAAGAAGCTGACGCTCGACCTGCGGACCGCGGTCATGCACAGCAGTGATCGGCGTGGCCTCTCGAACAACGACAACACCGGGACGAGCCCGTACGTCGTGTTCTCGACGACGCCGAACTTCTTCGACCTGCGTCCGAAGAGCGGGGTGTACCCGGTGAACCCGTTCGAGCGGAGCAACCCGTTCCAGACGATGGCGCTCTCGAAGATCCAGGAGAGCACCGACCGTTTCATCGTGGGCGGTACGGCGACGTACCAGCTGTTCGCGTCCCAGACGCAGACGGCGCAGGTCCGCGTCGACGGTGGCGCGGACCGGTTGAATCAGAACGACAACATCTATACGCCGCCCGAGCTGCAGTTCGAACCGGCGGACGGTCTCGCCGGCACCACCGCGCTGACCGACGGTATCGTGCAGAACGCGAACGTCAACGCGTCGCTCACGCACACGCTGACGCCGAAAGGCGGACTCGTCTCGGCGACGACGTCGTTGGGTGTGCAGCGCGAAGTGCGCGACGTCGAGTTCGCGAACATCGTGAACCGCGATCTGCTCGCTGGGCAGGAGAACATCAACCGCGGCACGACGCCGCTGCTCCAGCAGAACCGCCAGCCGACGAAAGTGTTCGCGATGTTCGGGCAGGAAGAAGTGCTGCTCTTCGGCGAGCGACTGCTGCTCACCGGCGGCGTCCGGGCAGAACGCAATACGAACAACGGCGACGTCAACAAGCTGTACTACTTCCCGAAAGCGTCGGCGTCGTACCGTCTCCCGAAGTTCGCGTTCGTCGACGAGTTCAAGGTTCGGAGCGCGTGGGGCAAGAGCGGGAATCAGCCGCTCTATCCTCAGAAGTACACGAACCTCACGAACACCGTGTACAACAACGTCAACGCGCTGCGCGTGGCCCTCGGCGCTGGTGATCCGAACATCAAGCCGGAGACGCAGACCGAGATCGAGGGTGGGTTCGACGCGTCGGTGTTCGGCGGCCGGGCGACGCTGTCGATGACCGTCTTCGACAAGTCGATCGACGACCTGATCATCCAGCCGACGTTCGCGCCGTCGAGCGGCTTCACGAACTACTTCACGAATGGCGCGTCGCTCCAGAATCGCGGCATCGAGTCGATGCTCCAGGTCACGCCGCTGCGGTTCCGTCGCGGTGAGTGGAACTCGACCGTGATCTACCAGAAGGTCAAGGCGAAGATCACGGACCTGAGCGTGCCGACGTTCCGGCAGGGCGGGTTCGCGTTGTTCCTCGGCCAGTATCAGGTGGAGGAGGGCAAGTCGCCGACGCAGATCGTCGGCCTGGTGCCGACGGTGGCGAATCCTAACGTGAGCGCCGCGGCAATCGTCGGCGACGCGACGCCCGACTACCAGATGTCGTTCAACAACGAGGTCTCGTTCGGTCCGTTCCACGCCAGCGCGTTGCTCGACTGGCGTCACGGCGGCGACGTCATCAACCTGACGACGTTCCTGTACGACGCCGCGCACAACTCGGCTGACTGGGACACGAAGGGAAAGGAGCGGTTTGCGCTGCAGGGCAAGGACACCCGTCCGTACGTCGAGGACGGGTCGTTCGTGAAGCTGCGTGAGGTGTCACTCAGCTACCGCGTGCCGCAGTCGCTCGTGCAGCGCACGTTGCGCGGCCAGGTGCGCTCGGCGGGCATCTCGCTCAGCGGCCGCAACCTGCTCATGAACTCCGCGTACAAGGGAGTCGATCCCGAGGTGAGCAACTTCGGGAACCAGGCGCTCAACCGAAACGTGGACGTTGCGCCATTCCCGCCTTCGCGCTCGTTCTTCCTCTCCCTCGACCTCGGCTTCTGATCATGATCGCATATACCACAAGGCCTAACGTGCGCTCGCGGACGCGCCTCCGGGTGGCCGCGGCCATCGCGCTTGGCGCGACGGTGCTCGCCGCGGCGTGCAAGGACACCGCGGAGCCCGACGCGAACAATCCCAGCCTTCAGGGCGTGCAGGACAACCCGTCGCGCGTCACGGTGACGCAGATGGTGCGCGGCACGCTCGAGGGGTATCGGCTCAACTCGGGGTTTCCGCTCGCGTTCAGCATCATCGGCCGCGACGCCTACAATCTTCAGGCGGCGGAGCCACGGAACACCGGTGAGTTGTTAGGCACGTCGAATCTGGACCCGGGTGGATTCGGGGCTGCATTCTGGGCCGCGCAGTACCGCACCGTGCGAACCGCGAACGTGCTGCTGGCGTCGCTGCCGTCGTCGACGGCGCTCACGGATCCGGAGAAGGAGACCGCACGCGGCATCGTGAACACCATCAAGGCGCTCGAGCTCTTCACTGTCTGGATGGCGCACGACACCGCGGGGATGGTGGTCAAGGTGGATGGCGTACCGCAGGATCCGGCGCCGATTCTCTGCCGCGATCCGGCGATCAACGACATCGCGCTGCTGCTCGACTCGGCGCAGACGCAGATCAACGCCGGCGTGGCGAGCGGTTTCCCGTTCACGGCACTGCCGGCAGGCTTCGCGAACTTCAACAACAAGACGACGTTCCTGACGTTCAACCGCGCGTGGAAGGGCAAGGTCGACGTCTACCGTCGGCAGTATCAGTCGGCGCTGACGGCGTTGTCGCAGTCGTTCATCGACACGGGCAGCGGCCTCACGCCCGCGCAGGCGCGCGCGGTGCTCGATCGCGGTCCCGTGCACGTGTTCAGCTCCGCGGCAGGCGACGCGCTGTCGACGCTGTTCGCGGCGCTCACCGGTACCGTGCGCGCGCACCCGAGCGTGCGCAGTGGGGCCGAGACCGGGCCTAACGGGATCGATGCCCGCTACACGGCGAAGGTGACGACGACGACGACGGCGAGCGATCAGGGCGTGTCGTCGAACCTCGGCTTCATCGTCGTTCCGACGAACACGTCGCCGGTGGCGATCATTCGGAACGAGGAGCTCATCCTGCTGCGGGCGCAGGCGAACCACGGTTTGGGTAATCTGGATGCGGCCGGTCGGGATCTGAATTTCATCCGCACGCGGTCCGGCAACCTGGCGCCAAAGACGTATGCGTCGCTCGACGACGTGCTGAACGATCTGCTGTACAACAAGCGCTACTCGCTGCTGTACGAGACGGGCACGCGCTGGGTGGACATGCGGTTCTACAACCGGCTGGCTCAGCTGCCGAAGGATCTGCCGACGCACAAGGTGCACGCGAACTATCCGGTCCCGTCGAACGAGGCGCTCGTGCGTGGCGGCCCGGTGACGTGTAGCGCGCAGTAACGAGTTACTGGGGATAAGGGATTGGGGACTGGGGAAAACCCTCGGGAGCCTTCTCTCGAACGAGAAGGCTCCCGAGGGTTTTCAGTCCTACTTCCGCGGGAACGTGAGCTCGCCCGCCGGATCCGACGCCTTCAGGGCCGTTGCCTGACCGCCCACGATCGAGAACTGGAACACCACGTCCGGAAATTCCTTCATGCGGAACTCATTCGGCCGCACGGGAACCAGATCCTGGAAACCGCCGCCGGCATCCTTGATCGCGAGCGAGCTGTCCGAACGCAGCACGATGTCGAACTTCGTCGGCCCCGAAGTCCCGTAGGTGCCGAGGTACTGACGAAGCGTCGTGACGCTCGAGAGCGTCGTCGGAACGCGACGCCTGAACATGACCACCTCGTTGTCGATCGGCACCTCGGCGCGATCGACCTGACCCTTCGCGTTCGTGAGAAAGTTCACGGACCATTTGCCGTCCTCTTCATCATCGGGCGTGTCGAAGCGGTCGAAGTGGTAGTGCGACAGCGGAAGCCGGATCTTGTGGAGACCGAACACGAGTGACGTGTCAGCCTGCGCGATGGTGAGAACACCGTACGCAGGGTGCTCGAACTCGCCGACGTAATCGGGGATCGCGTGCGACGGCCTCGTGTTGTCCACGCGTCCCGCGCGGGATGTGGCGCGCGCGACCCTGATCGCCCGGTTCTCCTCGAGGCGAATCGCGTTCAGTCGCTCGGACCAGGGCGTGAGCGACAGGCCTAACAAGCGCTCGTAGATGTTCCACGAGACGACGCTACTCAGCGGCGCCGCGTGGTCGCCGATGACCATGACGATCACGCCGATCGAGTCACTGGGCATCACCGACAGTTGCGAGTGAAAGCCGCGAATGTCACCGCGATGGTACGCGACCGGGTGTCCGCGATACGCGGCGGTGATGCGTCCCATGCCGTACGCGCCGTTGAGCATCTCGGTCCACCCGCGGGACTCGAGATCGGGATTGGGAAGCGCTACGGCCGGCGCGAGCGTCTCGCGGATGACGCTTCGTGGAATGACCTGCGCCCCGTGGTACTGGCCACCATTCATGAGCGCGATCAGCCAGTGCGACATGTCGGCGACACTCGAGTTGAGTGCACCCGCCGGCGCGAATCCGCCATCATCGTCGTAATACGGCGTACGAACCAGCGTTCCATCATCTCGGCGCTCCGAGTACGGAACGGCAGGCTCCGGCGCCTCGAGCATCTCGGCAATCGTGAACGTCGTGGACGTCATGCCGAGCGGTTGCAGAAGTCGCTCGGTGACGAACGTCTGCCACGACTTGCCGGAGATAAGCTCGACGGCGTACCCCGCGCTGGCATACATGACGTTGTTGTAGAGGAACGTCGTGCGCGGCGGCGCCGAGGCGTCGAGGTATCGGAGTCGATCGAAGAGGCCTTTCTGTGTCAGGTCGGACTTGTACCACATGCCGTCGTGCGGAGCGATCCCGGTGCGATGCGACAGCATGTCGCGCAACGTGACCGTCCGATCGAGATCATCGGTGGAGAACTTGATAGACGGGACGTATGTGCGGATTGGTTTGTCCCAATCGAGCTTGCCATCGTCGACGAGAAGGCCGGCAGCGACGGCCGTGAAGAGCTTCGTATTCGACGCGATCGGCTGCGTGGTGGTGGGCGTGTACGAAATCTTCTTTCCGTAGTCGCGATAGCCGTAGCCCCTGGCGAAGACGAGCTGCTGCTTCACGACGATGCCGACGCCGATTCCCGCGACATTCCACGTCTCGAGCAGGCGCGACATGTAATTGTCGAAGCCATCGAGGCGGGATGCGATTGATGGCTGCTGCGCCCGTGCGGACGCAGCCGTGCAACACGTCAGCGCAAGGATCGTGAAGAATCGCCGGATCATCCCCTAGAAACGACCAGGCGTGCTGCGGGGAAACCGCTTTTCTCGCGCAACCCTATCCCTACTGTTGCGAGCCATTGGTCGAACACCGGATAGTCAAAAGCTGCTATGTCCCGAGCGCCTCTCGGAAGATCGCCCTGACGTCGACCACCAGCGGCTCGGCTGCACTCGCCGGGTGCCAGATGAAGGCATCGCTTGCTACCACGTCTTTATTCCCGCGCTGAATCACTGTGATCGTGCGCGTCTCACCGTCGACGATCCAGTACTCGGCCACTCCGGCGTCGAAATAGAGCTGACGTTTTGGACCGCGATCCCGACGGTGCGTGACATCCGACAGGATCTCGATGACGAGCAGCGGCGCCGGAGCCTCGTCCCAGCCGGTCGGGAGCTCGGTCCATGGGCGCACCATGACGTCCGGCTCGACCTCGCTCCCCTCGAACCGGACGACCGCCCGCGGACGAAACACGCGGCCGATCCTCTCCTGCCGCACGTAGTCACTGAGCACGTCAGAGAGCACGACCG
>Ga0310810_10000854_pt1 | contig 30949 bp, 34 predicted proteins | sample NCmetagenome_FD_207641 | JGI IMG/M metagenome (GOLD analysis project Ga0310810, IMG submission 207641) | Soil microbial communities from experimental microcosm in Duke University, North Carolina, United States - NC | ecosystem: Engineered > Artificial ecosystem > Soil microcosm > Unclassified ... | reverse complement strand
ATAAGCGACACGCCTTCGGCGCGCGCCGCGGTCACGAGTTCTTTATCGAGTGTCGCGAGCGCGACCCCTTCGCGTTGAGCAAGTTCGAGATACGCTGCGTCATAAAAGGTCAGGCCGTGTTTGCGCGCGAGTGCCATCACCTGCTCATCGTCCGGAAGCGAATCGAGGCCGATCGGAAGCTGTGACAGGAACGCGATGAATCCTGCGGTCTGCTCTTGCGTCGCGCGCTTCCTCCGTTCTCCAAGCGCAATGACGTTTCGAATTTCGAACCACCAGATCAAGGGCGCGTACGCGGCTTCGTGCTCCAGTGACTCGAGGATGGCCTCTGCGGCCGCACTTCGTTCGTCCTCGAAGTGCCAACTCGCCGTCAGCGAAGCATCGATCACGAAAGGCACGGCTATTTCCGGCCTTCGTCGCGCCACGCGAGGATCTCCTCGATGGTGGCGCCCTTGGTCTGCTTTCGCAGCGCTTTGATGCCGGCGATCGCCTGCTTGATCTCCTCTTGGCGGGCGGTTCGCGCAGGGACCATCCTGACGATCGGCTGGCCGTGCAAAGTGATCTCGACCGGCTCTCCTGCCGCCACGGTCTTGAGCAGTTCCGAGAACCGAGCTTTTGCCGTAGAGGATTGAATTTGCTTCATATAGTTATGACCGGTCAATTTGACTGGTCAGAATATAGGCCTCTTAACCCAAGTCTGCAAGCTGGCTTGGCGTTGACTATCTGACCCTTCGGCCGTAATCGTCCGCCCGCTCTCGCAAGAGACCGTACCTTTAACCCGCCGACCGGGTCCCGAAACCGGCGGCCACCGCCCGACAGCGCAATGCGCCCTCGGGCGCGAAGGCGCTTTCTGATGTTCGACAGCCTGCAGGAGCGGCTTGGCGGAATTCTCGACCGGCTGACCGGGCGCGGGGCGCTCTCGGAGGCCGATGTCGATGTTGCGTTGCGCGAGGTGCGCAGGGCGCTGTTGGAGGCCGACGTCGCGCTCGATGTGGTGCGCACATTCGTCGAGCAGGTGAAGAAGAACGCCATTGGCGTCGCGCTGATCAAGTCGGTCAAGCCGGGCCAGATGGTCGTCAAGCTGGTGCACGACCAGCTTGTCGAAACGCTCGGCGCGAGCGCCGACCCGATCGACCTCAATGCGCCTGCGCCGGTCGGCATCATGATGGTCGGCCTGCAGGGCTCGGGCAAAACCACCACGACCGCGAAGATCGCGCGGCGTCTCACCGAGCAGGGCAAGCGTAAGGTGCTGATGGCCTCGCTCGACACGCGCCGCCCGGCCGCGATGGAGCAGCTTGCTGTGCTTGGCCAGCAGGTCAATGTGCAGACGCTGCCGATCGTGACGGGCCAGACCCCGCCCCAGATCGCGAAGCGCGCACTCGAAGCCGGCCGCCTCGGCGGCTTCGACGTGGTGATGTTCGACACCGCAGGCCGTACCACCCTCGACGACGAGATGATGGCGGAAGCAGCCGGCGTGAAGCAGGCCGCAAACCCGCATGAGGTGCTGCTGGTCGCCGACGCGCTGACCGGCCAGGACGCGGTCAATCTCGCGCGCTCGTTCAACGAGCGCGTGGGCCTCACCGGCATCGTGCTCACCCGCGTCGATGGCGACGGACGCGGCGGCGCTGCGCTCTCGATGCGCTCGGTCACCGGCAAGCCGATCAAGCTGATCGGCACCGGCGAAAAGCTTGACGCGCTGGAGGACTTCGACCCCGCGCGCATCGCGGGCCGCATCCTCGGCATGGGCGACATCGTCTCGCTGGTCGAGAAGGCCGCCGCAACGATCGACGCCGAGAAGGCAGCGCGCGTTGCCGAGAAGATGCGCAAGGGCGCATTCGATCTGGCGGACCTGCGCGAGCAACTCCTCCAGATGCAGAACATGGGCGGTATCGGCGGTCTGATGGGCATGCTGCCGGGCGTCGCCAAGATGAAGAACCAGTTGCAGGCCGCGAACCTCGACGAGCGCGTGCTCAAGCGCCAGATGGCGATCATCGACTCGATGACGCCGAGGGAACGGCGCAATCCCGATATCCTCAAGGCGAGCCGCAAGCGCCGCATCGCGGAGGGCTCAGGGACGAAGCCCGAGGACATCAACCGCCTGATCAAGATGCATCGCGGCATGGCCGACATGATGAAGATGATGGCGAACCAGAAGCGCGGGCCGATGGCCGGCCTTGCGCAGATGATGGGCTTCGGCGGCGGCATGCCGAGCCCGGAAGAGATGCAGAAGCTCGCCGAGAAAGTACCGGGCGGGCTACCGCCCGGGATGCCGGGTGCGCCGGACATGCCGCCGCGGATGCCCGGCCTGCTGCCGAATTTCCCCGGAACGCTCCCTGGCCTTGGCGTGAAGCCCGGCCTCGGCGGATTTCCGGGACTTGGAAAGAAGAAATAGCGAAATCAGGAACACCAGAAAGGAAACCGAATGTCCCTGAAGATCCGGCTCGCGCGCGCGGGCACTAAGAAGCGTCCTGTCTATCACATCGTGGCGGCGGACAGCCGCATGCCGCGTGACGGCCGCTACATCGAGCGGCTCGGCTACTTCAATCCGCTGATGGCGAAGGACAACAAGGATCGCCTCAAGCTCGACCTCGAGAAGGTGAAAGCCTGGATGGCGAAGGGTGCGCTGCCGACCGATCGCGTCGCGCGCTTCCTCGACGAAGCGGGCGTGATGAAGCGCGAGACGCGCAACAACCCCGAGAAGGCGAAGCCGAAGAAGAAGGCGCAGGAGCGCGCCGCTGCTGGTGCCGCCGCTGCCGCCGCTCCGGCGGAAGGCGCGCCTGCCGCAGAGGCGGCTCCGGCAGCCGCGAGCTAACCCCATGCTGCGCTCATGCCCGCGAAAGCGGGCATCCTATCCTTGGCCAAAGCATCGGGTCCCCGCTTCCGCGGGGACGAGCGGATAAATGGATACCCGCGTCTGCATCGCGCAGATTGGAGCCGCGCACGGTGTGCGCGGCGAGGTGCGGCTCAAGCCGTTCACCGAGGACCCGCTGTCGGTGACGCGGTACGGCGCGCTCGAAAGCGAGGACGGCAAGCGGCGGTTCGAGATCGAGGCCGTGCGGCCGGCGAAAGACGTGCTGGTCGCGCGCCTCAAGGGTGTGACGGATCGCAATTCCGCCGAGGCGCTCAAGAACATCCGGCTCTACGTGGCACGCGAGAAACTGCCGCGGCCGGAGGTTGACGAGTTCTATCACGCCGATCTCGTCGGCCTCACCGCGCAGAAGCAGAACGGCGAAACGATCGGCACGGTGAAGGCGATTCATAATTTCGGCGCTGGCGATCTTCTGGAGATCGAGCCGTCGGGCGGTGCGACGATCATGCTGCCGTTCAATGAGGCGACGGTACCGTTGGTCGACATCGCGGCCAAAAAAATCGTGATCGCGCCGCCAACGGATTCCTGAACATTCGTGGAGCATGATCTTGTCCGAAAACCGGTGTCCACTTTTCGGGATCATGCTCTGATGTGGCGCGCAACGGTGCTGACGATTTTCCCTGAGATGTTTCCCGGGCCGCTTGGCTTGAGCCTTGCGGGCAAAGCACTGGAGAAAGGCGTGTGGGCCCTCGACGCGATCGACATCCGTGATCACGCGACCGACAGGCACCGCACCGTCGACGACACGCCGGCCGGTGGTGGACCCGGCATGGTGATGAAGGCCGATGTACTGGCGCGCGCGATCGATGCGGCCGGCGGGGGGCGGCCGCGGCTCCTGATGTCGCCGCGCGGAGCGCCGCTGACGCAGGGGCGCGTCGCTGAACTCGCGAGCGGCCCGGGCGCGGTCATCGTGTGCGGGCGGTTCGAGGGTGTGGACGAGCGCGTGATCGAGGGGCGGAATCTGGGGGAAGTGTCGCTGGGTGACTTTGTGTTGTCTGGAGGCGAGACCGCCGCGCTGGCGCTGCTGGACGCCTGCGTACGCCTTCTGCCCGGCGTGATGGGCAGGGCGGCGTCAGGAACCGAGGAGAGCTTCGCCGAAGGGCTGCTCGAGTACCCGCACTACACTCGGCCGCAGCTCTGGGAGGGTCGTCCGATCCCGGAGGTGCTGAGTTCGGGGGATCACGGCAAGGTTGCCGCCTGGCGGCGGGCGGAGGCTGAAAAGCTGACCCAAAGGCGCCGTCCGGACCTTTGGACAAAGCGCAAGCGATGAATGCGGTCATTCCGGGGCGCCGCATAGCGGCGAGCCCGGAATCCATAATCGCTATCGGTGGTTATGGATTCCGGGCCCGGCCCCGTGGGCCGTCCCGGAATGACGAATGTGCATGCGACGGACGGGTGACAAGCCCAAAACTTTGCAGTAGAAGCGCGCATCCCATTTGACCGACCGCCAGAGCGCCCCGCGCGCGGCGCCGCGCCGGAGAGACCCCATGAACCTTTTGAAGCAAATCGAACAGGACCAAATCACCAAGCTGACCGCCGGCAAGGAGATCCCGGACTTCGGGCCGGGCGATACGCTGGTCGTGAACGTCAAGGTCGTCGAGGGCGAGCGCTCGCGCGTACAGGCCTTCGAGGGAATGTGCATCGGCCGCTCGGGCGGCGGCATCAACGAGAGCTTCACGGTGCGCAAGATTTCCTACGGCGAGGGCGTCGAGCGCGTGTTTCCGCTCTATTCGCCGATGCTCGACTCGATCAAGGTCGTACGCCGCGGCAAGGTGCGCCGCGCCAAGCTCTATTATCTGCGCGGATTGCGCGGCAAGAAGGCGCGCATCACCGAGAAGCAGGAAGGCGCCGAGGCGGAGGCCGCGGAGTAGTTTCGCGGCCTCGCACGCAAGGTTTTCCGGATTGGTGCATGCGGGAGCTCGGCTCCCGCTTTGCATTTCGGGCGCTTTTCTCCGCCGCTCCGAATGATTAGAACCGTGCCGACCGTATGATCCAGGAACCCGAGTGATGGCCAAGCCCCGTACCCTCTACGACAAGATCTGGGACGACCATGTGGTCGACGAGCAGCCGGACGGAACGTGCCTGCTCTACATCGACCGGCACCTCGTGCATGAGGTGACGAGCCCGCAGGCGTTCGAGGGGTTGCGCGCGGCGGGCCGCAAGGTGCGCGCGCCAGAGAAGACGCTCGCGGTGGTCGATCACAACATCCCGACCTCGGACCGCAACCTGCCCAACCCCGATCCGGAAAGTGCCGAGCAGATCCGCGTGATGGCGGAGAACGCGCGCGACTTCGGCATCGAGTATTACGACGAGCACGACAAGCGTCAGGGCATCGTGCACATCATCGGGCCCGAGCAGGGCTTCACCTTGCCCGGCACCACGATCGTGTGCGGCGACAGCCACACCGCGACGCACGGTGCGTTCGGCGCGCTGGCGCACGGCATCGGCACGTCGGAGGTCGAACATGTGCTCGCCACGCAGACTCTGATCCAGAAGAAATCGAAGAACATGCGCGCGACGGTCGACGGCAAGCTGCCGCCTGGCGTCACCGCGAAGGACATCATTCTCGCCATCATCGGCGAGATCGGCATGGCGGGCGGCACCGGTCACGTCATCGAGTACACGGGCGAAGCGATCCGCGCGCTCTCGATGGAAGGCCGCATGACGGTCTGCAACATGTCGATCGAGGGCGGCGCGCGCGCCGGCATGGTCGCGCCGGACGAGAAGACCTACGAGTATCTCAAGGGCCGTCCCAAATCGCCGAAGGGTGGCGCCTGGGAAATGGCGATGCGCTACTGGGAGACGTTGCGCTCCGACGAGGGCGCTGCGTTCGACACCGAGATCAAGCTCGATGCCGCAAAACTCCCGCCGATCGTGACCTGGGGAACGAACCCCGGACAGGTCGCCTCGATCGCCGGCCGCGTCCCGACGCTGGAGGAAACAACAGACGCGCATCAGCATGAGGCCTTGGCGCGTGCACTCGCCTACATGGATTTCAAGGGCGGCGAGAAGATCACCGACATTGCGCTCGACCGCGTCTTCATCGGCTCATGCACGAACGGCCGTATCGAGGACCTGCGCGAGGTCGCGCGCATCGCGAACGGCCACAAGGTCAATCCGCACGTCTACGCGATGATCGTGCCGGGCTCGGGTATCGTGAAGGAGCAGGCCGAGGCCGAAGGCCTCGACAAGGTCTTCAAGGCCGCGGGCTTCGACTGGCGCGAGCCGGGCTGCTCGATGTGCCTTGCAATGAACCCCGACAAGCTCAAGCCCGGCGAGCGTTGCGCCTCGACCTCGAACCGCAACTTCGAAGGCCGGCAGGGCTACAAGGGCCGCACGCACCTCGTCTCGCCTGCGATGGCGGCGGCTGCGGCGATCGCAGGCCGTTTCGTCGACGTGCGGGAATGGAAGTAGGCCGCCCCGCTCGGGGCGGCCCTCAGCTTCAGTCAATTTCGTTTCGCTAGAAGACACCGAACCCGAACGGGCCGATGCCGAACGCAAGGCCGGGACGGTGATAGTACCGATACGGGTAACCGTAGTACCCGTAGTGCCGATAGCGATACGGATGGCCGTAGTAGCCATAGCGGTAGCGCGGACCCCAATATCGGTGGCGCGGCCAATAGCCGTAGTGACGGTAATGATGCCACCGCTGGCGTGAGCTCAGCTCGGTCGATTGGGATTTAGTGATGCCCTGTTCGGCGGCGCTCGCCGGAATGGGCAGGGCCGCGGCGCCGACGATCATCAGGGCCGCGAGGCCGGTCAGGATTTTGGTCATGCGTGTTCCCTCGGGGTTGTTGCATGCTCCCGCAGAGAAAACGCTTTAGGGGGGGATTTGTTGCCGCGAATCCGTACGCGTGATGGCAGCGGAGGGTCGGGATCAGCGCCAGAAGGGCCAGTGGTAGTAGTGGCGCCGATAGTGCCGGTAGTAGCGGTATCGGTGCGGATAGAAGGGCCACCAGAAGCGCGGGTGCCAGTAGTAGAACGGCGCCCGCCGATACGGATATCCGTAGTAGCCATAGCGCCCGTAACGGCGTTTCTTTGGCTTCTTCGTTTTGGTCGCCGTCGCGGCCGGCGCCTCGCTCGGAGGCGTCGTGGCGGCCGGCGGGGTTGGCGGTGTGGTTGAGGCGGCGGGTGGGGTCGGTGGAACGGTTCCGGCAGCCGGTGGCGCTGGCGGTGCTGCTGCGGCCGGTGGTGCCGCTGGCGGCGTTGTTGCCGCGGGAGGCGAAGTCGCCGGGGGCGCTGTTGCCGCGGGAGGTGTTGGTGGCGGCGCTGGCGCTGCCGCGGGTGGGGGTGTCGGTGGCGTCGCGGGAGGCGCTTGCACTGAATCGACGCTGCCGGGCGCCGCGGGTGCTGATTTGGCCGGCGGCGCGACCCAGAGCAACGCAACGGCTGCAACACCAGCAAACAACGCACGCATGCAAATCCCTCGCGCTTTGACGACTAACCCCGCACCCACCAGCAATGTTGCACCGGCACGATGACGGTCCCACTCGGCCGCCATTGAGGGGCGAGGCGGAAGGTGCAATCGCGATAAAGCAGCCGGCGACCGGGATAGACGCGGAACCGGGTCGGTGGCCGGCGAGCCTGCGCCGAGATTTCGGTCGCTGTGCCGGCACCGCTGGAATTTGGCGCAGCGACCGCCTGATCCGTTGCGGGCGCCATCGCGCCCAACACTGCCGCAACCGCAATTAACCGCATGCAAGTCCCTAACGTCATCCCGCTACGCTCCCGCATCGTGGCGGCGGCGTCAACGGCTTGACGGAATGGATTGCGCCGCCGCGCCAGCCTATGCTTTGCCCATGAGCAATCAGCGTGAACGCGACGAAGAGCATCGCCGTGAGGCACTCGCGACGCTCAAGTCGCTCGGCGAAACCGACACGTTCGCGAGTTCCGCGCTCGCCCGCACGGCCAAGCGTGCGACCGAACATTTCGGCGGGCGCGACGCGATCGGGCCGGACGGGTCGGTCGATCAAATTGAACTGTGGGGGCGGCGGATTGGACGCGCGCTCAGCCTGATCGGCTTCATCGCGCTCGCGGCCTATCTTTATGTCACGTACTTCGCCAAGTGAGCCCGATGGGAGAGAACGATCCGCTCGCCTGGCGCGGGGCCTCGGCGCCGACGCTGGCACAGTTCGAGATGCTGGCGATCGAGGCGTTCCGGCGCCTGCCGGAAAAATTCCGGCTGATGTGCGCGGACCTGGTGATCAAGATCGACGACTTCGCGACCGACGAGGTGCTCGACCATCTCGGCGCGCAAAGTGAGTTCGACGTGCTCGGGCTTTTTCAGGGAATCGGGCTCCCGTTCCGTTCGGAAAGCGCGCCGGTGCACATGCCGAACATGATCTGGCTCTATCGCCGCCCGATCCTCGATTACTGGGCCGAGCACGACGACACGCTCGGCGAGATCATCACGCATGTATTGGTTCACGAGATCGGGCACCATTTCGGCATGTCGGATTCCGACATGGAGGCAATCGAGCGTGCCGCGGACGATGCCGCATGACGAACGCATCGTCGAAGATCGTGATCTGCGGTGCGGGCATCGCCGGAATCGCCGCCGCTTATCAGCTTGCCGTCGTGCACGGCGTCGCGAATGTGACGATCGTCGAGGCCGGCAATCCGCTCTCGCTCACCTCCGACAAATCGACCGAGGCGTATCGCAACTGGTGGCCCGGCCCCGACTGGCAAATGACCGCGTACATGAATCGCAGTATCGATCTCATCGAGGAGATCGCGCGCGCGACCGGCAACCGCATCAACCTGAACCGGCGCGGTTACCTGTTCGCGACCGCCGATGCGACAAAGATCGAATTTCTCTCCGAGATGGCGCAGCTCGCCGAAAGCCGCGGCGCCGGGACCGCCCGCTTTCACGACACATCGTCGAGCGCCTACGTGCCCTCGTCGGAGCGCGGCTTCGATTCCGCGCTCAATGGCGCGGACGTGATCACCGACCGCAGTCTGATCCGCCGCCACTTTCCCTGTCTCGCGCCCGAGACCATGGCGGTCGCGCATGCGCGGCGCGCCGGCTGGCTCTCCGCACAGCAACTCGGCGCCGCGATGCTGGAGGCTGCGCGCGAGCGCGGCGCAAAACTCCTGCGCGGCGAGCTCGTTGGTATCGTCGTCAACGATCGCGTGCGGGGCGTGCATGTGATTCAGAACGGTACGCACCATTTGCTCGAGGCGACGCATCTCGTTCTGGCGGCGGGCCCGATGCAGAAACATCTTGCGCAGATGGCCGGCCTCGACCTGCCGATCTTCGCGGAGCGTCATCACAAGGTCAGCTTTGCCGACACCGACGGCGTGCCGCGCGCGGCGCCAATGATGATCTGGCTCGATGCACAATATCTGCCGTGGAGCGACGACGAGCGTGCCGCACTCGAAGCGGACGACGAGGCGCGCTGGCTCCTGCAGGAATTCCCTGCGGGCGTCCACGGCCGCCCCGACGGCGCACATGCAACCCTTCTGCTGTTCAACTATCACAACGAGGCGGTCGCGCCGGAATTCCCGCTGCCCGAGCCGCCGGCGCACTATGCCGAGATCGCGATGCGCGGCATGTCCACCATGGTGCCCGGCTTGCGCGCCTATGCGGGCAAGCCCCCGCGGCCCTATGTCGACGGCGGCTACTACGTGAAGACGCGCGAGAACCGTCCGCTGATCGGCCCTGCGCCGCTGGAAGGCCTCTACGTCTCGTGCGGCTACTCGGGCTTCGGCGTCATGGCCTCCTGTGCGGGCGGCGAATTGATCGCGCGCCACATCACGGGCGCGCTGCTCCCCGACTACGCGCCTGCGTTCCTGCTCTCGCGCTATCAGGATCGTGAATACATCAACTTGCTTGATCGATGGGGCGACGGGGGCCAGCTATGACCGAGGCGTGACTTGACCGGCTGCGCGCAAGCCGTCATGACACCGTCAACCGAGGACGGTCCCATGGACAAGTTCACCAAGCTGGAAGGCGTCGCGGCGCCGCTGAAGATGATCAATATCGATACCGATATGATCATCCCGAAGAACTACCTGAAGACCGTGAAGCGCACCGGGCTCGGCAAGGGACTGTTCGCCGAAAAGCGCTTCAAGGACGACGGCAGCGAGAACCCGGACTTCGTGCTCAACAAGCCGGCTTATCGCAACGCGAAGATCATCGTGGCCGACGACAACTTCGGCTGCGGCTCTTCTCGCGAGCACGCGCCCTGGGCGCTGCTCGACTACGGCATCCGCTGCGTGATCTCGACCTCGTTCGGCGACATTTTCTACAACAACTGCTTCAAGAACGGCATTCTGCCGATCAAGGTTTCGCCCGAGGATCTGGAGAAGCTGTTCGATGACGCCGAACGCGGCGCGAACGCGACGCTTTCGATCGACCTCGACAAACAGGAAATCCGCGGGCCGGACGGCGGCATGGTGAAGTTCGAGATCGATCCGTTCCGCAAGCACTGCCTGCTCAACGGCCTCGACGATGTCGGCCTGACGATGGTCAAGAAGGACAAGATCGCGGGCTACGAGGAGAAGGCAGCCGCCGCGCGGCCGTGGATGTGAACTAACTCCGCCCTTCAATCGCCTCCGCAATCGCAACCGTGCGGCGTGCCATCTCGGCATGCATGCGCTCGACCATGCGGCCGTCGATCTGCACCACGCCCTTGTTCCTGTTCTCCGGCAAGTCGAAGGCCGCGATCATCTTGCGCGCCTGCGTCACGTCCTCGGTGCTGGGCGAGAACGCCGCATTGCACGGTTCGATCTGATTCGGGTGGATCAACGTCTTGCCGTCAAAGCCGAGATCGCGCGCTTGCACGCACTCGTCCGCAAAACCCTCCGCATTGGCAATGTCGTTGTAGACGCCATCCAGAATATCGATGCCGAACTCGCGTGCCGCCAGCACGCAGGTCGCGATCCACGGCAGCATCGGTGCGCGGCCCGGCACCTGTCGTGTACGCGTTTCCTTCGCCACGTCATTGAGACCGAGCACGAATCCGGCAAGCCGTGTCTCGGAATCCTTCGCGGTTTCGGCGATATCGCGAACGTTGAAGATCGCGGTCGGCGTCTCGATCATGGCCCAGACCCGCGTGCGCAGGTTCGCATGCAGGCTCAGGAGGCGCGCGCCGATCTGCTCGGGCTGTTCGGCGGTCGACACCTTCGGGATCAGGATCGCGTCGGGCGCGGCCGCGATGGCGGCATTGAGGTCGTCGGCAAACCATGGCGTATCGATTCCGTTGACGCGGATGAACACTTCGCGGTGGCCGAAGCCGCCCGCCTTCACGGCGGCGACGACCTGATCGCGCGCCGCGGCCTTGGCGTCGGGCGCGACCGCGTCCTCCAGGTCGAGGATTATTCCATCGACTGGCAGCGTCTTCGCCTTTTCCAGCGCGCGTGCATTGGAGCCGGGCATGTACAGCACGCTACGGCGCGGGCGGATGGTCATGAGATCCCCTTCTTGGTATCAACCCTAGCCGCGATGCATCGCGCATGCCACTGTCGCGGTGGACATGAGCGCGCAGACCTGTGACGTAGTGATTGTCGGCGGTGCGGCGGTGGGTTCATCCGTCGCCTATTTCCTGACCCATGATCTCGGCTTCACCGGCTCCGTGGCGGTCATCGAGCGCGATCCGACTTACGCGCAATGCGCCACGACATTGTCGGCCGCCTCGATCCGCCAGCAATTCTCCACGCCCGAGAACATCCGGATGAGCCGGTTCGGTGTCGCATTCTTCCGTGACCTCAAGGCGAGGTTCGGCGCGGATGCGGACATCGCGTTCCGCGAGCGCGGCTACCTGCTGATGGCCGCCGGGAGCGGCGCGGGAACGCTCCACGCCAATCACCGCGTGCAAGGGGCGGAGCATGCGGACATCGTGCTGCTTGATCCCGGGGCAATGGCGGCGAGATTTACCTGGCTGAATGCCGCGGACCTCACGCTGGGTGCCTTCGGCCAGAGCGGCGAGGGCTGGTTCGATGCGCATTCGCTGCTCACGCTGCTGCGCACTGCGGCACGCAACAAAGACGCACGCTACATCCATGGCGAAGTTGCCGGCATTTCCCGCGACAGAAATCGCATCACCGGCGTGACGCTCGCGAATGGCGATCACATCGCCTGCGGCGCGCTGGTCAACGCCGCGGGTCCGCAAGCGGGTGATGTTGCGGCGCTGGCCGGCATCGCGCTTCCGGTCGAACCGCGCAAGCGCAGCGTGTTCGTTATCGCCTGCCGCACGCCACTACCCGGCATGCCGCTGATGGTCGATCCGACCGGCGTGTGGATCAGGCCCGAGGGCGAGATGTACATCTGCGGCGTGTCGCCGCCCGAGGAGGAGGACCCCCGCGCCACCGACTTCGAGGTGGATTATGCGCAGTTCGACGAGGTGGTGTGGCCGGCGCTTGCGCATCGCGTGCCCGCATTGGAGGCGCTGAGATTGCAGCGCGCCTGGGCCGGGCACTATGACTACAACACGCTCGACCAGAACGCCGTGATCGGGCGGCATCCGGAGATTCCGAATTTTGTTTTTGCGAACGGTTTTTCCGGTCATGGTCTGCAGCAGTCGCCTGCAACCGGCCGCGCCGTCGCCGAACTGATCGCGCATGGAAAATTCATCTCGCTTGATCTGACGATCTTCGGCTATGAGCGCGTAGCTGCGAAGCGACCGGTGAGGGAACTCAACGTCATATGATCGGGCAGGACGATATCCGCGCCGCCTATGCGCGCATCAAGCCACACGTGCGCCGCACGCCCGTGCTTCGTGCCAACGCAGGTGATTTCGACGTCGCGCACAACCAGCCGCTCACGTTCAAGCTGGAATTCCTGCAGCACACCGGCACATTCAAGCCGCGCGGCGCGTTCAACAACCTGCTGTCGCGTAAAGTGCCTGCGAGCGGCGTCGCCGCCGCCTCCGGCGGCAATCATGGCGCTGCAGTCGCCTATGCGGCGCAGCGGCTCGGCCACAAGGCTGCGATCTTCGTGCCGGATGTATCCTCGCCGGTGAAGGTCGCCCGCATCAGGAGCTATGGCGCGGATGTGCGCGTTGGCGGCGCCCGCTATGCGGACGCGCTCGATGCCTGCAACGCGTTCATCGCGGCCGGTGGCGCCCTCTCGGTTCACGCCTATGATGCGGCGGAGACCATCGCCGGCCAGGGTACCGTCGGCCTCGAATGGGAGGAGGATGCGCCTGAGCTTGACACTGTGCTTGTCGCGGCGGGCGGCGGCGGGCTCATCGCCGGCATCGCGGCGTGGTACGCGCGGCGCGTGAAGGTCGTTGGTGTCGAGCCCGAAGGCTCGCGCTGCCTGCATGCCTCGCTCGAGGCCGGCCGGCCGGTTGACGTGACCGTCGAAAGCATCGCGGCGGACTCGCTTGGCGCCCGCAACACGGGCCAGCTCGTGTTCGACATCGCAAAAGCGAATGTGGATCATATCGCGCTTGTTTCCGACGATGCGATCGTTGCGGCGCAGCGCCTGCTCTGGGAGAAGCTGCGAGTCGCTGCCGAACCTGGCGGCGCCGCCGCGCTCGCGGCGCTCACATCGGGAGCCTACAAGCCGCGTCCGGGCGAGAAGGTCGGCGTGCTGCTCTGCGGCGCCAATGTCGACCTGGGCAAACTCGCGGGCCTAGCCTCATGAGCTTCCCGGAGCGCCTAGTCGAAGGCTATCGTGACTTCCTGACCGGCCGTCTGCCGCTGGAGCAGAGCCGCTACCGCGAGCTTGCCGAGCACGGCCAATCGCCGGAGATCATGATTATCGGCTGCGCCGACTCGCGCGTTTCCCCGGAGGTGATCTTCAACGCGCGACCGGGCGAGATGTTCGTGGTGCGCAATGTCGCGAACCTCGTTCCGCCCTACGCGCCGGACGGACGCGCACACGGCGTCTCGGCGGCGCTCGAGTTCGGCGTCGCGGCGCTCAAGGTGAAGCACATCGTGGTGCTTGGCCACGCGCAATGCGGCGGCGTGCGCGCGTTCGCGGAGGATGCCGAGCCGCTCACGCCCGGCGACTTTATCGGGAAATGGATGTCACTGATGGCGCCCGCCGCCGAGAAGGTCGGTCCGCGCGGCAATCGTTCGATGGCCGACTATCTGACCCTGCTTGAACAGGCGAATGTCGCCCTCAGCCTCGATAACCTGTTGACGTTTCCACGCCTGCGCGCGTTTGTCGAGGCGGGCCAGATCAAGACTCACGGCGCCTATTTCGGCGTTGCGACCGGGCGGCTCTCGGTGCGTGATGCAGCGACCGGCGAATTCAGGCCGATCGCCGCGGAGGACTATGCGCGGTTGTTTGCGAACCCGAGGTTCTAGGCCGCCTTCTTTTTCGCGGCGATCAGCTTGCGATTGATCAAAACCTCGGCGATCTGCACCGCATTGAGCGCTGCACCCTTGCGCAGGTTGTCGGAGACGACCCACATCGAGAGGCCATTCTCCACCGTCCCATCCTCGCGGATGCGGCTGATGTAGGTCGCGTCCTCGCCGGCCGCCTCATAGGGCGTCACGTAGCCGCCGTTCTCGCGCTTGTCGATCACGAGACAGCCCGGTGCGCTGCGCAGGATCTCGCGCGCCTCGTCGGCCGTAATCGGCTCTTCGAACTCGATATTCACGGCTTCCGAGTGGCTGACGAACACCGGCACGCGCACGCATGTCGCGGTGAGCTTGATCTTCGGGTCGAGGATCTTCTTGGTCTCGGCCACCATCTTCCATTCTTCCTTGGTGGTGCCGTCTTCCATGAAGACATCGATATGCGGGATCACGTTGAAGGCGATGCGCTTGGGAAACTTCTTCGGCACGATCTCGTCGATCTGGTAGACCGCCTTGGTCTGCGAGAAGAGCTCCTCCATCGCCTCCTTGCCGGCGCCCGACACCGACTGATAGGTCGCGACCACGACGCGCTTGATCTTCGCCTTGTCGTGCAGCGGCTTCAGCGCGACGACGAGTTGCGCGGTCGAGCAGTTCGGGTTGGCGATGATGTTCTTCTTGGCGAAGCCCGCGACGGCGTCGGCATTTACCTCGGGCACGATCAGCGGCACGTCGGAGTCGTAGCGCCACGCGGACGAGTTATCGATCACGATCGCGCCGGCCGCCGCGATCTTCGGCGACCATTCCTTCGACACCGCGCCGCCCGCCGACATCAGGCAGATGTCGACGTCGGAGAAATCGTAGTGCTCGAGCGCCTTCACCTTCAGCGTCGCGTCGCCGAACGAGACCTCGGTGCCCTGGCTGCGGCGCGAGGCGATCGCCACCACCTCGTCGGCGGGGAATTCCCGCTCGTCCAGGATGTTCAGCATCTCGCGCCCCACATTGCCGGTGGCGCCAACGACGGTGACCTTGAAGCCCATGGTCATGTGTCCTGTCTGGTGTTCCGCTCGGGTCTCCCGGGTAGCGCCCCCGGTGGGGCCTTGATCCCATCTCCCGGCAGGAGACGGCCCGGAAGCGAGAAAAGCGTCAGCGCGTCGTGCCGCCTTTGGCGGCCGGCGTTTTGGGGGTCGTTTTGGTCGACACGGGGGTCATTCGGAATGGCTCTCGCTCCGTCTTAAATGCCCCCGGAGGCTGAAAAGTCAATTAAATCCTGTGAATGAGCGCATGCGGCGGCCGATCGGCCGTTTCCTAACCGCTCGTTGACCTTGCCTCCCAAAAACGCCGCGCTGCCCGGCAGTTCGAAACCCGGCCGCAGCCGGAAGCCCGATAAGCCTTTGACGAAACGGTCGTCTGGGGGGACGGCGTGCATCCGGTATCGCGTAGCGTCCATGTGGCCAGGGTCCGGCTTTCCGCCGGGCTGCGCATCGCATTCGCACTCGTCTGCATGTTTGCAAACGAACTGCGCGCGACACTTGCCCGCGTGGTCGCGTATGGCGCGGCGCTCGGGGCCTTCGCGCTGATCGCCCTGGAGATCCTTGGGCCGCGTCATGGCCACGTGAAGATCGTGAATCCGGACTGGATCGAGGTGATCCGCCCGCTGCCCGCCTTCGCGCTCACCATTCCGGAATTCGAGAGCGCCCCGCGCTATGCGATCTGGCGGCATGTCAGCGGGATCGGGCGCAAGGACGTGATGAGCTTCGGCGAGGACGGCGGGCCGACCGCCACCGTCGAAATCTTCCGCGGCGACATCGAGGAGGAGGACATCACGGCGAGCATCTCGGAACTGCGCCTGTCCGCGCCGCGTACCTCGAACAGCATCGACACCAAGTTCGGCCCGGTCCGCCTCGAGACGGCCGTCGCGGACGGGCGCAACTGCCTCAGCATCTCGCGCAAGTTCGAGGAGCTGCGCTTCGAGATTTCGGGCACGTTCTGCAGTGCCGGGATGGAGCTGGTCGACCACGGCATGGTCGCCTGCGCGCTCGACCGCCTCAGCCTCGTGTCCGCGGGCAGCGAACCGCGGCTTGCGACGCTGTTCGCGCGCGCCGAGCTGCGCCGCACCTTCTGCGGCCAGCGCAGCGTCTTCCTCGCCGCGACCCCGAAACGCACCGACTGGATCGACGCCTCGCGCGATCCGAAGCTGCGGCGCTAGCTCCCGTAATTCTTCGTCAGATAATCCTTGATCGCCTTCGCGTCCGCGTCGTCGATGGGCGCGCCGTAGGCCTTGATCATCTTCGTCACCTCGGCATCCCATAGCGCGGCGTTCGGGAACGGCGAGTTCATCGGGATGTAGTCGAGGCTGTGGCAGGCCGCGCAGTTCGCCTCGACCTTTTCGAGACCCGGCGCTTTCTTTAGCGCGATCTTCGACTCGTCGGCGAACGCCGGTGTTGCGAGCACGAGGATGAGAGCAGCGATTGCGATGCGCATGTTCTTTCCCCCCTCAAGCCACGTTCAGCGTGATGCTGTGCACCACGTTGTGGTGATAGCCGGCCGGATTGAAGTTCAATTCGGTGGTCTGCGTCTGGCCGATCTTGTTGGTGGCGCGCGCCATCACGGTGACCTTGCCCTTGCCCTTCAAGGGCGCCGAGAAGGTGCGGAACGCATACTTGCCGAGATCCGGCCCGAGGGTGGCGGCGGTCCAGCTTTTTCCGCCGTCTGTCGAGACCTCGACCGCCGTGATGCCGTAGCCGCCATCCCACGCGATGCCGCCGACCGTGCCGCCCGCCTTCGCCTTCGCGCCGTCCGCATGCGAGGTGATGATCGAGTTCACCACCATCTCGGTGATCGGCGTATTCGGCGCGTACTCCTGTGTGGTGAAGCGCGCCACCATCGGGAACTTGCCGAGCGGCACGCGGTAGGCCGGATTCATCCAAAAGCCGCCCTGCGGCTTCACCAGTGCGTTGATGCTGACGAGATGCTTCATCCAGTAGGTGCCGGTCCAGCCCGGCACGATGAGCCGCGCCGGGAAGCCGTTGAAGTGCGGCAGCGGCGCGCCGTTCATCTCGTAGGCGATCAGCGTCGTCTCCTCGACCGCCTTCCAGGTGGGGATGCTCTTGATGAAGTCCGGTGTCTTCTCGACCGCCGGGCCGTCCGCACCGTTGAATGAAATCTCGATCGCCTCCGGCTTCAAGCCGGCCTTGTCGAGGATGTCTTTCAGCCGCGCACCCTTCCACTTGGCGCAGCCCATCGCGCCGTAGCCCCACTCGACGCCCGCGACATGCGGCTTGGAAAGCCCGCGCCGGTTGCCCGAGCACTGGTTGACGGCGACGACCTCGTGCGCCGGCAGCGCTTTCAGTTCATCGAGCGTGAAGCTCGCAGTCCCGTTCGCGCCGTCGCCGCCGACGGAAAGCTTCCAGCTTTTCGCGTCGACCTCCGGAATGTCGGAAAGGTGATAGCGCACAAAGAACGCATCGTTCGGCGTGATCGCCTCGCGGAAATATTCGATCGGAGTTTCGTAGTTGGGCGGGCGGTAGGAGAGCTTGATCAGCGGCTTCTTGCCGGGCAGCGCTTCCAGCCCCGCGACGCTTTTCACGCCCTCCGGTAGCCCGGGATTGAGCGCAAGGCCCTGCGCCTGGGCCTCGAATTTCCCCGTTCCGGCCAGCGCGACCGCGCCGGCCGCCGTCAACGCCTGACGACGTGTGATCATGCTTTCCTCCCCGCCGGGATTGGCAGTTTCTTCCGGCTTGACGCCGGTTCGGAGAAGGAAGCTAGTGCAAAGCCGCGCCATGCTCAATGCGGTGTGCGATCATCAACACAGGCGGATGCGCGGGCCGTTGCGCACGTTCCCCTCTCCCGCTTGCGGGAGAGGGTGCCCGAGCGAAGCGAGGGCGGGAGAGGGCTCGTTATTGCCAACCCCCTCTCCCGGCCGCTCACTTCGTTCGCGTCCACCCTCTCCCGCAAGCGGGAGAGGGGAAGAGGAGCCCGCCGCATACCCAAGCCGCTCCAGCGTTCGCATGGTTTCGTCGAACCGCGCCATCTCGTCCTTCACTTTGCGCATCACCCCTTCGAGCGGAAGCTTGTCCTTGATCGCCTTCAGCGTGGCCTGAAGCTCGAACTTCATCCGCTGCGGCACGTGCGGCATGTAGCGATCGCGGCATGCCACAGCGTCGCCGGCGCAGCGCTTGCCGCGCTTGCAGGCTTTGGCCGGGCAGATGACCCACACTGCGAAGTAGTTGTTGAACCAGCGCGTGCAGGCCTCGTCGTCCTGCGGCGCGTCGGGCGCGACGTGCAGATTCCGCGCCCATGCTTGCGCGTCGATCGTCACCTGTTTGGCTCCGGACATGCGTTCTCCTTCGTCCGCTGCGCATGCAAGCACGCGGACCATTCCCGGTTCTGACTTGATGGAACAACCGAAGGGGACGGAGCACCGCGAGGCGCCGACCATCCACGCCGGGGCGTGGGCGCGCTTTGCTCAAGCGCGCTCGCCTCGCGGCACTCCGCTTGCGGCTCTCGTCACCGGCCTTGCGGGCAGATGACTCAGCTTCGGGCCGCGCTTGCGTGTCCCGGTGTCACCCGGGCCGTCAGCGAGCACCTCGCACAGGGGCCGTAGTACCCCCAGGGCGGGTCCCGAAGCCGCCCGGGAGCCCGGCTGACGAGGCCGGACGCGCAGGCGCCGCACAGGCAAACGCTCCTTCGCGTTTGCCCCGGGACCGCTCGGCTGATCTCCGCCCGCGCATCCCGCCCGCTCCGTCAATCAGCGTCACCGGTTGACGCCCCTCGGAGAGCGAGGCGCATGCAAGGTCATATGCGGGTGAGGCAAGGGGAGGGCGGAAAGGTGGTGATATTGTGATTATTTTCAAAAGATAGGATCATAAGAAATTGCGGCTACCACGAGCGTTCGAGGCAATTCGCGCGGGCTAACTAGGTTGATCTCGGGGGCGAAGGGGCGGCCCACAGTCTCGAATTTTGGCAGTCCTTTTTTGGTTGTAGTGGACGGAATTAGCAATTACACTGACATTGACCGCGGTTCGTGGCATGTAGTCGTCGGTCCTGATTTGTCATTGGATTTTTGATCGAAAACCTCTGCGGTCGGCCGACACCACCATCGAACTCTCCGCGTGGAGAAAGTTGGAGTGTGTCATGCGGCTCAACATATTCAGCACACTGGTGATTCTCGGGTCGTTGATTCCTGCTGGAATTGCCCTCGAACAGGTCAACGCCGCGCCGCGAGGCAAGGGCATATCGCGACCGCCAATTGAGCGTTCGCAAACCCCTCGTGTACTGAGTGGGCGACATCAAATCCACGGTCCCTTTGCGATAACCAGCGAAGAAATCCGCGCGTTGCTTGCCTCTCCCCCAAAAGAAACGACAATTTCGGAACCCGAAAACGAAGGCGATTATGAAAATGAACGCCGTGAGCTCTCGCGAGTAACAATCACCGATCCGAGATTGCGGGCAGCGGCCGAGGGTCAGCCTGCCCCACGCGTACCGGGACCACCCGGCCCAGGCAATCCGCCAGTACAGACACCGGCTCCGTCGCTGAGTTGGCAAGCTACCGGCATGAACCAAGGCAGCCCACCGGATCCGCAAATCGCCGTCAGCAAGTCGCACGTGGTGGTGGCGACGCAGAACGTTATGGGTTTTTTCCAGAAGGATGGAACTTCGTTAGGCACTCCCATCGATTACGAGACCTTCTTCAAGGGCCTAGGTCTCGCAACTGGAACAGACGCAAGCCAGGGTCTCCCATCGAAAGTTCGATCAGACCCGCGCCTCATCTTCGACGAGTATCGCAACGTATTCTGGTTGGTACACGGCGGCGGAAGCACAAATCCCGCGAAAGCGAACATACGGGGCAGAATCTATGTCGCTGTATCCACGTCCGATAACCCACTCGGCGATCCAGCGAATCCGCAAAAGCCCGCGTGGAATCTGTATTGGTGGGACGCGGTAGCGGAGTGGCATGTGCCCAATTCCACGATTTATCAATTGGGCGATATTGCCGACTACCCAGCGATTGGGGTCGATCCCGTGGCTTTCCACCAGACGATCGCGGTGTGCAATCGCGTGGACCCCACCCAACCAAGTACGCCGTGTAACCCCCGCTATGCGGTCGTGGTCACGGCACCTGCGCAAGATTTGGTGAACGGCACTAATCCCAATGCACAGTATTTCGGATCGTATTTCATTTTCACCGACCCGAACCAAAAGCTTATGACGGGAGTCGTCCAGCCTACGGTGCATCACGGCCCAACGGGCGGCTATGCCTATTACGTCGGCAGATGGGGCAATAACCAGCTTCTGGTTTGGCGGATCAAGCCGCCAACCTCTGTGCAGCCGGCTCAACAATCGCCGGCGCCCCGTACAGTAACGCTGACGGCGCCATTTGCGACCTTCAGTTCGCCTCCGGACGCCCCGCAGTGTTGTGCCCCGGCACCAAAAATCGAAATGCGTAACCTTGGCACCGACGTTCTCAAGTCGGTGTATCGCGGCGGATTGCTGCACATCGTGACGAATGACGCGCGGGAATGGAGTGGTGCTCCGCCAAGCCTCACCTCGATCCATATGGTCCGCTTCTCGGTCCAAGAGTGGCCGAGCATTCCGACCACGGGCAAATTCTACATCAACCGGGTCTTCGGTTATCGAAACGTGATCGATGATAAAGAGAACGATCGAATGTACTACGGATGGCCTGCTATCGAAGTGAACAAGAATTTCGATATGGTGATCGTCTATGCACGCTCAGGCGAGACGATCTTTACGGAGGCCCGCGTCAGCGCCCGCTACAACAACGAATCCGATATTCGACCCAGTCGCCTGCTTCACAAGGGAGAGGCAACCATCGCTGGTGCCAACCCTGTTCGTTGGGGTGACCTCGCGGGCGCTTCGGTTGATCCCGAAGACGACACTTCGATTTGGGTTGTTCACGAGTACGCGACGGACGCGAAGGCGACCAAGTCGTACTATGGAATTTGGGTGGGCAAGGTTACGCCGTGAATGACTGGCAGCCTCGCGGGCGGGATTGCGTCGACCGCACCTTAGCCTGCGTCACCCACGATCCGCGTGAGCCGGAGTCGGAGTCCGCCCTCCGTCGATCCCTGGCCCCCGCGCCGGCTTCCGCCGAGAAAATCCCCGGCGGCGGTTCTCGTGGGTGCGGCGATCGACCCACCTAGCTGACCGTCTTATTCCGCCATCCCTTTGCACAATGGCTGTGGGGCATGCGCTGTGGCCACCTGCCGGCATGAATCGTCACTGCCTTGTCGGCCTCGTCGGCCTGTGCGCCGGCATCATCGCCGCTCTTGTACTCTGCATGCTCGCGGTCTCAACCGCTGACGCGCAGAGCCGCTACCGGCAAGTGCAGCCGTCGGTATTGCCGCCGCCGGGCTATGCGCCGGCCAATGCGCGGCGGACGAGCGGTCCGCCCTGGGCCATGCCCAATGAATGCTACATCGACGAAGGCTTCGGCCGCTTCTCGCCCTGCGGCTAGAGCTGCACCGGCGACGGTGAGTGTCGAGCGCTGCCACCGCATCACGACTGGAACATACCGATGTGGGTCCTGATGTATGTCTTCTCCTATTCGGTCAGTCCGGCCGCCACGAACGACAGGGCGGAATGGCGGCTCCTTCCAACCGTGGTGTTTCAGGAATTCACGAATGAGGAGCGATGCAGGGGGGCTAAGTCGGCGCTCGAGGGCAGCCTGAAGGGCGCGGGTGCGCGGTTAAAAAGCGGCGTGGAAGACCTGAAGAGCCTCGGCAAGGCTGATCCCGCGCAGATCATCATTGCGTTCAATGTGGAATGCCTTCCGAAATGAGATAAGCCGCGACAGTGCGCTTGCGGGACGCCATCGCAAGCACAAGCGCGTGTGGCCGGCCGCCCCACAATTCAGTTTCCCCTTCGTTCTCAATACTTTGACCGCGCTTTAACCCGCGGGCCGCACAATCTTGGCCTTGCTTGACTCCGCGTTAAGCAGAGTCAGAGTCCGGCCTCGCGTCGGCGCCCGGCCGTTCCGGGCCTCGCGCCGGCCACCCCCGTCTCTGTTGCGTAGGAGTATCCCCGTGGCGCCGCGTCCCTACTGGAAGGGCTATCTCAAGCTCTCGCTCGTCTCGTGCCCGATCGCGCTGCACACCGCGACGAGCGGCTCGGAGCGCGTCGCGTTCCGCCAGATCAACAAGGTCACCGGCAACCGGCTGCGCCAGCAGCTCGTCGACGAGGTGACGCGCGAGCCGGTGGACGCGTCCGACAAGGGGCGCGGCTACGAATACGCCAAGGGGGCGTTCATCCAGGTCGAGGACGAGGAGCTCGATGCGGTCGCGATCGAGTCGAACCACACGATCGAGATCGACAAGTTCGTGCCGCACGCCGAGATCGACGAGCGCTACTTCGACCAGACCTATTACATGACGCCGAACGACCAGGTGGGCCAGGAGGCCTTCGCGGTGATCCGCGACGCGATGCGCGGCAAGGAGATGGTCGCGCTCGGCCGCGTCGTGCTGGCAAAGCGCGAGCGCGTGATCATGCTGCAGCCCTGGGAGAAGGGGCTGATGGGCACGACGCTGCGCTATGCCTACGAGGTGCGGCCGGCGAACGAGTATTTCGACGAGATCCCGGACATCAAGATCCCGAAGGAGATGCTGCAGCTCGCCGAGCACATCCTGGAGACCAAGGAGGCGGAGTTCGATCCCGCGACCTTCGTCGACAGCTACGAGGACGCGGTGGTGAAGATGCTGCAGCAAAAGCAGGCCGGCATTGCGGTGCCGAAGGAGAAGGCGGCGGAAGCCCCGCGCAACGTGATCAACCTGATGGACGCGCTGCGCCGCTCGGTCGAAGGCGGCAAGGGCGCGCCGGCCGCAAAGGGCAAGGCCGCAGCGCCGAAGGCCGCCAAGGGGAAGAAGGGCAAGAAGGCCGCCGCGGGCCAGCGCGAGCTGCTGCTGCCGATCGCCGGCAAGGGGCAGGGCAAGGCCGCCAAGGATGCCGCGCGCGAGAGCGGCAAGGAGCGGCCTGCCGCGCGGCGCAAGGCGGGGTAATTTTCCCCGTCATGGCCGGGCTTAGCCCGTCGAAGACGGGCGTGAACGCCCTGACGCCCGGCCATCCACGACTTTGTTTCAAAGTAAGACGTGGATGCCCGGCACAAGGCCGGGCATGACGGAGTTCTTGGAATCTCCGGAACAAATCCCCCGCATCCCCGGTTGGCTGTGCATCAACCCACTCACCTCAAGAGGGAACAATGCGCACGCGTTATCTCGTCAGCGGCCTCGTCGCGGCCGCGTTTCTGTCCGCCCCGGCCTTCGCTCAGACATCGAGCACCAACCCGCCGCCCGCGGCCACCGCAACCGCGCCGAAGCTCGCCAGCCCGCACTGGCGCTCCTCGAAGATGATCGGCGTCAACATCTACAACGAGCAGAATGAGAAGCTCGGCGACATCAACGAGATCATCCTCGACAAGGAAGGCAAGGTGCTCGGCTACGTGATCGGCGTCGGCGGCTTCCTCGGCATGGGCGAACACGACATCTTCGTCGAGCCGAGCAAGATCAAGTTCGTGAACGAGCCGGCCCGCAGCGCCTCGACCACCACGACTACGAAGACGACGAGCACCAACCCGCCGCCGGCCAATCCGAATGCGGCGCCGACCAATACGCGGCCGGTCAGCAATACGACCACGACTACCACCAACAAGTACGAGTGGTATCCGGACCACGGCGTGCTCAACGCCACCAAGGACCAGCTCAAGGCGATGCCGCAGTTCAAGTATTCGAGCTACAACTGACGCGCGCCAGTATCGTAATGCAGAACGCGGCGGATTGCTCCGCCGCGTTTCGCTTTGGCGGGCTCAAGCTCAACGTCTGAGCAGCCCGAAGGCGAACTCGCGGCCGAGCCCCTGCGCGTAGGCGAGCTTGATCCAGAGCATCGCCATCGGTTCGAGATGGCGGCTCATCGATAGCGGTCCGGCATCGACCGGCTCGAAGCCGAGATCGTTCGCGAGCCCCATCACGGTCTTCTTCGCGTCCGCGTCGTCGCCCGCGACCGGCATCACCACCTTGCCGGCGGCGTATTTGCTGTTCGCCATGTTGTTGGCGCCGGTGGTGTTGAACGCCTTCACGACCTTCGCGCCGTTCGCGAGCCGCGCGACCGTCTCGCCCGCCGAGTCGGAAAAGCCGAGCGCCAGCTCAAGCTTCGCGGTCAGCGGATTGGTGGCATCGACCAGGATTTTTCCCGCAAGGCTGCCGAGCGCCTTGATCGTGGCGGCGGTCGCGTCCCACGGTGTTGCGAGCACGATCACGTCGGCGCTCTTTGCGGCCTCGGCCTGCGGCGCAACCGTGTAGCCGTCCTTCTTCAGCTCCGCGGTCTTCGCGCCGCTCGCGTCGCGTGCCGCAAACGTGACGCTGTGGCCCGCCTGTTTCCAGCCGCCCGCGAGCGCACGGCCGACATTGCCCGAGCCGCAAATGGTGATGTTCATGGCTGTCCTCATCCACCTCTTCGATCGTCTGGATGTAGGAAGTCGTGGATGGCCGGGACAAGCCCGGCCATGACGGAGTCCTAGCGGATCACTCCGTCGAGCAGCGGCAGGCTGATCACCACCGCAAAGACGATGAGCGCGTAGCAGATGCGGCGAAAGACGCCCTCGTCGGCGACGCCGAACAGCCGCGCGCCGATGGCGAGGCCGACCCCGTAGGCCGGGCCGACGACCACGCAGAGCTTCAGCACGGTCAGCGTCAGCACGCCGCCGAAGTAGTAGGCGACCATCGCGATCGCGGTTGAGATGGAAAAATAGAGGATGATGTTGGCGCGCACGATTGCGGGCGGCGCCGGGCTGCCGAGCCAGTAGGCGATCACCGTCGGTCCGCCGGTCTGTGCCGCGCCGCTGCACACGCCGGCAATTCCGCCGACCGCGAAGGTGAGCGGCGGCGTTGGCTTGCCGCGATAGCGCCAGCCCGAGACGAGCAGCGCCAGCATCGCGCTCGCAAGCACGACGATGGCCCAGCGGATCGTCAGCGCATCGAGGCGCACCAGCAGCAGCGTGCCGAGCGGAATGCCGATCGCGGCGCCGAGCGCCATGACGGAGACCTCGCGCCGGTCGGCCTTGCGGAACGCGTCCGGGATGAAGCCCGCCGCCAGGACTGCGTCGGTGATGAGCAACAGCGGCGAGGCGATCTTCGGATCGGTCACCGTCGCGGCGAGCGGCAGGAAGATCAGCGCAGCGCCGAATCCGGAAAAGCCGCGCGCCATCGCGGCGATGAACGCGGTCGCGAGCAGGAAGACGAGGCCGTGTGACGAGAGGTCGGGCGGGAGGAGGGAGGGCATGCGACGTGGTCGGCTTTCTTCCCCTCTCGCGCTTGCGGGAGAGGGTCGCCGCGTAGCGGCGGGGAGAGGGTGCTTCTTCGCAGGCGATTCGCAAACACCCTCTCCCGGCTCGCTTCGCTCGCTACCCTCTCCCGCAAGCGGGAGAGGGGAAAGCGCGCGCCCCTCATGTTGCACCGCCGCGGCCCCTGTGTTAGCAAACCCGCGATTTTCGCGGGCCAACGCGTTTGCCGGGAAGCCGCGGAAAAAGTCCCTTCAATTCCAAGGGCTTAAGGCGCAGCCGCGGCGCGGCGCCGGGCCTGCGGCAAGCGTCAAAAAACAAGAGCGGCGGGCGAGAGCGTGGCAGGCGAAGACGGCATCGTTTCCGGCATGATGCGGGATACGCGGGACCGCGATGCGGGACGCGGCAGTATCGTGTCCGGCATGGCGGGGCGCTATGCGACCGCACTGTTCGAACTGGCGCGCGAGGGGAACGCGATCGAGGCGATCCAGCGCGACCTTGGCGCCTTCGAGGCACTGGTCACGGCCAATCCCGACCTGCAGCGGCTCGTGCGCAGTCCCGTATTCTCCGCCGAGGAGCAGGAGAAGGCGCTCGCCGCCGTGCTCGACAAGGCCGGCATCGGCGGCACCGCAGCGAATTTCCTGCGCGTGGTCGCGGGCAACCGCCGCCTGTTTGCGGTGCGCGACATGATCCGCGACTTCAACAAGCTCGTCGCCGCCCACAAGGGCGAGGTCACCGCGCAGGTCACCGTCGCCGAGCAGCTCAACGACGCGCGCATGAACGATATCCGTTCGGCGCTGCGAGAAGTCACCGGCAAGGACGTGAAGGTCGACGTGACCGTCGATCCCTCGATCATCGGCGGGCTCAAAGTGAAGCTCGGTTCCCGCATGGTCGATGCGTCGCTGCGCACCAAGTTGAATTCGATCAGGATCGCGATGAAAGAGGCCCGCTGATGGATATCCGCGCCGCAGAAATTTCCAACATCCTCAAAGAGCAGATCAAGAATTTCGGCCAGGAGGCCGAGGTCTCGGAAGTCGGCCAGGTGCTCTCGGTCGGTGACGGCATCGCGCGCGTCTACGGCCTCGACAACGTGCAGGCCGGCGAGATGGTCGAGTTCGAGAACGGCGTGCGCGGCATGGCGCTCAATCTCGAAACCGACAACGTCGGCATCGTGATCTTCGGCAACGACCGCGAGATCAAGGAAGGCCAGACCGTCAAGCGCACGCGCGCCATCGTGGACGTGCCGGTCGGCAAGGGCCTGCTCGGTCGCGTGGTCGATGCGCTCGGCAACCCGATCGACGGCAAGGGCCCGATCCAGGGCGAGACGCGCATGCGCGTCGACGTGAAGGCGCCGGGCATCATTCCGCGCAAGTCGGTGCATGAGCCGATGGCGACGGGTCTGAAGGCGATCGACTCGCTGATCCCGATCGGCCGCGGCCAGCGTGAACTCGTCATCGGCGACCGCCAGACCGGCAAGTCAGCGATCATCCTCGACACCATCCTGAACCAGAAGCCGCTTAACGCATCGAACGACGAGAAGATCAAGCTCTACTGCGTCTATGTCGCGGTCGGGCAGAAGCGCTCGACGGTGGCGCAGTTTGTGAAGGTGCTGGAAGAGCAGGGGGCGCTCGACTACTCGATCGTGGTCGCCGCCACCGCCTCGGATCCGGCGCCGATGCAGTATCTCGCGCCGTTCGCGGGATGCACGATGGGCGAATACTTCCGCGACAACAAGATGCACGCGGTGATCTTCTACGACGATCTCTCCAAGCAGGCCGTCGCCTACCGCCAGATGTCGCTTCTGCTGCGCCGCCCGCCAGGCCGCGAAGCCTATCCGGGCGACGTGTTCTACCTGCACTCGCGCCTGCTCGAGCGCGCCGCCAAGATGGGTGACGCCGCGGGCGCCGGTTCCTTGACCGCGCTTCCGGTGGTCGAGACGCAGGCGAACGACGTGTCGGCCTACATCCCGACCAACGTGATTTCGATCACCGACGGGCAGATCTTCCTCGAGACCGATCTGTTCTATCAGGGCATCCGTCCGGCGGTGAACGTCGGCCTCTCGGTGTCGCGCGTCGGTTCTGCGGCGCAGACCAAGGCGATGAAGAAGGTCGCCGGCCGCATCAAGGGAGAGCTTGCGCAGTATCGCGAGATGGCCGCCTTCGCGCAGTTCGGCTCCGACCTCGATGCGACGACGCAGCGCCTGCTCGCGCGCGGCGCACGCCTCACCGAATTGCTGAAGCAGCCGCAGTTCTCGCCGCTCAAGATGGAAGAGCAGGCTTGCGTGATCTACGCCGGCGTCAACGGCTATCTCGATCCGATCCCGGTCGATCGCGTGCGCGCCTTCGAGGATGGGCTTTTGCATGTGCTGCGCTCGAAGGGCGCCGACATTCTCGAAGACATCCGCAAGACCGGCGACCTCACCGACGCCACCGCTGACAAGCTGAAGGCGACGGTGAACGAATACGCGAAGAGCTTTGCTTAACAATTCCGTCATGGCCGGGCTTGTCCCGGCCATCCACGACTTGAACGTGGGAAACTGAAGGGAAGACGTGGGTGCCCGGCACAAGGCCGGGCATGACGAAAACGGAAGACGAATGGCCTCACTCAAGGACATGCGGGTCCGCATCGCCGCCACCAAGGCGACGCAGAAGATCACCAAGGCGATGCAGATGGTCGCCGCGTCGAAGCTGCGCCGTGCGCAGCAGGCCGCCGAGGCCGCGCGCCCCTTTGCGGCGCGCATGGACAAGGTGCTCGGCAATATCGCGGGTTCGGTTGCGGGGCTCGACACCGCGCCCGCGCTCTTGCGCGGCACCGGCAAGGATCAGGTGCATCTGCTGATCGTCTGCACCGCCGAGCGCGGGCTTTGCGGCGCCTTCAATTCGGCGATCGTGCGGCTCGCACGCGAGCACGCCAACCGGCTCGCCGGCGAGGGCAAGACCGTCAAGTTCCTGTGCGTCGGGCGCAAGGGATTCGAGCAGCTGCGCCGGACGTACGAGAAGCAGATCGTCGAGGTGATCGAGCTGCGCTCGGTGCGCAACATCGGCTACGTCAACGCCGAGGCCGTGGCGAAGCGCATCCTCAAGATGTTCGACGAGGGCGCCTTCGATATCGCGACGCTGTTCTACTCGCGCTTCAGGTCGGTGATCGCGCAGATCCCGACCGCCCAGCAAATCATCCCGCCGGTGTTCGAGGCGAAGGAGAACGGCGACGGCGCCGCGGCGTCCTACGAATACGAGCCGGAGGAGGTCGACATTCTCGACGAGCTCCTGCCGACCAACATCGCCGTCCAGGTTTTCCGCGCGTTGCTCGAGAACGCGGCATCCGAGCAGGGTGCGCGCATGAGCGCGATGGACAACGCGACGCGCAACGCCGGCGAAATGATCCGCAAGCAGACCATCACCTACAACCGCACGCGCCAGGCGATGATCACCAAGGAGCTGATCGAGATCATCTCCGGCGCCGAGGCGCTCTAGTTTCCGATTGAGAGGACGACATGGCTGTAGCTACCGGAAAGATCACCCAGGTTATCGGCGCCGTCGTGGACGTGCAGTTCGAGGGCCACCTGCCGGCGATCCTGAACGCGCTGGAAACCCACAATGAGGGATTGAAGAGTCCCGCAAACCCGCAGGGCCGGCTGGTTCTGGAGGTTGCCCAGCACCTGGGCGAGTCGACGGTGCGCACCGTCGCGATGGATACCTCGGAAGGCCTGGTGCGCGGCCAGCAGGTGAGCGATACCGGGCAGCCGATCGCGGTGCCGGTCGGCGACGAGTGCCTCGGGCGCATCATCAACGTGGTCGGCGATCCGGTCGATGAAGCGGGTCCAGTGAAGACCGCGCAGAAGCGCGCAATCCATCAGGACGCGCCGGAATACACCGAGCAGTCGACCGAAGCGGAAATTCTGGTCACCGGCATCAAGGTCGTCGATCTGCTCGCGCCCTACGCCAAGGGCGGCAAGATCGGCCTGTTCGGCGGCGCCGGCGTCGGCAAGACCGTGCTGATCATGGAGCTGATCAACAACGTCGCGAAGGCGCACGGCGGCTATTCGGTGTTCGCCGGCGTCGGCGAGCGCACGCGCGAGGGCAACGACCTCTATCACGAGATGATCGAGTCCGGCGTGAACAAGGACCCGAAGAAGAACAACGGCTCGGCCGCCGGCTCCAAGTGCGCGCTGGTGTACGGGCAGATGAACGAGCCGCCCGGCGCGCGTGCCCGCGTGGGCCTCTCCGGCCTCACCGTCGCGGAGCACTTCCGCGATCAGGGTCAGGACGTGCTGTTCTTCGTCGACAACATCTTCCGCTTCACGCAGGCGGGCTCGGAAGTGTCGGCGCTGCTCGGCCGCATCCCGAGCGCGGTGGGCTATCAGCCGACGCTTGCGACCGACATGGGTGCGCTGCAGGAGCGCATCACCACCACCACCAAGGGTTCGGTCACCTCGGTGCAGGCGATCTACGTGCCGGCCGACGACCTGACCGATCCGGCGCCCGCCACCTCGTTCGCACACCTTGACGCAACGACCGTGCTGTCGCGCGACATTGCCGCGAAGGGCATCTATCCGGCGGTCGACCCGCTCGACTCGACCTCGCGCATGCTGACGCCTCTCGTGGTCGGTGAGGAGCACTACGCCATCGCGCGCCAGGTGCAGCAGATCCTGCAGCGCTACAAGGCGCTCCAGGACATCATCGCGATTCTGGGAATGGACGAACTGTCCGAAGAGGACAAGCTCACGGTCGCACGCGCCCGCAAGATCGAGCGTTTCCTGTCGCAGCCGTTCTTCGTCGCAGAGGTGTTCACCGGCTCGCCCGGCAAGCTCGTCGACATCGCCGACACCATCAAGGGCTTCAAGGGCCTGGTGGAAGGCAAGTACGATCACCTGCCCGAGGCTGCCTTCTACATGGTCGGCACCATCGAGGAGGCGGTCGATAAGGGCAAGAAGCTGGCGGCGGAAGCGGCGTAGGCGGACATGGCCACCTTTCACTTCGATCTCGTCTCCCCCGAGAAGCTCCTGTTCTCCGGCGAAGTCGACCAGGTCGACGTGCCGGGCACCGAGGGCGACTTCGGCGTGCTCGCAGGGCACGCGCCGATGGTCTCGGCGTTGCGCCCCGGCATCATGACGGTGATCGTGAACGGGCAGGCGCAGCGCATGGTCGTGCTCGGCGGCTTCGCGGAAGTCTCCGCCGAGGGGACGCTGACCGTGCTCGCCGATCTCGCCGACTCGGTCGAGGATTTCGACCGCGAGAAGCTTGCCGAGCGCATCACCGCGCAGGAAGAGAAGATCAAGGGCCTGCAGGGCAACCTGCTCGATCGCGCGATCGAGCGGCTCGATCACTACAAGCAGGTCGACCAGCACCTGCAGGGCACGGCGATGCATTAGGTGCGGCTGGCAGCCGCGAACGCGGCGCTGGTGTTCGCGCCCTCTTCCCTCAAGGGGAGAGGGCGCAATAGCTTCCGCAACCCGCGCTTAACCGTTCAGGTCCATCCTCTCGCCACACACCCCAAGGGGAGTGGCGATCATGCGGCGGCTGTTACCGTTCATCTCCTGCGCG